>OJTN01000007.1_pt1 | contig 172967 bp, 178 predicted proteins | sample 1599741 | NCBI WGS metagenome assembly OJTN01 (sample SAMN04436820, study PRJEB24849) | human gut metagenome | biome: human gut; feature: NICU; material: stool | host: Homo sapiens | place: USA: Saint Louis, MO | collected 2011-05-19
ATATCCATTATCCGCCAGTACATTGAGCAACAGGAAACACCTAGTTAGTTAAAAAACCGCGCCTTATATCCCCGACCTGAAGGACGGGATTTTACGGTGCTTTGGATAAAAACTGCTAAATATGCTTTAATCATGAGCATAAATTTTAAAATTAATTAGGCAATTTATGTTCAATTATCCAGCAACATCCCATTTTGACGAAGAAAGTGAAACTTACGAGATTACTTATCGTGATTTTGACAATATACATGCAGTGGCATATACAGAAGATGATATTGAACTAGAAGCCTCAGATATTTTACATGTAGGACTTGAAGAGTTTATTTCGAGTAAAATGCCGATCCCTATGCCTTCTGAGCCTCAATCAGGGGATTTTATTGTGTATCTTCCCCCTATTAGTTGCTTAAAAATCGCATTACATAATGCCATGTTAACAACAAAAACTAAAAAGGCAGATCTGGCAAGAAAAATGAATCTAAATAGCGCCCAAATTGAGCGTTTACTCGATATCAATCAAACTTCAAAAATCGATAGCCTAGAGCAAGCGCTTTACCTATTGGGTTATCACATTGCTATATCTGTGCATAAACAGCGCTAGTTCGATATTTTCATCTAATAAAAAGGTGGCCATAATAATTTACGCCACCTCGCTATCATATAACTATAGAGTATACAGAATAGTATACAAAGTATGACTACTTATCATGATTAAAGTTGCTTACTCGCTAAGTATTTAGCGTGCTGAGTATAAATAGCAACGATATCTTCATTATAACCCACTAACCCTGCAACTTGGTTAACCATATCAATATGATCTTGCGCATAATCATCTTTTATCAATTTACCTAATCGCATACTCGAGCGACCAACTAAGCCGTCATTTTGTTTTTCAGTAAAGAATGTATTTAACACACGCATTGCCGCATGAGTAGGATCCAGTAGATTCCCCTTTTCCCCAGCAATTAATCCCTGAATATAGCTACCAAAACAGTAGTAATGAACCCCATTGACGATTTCATCACCTTCACCACCAGGGGTTTTAGGTAATGCCTGTGGGTATTTGTTATTAAATTCTGTGACTTGCTCTGTTGTTAAAGACTCTAATGCGGCAATAGCATCTTGAGGATCGCCTCTATGACCAGAAAATGTTGAGATAATAGTACCAAATGCATTTAATACTTTTTCGACAATATATTCTGGGATACTGTCTTTACGCATAATGCGTCGATATAAGTCGGCTATTTCTGAACCATGATTTACACCATTAATTGAAGTTACCGAAGCAACACTATCAGGATAATTAGCCGCAACGTAACGACAAGCTAATGGCCCTTGGCTATGACCTATAAAATTCACTTTTTTCGCTTGCGTCTCTTGTAAGAGAGTCTGGACAAATTGCCACAACTGCTTGCCACGCACTTCATTTGAATTAAAGGCAGAAAGAGAAGCGGTAAAAACTTGATGCCCATCTTGCCTTAAGGCATCTGCAATACCATAAAAGTAGGGAAAACCAACAATTTCATTAAAACCAGCTAAACCATGAACTAAAACGATAGGATATTTCGTTGACATACATCCACTCCTTGGGGTTAAAAACACTTAATTAAATTGCTAACATCCTATTAGCAAATGTTGAACTCATTAGATAAATTGCAATAAACAATATTATTGCAATTCTTTATTTGCTATCAGTTTGTTTAGAATAAGCCTTAAATTACGATCGTAAAGTACTATTTTCATTTTTCTCAATAATAAATATTAATTCGGCCATAATTAACATCCCTTCCACAATGCCTTCTGCTTTTTTGAGTTTTTTTCCGATATAAGTATCAGAGCATCGATGCGCTTGTGCTAATTGAATAAATGTTTGTCCAAATACATAGTAATCGACTAGTAATTCATAATCTTTTTTATGATTTTTTAGTAGTTTACTCATACATACCGAGACTATGATGCCTTGGCGATCAGTACAGGCTTTTCTTAATTTAACACGTATTGGCACATTTTCACGTTTATTTATTGTTAATGTATTGATATATAAATTATTATTTACAACCCATGAGCCCCAGGCTTCCATTAGTTTTGATATTTTTTGCATATAAACATCCTGTTTATCTTTCTAAAATACACTATATGATCACACTGTTTTTTTATACAGTCCTTGTAGTATATAAATATAGTTATTTATCTAAAAAATACAATAGAAATAATAAAATTAAATATCAATATATAAATAGAAAAATAGCTAAAAATAATATTTCTAGCTATTAAAATAATATAAATTTATATCATAATTTTTGCATCAAAAATTAGATAGATATAAATTAATTTATTATGGAAGTGTTTCTTCTGGACGCAAAGTGAGTACTTCATACCCATCAGCAGTAACTAAAATAGTATGTTCTGATTGTGCCGATAATTTTTTATCACGGGTGACTACAGTCCAACCATCTTTTTTGGTTTTTATTTTGTGTCCACCTTGGTTAATCATCGGTTCAATGGTAAAGGTCATCCCTTCTTTTAGTACAACACCTTGTCCTCGAATACCATAATGTAATACTTGAGGGGCTTCGTGCATTTCTCGACCAATCCCGTGTCCACAATACTCTCTTACAACACTATACCCATGACTTTGTGCAAAGCTTTGGATTGCATGACCGATATCACCGAGTGTTGCACCTGGTTTAACTTCTTTGATACCTTCCCACATCGCTTGGTAAGTTGTTTTGACTAATCTTCTTGCTATAGGTGAGGCATCTGGCATGACATACATCTTGCTAGAATCAGCAATAAAACCATTTTTTTCTAGTGTAATATCGACATTAATAATATCTTTACTTTTTAATAGCTCATCTGCTTTAGGAACACCATGGCATACTACCTCATTAATTGAAGTATTAAGTACATACTCATAACCATATTGTCCTTTGCTTGCAGGTCTCGATTGCAGATCATGAGTAATAAAATCGTCTACTTTATCGTTAATTTCTAATGTGGAAACACCTGGCACAATAAAATCATCAAGCATTGTAAAAACTTGGGCTAATAAACGACCTGATTCACGCATTAATTCAATTTCCTCAGGGGTTTTAATCGTAATTTTATCCATATTAATCTCCTTTATATTTACTTATGCTCTTGTTTTATTGCTTCTTTTTCTAACATTTCATTAATAATCATTGGAAACGTTTTTTCTGGATTTAATTCTGCTTGAATACCAATTTTTATCCAAAACTCTGCTTGTGCATTAACTGATCGAGACATCACATTACTTGCTTTACGAAGATACTCATGTAGCTCATCAGAAATTTTTACAATACCCACACTTAACCCTTATATACGAATTATAATAAAACATATATATTATATAATAAAAGTAATCTATTTAGCTTGCAATGACCAGATAGTGCTTCTATTTGGATTTATGTGCTTAAATCTGCATAAATGCGTATCAGTTATTAAAATAGCAACACAAAGTAACCTGATAAGTTATAAAAGAGGTCGATAGATATTGATTGATCTTTGATGCGCCTTTATTTTGATGTTTTCTCTTTTCGATTATAATTGTAATATCTTATCCTCCTTTACTTGTTCTCTTTCTTTGCTAGCACTGCTTATTTTTCGCCTTTCTCCCTCTGAAAATTTCTGTATTCAGCCCTCAATCATTTAAAGTCAAAATATATTATTTAAGGAATTACTATGTCCCAAAAACCTTGCCGTATTATTTTAACCGGAGGTCCTGGCTCTGGTAAAAGCACTATTATCAATAAGTTAAGAAGAAATGGCTACTCTTGCTCAATAGAAGCAGGTAGAGCCATTATTCAAGATCAAAGTCATATTGGTGGTTCAGCCCTTCCTTGGATTGATCCGCTCGCTTTTGCTGAGTTAATGTTAAGCTGGGAGCTACGATCATGGCATGATGCATCCAATATAGATGATAACAGCAAACCTTATTTTTATGACCGAGGCATACCGGATATAGCAGGTTATTTACACTTTTGTGAGCGCCCTATTCCCCAACATCTTGAAAACGCAATAAGGCTATATAGATATTCTACAACCGTGTTTATTGCTCCACCATGGAAAGAAATTTACTTACAAGATAAAGAGCGCCAACAGACATTTGATGAAGCCGTAGCAACTTATCAAGCGATGCTGGCGATATATAGACAGTATAATTATACCTTAATTGAATTACCCAAAGCCGATGTTAACCAAAGAGTAAAATTTATTATAAACAACATAACATCGCTATCTTAGCTTAGCGCTTATATTGACTATACCATCAAGGACAAAAAATAGACTCTCCTTGATGGTATTATTTAATATGAGGCAATAATTTTTAAATCTGGTTTTTCTCCTCGCATAATAGCTCTTTGCTGTTCATGCACCGCTTCATTAATTGCCTTTTGTTCTTCAACTGTTCGCGTATTCTTTCCACAAACTAATGTTGAACAAACCGGATATCCTATATTATGCGTTCTAGAAGTGCCAATTCCGACACTCATTTGCTCGGTACAGCCAATTAAAAACATAAATGGTATTAACAAAAAAATTGGGCGCATAGTCTTCCTAAAACATAAAGGTTAAATTTAATATGCATCAAAAACATATTTTGGTCTGTAGCTCCACTTAACTTCAACTTCTTGTTTATCTTTATTCCATACAGGTATCGCTTCTGGCAGAATAATCATTGACTGGTCATTCTTTCTTATACGTTGTTCCTTTTTATAGGAATATTCGCTATTAGTAGATGTGGTTGGCTCTTCAAATCCAAATTTAAATAATTGATTGAATTTCTGTTTTTCCTCCTTGGCTTGCATTTCAAAACGAGATTGTTTTGATAACATAAATGTGGGATAACGACTTTCATCGTGGTGATATTGAACAGTAGGAGTCGCTATCTCTGTTGCCACCTTTTCTATAGAGCCAGATGTATTCCTCTCTTTATCAACACAACCAACAACTACAAATAGAGCTAAAATTAGAATAAAAGACCAATTCATATCTTAAATAGGAGCAATAAATAGATGTAAATAATTATTCCATGAAATTTATAGACGACAAAATGAATTACAATTATTTCATATAAAAAGCATTCTTTATTCAAGTAACAAGAATATATAAAATAATAATATAAATAGATGGGTTATGGCGGGATAATTATCTTGATTAGAGATTGTAATATTAAGTAAAAAAGAAATATTTCCACAAAAAAACAAGAAAGAAATAGTTTATATTAAAATAATATTAAGATGACCATATAATAACACTGGTTATTATATGGTCATTGTTACATTGGAAAATTTTAAATTTGAAATAAAAATAAAGCCTTATTATTTTCTAAACATAAGACTTTAATTAAATCTATTTTTTATTGACCAGCAGACATTTTTTTCATTTGCTCTAAAGAATCTAAAGCTTGTTTACAGGTGCTTTCTTGAACATCTTTAGGTAATGCAGCAAATTGTTCTTTTGATTGAGCATATTGCGCTTTCATTGTTTCTGCTTGTGCTTTAGTTGCATCATTTTGTTCCATTAATGCGACATAGGCATCAGTTTCTTTAAAATAATCTTCGCAAGATTTTGTTAATTCAGCCGAAACAGCAACAGAAGATAATGATAATAAACCTAGTGCTAAAATAATATTTTTCATAAATATCCTATATTTTGTAATTAATAAAAAAAATGATACCTGCGTCTTGAATTTTCATTATCGCAAAGAAAATTAAAATTAGGATAAGGATAATCTTAATTGCCATTATATTTCTGTATGAATATCAGATAAAAAAATAATAATTAACAACTAAAACTGGTATGTTTATAAAAAAACATATAAACAGTATTAAAACTTTTAGTTCTTATTCACAAACAATCAAAAGATATAAATATCATGAGAAATATTACCTTTAAACCATAATAAAAGAAGGCCATTAGTTATATGGCCTTCTTTTATTATTTCTATTTAATTTTATTAATTACATACAGTACTTATTTGTGCTACTCATCTTCTGGGGGATTTTTTAAGATCTGATGTATTTCTTCTTTTAGACGTAATTTTTGTTTTTTTAATTCAACAACTTCTTCTCCATATCCTCGCCTATCTCGGTGTTCTAAGCGTACAATTTTATGGTCAAGTTCATTATGTTGTTCAAACAGGGCTCGGAAATGGGGATCAGTTTGACGAAGCTTAGCAATTAAATCACGATATTCTGGAAACATATTACCTACCTTCCATTATCAATGAGTGATGAGTGTCATACTACTTTTAAGTCTCCCTTAAATTGCTGTCACTGTCATACTCTTTATGTGAAAAACAAGAGCGATATCAAGTAAAAATTAACATAAAACTACAACAAAGTAGGATATCGACACACTATTGCATGAAATTGGTCTAACTTAAGACTATAAAACAGGATAAGATAAAAATGCTCATATTTTATACGAACATCACTATTCTTCTATCAAAAAGCACTTATTGTTAATTCTATAAATAAATTTGAATTAAAGTAAAAGAGTTCTCTAATAGTTTTATATACCCATCTATTTGAGACACTAAGCCCAATGCCGCCACATTGGGCTTTTCTTTTTGCAATCAGTAAGTTGATAAAACTAATAACTTAACTGATTGAAATAGAATCGCTAACAATCTATTCAATAATTTTTTATCGAGGATTTTAGTTAAGATTGTTGATTGTTACCCTCGTACTTCATTAATTACTATGCCCATTTTTAGATTGTTCTAATTGTAATGCCTGCTCCTTCCACTTGGAAAGGGCTAGCTCCTTTAGCCAATCTGCAAGTAATGGCATCGTTTTTATTGAATCTAATGCAGCTCGCTCTTGTTTGGTTAAACGAATAACAACGACTTCAGTTTTCATTGTAGACATATCAGCCTCTTTTTATAAAAAAAAGAATACTGACATAAAATATAAACAGAACGGTCTGACTTACATCCTTTTACAAAATATTATAATTTAACTTACATTAACAAAGCATTAAATACAAAAAGCAGTCCTATTCCCCTTGCTTTAAATATAAAATTCACTTATTAAAAATAGTTATTTTCTTTCTATAAAAATAGATACAGTAGTGGAATTAATATATTACAAACCATAACGTAATCTTAAAGATTGAGGATAAGGATAAAAGTATTTTTGTTTACTCAGATAATTATCTGGGTATTCTGATAAGTAATGATTAATTAATGTTAATGGTGCCAATAAAGGTTGTATTCCTTGACGATACTCTAAGATCAATTGACTTAATGCTTGTCGCTGCTTAGAAGTTAAATCTTGCTTAAAATATCCTTGCACATGCATAAGAACATTAGTGTGATTACGACGAGTGGCTTGATGTTGTAATAGAGCCATAAATCGATTACGGTATTCAACAAAGAAAGTCTCTAATGAATCCCAATCTTTATTGTTAGCAACAAAGCGCCCTAGTTGCCGATAAAGCGGTTGTGAATGAGCTAATAACAATAGTTTGTATCTTGTATGAAAATCAATTAATGCCTGGCGAGTAAAGTTATTTATTTTCAATTGATTTAGCTCATTAAGCGCAAACACCCGTGTAATAAAATTTTCTCTAATATAGGGATCGTTTAACCGCCCATCTTCTTCTATAGGTAACCACGGCATTATTCTTTTCAGATTTTCAGTAAAAATGCCTGTACCCGATTTTTTATTGCCGTTGCCTATTGGATCATAAACCCGGACACGTTCTAATCCACAACTGGGTGATTTCGCACACACGATATAACCGCTAAATTGATTAAACCTCCTCAAATATTCGATAGAGTAATCATTCATCAATTGGGTTAAGTCACCTTCACTTCCATTACTAAATTTTAACCTAACTTCACCAGTCTTAGACTGAACTAATCGTAATGCTGGTCTGGGTGTCGGTAAACCAATAGCCATTTCTGGGCAAGTAGATTGATATTCAAAGAACTCAGATAATTCATCAGCAGCAAGATGACAACATTTATGCCCACCATCAAACCTCACTTTATCCCCTAATAAGCATGAACTAATACCTACGATAATTTTTTTATGCGTAAAATCATTTTGTTTAAGACTCATAAGAGTTTTGGGCATGGCTATGACCTCATATGAAACAATCACCTAACCTGACTAATCAGATTAATAAATCTATGCTCATAATTTATCTTAGTAACATAATGCTACTTTTACTATGTTTATCATTTAATTAGTTTGTAAAATATTATTAAAAGAAAGGATAGCCGTTAACCACTGATATCACAATATTGATAGATATGAATAGCAAATAGCTAATATACTTACAGCAAATATTAGCTATCTGATTAAATTGATTGATATTTAGTAATAATTAAGTTATTAATCAATAAGTTAACACTGTGTTAATGCACGGAACTATAATACTCAATAGATAAATCATCCACTTTTGCACCACTAAACTGAGCCCATAGTATAATTGCAGATAATACTTCTTTTTCATTCGTTGCAATAAATAGATTTACAAAGGACGTTTCGTTCCATAGTCCACTCACTTTATAAACCACTTTGTTCATCTTTACTCCACCTGACGCTATCAATGACTTTAAGGAAACACAGATTCAAAACTGTTATAAAGTTATTTTTAACATGGGTGCACTTTTGCTTTTTCCAAGTCATATAATCATCAAAAATAGATGCTTTTTCTAAACATATTCTATTTATAACTATAAGTTTTTATTATATTCACCTTGTTATTGATTATTAGTATTAAGCCTTTCACTGCGTCAGTTCGTAACTTTCAGAAATTAATGATTTTAGCTCAGCATCATCAAAATCTGTGTCTAAGCGAATAGAAATCCAATGCTCTTTGTTCATATGATAAGCGGGATAAACTGCTTTTTTTAAGCGTAAAGCACCCACTAAAGGCACCGGTACTTTTAAGTTAATCACATCGACTTTATTATTTTTACCCGTATCAAATAGCTTGTTTTCAGCGACATCCATGATGACGGCGAACCATTTAGAATGATTATGATGTCTGAAAACCGCATAATTAGGGTACTTACTCCATAAATATTCGGGGATTACGGCATATGTTTTCTGTATATACTCGATAAGCTCTTTTCTATTCATTGTCCGGTCATCTCATAAAATGATGTATAACTTGGTCACTAAACGCATGATCTCTAACATTAAGGCATCAGCCTGTTAAATAATTTATTATACATTTGTTATTTAACAATGCTAAATGTAGAGAGAACCCGACTATATTGTTATTATTATTGCCACTTATTTTTATTATCAATACATAAATTATTTATAAATATTTTTAGTATTGTACATATTTTTAGCGCTCCAAATAAGTAAAAATAACTAAGTATTAATATCTAATTTACAATTAATTGGTAAATTTTAGTTGATTAATTCTCAATGGTTAGATAATTTAACGCTTATCCATTTTTGATCATCTTAAATGGACACACACTTTGATTTGATTATCCCCGTTTTGCTTAGTTATATTTTATAACTAAGCTTTTTTCGGTTACTTTAAGCGATACACACTAGAAGCAATACTGTTATTTATCAAACAGTTGTCATTTTATCAAATAAATTAATTCTCTGAGGCTAACTTTATCTCCAACTGTGTAACGCCTTCTTGATACATTTTCAATTTATTCAAACTATACTACTTTTTTTATAATTTTTTATTTCTCGCGGTAAATAACGCGACAACTCCTTGAATATGAATAGATACATCGTAAAAAAAACAAGATAATACTTTTTCTAAAGCATCTGCCGAGTCAGAATAGTTACTAAAAATACCTTTTTTGTTATAAACAGACATCAATTTATTACCAAAAAAATTGTGTTCAACATCAGCCCCCAAGATAGTAGCACCATATAAAACACCCTTTTCCGTTAATATTTTACTTATATTTTCTATCACTTTCTTTTTACCTTCCATTGTGCCAGGTAAGCAGTGTAATAGATAAAATAAAGAAATAGAGTCAAACGATGAATTGAATTCATTAGGAAATTTATGATAGATATCATGCTGTAAGCAATAAGTTAATTTATCATCAACAATATTTTTTTTAGCATAATCTAAGCTATTAATATTAAGATCTGTTAATGCTATTTTATTTATATTAGCTAAAGCTCTTTTTAAGTAAAATCCTGTTCCTACACCAATATCCATATGGTTCTCACCAAGATTATTTTTAAAATGAGGTAGCAAATATTTATCTGTATCACAACGCCATGCATAACGGTTAGAAATATTTAATACCCACCAGTCATAAAGTTTTAATGCTGTGGGGGTATATACTTTAACTCCATTGTGAGTGTCTAGTGTCATACAAAATCCTAGTCGTAAAATGATTATTCTATGATTTATACAAACCACGAATAACTGGAAATAACGAATAGTTAAACAGGTAATCATCTAAACAAGACAACATAACATATTGAAATTAAATAAAAAAACAAATCAAACTCTAACGGTTAAGTAAGGTGTTATTGACATTAAAAGCGCCGATTGACCGGTTAAGAAATCTTCTTTCTCAGCTTAATGATAAGCAAACTTATTCATCTGTTTTATTTTTAGTAAATAAAAGATATTAAATCGCCCTTGCGCTGGATTATTTTATACATTTTACTGCATAACCAATTGATATTTAGTATAAAAAACTACCAAAAATGCATAATCACAGATCTATACAGCATAACGCCATATTGAAATAATATAGTAATATCTTTCCATAATCAGTTAGTTTAATAAAAACAATTAAATAGAGTAGTTACTCTACTGTATTAAAATAAAATTAATAATTACTAACAATTAATACTTACCTTTATCATCTAAATATGATTAAGTGATAATACTAACATTAGCTAATCTATTTTGGTGATAGTTATGTCTTTGAAACGTAAAATTGCGCTGGGGAAAAATGTATTAGAAGCTGCTCAAGAGAGAGTCCAGTGGATATTTGATACTTTTGAACAAATCACTCTCTCCTTTTCGGGAGGGAAAGATTCTACTGCGCTTTTTCATCTTGTTGCCGCACAAGCGCGAAAACAACATAGAAAATTTAATGTGATGTTTCTTGATTGGGAAGTTCAATATTCTGCGACTATAGATCATATTATAAAAATGAAATCTATCTACCAAGATTGTATTGAACGGTTTTACTGGATAGCACTCCCTATCACCACTGAAAGTGGCATTTCTCAATATGAACCTACATGGACAGCATGGGAGTCTGGTAAAAAATGGGTAAGACAACCGCCAGAAGATGCGATAACTGACCCTCACTTTTTCCCTTTTTATCACCCAAATATGCTTTTTGAAGATTTTACCCCTGCATTTAACCAGTGGATCACAGGTAATCATCGCAGTTCGATTATCCTGCTAGGCATAAGAGCGGATGAATCTTTAAACCGATTTATTGCCATTAGTAATAATCGAAAGTTACGTTATGCCGATGATATTCCTTGGACAACGGCATCAGCAGAAGGCTTTTATTATATGGCCTACCCTATTTATGATTGGCATGTTAAAGATATCTGGACTTATATAGCGCGTTTCAATTTACCCTATAACCCTATTTATGATCTGATGCACCAAGCGGGCGTTAGTTTAAGTCAAATGCGTATTTGTGAACCTTTTGGGCCAGAGCAACGCAAGGGACTATGGTTATATCATGTGCTAGAGCCTGAAACATGGAGTCTTGCTTGTGAACGAGTGAGTGGAGCTGATGCCGGAATGTTATATACGAATCCTCGTAATAAATCAGGTTTCTATGGGCGACATCAAATTAGCAAACCTTCCCATCATACGTGGAAATCTTATGCTCACTTTTTATTAGCCAGTTTACCAGAGAAAACAGCAGAACATTATCGTAATAAAATAGCGGTCTATCTTCGCTGGTATGCCGAACGAGATTACCCAAATGGCATACCTGATGCACAAGAAGGTGATACTAGCACTAAACAGATACCTTCTTGGCGACGAATTTGTAAGACCATCTTGCGTAACGATTTTTGGTGTAGAACATTAGCATTTAGTCCTACTAAATCACACTGTTATGATCGATATTTCAAACGGATACAAGGAAAACGAAAAGACTGGCAACTTATTTAGCAAGGTGTGAATATGACCATTGAAACTATAATTTCTGTTTTAAAAGAGTACCTAGCAAAACTAAATGATGAACAAAAAATTGAAGCTCTCAATAAAATAAAAATATCGCTTCATCAAATAAGCCCATTTAAAAATGAACCTACTGACTGTGTTCTTTGGATAAAGCAACAACAAGTTATCGCTAATGACTATAATCCCAATGTCATGTCTCCGACAGAAAAGAGATTACTAGAAACGTCTCTGGTAAAAGACGGTTATACTCAGCCTGTTGTTGTCTTACCTATTCAACAATCCAAAAATAAACCATCACAATGGCAAGTCGTTGATGGTTACCATCGTTATTTATTGAGTAAAAAAAATAGCTTAAACAAGCGAATTAACGGCTATTTACCTATTACTATACTTGATGTTGAAAGTCATACTATGGCTGACCAAATGGCAGCGACTATTCGCCATAATCGGGCTAGAGGGCAACATCAAGTGGCAGCAATGTCGGATATAGTTAGAGATTTATCAAGATTAGGTTGGAATGACCAAAAGATTGGTGATGAATTAGGTATGTCACAAGATGAAGTACTACGTTTAAAACAGATTAGTGGCTTAGCTGAATTATTTTCAGAGCACGACTTCTCAGAAGCTTGGACGGTTAAGTAGAAATAACTTTGTATAAAGCACCAATAAATATATTTATTGGTGCTTTGTTAGTAATATCAACGACCATAGAAATAATTTATTTATATGGCTTACTTCCGTTTCTTACTAAATTAGTATTAATTTATTATTTTTCAGTAAGAAAAATTCATATTGATGACATCCTATGTTTTATCTTAAAAAAACTAAAAAACAGCTTATTTTTAGCTCCATATTATCTTACTAAAATCATACACCTAAATTTATTTATCATTCAAAAAAATAATAAATAATTATAATAATTTTAGATATTCTCTTCTTTATTGTTGCTATGATAATAACAATCAAATGATTGATATTGACGATCGTAACCATTCATTTGATAGATGAAAGCTATCATTATATTACAAATCGATCGATAAAAACATTTTGATAATTACTTTATATTGATATTAATATATAAGAATAATCGATAATTTTGGTTATAAATACTAAAAATTTGCATTTATGTTAAATTTTACCGCTATCGATCTAAAAGTGATAGTTATTGTATTTCTGACTGTAGAATTAATAGCAGTACTAAATTAATACAGATATATAACATTTAATAGCAGTTAACTAAAAGTTAATTGCTTTTAAAAAATGCTTTATAACCTTATAAAAATAGATGATCATGATAAACTCCACTATTGCACACAAAATAAAACAAAGAAGAAAAGAGTTAAGACTAACAGGCATAGAAATGGGAAATCGCTTAGGGATAAGCCAGCAACATTATTCTCGAATAGAAAATGGTAACATAAAAATCACGGTAGAACTTTTGTTTTCTATTGCATTTATTCTCAATATGACGCCACAAAGTTTATTACCTAATTATAATTTATTGGATAAAAAAATCATTAATCTTTCAGATGAGAAAAATATCATCAAAGCAAAACAGGCTTTATCTGCAGAATTTATTATACCAATAAAAGAAAAATAATGCCTTATACATATTATTTAACTTTATTCAAGAATAATTATTCTTTTTGCTTGATTAGATATAAAAAACTCGCAAACAAAAAATCAAAAGCATATTAAGCCCTCATATTAGTAAAATCCCCGCCAAAAGCAAATTACACTAGACCAATCAACACTATAGAATATCGATGGAATTCCCTTTTCGAAGGTATGCTTAATCGACACTTAAAATAACACCGTTGTTAATATTATACTGTGATACAAAAAAAGTTATTAAGATAACTTTAAGATTATTTATAAAAATATAATTATTCTTATTTATTACTATACATGTTGATAATTTTGTATATAAAATTATCAACAATCCATGCTTTTTATAAACCGGAGAAATCAAGTGCGGTATATATTATTATTATTTATCTCTTTGTTTTTTATTGTAATTTTTCTATTAAAAACACAGGGCAGTACCAAAAACGATGTTATCAACCAACCCACAGAAATAGAAAGAAAATTAAATAAAAAAGTCGAAAGATGTATGTTTCACTCAAAAATAAAAACTAAACGTTTGCCTTGGATAATGTTAACACGTAAACGTTCATGCTCTTAGTGAGAATAAGTGATCACTCTGGTTATTATAACTATTTTTACAAACAATACCGCTTATTTTATAATCAAAAAATCGATGTTACTTATTGAGTTATATTAATATATAGTATAGTTTATTAATTCCTACCTCTTACTATAATTAATTAAGTTTTTCTAAAAACTGAACTTATTCAGAATACTATAAATAAATTATACTTAATATAAATTAGTCTATATAATATCCTATGCAATTTTATTTTGATTATGAGCTAACAATGAGTTCTATAAAATCACCTATAATTATCTCTATCACCTCAATTGCAGGTGGCGGCAAAACAGCACTTTCTCATTATATAAGAGAAAAGCTTCCATCAAGCAAATGCCTTCATTTTGATGATTTCGACTGCCCTACAGCACCTGAAGATCTCGATGAGTGGATAGAACAAGGTGGTAATTATAGCGAATGGGATATAAAGCCATTTGTTGAACAAGTTAATCAGACGATAGAAGAGTCTCAATATACTCATATCATTTTGGATTATCCTTTTGCCAGATCTCACCCAGCGCTACAACAGATGATCGACTATGCTTTTTTTATTGATACACCACTAGATATCGCATTAGCAAGAAGAATATTGCGTGATTATAAAGAGAAAAGTGGAAATGATATTATTCATTATTTAGAAGAGTACTTAATCTACTCACGGCCCTCATATACGGCAATGACAGAAAGAGAAAAGCTGAGTGCTGACATTATTATTGATGGTAACGCATCTGTGTCTTTAATTGCACAGAATATCCTAAAGTATATTGTTTAACCTTAAAGCTGTGCCGTATTAAATCAATAGCACCCACCAATTTTACTATTACATACGGTGATCTTCTGGTGCTGTCTAATCGTATTGATTACGCTGTCAGAATATGGATCTGGCTTCATCGCATCTTTACTCGATTGCTCATATTTATCAATATCAGACTGTGATGTCGAACATCCTGAAACAAAAAATAAAGTTAATAATATCGCTGAAACTAGCTTCATATAAAGTCCTATTAAGCTGAATAAATATTTTTCAATATCATTTAGTTATATTCATTTTTGTTACCTAGTGTAGCAGTCTATCCTACTATTTTACGACTAAAATTAATCTTTTATTAATTGATGCTCACCTATCATAAATAATAATGCTTATGAAAGGCACCCTGCATGTGAAACCCAAAATTTCAACTCTTAGGGTGCCAAAAAATTAAACTGAAAATAGAATAGATATTAGCTATCGATTTACAATATTGCTTTGATACTCTCCGCAAGTGTTGTTGTACGTCGGCCAATTAATTTACTTAGGGTATGACTATCATCAAATAATCCACCTTTGGATGCGCCGATATCAGAATCAGCCAGCATATTTGATAATTTATCGGGTAAGCCTGCCGTTTTTAACGCAGCGACAAAATCGGCCTGACTTAAATTGTTATATATCACTTGCTTCCCGCTTTGTTTAGTCAATTCCTTAGCCAATTGCTCTAATGTCCAAGCTTCATCACCCGCAAGCTCATACACTTTACCTATATGTCCTTCTTCACTAATTACCCGAGCAGCAGCCAATGCATAATCGGCCCGAGTGGCTGAAGCTATTTTGCCATCACCAGCCGCCCCCAGAAAAACGCCATGCTCAATTGCTGCAGGGACACTTGCCAGATAATTTTCTGTATACCAGCCATTTCGTAATAAAGTGTAAGATATCCCAGAATCAGCTAGCATTTTTTCTGTTTCTACATGTTCCACATGCAAGCTTAATGGAGAGCGATCAGCATGTAATATGCTAGTGTAAGCAATAAATTGTACATCTGCTGATTTTGCTGCCTCAATGACATTACGATGTTGAATGGTACGTTTGCCAACTTCACTTGAGGAAATTAAAAGTAATTTATCGACACCCTGTAAAGCTGTTATTAATGAAGCTTTATCATTGTAATCCGCCTGACGTACTAAAACGCCTTTCTGACTTAAAGACGATCCTTTTTTTACATCACGAGCAAATGCCACAATTTGATTAGCAGGAACGGTTTGAAGAAGGTTTTCAATCACATGTTGACCTAATAGGCCTGTTGCACCAGTAATTGCAATCATAAGATAACTCCTTAATGTATCACTTGTGTTTTGATAACATAGCACCTAAACTTACTAAAAGTAAGTACATACAAAAAGGTAAGTATACAATGACAATATCCACACTCTCGCAGCAATTACGTGAAGGAAATTTATTTTCTAAACAGTGCCCATCCAGAGAGATCCTCAAACATGTTACAAGTCGTTGGGGCATACTCATTTTAATAGCCCTACGAGATGGAACACATCGTTTTAGTGATTTACGACGTAAAATTGGCGGAGTAAGTGAGAAAATGCTGTCTCAATCGTTACAAGTATTGGAGCAAGATGGTTTTATTAACCGAGTGTCATATCCTGTTGTTCCACCCCATGTAGAGTACTCTTTGACAGATCTTGGTGAGCAAATAAGTGAGAAACTCACGCTTCTTGCGGATTGGATAGAAATAAATTTACCTAATATCTTGTCACGACAAGAAGTGGAGTAGTATACAGATATTATTTCTAATAATTATGTATTTATACTTTAGTTAATAATTATTTATACCAAGATATTTTATGCAATAAAAATGGATGGTTATTAAGCCATCCATTTTTGTAGTCAAAAAAATCATTCACTTTTCTCAAATAGAAAATAACGCTTTAATTTTTTTGAAAATAATATAATAGATGTCAACCAAAGGGATAATCCAGCCAGAATAAGTTTACCTATAATCCCTCCAGATCTTTGAGCATCATTATCATAGCTTATACCACTTTCGTTCAAAGAAGTTAACCCTTCATGGAAATTGCTCCATAACATGACGATAATGATTGGTAGCCAAGCTAAGATAGTCAATACCCGCGCCCTTTTATCGCACCTAAAGGAAAAGTAAAGCGCTGATATTTGTATAATTAAAACTAACAAACGAATAAAACTCCATAAATAAATTTCTATCTTTATCTCAGCGGGCATATCAAAACTATACAAATTTAATAACAGTGATGCATTGGTTATAAAAAAATATAATATCAGTATAATACAGCAGACAATCAAAAATTGAGTTATCCATAAAGAAAGTGGCTTTTTCATAACAGTTCCTATTTAAATAAAATAAATCATATCGTTTCTTTATTCTGAAGTCATTATTTTAATAATAGAAAACTCATTTCTATATTAGATAATAAATAAAAACTGGTATATTATTTACTAATAACTTATCTTTTAAATATTTAGTATAAATATCTATATCATTTTTTGACACACTTTCTTGTATCAACAGTATTTAATCTTTTAAACATTTACTACTGTATAAACTATCATGGTTAAATCTCATTATGCGTTCACATAAAGTGCCCCCTCTTAAAGAGGTTTGTTATGAACACATATACTCCAACGATTAAGTGTATCTATTGCGAGCCATAAACACCCAATCCATTTTTCTAGTGTAAGCTTGCACTTCTTTAAGCATCTGGTTTATTTTGCCCTTCTTTATTCAAATATTATAATTTATAGGCTATTACAAAAAATTAAGGCTACACATTATGTGCAGCCTTAATCTTATTTAAGCTATCTCACTAAATTAGCTTTTATCTTTATTTTCTATCGCTATTGTTTGCCGTTTTTCTTCTTCAGGTAACTCATACTCAATAGCAATGGTCAGAAGTCCACTTGATAAATCGGCTTTTTCTATTTTGACATTTTTACCGAGGTCAAACTGCAATGTAAACTGCCCTTGAGATATACCTCGGTGGATCCATTTATCATTGTCTTCTTCTAATTTTTCTTCTTTTTTCCCTTCAATCAATAAGCGACTTCCTTTCAATGAAACCGATAAGTCATCTTCTTGATATCCAGGCACACTCACTGTTAGTTCATAATGGTTATCATCAATCTGTTTCAGATTATAAGTCTGAGTCGGTGATGAAATTGGTTTACTGCCTGTTAACTGACTAAACAGGCGATCTATCTGATCAAAACGGTTTGAAAGTAGATTGTCAGATAAAGTTGGGAATAATGAAAAAGGTTTAATATTAGGCATATAATTCCTCCTTCAGTATTTATTGAATTATGGGCGATATCTGATTGGCCCAATATATAAATATGAACGAGCAAGTATTTTTCAAGCCCTAAAATCTAAATTTTTTATCTTTAGTCAATATAAGATTATAGATAGCAAAAAACCCCGCCGAAGCGAGGCTTTGTATATTCAACTATTTAATGCTTAGCTCATTTGAGCTGTCATCACACTTTTGCAAAAGATACATTTTGCGCCGTGTGGATTGTTCACTGTAACATCAAATTGTGATGTTCTATATTGTGAACCGCGACAACTTGGGCATTTAAAATAGAGGCGAATTGTAATAGCGCCTTTAGAGAGCCACCACGTTGCCTGCTGCTGGGCCTTTCATACCATTTTCCATGGTAAATGAAACTTGTTGGCCTTCAGCTAATGTTTTGAAGTTATCACTTTGGATTGCAGAGAAATGCACGAATACATCTTTGCTGCCATCTGCTGGAGTAATAAAACCAAAACCTTTACCTTCATCGAACCATTTTACTGTACCAGTCATTGAATTAGACATAGAATTTCCTTTAATTTATTTAATTTGCCATAAGGCATATATGGTTTGTTTGGTATTTTTACTTATGGGAATTAATTAGAAGGAATTCGCAATGAAGTGGTATCAAGGATAACGCTAAACGGGAACAACTTTAAACTGACTAACATAAATAGGTCTGTACTTCCAAACCAGTGACTTCATTAAGCCATAGAAAAACTCAGATAGCAAACTTTATTTTTGGTGAATAAAAAATCTATCAATAAGATTGATATAGACAAAATCATAAAAACTTATCAATAAAAATAAGTTTTTATTTCCTTAAATCAAAGAATTAAAATAAAAAGAGATACCAGATGTTCTTTAACCAAAACATGATCTGGCATCTCACATCACTCATCTTTCCACATTCAAATGATAAGAATAAGATTAAGATAGAAATTAATCAGTTATAAAATAGTTTTTAGTCTATTTTGCTATGCTCATTTTTCATCAGTTCAAATACAAAAGGCACTGAATTTCGCAAAGAGACATTGTATACATCTAAATGACCAATATTCGGATATTCATATACATATGCATTTGTGCCTGCTTCCAATACATCTCTTGCAAACTCTTGTTGCCAACGAGTTAACACATGAATATCTTCTAAACCAATCCCTATAAATACGGGCTTATCAACAAGAAGTTTTCTATAATTTAAACTTGACGCTTCTTGCTCTAATAGCTCGTAAAACTTAGGTTTTAAGCTATTTGATGCGTTTAATTTATTATCCATTACTAATTGACTTAATGGACTGATACAAAGCGTTTTCGCTTTTTCAACATAAGGTATTGCTAATTCTTGGAAATAATCTTCCACTTTTAAGTTTGGATTTTTATCAGCAGCAGAAAGATATAAGTACATCGCGTAAGGTAGCTTTCTATCACCTTCATCTTGAACACCATCACTAATAAAGTTTTCAAGTAGATTATCACTAAAATAAGGCGTCCCTGTCACTATCGCACCTAAGATATTTAATTCTGGTGCATATTCAGGCTGATAGCCGACAGAGGCAAATGCAGCATGAGCCCCTTGAGATTGCCCCATAAAGATAAAGCGATTACTTAGCGAAAACCCACCTTTCAAGACAGCTTTTGCACTATCCAAAGCGCTCCATGCTGTTGCTCTTTCATCCATATAATGATGCAACCCTGATGAGCCTAAACCTGGATAATCTGGTGCAACAATCGCAAACCCAAGGGATAGCCAAGTATTTAAATATTGCGATACGCGACTATTTTTAGGCGTTAATGAGGGAGCACAAGTTGGCGCTATCCCTACCGTACCATGATTCCATACAATGACAGGCCAACCATCTTTAGGTGCCTGACTTTTCGGAATAAAAACAGCACCAGTATCTTCACGGATAATTTCTCCATGAACACTATCACAAGAAGTATAAGATATTGTGTATTGCGCAAAAGCTTCGCTTAACCCTAAGTCAGACGCTAGCTCTTGGCAGTGTGTTATTACACCCGGTTTATTAGGGAGATTTTCATTAGTTTTATCGCAGGTAAATAACGATTTTTTAGTAAAGTGTTCCATAAATATTTCCTTATATTATTGATAAGTTTTTTTCCATTTAACTTAATTAGTCTTATAACTAGGGCATGTTTTTAGGCCTGTTATTCGCTAATTTCAGATAACAAAAAACCTCACTAAATGAGTGAGGTTTAACAAAGTTTAGTGTGCTTAGTAACAAATTGCCCACTATTTAGAGATGATAAGGCAAATTTTTTCGAAATGCAATCTTTTACTGTATACAATTACAGTATTTTGTATATTAATGTGTACTATTTATCTTTTCGCCAACTAGGTATAGTTAATCAGTACAAAAAAATGTTGATAAATCATCACGTGATCGCCTTGCTGCAAATAGTGTCGATATTACTAATGGGTTAGATTTTATTGGCGAAGCTATTTTAAATTTCTCCTTTGGCATCTCATTGCAACTAATACACATTAATAATGCTATGGACAAATTGGTTTAATCTATTGCAATACTTAGTAGTTACTATTAGAGGCTTTCTAACTAATTGGTTATATTAAAATCTCTATCAACCCCCGTGTTGATATCTAATTAAGTTTTATTTTTGCTTCATTTAAACACCCTGTGAGTATAAAAATCACAGGGTATTTTTTATTTACTTGTTACAATCGCTCTGCGGATCACTTTTACTAAATTCGGATTAAGGCTTATGGGATTGTTTTCGCTTCGCTGACTGAATTTAAAGTGAGTCAATTAATGGGGAGTTGACACCATCAGAATATGGCCAATATAGATTAGAAGTCACTGTTCTTGGCGATTGGACTGAATTAGAAATAGATGGATTAAGTTATTTTATTACTATAAAAACCTATGTTAATAACTAACTTTTTTACTAGGGTAAATAATTTAAAGAATAAGGGAAAATTCTATGTCTAAATTCAGACCGAATATTTTTGATAAGGCTATGACCATTGTGTAATGTATTCCTATAATTCGATTGCTTCTACAGTATTGATCAATATCTCTAACCAAAGAATAAACGCTGCATTGCTCGATTAGTGATTCCGAGAATTATTCATCTATACTTGAGTTTTCAATCGCCTTTAGCCGATTAACAAATTGATTGGGCAACTCTAAAGGTTTGCAACGATCTATATTCATTTTGATAATTCGTTTTGATAACCGTTTCAAAATTGACAATAAAAAACGGGAACTAATAAGCTCCCGTTAACTATTTCTCAAATCAACAATTACATATGTTTAATAATCGCGTCACCGAACTCGCTACATTTCAGCAGTTTAGCACCGTCCATTAGACGTTCGAAATCATAAGTAACGGTCTTAGCTTCGATCGCGCCTTCCATACCTTTAATGATTAAGTCAGCGACTTCTGTCCAACCCATGTGGCGTAGTATTATGTATTTCCATCATTATTAACTAATTGTTTATTAAAGTTTATTCGCTCTTAATAGACCTAAAAGACAATGATTATGCATTTTTATAACTACTTGATTACCATAATACTTTTATTGGTTTTGATAACCACTAATTAGGGCTATAAACATGACTTAGTGAGTATTCGAAACATTAGCTAGGAAAAAGGGGATTAGTTCTGAGTTAAGGGATATGGTACAAAACCATAAAAGGCCAGGAGTTTCCCAAAAACATTATGATAGATATGATTATTTAAGAGAAAAACGAGAAACGCTTGATACATGGTGTGAAAAGCTATCGTCACTAAAAGAGGTATAGTATTTATATACATTCATTAAACTCCTTATTGTAGGATAGATCTAACCCACAATAAGGAATATAAAAATGAGAATGACCTCCCGCAAAAAAGAGATAATGGAATTATTTAAACCCGACAATCTTGAATGGGTAACAGGTGAAATAGGTGCACCACCTTTCGACGTTTCAGGAGTGGCTTATATGCTTAAAGGAATGGATTCTTTTAACAAGAAAAGTATTCTCGAATCTACCCGCAGAACATTAGATAGCATGGTTAAAGATGGCTTGTTAGAAAAAATATCCAGCTATGAGAGACGACAAAACAAACACCAAGGCTCAAGTTCATCACCTGGTGTTCGCTGTGTCGTTAGTCGGTATGGCTTGCGTGGAAAGTGTCGTCTTATGAAATACGAAAATAACGGGGAGGACTTTATTGAAGGTGAATGCGCTCAAGTTGATTAATTTAACTCTAAAAAAATATCTTTCATAAATACTAGAACTCTTAATCTGAATTACTATTTAAATAAATATACCTTATTAATTTAAATATACTTATGCAAACATACGAAATAATCCAAATAAGAACATTGAATGATGTTTTTATATTTACATATAACTCAAATTAAAACTATTACACAATGATTTAATTGTCACCCCTTTAATTACTCCAATTAAGAATATCGAATATAGAAATAAAAAACACCTTAAGAAAATCTTAATTTGATAATTTAAACACATAGCTTAATTTATTATTAAATAAATAAAAATAAGGTGTATTATATAATATTGCGTTTATTACTTACTTTCTAAAAAGGAGTATTTTATGAAAAAAGTATTACTCAATCTTGCTATGCTGACTGTGATATCAGCCCCTGCTTTAGCTGCTAAAACTCCTGTGGCTAATTTAAAAATCAATGGTGATATTAAGCCACCTACTTGTATGGTTAATGGTGCGACACAAAGCGATGTAATTTTTGACTTAGGTAAATTAAGCCCTTCATTGATCCCTAAATCAGCAAATTACATATACCCTCATGACTCAATCCTAAATAATGTCACTATTGAATGTGATGCAGAAACTTACCTCACGTTTAGAGCCACTGACACTTATCTGAGTGCCCCGATTGAGCTTAATGGTAACAATAAATCTAAAGAAAGCGCGGTATTTCATCTCGTTAGTAAAGATAAAGCGGAGTCTTCTGTTGGTGGGGCATTATTCGTTTGGACTAATGTTACTGTAGATGAAAAACCTGCATTTATTAGTCGAGCAAATGATGTAGCTGTAGGATTTTCAGGTGATAAAGCCGTAATGGCCAAAGAAGTGACTAATGGCTGGACGACAAAACAACAAGAAAGTGTAGATAAAGCTAATTTGGATTTAATCTCAGGTAAGATTTTTTCTGCAGATTTTAAGTTAGGGAAAACTAATTCTGCTTTTATTTTATCCAGAGATGAATTAAGTAAAAAAGGAATAGATTTATCTAATGGTTTAGATTTTATGGGTGAAGCCGTCCTCACTTTTAATTTTGGTGTCTAATTTTTAAAATAACTGATAATCACAATATAATTAACTTTTATATTGTGATTATCTTTTTATATTAATATAAATGAAAGCTATTTATTGCTCTTTCATCTTCTCTTCTTTTTGTCTGCGCTCCTCTTCCACTTTCTGCGCTTCTTCCATCTCACGTATTCTCACGTTATAGATTGATTACTCAGGCATCTGTACACGAACGGAAATAAAATGGTCATCAGGGATATCAATTGGGTCACCTTCTTTGTAACCATCAATATCATTACGGGCGAATTTAGGTGCGTTAGGATGAATGCCGTGATACGTTTTTTTCATGAGAATAAAACCGTCTGATCTGCTTTATCAAACAGAACACATTAATAATGGAATATAATCTAACTATAGAAGTGTTAAATGAAAAAACGAACAAACAGTGTTTATACTACTGGATTTAAGCAAGAAGCGGTCGCATTAGTCAGCGAACAAGGTTATAGCATCCCAAAAGCGGTAGCTTCTTTAGGGATCACCGATAAATTACTTTATAACTGAAAAGCAAAATTCGACGCTGAGTAATCAGGTAACAACTTGAACGCCAAAATTAGATAAAAATCGTGATTTAATTGCTCAAATTTCAGGTGGTTTTGATAACTCGTTTTGATAACCATTTCAAAATTGACAATAAAAAACGGGAACTAATAAGCTCCCGTTAACTATTTCTCAAATCAACAATTACATATGTTTGATAATCGCGTCACCGAACTCGCTACATTTCAGCAATTTAGCACCGTCCATTAGACGCTCGAAATCATAAGTAACGGTCTTCGCTTCAATTGCGCCTTCCATACCTTTAATGATTAAGTCAGCGGCTTCTGTCCAACCCATGTGGCGTAGCATCATCTCCGCGGAGAGAATAATAGAGCCTGGGTTAACTTTATCTTGTCCGGCATATTTTGGTGCTGTTCCGTGAGTCGCTTCAAATAATGCACACTCATCACCAATATTAGCGCCAGGAGCAATCCCAATACCACCAACTTGTGCTGCTAATGCATCAGAAATATAGTCGCCATTTAGGTTCATACAAGCGATAACATCATACTCGGCTGGGCGTAACAGGATTTGTTGTAAGAATGCATCTGCGATAACATCTTTAACAATAATATCTTTACCTGATTTAGGGTTCTTAATTTTAACCCAAGGACCACCATCTAACAGCTCACCACCAAATTCTTCACGGGCTAATTCGTAACCCCAATCTTTAAAGGCACCTTCGGTAAATTTCATAATATTACCTTTATGCACCAATGTAACGGAGTCGCGATCGTTATCAATTGCATATTCAATCGCTGCGCGAACTAAACGTTTAGTCCCCTCTTCTGAACATGGCTTAATACCGATACCACAATCTTGTGGGAAGCGAATTTTGGTTACACCCATTTCATCTTGCAGGAACTTAATCACTTTATCAGCTTCTGCTGAACCGGCTTTCCACTCAATACCGGCATAGATATCTTCTGAGTTTTCACGGAAGATAACCATATCCGTCAGTTCTGGGTGTTTTACTGGGCTTGGAGTGCCTTTGTAATAACGCACTGGGCGCAGGCAAACGTAAAGGTCGAGTTGTTGGCGTAGTGCCACATTTAATGAACGGATACCACCACCTACTGGTGTAGTAAGAGGACCTTTAATAGAAACACGATATTCACGAATAAGATCTAAGGTTTCTTCTGGCAGCCAAACATCTTTACCATAAATTTGTGTTGATTTTTCACCGGTGTAGACTTCCATCCACTCAATCTTACGTTCATTGCCGTAAGCTTTTTCAACCGCTGCATCAACAACTTTTAACATTGCTGGCGTGACATCGATACCGATACCATCCCCTTCGATATAAGGGATAACCGGATTATTTGGAACAACAAGCTTACCTTTAGCATCTAATGTAATTTTAGCACCATTAGCCGGAACAACTACTTTGCTTTCCATTTACCTCTCCTTTCATGTAAGCGCACGCTTTGTTAATTTTTTGTAAGAGACCTGTCAATACTACTTGATTATTCAGCTAACGCCAATCGCTTCTCTTTTAAGGTATAATCAATCTCCCATTTTTGACAAAAAATAGCTATGGCAAATCAATTTAACAATAGATCGAAACTACGCAAATCTCACGCACTAGCAGGACAAAAAAAACCTTCTCGCCCTAGAGGTGAGCGTAAAGTGATTATCTTTAATAAACCCTTTGATGTCCTTGTGCAATTTACCGATGACAGCGGTAGAAAAACGCTAAAAGATTTTATCCCCATTCCTGATATTTATGCGGCAGGACGGTTAGATAGAGATAGTGAAGGTCTGTTAGTATTAACAAATGATGGCAAATTACAGGCCAAATTAACTCAACCAAATAAAAAAACAGGGAAAGTCTACTATGCTCAAGTAGAAGGCATTCCCACAGAGATAGCGTTACAACAATTTCGTGAAGGACTTAACCTAAAGGATGGGAAAACACTACCTGCAAAAATTGAAAGGGTAGAACAGCCAACGTGGGTTTGGACGCGATTTCCACCTATTAGAGAGCGTCAATCTATTCCGACTAGCTGGTTAAAAATCACTTTATTTGAAGGGAAAAACCGCCAAGTTAGACGTATGACTGCCCATATTGGTTATCCCACATTACGCTTAATTCGTTTTAGCATGGGAAATATTACCTTGGATAATCTATTACCGGGTCAATGGAAGGAGATTAATTTTGTTTAAACCACATGTCACTGTTGCTTGTATTGTTCATGCAAACAATAAATTTTTAGTTGTTGAAGAAACGGTAAATGGCAAAGCCACATGGAATCAACCCGCAGGACATTTAGAAGCAAATGAAACCCTGATCCAAGCGGCACAACGAGAGTTATGGGAAGAAACCGGTTTAACCTTGCCGGTACAATATTTTTTGAAATTACATCAGTGGGTGGCACCGGACAATACGCCATTTTTGCGTTTTTTATTTTTGATAGAAGCACCAGAACAATTAGCCACACAACCACATGACGATGATATTAATGGCTGCTACTGGGTGACCGCGCAAGAGATAATCAATAGCCAACAATTACGTTCACCGCTGGTAAAAGAAAGTATTCTTTGTTATCAACAAAATGAACGTTATCCACTCTCTTTACTGGATAGCTTTGGTTCAACATTTGCCTCTTAACAATGACTTTCATAGTTAAGAAGGCAAAAAATGTATTCGTTTGATGCACCCTTGATAGTGATATGGTAAAGTATGGCGCTTATTTTTCCGCAGTGAGATCCATTCATGTCAGATAACAGCCAAAAAAAAGTCATCGTTGGAATGTCCGGTGGCGTAGATTCATCCGTCTCAGCCTATCTTCTTAAGGAACAGGGATATCAGGTCGTTGGTCTGTTTATGAAGAACTGGGAAGAAGATGACGATACAGAATATTGCTCAGCTTCTGCCGACCTTGCCGACGCGCAAGCCGTGTGCGATAAGCTTGGCATAGAACTTCACACTATCAATTTTGCCGCTGAATATTGGGATAATGTATTTGAACACTTTTTATCTGAATATAAAGCTGGCCGCACCCCTAATCCCGATATTCTATGTAATAAAGAGATAAAATTTAAAGCATTTTTAGAATATGCAGCTGAAGATTTAGGGGCCGACTATATTGCAACGGGCCACTATGTTCGTCGCCGTGATATTGATGGTAAAAGCCAATTACTGCGCGGTGTTGATAACAACAAAGATCAAAGCTACTTCTTATATACATTAAGTCATCAGCAAATCGCCCAAAGCCTTTTCCCTGTCGGTGAAATGGAAAAACCTGAGGTGAGAAAAATTGCAGAGGAGCTTGATTTAGCCACCGCCAAGAAAAAAGACTCTACGGGGATCTGTTTTATCGGTGAACGCAAGTTTACTGATTTCTTATCGCGCTATTTACCTGCCAAACCGGGTCCTATCGTCACCGTAGATGGCGAAACCATTGGTGAACATCAAGGGTTGATGTATCACACCTTAGGTCAACGTAAAGGTCTGGGTATCGGTGGCACAAAAGAAGGTAGCGAAGATCCTTGGTATGTAGTCGATAAAGATGTTGCAAATAACATATTAATTGTCGCACAAGGTCATGAACACCCTCGATTAATGTCCGTAGGCTTAATTGCTCAACAACTTCATTGGGTCGCAAGAGAGCCTATTACCGAAGCTTTTCGTTGCACGGTGAAAACACGATATCGCCAAGCTGATATTCCGTGTACAGTAACACCATTAGATGAAGATAAAATTGAAGTCCGTTTTGACTATCCTGTTGCTGCTGTTACACCGGGGCAATCGGCCGTTTTCTATCAAGACGAAGTCTGTTTAGGTGGCGGTATTATTGAAACACGTATTCAGGAGTAGATGTGGCTAAAGATTTTCGTGATATTACCCTTGCACTGGCAGGTATCTGCCAGGCAAGTCGTCTTGTTCAGCAAATTGCTTATCAAGGGAATGCAGACGAGAAATATGTTGAAGTCATGGTTAACAGCATTTTTAATATCAACCCAACTTCAACCTTGGATGTTTATGGTAATCAAATAAGTCATTTGAAATTAGGTTTTCAAACCATAAAAGCTATCCATCAAGCGGTAAGAAGAGAAAAACTCACGTTTGAGTTGATGACTTATCAACAAGGCCTGATTAACCTTGAACGTATCATCAACAAAAATAACGATTACAGTTCGCATTTGTCACAAAAAATATCTCAACTTGAACGACAAAAAAATTATTTTGAACCGCTTTCTGACGGATTATTTAATGCTCTCGCTGGCGTTTATAGTGATGCGGTCAGCCCTGTAGGGCCAAAAATTCAAGTTAATGGTTCGATTGAGTTGCTTAAAAACCCTATTATTCAAGCCAAAGTTCGTGGATTACTTCTGACAGGTCTTCGTAGTGCCGTACTTTGGCGTCAAGTAGGTGGTCGCCGTTTTGATTTTTTACTCCATCAAAAAACCATCTTACGACAAACTGATGATTTTCTCGCTCAATGTTAATACTTTAAAATTCAACCTGGGAGTTGCCAACAATGGAATTATCTTCGCTGACAGCGATTTCACCGATTGACGGTCGTTACGGTAGTAAAACCTCGTCGTTACGGACTATTTTTAGTGAATTCGGTCTTTTGAAATTCCGTGTACAGGTAGAAGTTCGCTGGCTACAAAAGCTAGCATCTTGCACCGACATTAAAGAAGTTCCCGCCTTTGAACAAAACGCAATCGATTACCTTGATGCAATTGTTGCTAACTTCAATGAAGATGATGCTGCTCGTATCAAAACTATCGAGCGCACCACCAATCATGATGTGAAAGCGGTTGAATATTTCTTAAAAGAAAAAGTGGCAGCTATCCCTGCACTACAGCAAGTTTCTGAGTTTATTCACTTCGCTTGTACTTCTGAAGATATTAATAATTTATCCCATGCCATCATGTTAGAAACAGCACGCCAAGAAGTGCTACTACCAGCATGGCGCGAGCTTATTGATACTATCAGTAAAATGGCGCAAGCATATCGTGATTTACCCCTGCTCTCTCGTACTCACGGACAACCGGCAACACCTTCAACGGTAGGAAAAGAGTTTGCAAACGTTGCATACCGTATGGAGCGTCAATATCGCCAACTTACTCAAGTAGAAATTTTAGGTAAAATTAATGGTGCAGTAGGTAACTATAATGCTCACCTAGCTGCCTATCCTGAAGTTGATTGGCACCAATTTAGTGAAGAATTTGTTACTTCATTGGGGATCACATGGAACCCATATACTACTCAAATTGAGCCACACGACTATATTGCCGAGCTTTTTGATTGCATCAGCCGCTTTAATACAATTTTAATTGATTTTGACCGTGATATTTGGGGTTATATCGCTCTTAATCACTTCAAACAGAAGACCATTGCCGGTGAGATTGGCTCATCAACAATGCCTCATAAAGTGAATCCTATCGATTTTGAAAATTCTGAAGGTAATTTAGGTTTAGCTAATGCCGTTATGGGTCACCTTTCCAGCAAATTACCGGTTTCGCGTTGGCAACGTGATTTAACTGACTCAACCGTACTACGTAACCTAGGTGTCGGTATCGGTTATGCATTAATCGCTTACCAATCAACCATGAAAGGCTTAAATAAATTAGAAGTTAATGAAAGTCATCTTCGTGAAGAGTTAGATAGCAACTGGGAAGTTCTTGCTGAACCAATCCAAACGGTTATGCGTCGCTATGGTATTGAAAAGCCTTATGAAAAACTTAAAGAGTTAACTCGTGGTAAACGGATCACGGCACAAGATATGATTGTGTTTATTGACGGTTTAGCGCTACCAGAACAAGAAAAAGCACGCTTAAAAGCGATGACACCTGAAAGCTATATTGGTTTTGCCAGTCAACTTGTTGATAAATTAGATTAATTTATCCAATACTTAAAAGGCAGATAATCTCTGCCTTTTTTTATATCGATGACCCGTCCTAAATAAGATAAAAACTATCTATAACTTAAACACATTGTCCGTTACGGTATTCTTTAAGTGCTAGATTGACTATCATTATCTTAATTTCTCTTACAGCAACTGATTTTTACTGATGTACACAAGGTGGAATATGCGGATCTTAATTATTGAAGATAATATCTTACTTCGCCATCATTTATCTGTGCAGTTTCGCGATGCAGGACATCAAGTTGATGCAGCACAAGATGCGAAAGAAGCCGATCACTTTATCGCAGAAAGTACACCTGATGTCGCCATTGTTGATTTAGGTCTTCCTGATGAAGATGGTATCAGCCTTATTCGTCGATGGCGGGAAAATAATATTACTATTCCCATTATGGTATTAACGGCTCGAGAAAGCTGGCAGGAAAAAGTGACCGCATTAAATGCCGGTGCTGATGATTATGTGACAAAGCCTTTTCATTTTGAAGAGATCGTGGCACGCGTTCAGGCATTAATGCGAAGAAACATGGGCATTGCATCACAAATACTGACTATTGCCCCTTTTGAGTTGGATTTATCACGTAAAGAGTTCATGATCTTAGGTGAGCAAATCAAGCTCACTGCATTCGAATATACTATTTTAGAAACATTAATGCGTAATCAAAACAAAGTGGTGAGCAAAGATGTGCTAATGCGCCAACTTTATCCTGATGCAGAGCAGCGAGAAAGTCATACCATTGATGTGCTTATGGGGCGTCTGCGCAAAAAAATTCTCCAAAAATATGATAATGATGTCATTGTAACTGTACGTGGACAAGGTTATCGTTTTGATATGAAAGCTTAATATGCGTAAAAAACAACGTTCGCCCTTCTCTTTACGAACAAGATTTTTACTTGCCACCAGCGCCATTATTTTAGCACTGACACTCTCTTATGGTTTGGTTGCCATAGTCGGTTCTATTGTCAGTTTTGATAAAACGACTTTTATGCTAATGCGTAGCCAAAGTAATCTCTACTATAGCTTAGCGCAATGGAAAGATGGGCAATTGCAGATTGAATTTCCGACTAACCTCAATAACAACAACACATCGCTGGTGGTTATTTTCGACGAGAAAGGCAATGTGCTATGGACGCCAACGGATTTACCTCAGGTGATCCCAAACAGTATCGCGCCAAAATGGCGCAATAAAGAAGGCTTATTTGAAATTAGTGTGAATGTTAAAACGACACGTTTTATGTTACAGCAACTGCCTCAATATCGTGCCTATCTAAAAAAACTCAACGAATATTCAAGTAATGATACCTTAACGCATTCCGTGGTTATTAATCACTATCCTGCGGCGGATAATATGCCTTATCTATCCATTGCGGTTATCGATCCTATTCCTCAAAGTCTGCAAAATGTAAGTAGAGTCTGGGATTGGTTTCTCTATATATTACTAGCTAATTTTCTTTTGGTGATCCCATTAATTTGGTTAGCAGCCCATTGGAGTTTAAGGCCGATTAAATCCATTATTGAGCAGATCAGCGCGTTGGAAAAAGGCACTCGCGATAATTTAGATGAAAATCCTCCTAAAGAGCTCAAAGGATTAGTTTATAATCTCAACATTTTATTGCGTAATGAACGCAACCGTTATAGTAAATACCGTACCAGTTTATCTGATCTGACCCATAGCTTAAAAACCCCCCTTGCTGTTTTACAATCAACATTACGTGCTCTACGTGCTGGCAAACAAATGTCTATAGAACAAGCTGAGCCAATTATGCAAAGTCAAATTGAACGAATTTCACAGCAAGTTGGTTATTATTTACATCGAGCTTCTCTTCACGGCGATCACGATATAACAACACGTAAGCTCCACTCTTTATCAGGCTTACTTGACAATCTTTGTAGTGCACTTAATAAGGTCTATCAATCCAAAGGCGTTGATATAACGTTAAATGTTTCCCCTGAAATGATGTGGTTAGGTGAAAAGAATGATTTTATGGAAGTCATGGGGAATGTACTTGATAATGCTTGTAAGTACTGCTTAGAGTTTGTCGAGATCAATGTAAGTCATGATGACAATTGTGTGATTATCACCGTAGATGATGATGGCCCAGGAGTCAGCCCAGAAAAAAGGGAGCTTATTTTTCAGCGTGGTACACGTGCAGATACATTGCGCCCAGGACAAGGCTTAGGATTATCAATTGCTGTTGATATTATTGAGCAATATAACGGTGATATCACCATTACTGATAGTCCATTAGGGGGGGCGAGACTCATCGTCACCTTTGCTGAGCAACAACTCACTACTGAAATAGAGTAACGCTCTTCTCTATCAACTTATATTATTGCTGATTTAATTTAGGTCTTATCACAATAAGATTGCGAGATGTATGATAACTACGCAGTTGTCAGTATATTACTCGTTATTACTCACATTGCACCAAGGAATGTTTAGCAGGAAGTTGTAATTCATTATATGATATTTTTAGGCTTCCCAAATTCAGGAAATACACAATGGACTATAAACTTAATTTAGATTGGCAATCATTTTTAGAAAGCCATTGGCAAAAACGTCCTTTATTAATCAAAAACGGCTTCTCTGGTTTTATTGATCCTTTATCTCCTGATGAACTTGCGGGTCTTGCAATGGAAGATGAAGTGGATAGCCGTCTTGTGAGTTGTCAAGATGGGCAATGGGGAGTTAAACATGGGCCTTTTGAGCACTTTGAAGGTTTGGGCGATAAAGATTGGTCGTTATTAGTTCAAGCGGTCGATCACTGGCATTTTCCAAGTGCGGCATTGATGAAACCTTTTCGTGTGTTGCCCGATTGGCGTATTGATGATTTGATGATCTCTTACTCTGTTCCCGGAGGCGGTGTGGGTCCTCATCTTGATCAATATGACGTATTTATTATTCAAGGGCAAGGTCGTCGTCGTTGGCGTGTGGGTGAGAAAATCCCAATGAAACAGCACTGCCCTCACCCGGATTTACTTCAAGTTGATCCTTTTGACGCCATTATCGATGAAGAATTAGAGCCGGGTGATATTCTGTATATTCCACCTGGATTTCCTCATGAAGGTTATGCCATTGAAGAATCACTAAACTATTCTGTTGGCTTTAGAGCACCTAATGCACGAGAGCTATTTAGCGGTTTTGCTGACTATGTTTTAGCAAATGACTTAGGAAGCTACCGTTACAGTGATCCTGATCTTACTCCTCGAGATAATCCGGCATTAGTCCAGCATCAAGAATTAAATAAGTTGCATGATATGATGGAAGACTTACTTGCCCAACCCGAAGTATTCCGTCATTGGTTTGGGGAGTTTATTTCTCAATCTCGCCATGAACTTGACTTGGCCATTCCTGAACCTTTATATGAAAATGCTGAGATCCACGATTTACTGCAACAAGGTGAACAACTTCATCGTTTAAACGGTATTCGCGCACTGCGTGTTGGTGATAGTTGCTTTGTTAATGGTGAATTAATGGATACTCATCATATTGAAGCTGCAGATGCCCTTTGCCAATATGATTGTATTGATAAACAACATTTAGGTGATGCTTTAGCAGATCCAAAATTTATACGCTTATTGACGCATCTTGTTAACCAAGGCTATTGGTATTTTGAAGATTAAGTATAAATAAACTATTTTTATACAAACACACCCAGCTAATTATAGCTGGGTGTTATTTTAACTATGTTAATAAACAGTAACTGTTATCTTATTAAATAATATATTGCCTCTTTTAGTAACGTTCTTGTGCCATAAAATAACCATGGCAAAATGATAAAGAACGCACTCTGTAGCCCTAAAAGTAACCAGGTATGCTTATCATTTGATAAATATAAAGAAAATATAATAAGATGGGTAATTAAAAAATAGCTGAAAACGATAATAAACGATGCTTTATACTCTTGTTTACTAAAAGTATTATCACTGGTTATCGGTATTTTTTTACACAGACATTCTGATCTTGTTTGTTTTATTATTATTTTGGAGAGTACAGCCATTACGCAAATATCCTTATATCATTTTATTTAGATTATAAAGAATATTATTTGAAATAATCGGCCAATAACTTATAAAAAACAAACTTATTTTTAAAGTTTAATTTTAAATTATATGAAAACAAACCCTATATTTAAAAGACAAAGATAAAATAATAGCCGAGATTGTCGGCTATTATGGGGCAATTATTTTATATAACTGCTCTATTAACAAATAACTTTTGCTTTTTCTCTTTCGGCAGTAATTTCAGCAATTCGCATAATAACACTTACTGCGGCTTCCATACCTTCTAAAGAGATAAATTCATGTTTGCCATGAAAATTATAACCACCCGTAAAGATATTTGGGCAAGGTAATCCACGGTAAGAGAGCTGAGCACCGTCTGTACCACCACGAATAGGCTTAATATCAGGTTCAATATCACAATCAATCATTGCTTGTTTTGCAATATCAATAACATGTGGATACTGAACCACTTTATCATGCATATTGTAGTAGCTATCATCAATAGTTAGTTCAATATAGCAATCAGGATGTAGACCTTTACCTACTTTTTCAGCAATCGTGATCATGTTTTGTTTACGCTTTTCAAACTGATTGCGATCAAAATCACGAATAATATAGTGCATTTCGGCTCTTTCCACCGTACCTTTAATACTTTGTAGGTGATAAAAACCTTCATAGCCTTCTGTGTTTTCAGGGGTCTCTTCAACAGGTAATTCTTGGTGAATACGCGAAGCGAGTCCTAACGCATTTACCATCACGCCTTTGGCACTACCGGGATGAACATTATTACCAACGATTTTAATACTCACAGAAGCGGCATTGAAATTTTCATATTCCAATTCGCCCACACCACCACCATCAACGGTATATGCCCAGTTAGCACCAAATGCTTTTAGGTCGACATAATGTGCACCACGCCCTATCTCTTCATCCGGCGTAAATGCAATACGGATATCACCATGAGGTCGATTTTGTGCTTTTAAACGTACCATCGCAGTGACTATCTCTGCGATACCGGCTTTATCATCAGCACCTAATAGAGTTTTACCATCCGTTGTAATTAATGTTTTACCAATCATTGAGTGTAAAATTGGAAACATAACCGGTGATAATACTTCATCACCAATACCTAGCGCGATATCACCACCACGGTAATCTTCAAGCACTTGAGGTTTTACATGTTTACCTGAAAAATCAGGTGAAGTATCAAGATGGGAAATAAAGCCAATAACAGGTACAGGCCAAGATACGTTAGAGGGCAAACTCGCCATAACGCATCCTTTATCACTGAGTGTCACATCAGAAAAACCCAGTTTTTTTAATTCTTGTACCAGTGCCTTCGCTAATTTTAGCTGACCATCGCTACTTGGTGACATTTTCGATGATGGTTTCGATTGTGTATCAAAACTAATGTATTCAAAAAACCGTTCTAATAATTTATCCATTTTGCCCCCTAAATCTCTCTAATAACAATAATAGGGAACTCTATAAAATAATTATTGCGTCAAATCAGCTTTAGGATCATTAATTAAATCAAACAATTTATGGACATATGCATCAACCACTTGGCTTGCGGGGCCATAATGTTTTTCTTCAAACTCACTCTCCACTAAGCTAGGTTCAAGGTTAAGCTCAACCGTGTGAGCCCCTGTCAACCGTGCTTCATGGACAAACCCAGCCGCAGGATAGACATTCCCCGAAGTGCCAATAGCGATAAAGAGATCTGCCTGTGCTAAAGCGTGATAAATTTCATCCATGCCGATTGGCATTTCGCCAAACCAAACAATATGTGGACGTAGAGGAGAGGGAAATTGGCAACAATGGCAATAATCTGTCGTTGATAAATCCCCTTTCCATTCAAAAACTTGACCTGATTGCGGACAGCGGACTTTCAATAACTCACCATGCATATGGAGAATATGTTTACTCCCTGCTTTTTCATGTAAGTTATCAATATTCTGCGTGACCAGCAGGAAATTGTCCTTTCCAAGATATTGCTCAAGTTTTGCTAATGCATAATGTGCTTCATTAGGTTGAATTGAGGGTTGTTGTAATTGACGACGGCGCTCATTGTAAAACTGCTGAACCAGCTTAGGGTTGCGGTGATATCCCTCTGGCGTTGCCACATCTTCAACGCGATGCTCTTCCCACAATCCATCTTCTGATCGAAAGGTTTTTATACCTGATTCAGCCGAAATGCCCGCCCCGGTTAGCACCACTACTTTGGGTAAATTCATTTCATGTTCCGTTTTATGGGTTAAATGAAAATAACGACAACGTGAGTGTTGTCTACGTAAACTTTTTATCTTACGAAACTTCCTAAGCCGACGATGACGAAGTTTAAGTTTCATCATGGCAATCCTTGGTTTTTATATTTAACAATCAATAAAAATTGATAACTTTACTGTCTTATTTCCGTTTATATCCATTTTATGTCAATAAACTTACTGTCCACTTAAAATTCTAGCAGGATCGAGTTTAGTTGCTCGACGAGCAGGATACCAACTGGCAATCAAACTCAAAATAACCGTCGTCAAAAATACGGAGAAAACATCAATTGCATGTATTTCTGAAGGTAAGAAATCGACAAAATAGACATCTCCTGATAGCACACTATGCCCTGTCATGGATTCAATTACCGAGACAATAGGGGTTAAATTTAGTGAGACAACTACCCCCATAATAACACCGGCCACGCATCCGATCATGCCTGACAACAGTCCGTACCATAAGAAAATATTGCGAATATGGCTATCTCTTGCACCTAACGTTCGTAAAATAGCAATATCTCCGCTCTTATCTCTTACCGCCATAATCAGCGTCGAGACAATATTAAAACAAGCAACCCCAATCACTAAAATCATTGAGAGATACATAATGCTGCGGATCATCTGAATATCGCTATACATATAACCATAATCGCTGATCCAGCTTTTAGCATAAACATAGGCTTGGCTATTTAAGCCTGCATTATGAATAATTTCATTAGCTAGAAATGGATCGCTTGTTTTCACTTCAATACCCGTAATTCCTTTGCCGTAATCAAGATACTGTTGCGCATCTGCCAATGGAATTAACGCTAATTGGTGATCGAGCATACCACTGAGTTTAAATATGCCACTGACTTGTAAACGAATGCGTTTAGGTTGTAATAGCTTTTTCGGATCATCATTGTTAGGGATCAGAATAGTTAACCAATCACCTTGTTTGATTTTTAAGGCATCGGCAACACCTTGGCCAATAATGATTTGCTGTTGACCCGCTTGAAAATGTTGCCATGCATTATTTTGCACATAGCTCGGTAATAAACTGATATCACTTTGTTTATTCGGTTCAACCCCCATCACTTGTACCGCTTTTAATTCGGTTCCTTTTTCAAGTAATCCGGTTAATAAAATATAGGGGGCAGCAGCAACAACACCCTCAGTATTTTCAATCCGCGATAGTGCCGGTTGCCAAGATATAAAGGGTTGTTCTACCGAATAAATTTGTCCATGGGGAACCACAGAAAGAATGCGGTTTTTTAATTCACGTTCAAAACCGTTCATGGCACTTAATCCGATAATCAATACCGCTACACCCAACATAATGCCCAGCGTTGAGATAATCGAAATTAATGACACCATACCAGCACGTTTTCGTCCTTTTGAAAAACGTAATGCGGTAACTAAAGCAAGTGGCAACTGCGCCATTATTCCACTCCTGAAATCGCTTCTTGAGACTCTAATTGACCATCTTTCATTTCAAGTTGACGTTGAAAGCGTGCCGCGAGAGATAAATCATGAGTAACAACCAAAAAGGCAGTTTTCTTTTCTTTATTTAATTTCATGAGTAATTCGAAAATACCTTCCGCATTTTTTTGGTCAAGATTACCTGTCGGCTCATCGGCTAAAACTAACGCCGGATCGTTTACTAAGGCTCTAGCAATAGCAACACGTTGTCTTTCTCCCCCAGATAACTCAGAAGGACGATGATGTGCACGAGCAGTTAATCCTACGGCATCAAGTAAAGACATCGCTTTCTGTTTAGCCTTTACTGCACTCATTCCACCAATCATTAAAGGCATTGCAACATTTTCTAATGCAGTAAAATCAGGTAACAAATGGTGGAATTGGTAGATAAAACCCAATTGAGTATTACGTAAATCCGCTTTTGCCGTTGAAGTTAATTTATTGAGCGATTGCCCTTTAAATATCACTTCACCTGAGGTTGGAGAGTCTAAACCACCCAATAAATGTAATAGGGTACTTTTACCTGAACCTGAGCTACCGACAATCGCCATAAAATCACCTTGATTGATCGCGAAAGAGACGGATTTTAAGACTTGTGTTGAAATAGCACCATCTTGATACTGCTTACAAAGTGCATGACATTGTAATAAAGGGGTATTACTCATAACGTAGCGCCTCTGCTGGCTGAATAGTTGCGGCCCGCCAAGACGGGTATAAAGTCGATAATAGTGAAATCACAATAGCGGCAAAACCAATCATAAAGACTCGGCTCCACTCTAAAGTCGCGGGTAATTCTACCCCATGAGGAATAAGCCCTACCGCAGGCATAATCACATTTAGTTGGCTTGATAGTAACGCCCCTAACAAACCTCCGGCAATAGCACCTAAAATACCGGCCCCTGCCCCTTGTAGCATAAAGATAGACATTATCTGCGAACGCTTTAAGCCCATGGTTTGTAATATTGCCACTTCACCTTGTTTTTCCATCACCAGTAATGAAAGCGAAGTAATAATATTAAACGCGGCGACCGCAATAATTAGGCTTAATAATAAGCCCATCATATTTTTTTCCATTTTCACTGCTTGGAAAAATTCGCCCTTTCGTTCACGCCAATCTTTCCAACTTAAACCTGCTGGCAAAGGTTCAGCACTGTATTTTTCAATATTAAGGGGAGTTGAGAAGAATAGACGCCATCCGGTAATATTGCCGGGTTGATAGCGCATCAAACGCGCCGCATCTTGTTGATTGACCAGAAGTTGAGAAGCATCAGCATCACCACCACTTTGGAAAATACCTTTGACTGTAAACAGTCGTTGGCTAGGCACTCGGCCCATTGGGGTGAGTTGACTTACGCCGGGAACAATAAGACGAATGCTATCCCCTTCTTTGGTTTTTAGCTGTTTAGCTAAACCACTACCGAGGATCACACCATATTCTCCCGGTTTTAATAACGAGAAATCGCCATAGCGAATAAACTGTGTTAGGGGTTCATCTTGTGCTTTATCAATCCCTAACATCACGCCAACACCGATATTATCTTTACTTTGTAATACCACATCCCCTTCAACTAAAGGAACGACATTGATAACATCTTCTCGTTTTAATAACATTTGTGCAGTACTATCTTGTTTGGGTAGCTGCCCATTGGGTGTTGTGATAACAGCTTGTGGAATATAGGCCAAAATGCTGTTTTGTAATGAGCGTTCAAAGCCATTCATCACAGAAGTCACTGTGATCAATGCCGCAACACCCAGCATAATCCCTAAAGCGGATAGCCATGAGACGAATCGACCAAATTTGTCGACTGCGCGACCCCGCATATAACGGAGCCCTATAAAAAATGAGACAGAATTGTACATGAAAACTGTGCTGTTCCTGTTGCTAATGCTAAGTGTTCAGGGATAATAAAGGGTAGTCTTACTGAATGGAACCACTCTATTCCCAAACTGTGGTTTTTTCTTTTATCTTAACCTGCCCGCCAGTTTAAGCTTTGGCGATGTCGCTAAAGATGTGTTGGGAGTTAACTACAACCAAGAGTTCACATTACACGCTTATGTCCTCAGAATATCGTTATCAACTTCCTGTAAAACAAGGGGATACTCGCCAGCTGGGTCAGCTGACAGGTGCCGCTTGCGCCCTAGAATGTGCAGAAATCATCAAACGTCATGCTGGATTAATCGTTCTTGTCACTCGTGATATGCAAAATGCACTGCGTTTACAAGATGAAATCCGTCAGTTTTGTGATTATCCTGTAGAGACATTATCTGATTGGGAAACATTGCCTTACGACAGTTTTTCTCCCCATCAAGAAATAATCTCTAACCGCCTTTCTACGCTATACCGTATTCCATCACTTCTCAAGGGAATTTTAATCTTACCCGTCAATACGTTAATGCAAAAAGTCTGCCCAACAGATTATCTCGCAAGTCATGCATTAATAATGAGTAAAGGAGAGCAACTTTCTCGCGACAATTTACGCAAAACATTTGATGAGGCGGGTTATCGTCATGTAGAACAAGTGTTAGAGCATGGCGAGTATGCAACACGCGGCGCATTACTTGACCTATTCCCGATGGGCAGTGAATTTCCTTATCGAATTGACTTTTTTGATGATGAGATAGATAGCCTAAGAACTTTTGATGTTGATACGCAACGCACCTTAACAGAAGTCGAGCAGATCAAACTATTACCGGCTCATGAGTTTCCAACTGATCCTAATGCGATTGAACTCTTTCGTAGCCAATGGCGTGAACGTTTTGAAGTAAGACGTGATCCTGAACATATCTATCAACAAGTAAGTAAGCAAGTATTACCCGCAGGAATTGAATACTGGCAACCGCTCTTTTTTAGTCAGCCATTATCCAATTTATTTGCTTATTTCCCACAAAACACCTTAATTGTGACGCAAGATCTGCAAGATTGCGCTGATAAATTTTGGCAAGATATCAACCAACGTTATGAAAGCCGTCGTGTTGATCCCATGCGGCCATTACTGCCACCAGATGATATTTGGCTTAATGTCGAAACGCTCAATCAACAGTTAAAACAGTGGCCACGTATTCAACTTAAAACGCAAGCACTGCCGGAAAAAGCGGGTTATACCAATTTAGGTTATCAACCACTGCCTGATTTATCAGTCAATGCACAAAGTAAATCACCGCTTGATAATCTACGCCGTTTCCAAGAGCAATTTTCTGGCAGTATTGTTTTTTCGGTTGAAAGTGAAGGCCGGCGGGAAACCGTTCAAGAGCTCTTATCTAGAATTAAAATTGCCCCCAAACAAATTATTGAATTAGCGGATGCTAAAGAGAAAGGGTGTTATTTTATTATTGGCTCTGCAGAGCATGGCTTTATTGACAATTATCGTCAGTTAGCGCTGATCTGCGAAAGTGATATGTTAGGTGAGCGAGTCCACCGTCGCCGTCAAGATAATCGTCGCACCATCAATACCGATACACTGATCCGCAATCTGGCAGAATTAAGTCCCGGACAACCTGTTGTCCATCTTCAGCATGGGGTTGGTCGTTATCAAGGTATGACCACCTTAGAAGCGGGTGGCGTAAAAGCAGAGTACTTGATCCTCTCGTATGCGGGAGATGACAAACTCTATGTTCCTGTTTCGTCACTGCATTTGATCAGTCGCTACTCTGGTGGGGCGGATGAAAATGCGCCTCTTCATAAATTAGGGGGTGATGCTTGGACTCGTGCGCGCCAAAAAGCAGCTGAAAAAGTGCGTGATGTGGCGGCGGAATTATTAGATGTCTACGCTCAACGAGCCGTTAAATCTGGTTTTGCGTTTAAATTAGATAAAGAACAATATCACACTTTCCGCCAAAGCTTCCCCTTTGAAACCACACCCGATCAAGAGATGGCGATTAATGCCGTATTAAGTGATATGTGCCAAGCCATTGCCATGGATAGGCTAGTATGTGGTGATGTTGGTTTTGGTAAGACAGAAGTTGCTATGCGTGCGGCATTTCTTGCAATAAGCAACAATAAGCAAGTGGCTATTTTGGTGCCTACTACCCTACTGGCTCAACAACACTTTGAAAACTTTCGTGATCGCTTTGCTAATTGGCCGGTCAATATTGAGATGATCTCACGTTTTCGTAGTGCCAAAGAGCAACAGCAGATCACCGAAAAATTAGCAGAAGGCACCATTGATATCGTTATTGGTACACATAAATTATTACAACCGGGCATTCAATGGAAAGACTTAGGGTTATTAATTGTTGATGAGGAGCATCGCTTCGGTGTACGTCATAAAGAGCGTATTAAAGCAATGCGTGCCAATGTCGATATATTAACCTTAACGGCCACCCCTATTCCTCGTACGCTAAATATGGCGATGAGTGGTATGCGTGATCTGTCAATTATTGCCACCCCACCCGCTCGCCGTTTATCCGTTAAAACATTTGTCCGAGAATATGATGATCTGGTTGTTAGAGAGGCTATCTTGCGTGAAACATTACGTGGCGGGCAAGTGTACTATTTATATAACGATGTTGAAAATATAGAGAAAGCGCGTGATAGGCTAGCACAGTTAGTACCTGAAGCTCGTATTGGTATTGGCCATGGGCAAATGCGTGAACGTGAGCTTGAACGTGTGATGAACGATTTTCACCATCAACGATTTAATGTATTGCTCTGCACCACCATTATAGAAACGGGTATTGATATTCCGAGTGCCAATACCATTATTATTGAACGTGCTGATCACTTTGGTTTAGCGCAACTACACCAATTACGTGGACGCGTTGGTCGCTCTCACCATCAAGCCTATGCTTATCTATTAACCCCTCATCCCAAAGCAATGACTAAAGATGCCCATAAACGCTTAGAAGCGATTGCCTCCCTAGAAGATCTCGGCGCAGGTTTTGCTTTAGCCACACATGATCTAGAAATTCGTGGTGCGGGAGAGTTATTAGGTGAAGAGCAAAGCGGTCAAATGAATACCGTTGGCTTCTCTTTATATATGGAGTTACTAGAAAGTGCAGTTGAAGCATTAAAAGAGGGTCGAGAGCCATCATTAGAAGATCTGACCAATCAGCAAACCGAAATTGAATTAAGAATGCCGGTGCTATTGCCCGATGACTATATTCCTGATGTCAATGTAAGACTTTCTTTCTATAAACGTATTGCCAGTGCCAAAGACTTAAATGAACTTAATGATCTAAGGGCAGAGCTTATTGATAGATTCGGCACCTTACCTGATGCAGGACGCAACTTATTACGTAATGCGGCTATTCGATTAAGCGCCATGAGTTTAGGTATATCTCGCATTGAAGCCCATGACAAAGGTGGCTTTATTGAGTTTGGTGAAAAAAATAATGTCGACCCGACTTATTTAATCGGTTTATTGCAAGAGCAACCGAGTGTCTTCCGTTTAGATGGCCCTACCAAATTGAAATTTATGATCACCCTAACCGATCGAGAAAAACGACTCACTTTTATCGACGATATGCTCACCGCTTTTAGTGAACACAAAATAAACGCATTATCTGTTTAGATAATAAAATGCAAAAAGGCCTAACATAATAAATATTAGGCCTTTTTTATCTTATCAGTTATCAGCGTTAATGCTAAAAAGAAAACCGTTACTCTTTACGGCAAGGAATATTTTCATTCATAGAACAATATGGCTCTTGCTCCAAAACAAGTCGGCCATCGCTATCTAGCGCGATGATATCGCCCGGTTTAAATGTCGTTCTCACTTTACCCGGTGTACCATCAATTGTGTAAAGCACATCATAACCGATAACTCGCCTTTCTTGGCGGTAAATGGGAATACATTCTCTGAATTGAGCATAAGGGAAGTGAGCAATACTTTTATTGTTTAGCGCTTCTATCATATAGAAAACACGGCACTCTTGCTCTGCGGGATGAAAACGCGATAATCTTTCTGGTGTAAATTGTGTAGGCAGTCCAATACGATGGCAATACTCTTCTGTCACAAAAACGGTTGATTTAATCGGTGTTGCTGAAACCACATGGGCAAATTGTGGCCGTGGAAATATCCACTTCCAAGCGACAAATAAAAGAATAGCTAATACAAGGATTAGTCCTATTAGTGTGAACTTTTTGCTATCAACACTCACTTTTTCCCCTTTTTATGCGTTTATCCCTATTTTACTATTTTTTTGTTATAAGCGGATTTCACTCTTTTATCACAACGTTGTAATTCAATATGTTGAATGAATAGCTTATATGAAAAAATATATTATTACGTCCTTGCTGATTAACATCATAAGTAAACTATGTACTTATAACATGGTAAATACACCACTAATTATTGTTTTAATCAGTTAATTAAATACGCACTATTTTCTAATTATTTTCAAAAATATTAAGAATGAACTTAAATATTTCTTATCTCATCAATGAAAGCTGATTTCATTTACATATTTATAAATATAGCGTAATGATAACATCAAGTTAACAAATGTAATCTCTTTTAAGAAACTTCTTCATTAACCTTTACATAGCCGATTTGCTTTTCACTATGCGTAACAGACTGGTTTGTACATAAAGATAATAAAAATAATAGATTAAATACATGTTTTTTATTCACATATATTATTTATAAGTTTTAATATGTATCTTTAAATACCATAACATTTTATGACCTAAATAAATTCTTAAAAGCGCCTATTTCTATTTAAGAAAAATCTTAATTTATGAAAACCCCTATTCTATAGAAGATTATTTTTATATATAAATAATTAAATTTATAGAAATAACACTATATTTTTCATAAAGTTATTTGAAATTGAAGCTTAATATTATTAAAAAATTAATTCGATATCCACATAAATATTTTCTACTGAATTAATCATCTAATTCAGAGATTCTTATTTTGACTGTTCACAATTATTACTACTCTTTAGATAGATAAAACCCCCGACAATATAAATACTGCGGGGGGTTAAAATAAACTTTTGTTTGCTAAAAGAAACAAAAGTTAGAAAAATAAACCATTATTCACTAATGAAGTTTTAGTTTTGGTCTAATCACACGATTGATTGATCCAACTAACATCATCAAACCTGTTTTAAGATAACCATGTAACGCAATTTGATGCATACGGTATAAAGAAATATAAACGATACGTGCAATACGCCCTTCTATCATCATATCGCCTTTCATTAAGTTGCCCATCAAACTCCCTACCGTACTAAATTTAGAGAGCGAAACTAACGAGCCATGATCTTTAAACACATATTCTTTTAACGTTTTACCCTTTAACATGGCTAAAATATTGCTATAACAACGGCTTGCCATTTGATGAGCGGATTGTGCCCTTGGCGGAACAAACCCTCCCTCTTTTCGCGGACAGGATGCACAATCACCAATCGCAAAAATCGCATCATCTAATGTTGTTTGTAGTGTCGGCTTAACGACTAATTGGTTAATACGATTGGTTTCTAATCCAGCGATATCTTTCATAAAGTCTGGGGCTTTGATCCCCGCAGCCCAAACCATCAGATCAGCATCAATATGCTCGCCATCTTTGGTATTTAACCCTTTTTCATCGGCGCTTGTTACCATGGTTTTCGTCATCACGCGCACACCCAACTTAGTCAGCTCTTGGTGTGCTGCACTTGAAATACGCACGGGTAATGCAGGTAATATTCGCTCACCCGCCTCAACAAGCGTGATATTAAGAGCTGATGGCGCTAATTTTTTTAAACCATAACTATTGAGTTGGCGAACAGCATTGTGTAATTCGGCAGATAATTCCACTCCAGTTGCACCACCACCCACAATCGCAATATTTACTTTACGATTTTCAGCTTCTGCGTTGGAGTCTGCTGAATATTTTAAAAATAAATTGAGCATTTCATTATGAAAACGGTGTGCTTGCTGTGGGCTATCTAAAAAGATGCAGTGCTCTTTGATCCCTGGGGTGCCAAAATCATTAGATTTACTGCCTAAGGCCATGACTAAAATATCATAATCGAGTTGACGCTCTGGAACTAATAGCTCTTGATTTTCATCATAAATAGCAGCCAAAGTGATATTTTTATGTTGGCGATCAAGCCCTGTTAAAGTGCCTAATTGAAAATTAAAGTGATGGTTATAACCATGAGCGAGATAACTTAATGCATCAACACCATCATCTAACGAGCCTGTGGCAACTTCATGTAACAGAGGTTTCCATAAGTGACTATTATTTCTATCAACAAGGGTAATTTCTGCTTTTTTTTTGCGCCCTAACTTATCACCCAATTTAGTCGCTAGTTCTAATCCACCAGCTCCACCACCGACTATAACAATTTTTGTTAATGACATATAACGTCACTCCTAAAGATATTTACTGTTGTTATTTAAGTCATCTTGGTTAAATCCACTTAAATAACGACAGTTAAAACGTTTCAGTCAATGATTTTGATAATAGCCAAAGCTCATTGGCAATATGGTCATACCAAAGTTGATTTATATCAAAAAAATTTGAATTTTCATACCTGTTTTTTGGTGAATCGAGTCATTTAGGTTGTTTTTCATTCGCCAATAGAACATCTTATTAACATATGGCTATTTTTTACCATAACTATCAATTAGATAGAGGATATAAGTGAATAATTCAGTCGGAATATGAGAGGGGCTTAAAATAATAAAGAAAAGAAAAAATATAAATCAAAAAAAGATGGACAAAATGCACTCTGTCCATCTTACATAAGCCAATTTTAAGCGGGGATTTTGCTATTAAATGCTTTAATTTTAAAAAGATGTTCTGACAAGCTTTTGAACTTATGTGTCTGCGTTTCATCCCAAATAATCGAATAATAAGGTGATAACTCATCAGCAGAACGCTGGTTATCTAAAATCTCATCATGACGGGATAAAATCACTAATGCATTGTCTCTATTTTTAGAGCGAAAATCTTGAATACACTTAGTGGCAATATCTAAATACTCTTCAGGTCTATCAATCTTATCAGTCATATTTTCATATGGAAAAAGATTGGGGTTAATCATTACTTGGCGAATATTAGATAAAAAACCGATACGCTCTGCCCAGTAGCCACCTAATCCTACACCACAAATCAGCACCGGCTGTTTTGTCGATTTAATCAGTTTATCCGTCTCTTTGAGTAGATGTTGCATATCGTGACGTGGATGCAACGTACTGTAACTGAGAAAACGGACATCAGGATCAATAAACTGTAGCTGTAATACCTTCTCATGATTTCCCGGACTGGTGGAATCAAAGCCATGTAAATATATAATCATGCGCGCTCCTGCCATTGCTCCTGTAATTGGGTCAGCATTTGATTCGCTTTTTTCCAACGATCAGATGCTTGCAGTTCACTTAATGTGTAACGACCTCGGTGATGGTACAACGCCGAAATGCGTTCTGCTTTGACAAAGGACAGGTTATCTAACACACTTACCGCCCCTTTACGGTTATTACACACTAAAAGCATATCACAACCCGCATCTAATGAACGTTGTGCTCTCTGCGCATAACTTCCCATAATAGCGGCACCTTCCATAGATAAATCATCAGAGAAAATAACGCCTTGGAAACCGAGTTGTTCACGTAAAATTGATTTCAACCAATAAGGAGAGCCACTTGCTGGACGCTCATCAATCTGAGAATAAATAACATGAGCTGGCATAATGGCATCTAATAATTGACGTTGGATAAAATCTTTAAAGATAGCCATATCACGTTGACGAATATCGTTTAAAGAGCGCTCATCACGTGGCGTTTCTTTATGGGAATCGGCTCTGACGGCACCATGACCAGGGAAATGCTTACCTGTTGATTTCATACCTGCAGAGCGCATTCCTTTAATAAAGCTTTCCGCCATATCCATAGCGATTTCTGGACACTCATGGAAAGAGCGCTCACCGATAGCAATACAGTCATGACCAAGATCTAGGACAGGAGCAAAGCTAATATCAATATCCATTGCGATCATTTCTGATGCCATTAACCAACCAGCCTCTTGTGCTAAGCGACTAGCTTGATAGCGCTCATTAAGCGCAGCATAAGATTGCGCAGCAGGTAAGCGAGTAAAACCATCACGAAAGCGCTGTACCCGCCCTCCTTCTTGGTCAACGGCAATCACTAAACGCTCATGGGAAGCATCACGGATTTGGCGCACTAATTCATTTAACTGCTCAGCGTCGTGGAAGTTGCGGGTAAAGAGGATCAAACCACCAACAAGGGGATGCTTTAAAATTTCACGCTCCTCGTTATCGAGCTCATATCCTTCAACATCAAGCATTACAGGACCCATAACATTCCTCTCTTTGTTATTGCAATAATAAAATCTTTTCAATTCATCAGACTAAAATAGCGACGTAAAGGTTCAGACATAGCCAAAAACGCGTTATCTTTGGTTTGTTGCCAACGAACCTCATACCACATCAGCATCATATACAAGATAAAGGGTTCTCTTAATAAAATACGCTGCTTTAATACGTTAACCGAATAAAACGACTGCTGTTGTGGGTGTTGCCTATTTTGCTGATCATTATTTAATTCAGTATAGTGATGATATGCACAATACTCATGTAAAAATGCTGTTTGTTGTGCGCTGTTTAACTGATTTGCGGCAAAAAATGTCATTAATGAATCTGCCGTATCAATATCAGCGGCATATTCCCAATCAATAAATTTTATACCTGAATCGCTCAGAAGAATATTCTCAGGATGAAGATCCATGTGAGCTGGCGCGTATTTTATGAGTGTACGTCGAGGTTGACATAAAAAATCGTGATGTAAACGTAACCACTTTGGTGATAATCGTTTTCTGTCAATATGATACCAATAGACTGAAAGTTCATGCCACAAATCAAGAGGAAACCCAAAAGGTTTTTGCTGATGTAACTTAGCAATTTGATGAGCTAATGATTTGAGATGGGAGCCAAATAACTGCTGATGAGTAAGATGCTCACCCTCTAGCCACTGGAAAAAAAACCATGCACCATGGCGTTTAATAATATTTGGTGCAAGCTGAGTATTTAATAACTGTTTTAAAATCGAAGACTCTTTTTTAGCCCTGACAAAAAGTGCCGTTTTTTCAGTGCCATAATAACGAGCAACCCAATCTATCCCATTACTTTGCAAACGAAAAGTGCCGCCCCCTAATCCCGCTAAGGCGGTTATTTGCCACTGTGATAAGGGTATTGCGGGAAACCATTCCCGCAATAGGCTCAATAACTGTTGTTGATAAGACTTACTCAACCTTATGGCGCCCGCTCCAGAGTATTTCTCCGCTCGCAACCGACATTAATTGCATGCTGATCACACGATTATCTTTCTTACCATCGACAGTAGAAAACAAAATATAGTCTGCTTGCAAATAACGCGCTAAACCAATTGCCGCACTGCGCAATCCTAAGCTATCTTCACCGGATAGTCCTAATGCTTTTCTTGCTGACATCATTTGTGCATAAGGAACCGTTTGTAATGCACTAATACTATTTACCGAGTCGATAATTGTGTTAGTAGCATTAACCGCTTGGATGTTTCCGCCCGAATTATTTTTTACATTATCAACCACTAATAATTTGCCAGTTGCTAAATCATCCGTGACAGACATCTCTCTAATTAATGGCTGAATGGCCGCGTTCCAATTAATACTGGTTATTTTTGGCGGTGTTGGTACAACCTCTATGGGTGGCTCGATAGGTTTAGGTGGCTCTGTTGGCTCTGTGGGAGTAACAGGCTCTACAGGTGCTGGGGGTTGTTGTGGTAACATCGATGGACAACCTGCCAGTAAAAATACCGCTGCCACCACAAATAGCATTTTTTTCATATGACTACCTTATCCTAAGTAAAGAGATAGACTCTGACATAACTTACTGTTTTATTGGGTATATCAGCACTGATCTCAGTATCACCATCGCCCAAAATCATCACATCATTTACGCGGCCTGCCGGAGAAATTTCCAGTCCTTGCTCGTTATACCAATAAAAACGATAACGAATAGAGACAGGATAAGATCGCGTATTCGATAACGTCACCGTGGCGCGACTCCCCTGTTCATAACGCGTCAATAATGGTTTGCCTGCCACAATACCTACAGCTAAAACCGACGGCTCCATCACAATAGATTGTTGACGATTAAAATAGAGTTTATTGTCTGAATGAGACGCAAAACATCCAGCCAATAACGTTGTCATCAACAATACTATAAGTAATGAATAAACCCTTTTAGCTTGTTTTATCATGCTGCTACCTTGTTGCCATGATGATCTATTATCACATTAGATTATTTGCTTAATAATGGCCCTAATGGTTTTCCACCTAAAAGATGCATATGAATATGGAAAACTTCTTGCCCACCATGTTTATTACAATTCATTACTAAACGATATCCCTCTTCTGCAATACCTTCTTGCTGAGCAATTTTAGCTGCCACAACAAATAGATGACCTAAAACTTGTTCATCTTGTGCAGTAACATCGTTTACCGTTGGAATAAGTTTATTGGGGATAATTAAAATATGAGTAGGCGCTTGGGGTGAAATATCACGAAATGCAGTGACAGTATCATCTTGAAAAACGATATCTGCAGGAATTTCACCACGAATAATTTTACTAAAAATTGTCTCTTCTGCCATTTTTATCACCTTATTATTTATTTTAATTCCTAGCCATCACTCGCCAATATTTCTATTGAACAACTTAGTCTGCGAGGTTTGGTATTTGAAAAAGTGTTGCAAAATTACGGGTGGTTTGCTGAGCAAGCTCTTCTATGCTCACCCCTTTTAATACGGCCATATACTCAGCAACATCACGTACATAAGCGGGTTGATTCTCTTTACCACGATGAGGCACTGGCGCTAAATATGGTGAGTCCGTTTCAACCAGAATACGATCAAGTGGTACGATACGTGCAGCTTCTCTAATTTGCTCGGCATTTCTAAATGTCACAATGCCTGAAAAAGAGATGTACATACCAAGATCAAGTAGCGCCATTGCTGTTTCTTTATCTTCCGTAAAACAGTGCAATACACCGCCACAGTCTTGAACCTTTTCTTCTTTTAAAATAGTTAGCGTATCTTCACGAGCGCTACGCGTATGTACAATAACAGGTTTATTAACTTGGCGCCCAATGCGAATATGTTCACGGAAAATTTCACGCTGAAGTGACGCATTTTCTTGTTGATAATAGTAGTCTAAACCTGTTTCGCCTAATGCAACAACATCGGCCTCAGCTGCAAGGCGCGCAAGCTCAGCGACATCGTGTCCCTCATCAAGGTTTAATGGGTGAATACCACAAGAAAAAGCCACATTATCACGCTTGCCGATCAGTTCGCGCATATTTTTAAAGCCGGGTAATGTTGTTGCGACAGCTAACATATATTTGACATCACGCTGTTGTGCTTTTTCTACAACATCATCAATATTTTTGTGCAGTTTTTCATAATCTAAGCTGTCAAGATGGCAGTGTGAATCAACTAAAAACATAATGTACTCTCATCGTTATATAACTTTATATTATTTCTTTTACTTGTCTGCTAAATGGAAAGGGAAATTATTTCCCTAGAGCAACTAGCTGGGCTTCCCAATCAAGTAACTGTTCTGCCAACAATAGCTCTTTATTGATTGCTGGAATGGTAACTAATTGATGGCGACACTGTTTCCAACTTTCGCTCACCGCTAACAACATTGCAGAAGGCAACTGTGATAACGCCATAATTAATGGCTGCTTATCTTGGTTGACACAATACACTTCAGCATGAGTTTGTCGTTTTAAAGCATCCAACAGTAATGATAATAACCAATAGATCTTACGTTCAGCATTATCTTGATTGAACTGAGCTAACAACCCATATAAATTTTGTTGTTGTAAGCTAACATATAACGCTTGGCAGAAGGCTTCCCTTTCTTGCCATTCTTGTTTTAGTAATGATAACGCTAAAACGGGCGCACCTTGAGATAGATTTAATGCTGTGACACCATCGGCATAAGCCATATTAGGTAGCTGTTGTTGTAGCCAATGTATCGCATAATTCATCTCAGGCGGTGCTAAATGGTAATAGAAACAGCGACTACGTAGTGTTGCTAGCAATATTTCAGGTTGTTGACAATTCAATAAAAAATAGCAATTAACTGGTGGCTCTTCTAAGGTCTTTAATAACGCATTGGCTGCCGCTTCTGTTAATGCCTCAACCTCTTTTATCCATACCACTCGTGAGCCACCTTGTTGTGCATGGTGCTCAAGCTTTTCGGTGACTTTTCTAACCGCTTCGATCCCTATTGATGACTTTCCCTTTTCATTTTGCAAGATATGCCAATCTGGATGTGTTTCTGCCAACATCAAACGGCAACTATGACACTCATTACAGCTTTTTGAACCCTGCTTATTCTGACACATTAACCAACGACTTAATCCATAAGAAAGTGCATCAGCCCCCATTCCTTGAGATGCATGCAACAAAATCGCATGATGACCACGCCCTTCTTGGTACATACTTACCAGTTGTCGATATGCCTGATTTAACCAAGGATACCAATTCATAATGCGCTATTTTCCTGAGTCAGCCACTGATTGAGTACATCGCGAATATCCGCTTGTACTTTATCAATATCTTGTGATGCATCAATGGTAATAATCGAGGTGTCTTCTTTTGCTAATGCTTGATAACGTTCGCGAGTGCGGTAAAAAAAGTCCATAGACTCTTTTTCTATTCTGTCCAATTCACCTCGTGCTCGTGCTCTGGCTAGACCAACGGCCGGATCTAAATCAAGATAAAGGGTAAGATCAGGTTTAAAATCTGCTAATACCGTATCACGTAGTGACTTCATCAGGGCTTTGTCAATTCCTCGACCACCACCTTGATATGCTTGTGAAGAGAGATCATGTCTATCCCCTATCACCCACTTACCTTGGGCTAAAGCTGGTTTTATCACATTTTCAACCAGTTGCACACGTGCAGCATATAACATTAGCAATTCAGCTTTATCGGTAACTTTTTCGCCTTCAATACCTTGTTTAATCAATTCCCGTAATTTTTCTGCAAGCGGAGTTCCCCCCGGCTCGCGCGTAAAGGCCAAATCGGTGATCCCTTGTTGTTTTAATGTATCAACAACCGTTTGAATAGCACTGGTTTTGCCAGCCCCTTCTAATCCTTCAATAACAATAAATTTGCTGTTTTTCATAATTATCTTTGTTGTAAGCGTCGGTATTGTGCGACGGCTTTATTATGCTCCGCCAACGTTGTAGAAAACTTATGTCCCCCAGTGCCATCTGCGACAAAATAGAGATAACGCGTATCCGCAGGATGTGCTGCGGCTTTAATGGAAGCAACACTTGGCATAGCAATCGGTGTTGGCGGTAGCCCATCAATTTGATAGGTATTGTAAGGCGTATAGCCATTAAGATCACTGCGATAAATTGTACCGCGATATTTATCACCTAACCCATAAATCACAGTGGGATCAGTTTGTAAGCGCATATTACGTTTTAAACGATTAACAAACACCGAGGCCACTTTGGTTCTTTCTGCATCAATGCCAGTCTCTTTTTCAATAATCGATGCCATAATCAACATTTCATAGGCAGATTTATAGGGTAAATCACTATCGCGTTTTAGCCACTCTTCTTCTAATGTTTTTTCCATTTGCTGATAAGCACGTTTTAAAATGGCAATATCCGTCGTGCCTGCAGTGTAATGGTAAGTATCAGGAGCAAACCAACCCTCAAGATGGGTAATTTCAGGCTTCATTCCTATCTCTTGGCGTAACTTATCGCTTTCCATACCATTTGCGACAATCTTTAACTCAGGGGCTTTATCAAAAATAGCTTGCCAATCACTTAAACGGCTACCCTCGATAAATCGAATCGTAAACTGCGCCTCTTTGCCACTTTTTATTAACAGCAAAACATCTCGCAGTGTCATACCTTTTGTTAAACGATAAGTCCCTGCTTTAAATTGACTGAGTTCTGGTTTTACTTTTAATAAAATTTGAAAATAATCTCCTTGTTTAAGGAGATTATTCTTAATAAGCAATTGTTCCATCGCAATACGCCCTGTTCCTGCCGGAACAGTAAGCAGCATTTCATCTTGCTTTACCACAACATTGTTCTCTAACCCACGAAGGCTTTGCATAATATATAATGTGGCTGCGCCAGCGCTAATCAATAATGCAAAAAAGGCTATCCAAACTAATTTTTTTATCTTCATTTATAACTCATCAAACGTTAAGTCAGTGACAAACAGTGTTGTAAAACAACATGGTAAGCGTCTCTATCGCGATATTGATAGTGCTTATCATCTGAAAAATAGATCTGTTTTACGGGAATAATGGGCATCAGTGCATTGGTTAACCAAATTTCATCTGCTTGATAGAGCGTTTGCAGTTTTTCTCGCACAATGTGAATATCCCAGTCCAATTGTTGCGCAAAATCTAATACCTGCTGGCGCATGATCCCATTCACACCCGAAAGACTAATATCCGGGGTAAATAATTGATTTCCTTTACGCCAGAAAAGATTTGCGGCATTCGCTTCAACTAAATATCCTTCATTGTCACACACTAACATGTCATCAAATGGGGTTGTTTCTAAATGGTGTTTAATCAGCACTTGCTCTAAGCGATTAAGATGCTTGATACCGGCTAATAAACTATTTTGTCCCAATCTCACTGGGCTAATAGCTAAAGAAACCCCTTGCTTTTGTAAGTTATGATAATAAAACGGGTAAGTTGAGCAGGATGTGATCACTGTGGGTGTGTCAAAGCCTTTCGATGAATAGCCTCGCCCACCGCTTCCGCGGCTAATAATCACCTTAATAACACTTTTTTCAGTGATTGTGGACGCTATTTGTAGAAGATGGCTGGCCAACCATTGCCAGTCTGGTGAGGGCAAAAACAGTGCATCACAACCGCGTTGTAAACGCTTAAGGTGAGCAGATAATAGAATAGGTTTACCTTGTTCAACAGCAAGTGTTGTAAAACAGCCATCACCAAATTGTACCGCGCGATCACTCACATTGATGCTTTGTTGCTGTTGTCCATTTACCCAATACATCAAACACCTTATTTATAATCTATGTTATTGATATTTTTTGTACATGATAAACAAGTTAATGTAAAAGGACAAAGCTATAGATAAAATAAAAGACCCAGCATGACGTCTGGGTCTTTAGACTAATTCAATACACGAATAAGCGGTTTACACACGCTTAAAGAGAATCGAACCGTTGGTACCACCAAAGCCAAATGAGTTACATAGAGCATAGTCCATATTCTCAACTTTACGCGCTTTATGTGGTACGAAATCAAGGTGACAATGTTCATCTTGATTATCAAGATTGATTGTTGGCGGTACAATTTGGTCACGTAAAGACAAAATAGTAAAGATAGACTCAATCGCCCCAGCAGCACCTAATAAGTGACCCGTCATCGATTTTGTTGAGCTAACTAATACATCTGTCCCTTTGCCAAATACCGTTTCAACAGCTTGCGCTTCTGCAATATCACCCGCATTAGTAGAAGTACCATGCGCATTGATATAACCGACATCAGCAGCGGTAATACCCGCATCTTTCAATGCGTTTTCCATTGCAAGTGCACCACCGGCGCCATTTTCTGCAGGAGAGGTCATATGGTAAGCATCACTACTCATACCAAAGCCAACAACTTCTGCATAAATTTTAGCGCCACGTGCTTTAGCGTGTTCATACTCTTCGAGGACTAACACACCTGCACCATCACCTAACACGAAACCATCACGATCTTTATCCCATGGGCGACTTGCCGCTTGAGGATCATCATTACGTGTTGATAATGCACGTACTGCACCAAAACCACCAACACCTAATGGTGTTGTTGCTTTTTCAGCACCGCCCGCTAACATCACATCAGCATCACCATAAGCGATAATACGAGCGGCATGCCCGATATTATGCACACCTGATGTACATGCAGTTGCGATAGAAATGGTCGGTCCACGTAAGCCATAAATAATGCTTAAATGGCCAGCAACCATATTAATGATGGTTGAAGGAACAAAGAATGGGCTAATTTTACGAGGGCCACCATTGATTAATGATGAATGATTTTCCTCGATAAGGCCTAAGCCACCAATACCAGAACCAATAGCAGCTCCGATACGACTTGCATTGGCTTCTGTTACTTCAAGACCTGAATCCGCAATGGCTTGAACACCTGCTGCAATACCATATTGAATAAAGAGATCCATCTTGCGCGCATCTTTACGCGAAAGATTGTAATCTTCATGATTGAAATCTTTTACCAATCCTGCGAATTTAGTCGCATGATGACTGGTGTCAAATTCTTCGATAAGGCCGATACCACTCTGTCCGGCACACACAGCTTTCCAAGAAGCTTCTGCGTTATTACCGACAGGAGATAACATGCCTAGTCCGGTCACAACTACACGACGCTTAGACACGCTTATCCTCCAAGGAGGGAAAAAGTTTAGGATTAAGAATATAGGCGGTCGAGTGACCGCCTAGATTAGCAAGCTTATTTACCTGCGTTTTCAACGTAATCAATAGCAGCTTGAACTGTAGTAATTTTTTCTGCTTCTTCGTCTGGGATTTCGATATCGAATTCTTCTTCCAGAGCCATTACCAGCTCAACTGTGTCAAGAGAATCAGCGCCTAAGTCATCAACAAATGAAGCTGAATTCACAACTTCTTCCTCTTTAACACCCAGTTGTTCAACAATGATTTTCTTAACGCGTTCGTCGATAGTGCTCATACTATTAAATTTCCTATCAAAACTCGCTTGCGCGATGATTTTCTTAGTTTATAAATACAGGAAAAGATCTAACCAATCCCGACTGTGTGGACTACTTTATTCGCTATATTTTGCATTATATTGTACGCAAAAAGCAAATATAAAGACGTCCCCGTAATTAGACCATGTACATGCCGCCATTGACATGCAATGTTTCACCCGTGATATAGCCTGCTTCATCAGAAGCTAAGAAAGCTACAGCACTGGCAATCTCTTTGGCATCACCTAAACGGTTAGCTGGCACTTGAGATAAAATACCGGCTCTTTGGTCTTCTGTTAACGCTCTGGTCATATCAGTTTCGATAAAGCCAGGAGCAACAACATTTACCGTAATGCCACGGGAAGCAACTTCGCGTGCTAATGATTTACTAAAACCAATCACACCCGCTTTTGCTGCCGCGTAGTTTGCCTGTCCAGCATTACCCATGGTTCCAACTACTGAACCAATAGTAATTATGCGACCATAACGTTTTTTCATCATAGCACGCATAACTGCTTTAGACAGACGGAAGACTGATGAAAGATTAGTGTCAATGATATCTTGCCACTCATCATCTTTCATGCGCATCAACAGGTTATCACGAGTAATACCTGCATTATTGACCAAAATATCAATTTCGCCAAATTCCGCGCGCACATCAGCTAAAAATTTTTCAATAGAGTCAGTTTCTGTGACGTTTAACACAAAACCTTTACCTTTATTGCCTAAATATTCGCTGATCGCTTTAGCACCGTTTTCACTCGTTGCTGTACCAATTACGGTAGCACCACATGCTATTAGCTTTTCTGCAATCGCACGGCCAATACCACGGCTTGCACCAGTAACTAGCGCTATTTTTCCGTCAAATCCCATGAGATCCCTCAGTCATTTCCTAATGCAGCGTCTAATGATGCAATATCATTAACTGCCGCAGCGTTCATCTCTTTAGAAATACGTTTCGTTAAACCAGTTAATACTTTACCGGGTCCTATTTCTAATAATTGTGTGATGCCCTTGCCAGCAATAAATTCAACCGTTTCAGTCCAGCGGACTGGGTTATAAAGCTGACGAACTAATGCATCTCGAATAGCATTAGCATCGGTTTGTGTTTTCACATCAACATTATTAACAACTTGAATTTCAGGTTGTTTAAATTCAATTTCTTGTAATGCAACAGCTAACTTATCTGCAGCAGGCTTCATTAAAGCACAGTGAGAAGGCACACTTACCGCTAAAGGTAACGCACGTTTTGCTCCAGCTTCTTTACATAATGCCCCTGCACGCTCTACGGCTTCTTTATTACCCGCAATCACCACTTGACCGGGTGAGTTAAAGTTCACAGGTGAGACAACTTGTCCTTGAGCCGCATCTTCACAAGCTTTTGCAATAGCATCATTATCTAATCCGATAATTGCATACATGGCGCCAGTACCTGCAGGTACAGCCTCTTGCATTAATTGACCGCGCAATTCTACTAGTTTAATCGCCGCAGCAAAATCAATTACGCCAGCACAGACTAAAGCAGAATACTCACCAAGACTGTGACCTGCCATCATTTGTGGCATTTTGCCTTGCTTTTCTTGCCATACACGCCAAATAGCAACGGATGCTGCTAATAATGCCGGCTGTGTTTTCCATGTTTTGTTTAACTCTTCTTCAGAACCATTTTGCACTAAATCCCAAAGAGAATAACCCAATACATCAGATGCTTGAGCAAATGTTTCTGTCACTATTGGATAATGCTCGGCAAGTTCTGCAAGCATTCCAATCGCTTGTGATCCCTGTCCAGGGAAAACCATTGCAAAATCAGTCATGTTTATTTTCCTGATAATATTAAAAACGGATAAGTGCAGAGCCCCAAGTAAAGCCGCCACCAAACGCTTCTAACAGAATTAACTGCCCACGTTGAATGCGATTGTCTCTTACAGCTTCATCTAATGCTGTAGGAACGGATGCTGCTGACGTATTACCGTGGCGATCTAATGTCACCACGACTTTATCCATTGTCATATCCAGCTTTTTGGCTGTTGCTGAAATAATTCTTAAATTTGCTTGATGAGGCACAAGCCAGTCGAGTTCCGATTTATCAATATGATTCGCTTCTAATGTTTCATCCACAATGTGGGCAAGTTCACGAACTGCGACTTTAAAGACTTCATTCCCTGCCATGGTGACATAAGCAGGTAAGTCTTGATTTTCTCTATCCTGATAAGGCAGAGCTAACAGCTCACCAAAACGCCCATCAGAATGTAAATGTGTAGAAATAATACCTGACTCTTCAGAAGCACCGACAACGACGGCACCAGCAGCATCACCGAAAAGAATAATTGTACCGCGATCGTTAGGATCTAACGCATGTGATAAGCGATCAGCACCAATCACTAAAGCTTGTTTCACCGTACCAGCCTTAATAAATTGATCAGCGATACTTAACGCGTAAACGAATCCTGAGCACGCGGCTGCAACATCAAACGCGATACAATCAGCAATACCGAGGGCGTGTTGAATTTGACATGCCGCACTCGGAAACGCATGAGAGCCTGATGTTGTGGCAACGATAATTAAGCCAATTTCTTGTCTATCAATATCAGCCATTTCTAATGCATTCTCAGCGGCACTCGCACCCATTTTGGCAACAGTTTCTTCTTCTGTTGCGATACGACGTTCATGAATACCTGTTCTGGTGACAATCCACTCGTCTGATGTATCAACCATTTTTTCTAAATCGGCATTAGTTCGCACTTGTACAGGCAAGTAACTACCAGTACCTAAGATTTTTGTATACATACTATCAATCACTCTTGGGTAATACTGTATTCAGACGTGAGGCAATTCGTTCTGGAATTTGTCGCTCAATGGCCTGAACAGCCTGTTCTATTGCTGCTGTAAACGCGTTTTCATTTGCGCCACCATGGCTTTTAATGACGATACCGCGTAATCCTAACAGAGAAGCACCGTTATACTGGTCGGGGTTCATATGGCCAAAACGCTTATTTAGGCGTTTTTGTAACCATTTCTTCAATAATTTCATCCACCACGACGTTTTTTTATTGTCACCAGTAGAAGATTTAATCAATGAAAGGAAGACTCTAATCACCCCTTCCATTGTTTTAAGGGAAACATTACCTGCGAAGCCGTCACACACCAACACATCTGTTTTGCCGGTCAGTAACTCGTTACCTTCCACATAACCAATATAGTTTATATTTGGTGTCGCCTTAAGAACGGTGGCGGCTTCGCGGATATTATCTAATCCCTTACTCTCTTCTTCACCAATATTTAAAAGTGCCACTTTAGGTGAATGTATACCTGCAATTTCTTCTGCCATCACGGCACCCATAACAGCAAATTGAACTAACATTTGGCTATCACAGTTAACGTTCGCGCCTAAATCAAGAACGACGGTCTTGCTTTTTTTCTGATTAGGTAACACAGAAACCAATGCAGGACGTTCTATTCCATCAATCGCTTTTAGCCGAAGTTTTGCTAACCCCATCAACACACCGGTGTTACCTGCACTTACACATGCCTGTGCTTCCCCTGTTTTCACCAGATCGAGTGCCACGCGCATTGATGTGCCTTTACTTGCTCTAATAGCATGTGAAGGTTTGGCATCATTGGCGACAATATGTTCAGCCGGTATAACATGTAAACGGGAGATTAGCTCAGCATTTTGATTTGCAAGCAGAGGAGAGATAGAGTCTGGTTGACCCACCAGCAATATTTTTAAATGAGGATTAGATGCCAGCGCCCGCAAACATGCAGGCACTGTGATACGAGGACCGAAGTCCCCGCCCATCGCATCTAACGCTATGGTTAGATTTGTCAAAGTATCAACGAGCTATAAAGCTAATTACTTGTTGATAACCTTGCGGCCACGGTAGTAACCGTCGGCAGTTACATGGTGACGCAGGTGAGTTTCACCAGAAGTTTTGTCAACAGAAACATGAGTTGCTGTCAGTGCGTCATGAGAACGACGCATACCACGTTTAGAACGAGTTGGTTTGTTTTGTTGTACGGCCATTGACCTTACTCCTTAGTACTTTTCTTTAAACTGGCTAATACGGCAAATGGATTCGGCTTCTCTGATAATTCTTCAGGGAGTTCACCGAACACTTGTTCCGCGTCGGACACTTCACAGTGTTCAAAATCATGTACCGGAACCACCGGCAAGTTGAGGATTATTTCATCTTCAATCATCGCCAGCAAATCTATTTCACCAAAATCGTCTACGTCGATTGGCTCATATTCTTCCGGTAATGCTTCAGCCCGTTCATCACTAACAACAGGGCTAAAACAATATGTTGTGTGAACATGATAGGGAAAATGGCCCCCGCAACGCTGACACTCTAAAGTGACATCCACATCGGAATGCCCCTTGATGACTGCCAAACGTTGATGGTCAATATCAAATGATAAAGCCACATCAATATTACTGTCCACACTGACCACCGATTCAGCTAAGCGGCTAACTTGCTCAGAGGAATATTGACCGTCATAGTCTAAATTCTTCTGTGCTGCTCGCAGCGCATCAATGGTCAGGGGTAATTTTACCTTTTGCATAAGGCGCGCATATTATCTTTGTAATGGAATATAGTCAAAGAAAAAGGCGGGTTATCTACACCTTTCCACCAAAATTCGCTTTATCAGCGGCGCATAGTTTAGAATGTCGGGCATCATTTTGCTACGGATTTTATAAAAAATATGTTGCCACTGGTTCTTGCGTCGACTTCGCCCTTCCGAGCTCAGCTTCTGAAAAAGCTTGGAATGCCCTTTATACAGGCCTCCCCAAACATTGACGAAACCCCTTTGCCCACAGAGTGTGCACAAGCGTTAGTCACTCGTTTATCCTATGAAAAAGCGCGTGCTTTAGAGGTACAATACCCAAATCACTTAATTATTGGTTCAGATCAGGTTTGTGTACTCAATAAAAAAATTACGGGTAAGCCCCTTAACTTTGAAAACGCTTTTGCACAATTAAAACAAGCATCCGGTCAATGTGTATCATTTTATACTGGATTAACTTTATATAATAGCTCAACATTAGCCTATGAAAGTCATTGTGAATTATTTCAAGTTCACTTTCGGCATTTAACCGATGATGAAATTATCGGCTATTTAAATAAAGAAACGCCGTTTTATTGCGCAGGAAGTTTCAAATCTGAGGGGTTAGGAATTACTCTGTTCGATAAATTAAGCGGTGATGACCCAAATTCTTTAATCGGATTACCACTTATCCGATTGAATAAAATGTTACTCTCACAAAGAATTAACCCATTACTTTCCACAGATAATCAGGAATAGTCGTGATTGTCTTATTTTAATCTTATTTAGCGATAAAGCGTATTATGAATAAATTAGCATCAATTTTGGCAGCTTTAATCCTTACGGCATCGGTAGTAGGTTGCTCTGATGAGAAAGCACCTGACAATTCAGCCGTAAAAGCAGACAACAGTAGTAATGTTGCCCAAAATACTGATCCCAAAAAAGAAGATGAAAGTGCATCTTCATTTAAAAAGAACTTTATTAGTAGTTGCATACTCGGTTCTGGTGTGACTGATGATGCACTAATACCACAAATTACCGAAGTTTGTAGCTGTACTTACGATAACATCATCAAAGATTATGGTATGACCGAATTTATTCGCGTTGATATGGAAATGAGAAAAGACGGCTCCAAATCGCTTCCGAAAGAGTGGAATATCGATAAAATTGTTGAGCAATGTATATCAACCATCACCAAATAACCCTGGCTGGATACTGATCCTATTTTCTAGGACGACAACGGTAAATCATTTGCAAACAAAGTGGGAAAAATTTTTCTCCCACTTTGCTAGCTTGAAAACAGCAATATTAAGATTTTTGATTGCGTAATACTTGTAAACAGTAACGTAACGTTTTATCCATCGGCGCTTCAATACGCATTTTTTCCCCTGTTGAGGGATGAATAAAGGTTAATGAACTCGCATGTAAAAAGAGACGATTAAGCTTGGTTGAAGCTAATTGTGTATCAAAATCACGATCACCATAGCGATCATCAAAAGCAATAGGATGGCCGGCATGTAATGTATGGACACGAATTTGATGAGTTCGTCCCGTGACAGGACTTGCTTTAACTAAGGTCGCAAATTCAAAGCGCTCTTCTACCTTAAAGCGTGTTTCTGATGGTTTACCTTCACTACTTACTTTAACCACCCGCTCACCACTTTGTAGGATATTTTTCAATAAAGGGGCTTGTACTACTTTTGTATGAGATTGCCATTGACCACGTACTAAGGCTAAATAATCTTTTTGCATCTGTTTTAATCTTAGCTGTTCGTGTAGTGAACGCAGGGCTGAGCGCTTTTTAGCAATCAACAATACCCCTGAGGTATCTCTATCAAGGCGATGCACTAATTCTAGAAATCTCGCTTCTGGGCGCAATGCCCTTAAACCTTCAATCACACCAAAACTGAGTCCGCTACCACCATGTACTGCCGTCCCTGATGGCTTATTAATCAGCATCACATGTTCATCTTCATATAAAATACACTCAGCAAGTGCTGATACTTTTTCTAACTTAGGCGATACCGCATGTTCTTCTTTTTCTGCTACCCGGACAGGAGGAATACGAATGCTATCCCCTGCAGCTAATTTATATTCAGGCTTAATGCGCCCTTTATTAACCCGAACTTCACCTTTGCGGATAATTCGGTAAATCATACTTTTCGGTACACCTTTTAAGCGTGCCAGTAAAAAATTATCAATACGCTGGCCTGCTTCATCGCCATCAATGGTGACGAACTGAACTTGATTAAATGATTTCATAGTGGCGATTTTTTAGCTCTCTTAAAATAAAAAATGACAAACAAATTATTGGTGCACAAAATAACATCAAATTGGGTGCCTATTTTAACCTGATTAATGGGAAAAAGACGAAACATTAACTAATCTCTCATATTTATACAGAAAAAGTCACCAAAGCGGAAAAGTCATCTTGCTATAACCCCAACACCAATGGAATAATGCAGACTCTCCTGATTAAGTTTATCAGGTATATTTATGAAATTTTGTTTGTTTGATATTCAAATGCAGCAATGGCGTAAGACATAGTCGAATATCAAACAATTTAGTATGCCATAAATACATCACTTATTGAGTTGGCACATTACGTCTCAATTAAAGAGTGCTGAATTTTAGAACTGAAAATCAGACTCACCGACAAATTGCACCTCTATACAATCGACAACCGTGAGGTTGACGCCTTTGTAAAAGACACGAGGTCATCGGTTATCAATAGTGTAATTACGTATGTCAGTGGCACATTATAAAACGTGAAAATAACGAGTAAGTCACAATATGAAAAGAATGCTAATTAACGCGACTCAACAGGAAGAGTTGCGTGTTGCCCTTGTTGATGGGCAACGTTTGTATGATCTGGATATCGAAAGCCCCGGACATGAGCAAAAAAAAGCCAATATCTATAAAGGTAAAATCACCCGAATTGAACCCAGTCTAGAAGCCGCTTTTGTTGATTATGGTGCGGAACGCCACGGTTTCCTTCCTATCAAAGAAATTGCTCGCGAATATTTCCCTAGTAATTATCACTCACATGGTCGTCCTAACATCAAAGATGTTTTAAAAGAAGGTCAAGAGGTAATCGTACAGGTAGATAAAGAAGAGCGCGGAAATAAAGGTGCAGCTTTAACCACCTTTATTAGCCTTGCAGGTAGCTATTTGGTATTAATGCCAAATAACCCTCGTGCTGGCGGTATTTCTCGTCGTATTGAAGGGGAAGATCGCACTGAATTAAAGGAAGCATTATCTAGCCTTGATATTCCTGATGGAATGGGATTAATTGTTCGTACTGCAGGTGTGGGTAAATCCGCAGAAGCATTACAACAAGATTTAAGCTACCGTTTAAGACATTGGGATGCTATCAAAAAAGCAGCGGAAAGCCGCCCTGCTCCTTTTCTTATCCACCAAGAGAGTAACGTGATTGTACGTGCTTTCCGTGATTATTTACGACCAGATATTGGTGAGATCTTAATTGATAACGCTAAAGTAGTTGAAATGGCTCGTAGCCATATTGAAGCCATTGGTCGTGGTGATTTTGCTAGCAAAATTCGCCACTACACAGGGGCTGTACCACTATTTAGTCACTATCAAATTGAATCTCAAATTGAATCAGCCTTCCAACGTGAAGTCCGTTTACCTTCGGGTGGTGCTCTGGTTATTGATACAACAGAAGCATTAACCGCTATCGATATTAACTCATCTCGTTCAACACGAGGTGGCGATATTGAAGAAACAGCCTTTAACACTAACTTAGAAGCTGCTGATGAAATTGCGCGCCAACTCCGTTTACGTGACCTTGGTGGTTTGATTGTTATCGACTTTATCGATATGACCCCTGTTCGTCATCAGCGTGAAGTGGAAAATAGAATGCGTGAGGCTGTGCGCCAAGATCGCGCACGTATTCAAATAGGTCGCATTTCGCGTTTCGGCTTATTAGAGATGTCACGTCAGCGTTTAAGTCCTTCATTAGGTGAATCAAGCCATCATGTTTGTCCGCGTTGTTTAGGCACCGGGACTATCCGTGATAATGAGTCACTTTCTCTTTCTGTATTGCGTCTTATCGAAGAAGAAGCATTAAAAGAAAATACTCATGAAGTACACGCTATTGTGCCCGTACAAATTGCCTCTTACTTGCTCAATGAAAAACGTAAGGCCGTCACCGATATTGAGTTGCGCCAAGCCAATGTCAAAGTAGTGATTGTTCCTAATGATCAAATGCAAACACCGCATTTCTCAGTTATTCGTGTGCGCAAGGGCGAAGAGATCTCTTCATTAAGCTACAATTTAGCGCAATATCACGAAACTCAGTTAAATGAAGCAGAAGATGAAGCCGTACCTGAGCGTAAAGCGCCAGAGCAACCGGCGATATCCGCTTTTGCATTACAAGATAATAGCGCTGACACCACCAATAAGAAAAAATCTGCACCAACTCCAGCTAAACAGGTGAAGAAAAGCGAAACAACAGAGAGTGGTGGATTCTTTAGTGCTATTGCAAAATTCTTCTCTAACTTATTTGCGAGTCAGCCAGAGCCTGTCGTTGAAGAAAAACCGCAAGAAAGCAAAAAAGAGAATAATGAAAACCGTCGTGAGCGCCGAAATAATAACAATCGTCGCAATAATAACCGCCGTGAACGCGATAATGATCGCAATCGTGACCACGAGCGCAATCGCGATAACGTAACGAGCGAAGAAAATCGTAAGAACCGTAATCAGAAAGCGCAAAATGCCAATACTGAAGTCAGTAATGAGCAAGAAATCGCTGAACGTGAAGCCCGTCGTCAACAACGCCGTGAACAACGTGCAGAACAACGTCGTCGTCAGGAAGAAAAACGTCAGCAACAACAAGAAGCTGCGAAAGCCGCACAAAATACAGCGGAAAATGACAATGCAGCAAAACAGACTGAGAAGAAAGAAGAACCTCGTCGCCCTGTTATGCCTCGTCGTGCTCGCCGTCAATTAACGCAATCTGTTCGTGTTACTGATGCTGTCGCAACACCTGCTATTGATGTTGCTGTGAGCGACTCACCGGTTTCTGAGCCACCAGCGACAGTGGTTAGTCAATTACCATCATCAGAAAAACAGCAAGTTGCGAAACCAGTAGCGACGGTTAAAGATGAGCAAGAACAAGTTTCTGCTAATGCGTTAACTGATACTGTAAAAGCACAAGAAGAAGTGAAAAAAGAAGATAATGCGGGCCAACAAGAAAATGTGATGCCACGTCGCTCTCGCCGTTCACCTCGTCATTTACGTGTTAGTGGGCAACGTCGTCGCCGTTATCGTGATGAACGTACATTAGTCTCCCCTATGCCGCTAACGATGGCCGTAGCTTCTCCAGAGCTTGCGTCAGGTAAAGTATGTATTCATTACCCTGTCACACCAATTAGTGATGCACCATTTGTTGACAATAATGTTGAAAATAGCACTGACAATACAGTTGCTAAAAACTTCATTACTCATAAAGATCCACAAATGGTTGCTATTGCACCAGAAGTATCAGAAACCATTGCTGCAGATGTTGCTCAGGCTCAAACAGCAAATACTGAAGCAACTGAAGCGACTTATTCGGTCACAGTTAGTACTGAATCAACCACTGAAGCTGTAGCTGAAATTGTCGCGATTGCACCGCAAGAAACGACTGCTGATGTTAATGAGTCAACTGCCGATCATGTAGAAGAAAACGCTGTTAACAACGTTATTGCTGACGTTAATACCCAAGAGCATGTTACTCGTAAAGAGAATATCTCTGCGGTATTAAATACAACGGAAGCTTATCTACATGAAGTGACTGAGCAAGCAGATGTTGCCGAAGAGAAAACAGAAACCGCTCATAATAAAGTCATAGCTAATGCTGATCATGAAACCGCTAGTGAAGACACCCATAGTGACATGACAACGCAAGCGCCTGTACCTGAGATGCCAGCAACAACCCAAGCATCAACTGAATGTGCGGCTGAGCAGCATGTAGAGCAAACTGCTTCTCAATCTACACCTGTAGAAACACAGCCTGAAGTGACCGAGCCTGTTGCTGAAACTAAAACGGAAACCGAAGTCGTATCAGTTGAAGTTAAGCAGCCAGCTAAAGTGACCGTTATTCGTCAAGAGCCAACAGTACGCCAGTTACATGCTAGCTCGCCAATGACGAAAGCTCCGGCATCTACAGATGCACCTGTAGCAATTGAAATCAAAGCATGGGATGCACGTCCAGCCTTTGATAAGCAAGGCCGTAGCGGTGCGGGCGGTCATTGTTCAACTAATCATGCTTCATCTGAAATGACTAAAGCGTCAACGCATAGTGAGTCATAAGAGAAAAGAAGCAATAATATAACGCGATAAAAATATCCGTTGTTAATCCAAGAGCCTGTTAATTAGCAGGCTCTTTTGTTTTATGGCTTGTGTGACCATAACTATGATGAAAAAACGAAAAAAAAGGCCTCTGAACAACCATTCAGAGGCCTTTGGATTTGCCAGCTAATATAATTAATTTTTAATATTAGGAATATTTTTAATTTCACCCATCGCTTTTAATTGTTTTGACAATTCACGACGCTCTTTAGAGAGATCTGCATTTTTTATGATGTAATCATCTACACGATCTTCATAGTCACTACGCATATTAGCGATAATACCGAGTACATCTTCAATTGACATACCAGGCTTAATGTATTCACTTAAGTTGTCTAATAAAAGAACACGTTTTTGGTTATCACGGATCTTTTTCTCATTGTCAGTGATCTCACGACGGATTTTGTTTTTACGACGATACATACGCACAAACTCCAGTACGTTTTGGAAAGACGGCTTGCTTGCGTTATCCATTTCCTACACCTTTACAATTGATATTTAAGAAAAATAGTACTGTTTAAGATTATCGCTTAATCGTGTCAATAAACAAGTAAAGTTTATAAATTTAATTGATTTGGCTTAATAAACAGTAGATTAGAATGATACGCTCTATTCAATATAGTCAATCAGCCGATATTCGTAAACCTAAATAAAATCGATAAAAAAAGCTACCACTCACGAATGGTAGCCATAAAAATTATCTATCAGCGCTGTAATAGCTAATGCCTACCCGCTTAAATCGGTTGAGCTTTATTGTTACTATCGAGATCAGTCATATCATGTTGTGGTAATGCTTTCGAGTCAGCACGTAACAACACAGCAGAAAGTAACGTAGTACCGACGACCATACATCCCATCACCATATACGTAGGGGCAAAACCGTAATGATCATAGCCATAACCCGCTAATGGGGATAACAATGTTGCCACAATGGAACTGACACATTGGAAACCGACTAAATACAATGTAGAAGATAAACGCTTATCAAAATGTTGGCTGTTATATTTAAAAATAGAAATTAACAGGATAGGAAGCTCAACGGCATGTAATAACTTCATACAAGAGATCATTATCGGCCCTTCAACTAATCCAGAACCAATAATACGCGCAGCCATCACACTACTCGCCAATAATAAACCGTTTTTCGCCCCTATTTTGTTCACTAAGAAAGGCGCAACAAACATTCCTCCCGCTTCTAAGAAAACCTGTAAGGAATTAAGATACCCGTACATCTCATTACCTTGCTGTAATGATGCAAATTGTGAAGAGAAGAAAACCGGGAACTGTTGATCGTAGACGCTATAAATACAGGTTCCGACCACAAATAATATTAATGCCCAAAAGCGCGGTAATGACAGTAAGTTTAATGCATCATTGATGGTGAGTGCAGAAGGTTTACCATGCTCTAATTGATTAAAAGCATCTGGTTTATCTGTTTTTAGTAACGCCAACAGAATTAAGAAGATCACCCCCGCTATCGATGCCATAAAAAAGTTATAGTTAGGATCGATATTGATATTATGCCCAGCAATAAAAGTTGCCGATGCCCATCCCAAAGAGCCCCACATCCTCGCCCTGCCATACTCAAAACCACGAATACGGCTAACACGCTCAGTATAAGATTCTAAAACGCCGATCCCGGCATTAAAAGTCATTCCTACATAGAGCCCTCCGAGAATAGAGCCAATAAAAATATTCCAGCGCAATATTGTCGCAAAGCTAAGAAAAAAAGGCCCCGATAAAATAAGCAATACCGCGATAACCAGCAGTAAATTTTTGCGTAAACCCAGTTTATCTTGAATAAAGCCATAGAGTGGCTGGGCACATAAAGCAATCAATGATATAGCCGAGAATATCAAACCAGTATCTGTTGCTTTAAGTCCAACATATTGATGTAACCAAATAGAGATTAATGAAAACGATGAAGACCATGTAAAAAAGAAGAAAAATAGCAACGCACTTAAGATCACATAGTATTTTTTAGCATCTTTATTCATTGTTAAGCGCCTTATAAAGTCATTTTGCGACCAGAATGTTAACGTTAACTCTATTTATAACGTAGAAAATATTTACCATTATGTGATTTAACGCACTAAAGTTAACGTTAACATATAAGTTATGTGCGATAGATCGCTATTTATATATCCCCATTAAACGAGGTTCTCCCTATACTCAACGCTATGCTCCTTTTATTTCTTATTCATTAGATATTTCACGTTTTAGTCAATATGGTTTACCATACCTTTTATCGCAGTTAAGCATTGTTAACAATTTGATATTTGTGACACTATCATCAATCAAACTTTGTCGTTATATCCATTGTTTAAACCCGATGCAACTCAATAGTGCAAGGTTTAATGCTTTAAAACTCATTTAAAAATCAATTAATTAAGCAGATAAATTACGGTAGGAAACCTTGTCAAATTCAGCTAATACCCCCACTTTCTATATCCATGACTACGAGACCTTTGGTACGCATCCTGCGATGGATCGCCCTGCGCAATTTGCCGGTGTCAGAACAGATATGGATTTTAATATCATTGAAGATCCTCTGGTCATTTATTGCAAACCGAATGATGATTACTTACCTCAGCCAGAAGCCGTCATGATAACGGGGATCACACCACAAATAGCACTAAAGCATGGTGTATCAGAAGCTGAATTTACTCGCCAAATTCATCAAGCCTTTAGCCAGCCTAACAGTTGTATTATGGGTTATAACAATTTACGCTTTGATGATGAAGTCACCAGAAATATCTTATACCGTAATTTTTATGATCCCTATGCCTATAGTTGGCAAAAAGGAAATTCACGTTGGGATTTACTTGATGTTTTACGTGCATGTTATGCATTGCGTCCTGAGGGAATTAATTGGCCTGAGAATGATGATGGTTTTCCGAGTTTTCGCCTTGAGCTATTAACTAAAGCAAATGGGATCTCCCACGAAAATGCGCATGATGCCATGTCAGACGTTTATGCAACTATTGCTATGGCAAAAAAACTCAAACAAGCGCAACCTCGTATGTTTGATTATTTCTTTAATTTACGTGATAAACGTAAAGTACAAGCACTGATAGATATCCCAACCATGACGCCGCTTGTGCATGTCTCTGGTATGTTTGGTGCGGCGCGTTCTAATTTAAGCCTTGTAGCTCCTTTAGCTTGGCATCCTGATAATCGTAATGCGGTGATTGTTTGTGATTTAGCTGCGGATATTTCTCCTTTATTAACCCTCACTTCAGAGCAATTGCGTGAGCGCTTATATACTCCTCGCAGTGAGTTATCTGCCGATGAGCCACCAGTTCCGATAAAATTACTGCATATTAATAAATGCCCTATCGTTGCACCTAAAAATACCCTCAGATCTCAAGATGCCGATAGAATTGGGTTAGATATTGATAATTGTTTAAATAACCAAGCAATATTGCTGTCTAATCCTGAGATCCGCAATAAAGTCGTCGAGATTTTTGCTCAGCAAACACCATTTACCCCTGCAGATGATGTTGATGCTCAATTATACAATGGCTTTTTTAGCGATAATGATCGTAGCGCGATGGAAATTATTCGCTCAACACAGCCACAAAACTTACCAGCACTTAATTTAACTTTTGAAGATCCACGTATGGAGCCGCTGTTTTTCCGTTACCGTGCGAGAAACTTCCCAGCCACATTAACTTATGATGAACAACAACGTTGGTTAGCGCATAGAAAAGAGCAATTAACGCCAGAAAAGCTGACTGAATATATCAATACCATTCAGCTGTTAGCAGAAGAACATAGCGATAACGAAGAAAAGCTAAAACAACTACAAGAGCTATATTTATATGCTCAAGAAATTGCGAGTTAATAACATCAGATAAGCAATTAAATTACGCAAAAGGCAGGTTTCCCTGCCTTTATTATGTTTAGCTGTCATAGAATAAAAAACTTATTCTTTGTTTTCTATATGATTAACTTCAGCTTGATGATGATTATGCCCGCAATCACACTCTTCTCCCCAATATTTTAATTTTGAGGTTTTACCAATGCCTGGGTTCATGCTATTTGTCGGATCGTTATGTTTATAAAACGCTTTTAATTGCGGTTTTGCATAATAGAGATGTCCTACATTATGCTCTGCTGGATATTCCGCACCACGTTTGTCTAGTAAGGCTAACATCTGTGCTTTAAGCGCCTTAGCGTCAACACCTTTTTTAATAATATAATCTTGATGCATAACGTGACACATAAAATGACCACAGTATAATTTATAGAGCAATTGGTTTTCTATTTCAGGAGGCAGTTTTTCAAACCAATCTCGATCATTACGACGTAATGCAATATCCAAAGGTAGCACATCTTCCACATCGTTAACATGAACGGCATGATAACGCACCGCGGCACCCGCGGCGGCAAAACGATGTAAAAAGGCTTTATTACCTTCTTCTTCTGTACATTCGAAATAATCCCCCGTGGCATGTTTAAAATATTCTTTTAAATAAGTTGAGGCTTCTTCTATACCACTATCCGCCATTCTTAGCATTAAATGATGCTCATATTTATCGCGATATTCTGTCATACGAGCAGGTAAATGAGCAGGCCATAACTTACTCATCAATTGCATTGTTCTATCAGTTAGATTCTTAGGTAAAAATGGCACTTTATTAAGAACAGCATCAACACGCCCTTTAATAGCAAATAATGCTGGCATCTTATCTGTACCTAACTTATCAATAATTAAAAAAGTATCTTTGCCATAAACTTCTGCCATCTTGTAGTAACTTCGATGCATATACTCACCCGCAACGGGTAATACCTTAAATTGACTGAGAATATGGCGACGGATATCTTCTAACTCATCAGGATCATTGGTCCCAATATAGAAAACTTGTGTGCGATGATCTGCTGGGAAAGTATCTAATCTTACGGCAAAAACAGAGAGCTTACCGGCGCTTCCCGCCGCTTCAAAGAGACGTCTTTCGTCATTATTAAATCGAGATGGTGTATCAGCATCAATATCACGTACTCGCTCACTATATTCATGATCAGATGCCAGTTTATCCGTCGCATGAATTTGTTTCGCATGATAATGTCGATTATCCAGATTGGTTAATATCTCTTCCGGAGTGTCACCTAAATCAATTCCCAAATGGTTGATAAGCTCTGCTTCACCTTGTTCATTAACACGGGCGTAAAGTGATAACTCAGTATAAGCAGGACCGCGGCGCACTAATGCACCCCCTGAGTTATTACAAATGCCTCCAATTACCGAAGCACCAATACAAGAAGAGCCTATCACTGAATGTGGCTCTCTTCCTAATGGCTTTAATACTTTTTCTAAGTGCCATAATGTACTGCCAGGAAAGGCAATAACTTGGTTATATTCAGAAAGAACTTGTATTTTATCTTGGCGCAAGGTACTGATGATAACAATATCACGATCATAGTCATCACCACTGGGGGTTGAACCTTCTGTTAACCCGGTATTTGCCGCTTGCATAATAATAATTTTATCGGCTTCAACACAGGTTTTAAAAATACGCCACTGTTCTAATAAAGAGCCGGGGAATACCACTGCCAGTGCTTTTCCCTGTCCGGAACGAAACCCTTTACGATATCGCTCTGTTTTATGCTCTTGGGTTAATACATGTTTTTTACCGACAATACCTTCTAACTTACGAATAAAATGCTGGTTTGTGGAGCTGCTACTCTCATTCATTGTCCCTATCCTATTCCTGTCTTGTCTGATTTTTCTATTTATCACTGTTTAATTTTTATTTAAAAATAATGAGATAAAAAGAAATGTATTATCAATATAACCACTTTTATACCATTGTGAGCAAGTTAATCACAATAAATTAGCCGCTAGTTTGATAAAATAATTATAGCTACCATTAATAAAACGCTTTTTACAAAGCGTATTTATCATTCCATGATTAAATATTCTCTTTCATTAATTTCTCTATTGCTAATTTATTCCATGCTTGGCAACTACGGCTTTGATAACTATTTTGATTGGTGGCTAAAGCTAATTGATAAGATAACCTAGGGGAAGTAATGGGAATAACCACTAAATCATCGATAGGATATTTATTACACATGCTATTAGGTAACAGTGTGATCCCGACACCGGCTTTAACCATTGCAATAATTAAATCTAAATGATTACTTCTCCCCACAATTTGTGGTTCAGTGTTATAAATCCCACAAGCACTACGTACCAAATCATTAATACGAAAATCTTCTGAAAAAAAGATAAACCGCTCTGTAATAAGCTGTTTAAAATTAACCGTCTTATCTTTAGCCAAAGGATGGGATTGTGCTATTAATAACATCAAGTGATCTTCTGAAAAAATGGTTAATTCAAAATCTTTATCATTAAAAGGTAACATCACTGCCGCAGTTTCTACCGTGCCTTCTAACATCGCATCTTCCATCTGTTTGGTGCCCAGCTCAAAAATTTTAAGTTCAACATTGGGATGGCGAGAGCTAAACGCCATGATAATATCAGCAAAATAGGTTGAGGCTATAACAGGAGGTAATCCGACATTTAAGGCGCCTGTTAAAGGTTCATCTTTATCATTTAATGCTTTATTCATACTATTAAATTGAGCGAGGATCTGCTTTGCATGCTCATATAAAATAGCACCGTCATCAGTTAATTTTACCCCATCCACTTCTCTTATTAATAAAACAGTGCCTAATTCATCCTCTAATTTTTTAATGCTACGACTAATGGCTGGTTGTGTAATAAATAAAGCATCAGCGGCTCGGCTAAATCCATTTAATTGAACAACTTCAATAAAATAGCGTAAAACACGAATATCCATAAATAATTTTTACCTTATTACTTTTGGTTATACCCCCAATAATAATAAACCATTTCCTTAAAAACAAAATTAGCGATAGAACATTAAGCATAATGTAAGAACTTTACTATCATTTAGTAGATTATTATTTCAGATTTTCTGGAGATTATATGACAAACACAGTTATTAAGTACGTTTTAGACCGATTATATGATTTAGGTATCAAAGATATTTTTGGTGTTGCTGGTGATTACGCCTTCCCTATTGAAGACACTGTTTGCAACAACCAACAACAACGTTGGATTGGTAACTGTAATGAATTAAATGCGGCATATGCTGCAGATGGCTATGCCCGAATTAAAGGTATGGCAGCATTATCCACTACCTTTGGCGTAGGTGAATTAAGTGCGATTAACGCTATTGCCGGTGCCTATGCTGAAAATTTACCGATTTTCCATTTAGTTGGCATGCCAGCAAGTGGCGTACAAAAAAGTAAACGCCTTGTGCATCATACTTTAGGTAATGGTGATTTTGATGTTTTTTATCAGATTGCTCAGCGCCTTGCTTGCGCTCATACTATTTTAACACCCGAAAATTGTGTGGAAGAAATGGAGCGCGTAATAGATGTGGCATTAAAAGAGCGTCGTCCTGTTTATATTGGTATACCTTCAGATTATGCTAATAGCCAAGTAGTAGCGCCGTTATCTGTTACCGCACCACAAAAGCCAACAAGTGATAAAGCAACATTAGAAAAAGCAGTATCAGCAATCATTGAGAAACTCACCCACAGCAATAATGTCTGTGTATTACCAGGCTTTTTATCTGCACGTTTAGGGTTAACAGATAAAATCCAGCATTTTATTGATAAAACAGGTTTACCTTATGCCACTATGTTTATGGATAAAAGCATATTAAGTGAATCTAACGCTCAATATGTTGGTATGTATGACGGACAATTAATGACACCAGAGGTCAGAGAATTTGTTGAAAGTAGTGAATATATATTAGGGATCGGTACATTACTGACTGACTTTAATACAGGCAGTTTCACTGCTAATATGAAATCAGAACAATTTATCAGTATCATGCCAGACTATGTTGAAATTGATTCTGTGATCTACTCCTGCGTTTATATGACAGATATTCTTTCTGAATTAACCCAACGACTACCAAATAAAACTTATCATAAAATAACAGCGAAAGGATTAGGTGAAGCGGTTGCATCTGATAATGATAAAATTACAGCACAATATCTCTATCCTCGTTTAGAAAAATTCTTTAAGCCTAATGATATTATTATTGCAGAAACAGGAACCTCATCCATGGGATTAGGCTTCGCTTTATTACCTGAAGGTGCACAATTTCATAACCAAACACTATGGGGCTCTATTGGTTGGGCAACACCGGCTGCATTAGGCGCTGCATTAGCGGCACCAGAAAAACGTATTATTTTAATTACCGGCGAAGGCTCTCATCAGTTAACAGTACAAGAAATTAGTCAATTTGTTCGTTTCGGTTTAAAACCTATTATTCTAGTATTAAATAACGATGGTTATTTAATAGAGAGATTATTATGTGATTACCCCGAAGCTTATTATAATGATTTAGCTCAGTGGAACTATCATCAGTTACCGCAAGCCTTTGGTGCAACAGATTGGTATAGTGAAAAAGTAACTACAGCAAGTGGACTAGATAATGCGTTAAATAAAGCCGCACTAACAAATAGCGCATCTTATATTGAGGTAGTCACAGAGCGATATGAGGCCTCTGAATTAGCGCAAAAATTAAAAGAATCAAAAAGTTCATTATATTCATTCTAAAATGAATAAGTAGAATAACTAATTAAGCATTTAACAGTACAAAATAGATAAAGCTTAGCTAATTTGCTTAATAAATAAGGTATAATTTAAATCATCGGCATACTCTAATTTTTATTTTTAATATAGAGAATATGCCGATATTTTTTACTACATTGATCACACTATATTCAAACTATCATATAATGTTAGTAAAAATAATAAAAAAAACGCTGAATAAATTACTGCAAAACAATTTAGAAAATATCTCTAATATAATAATGCCTGTCATAAAAATTAAATATAGCTAATATAAATTAGCTCTCAATTTTTTAGAGATTATGGCTTATTTTATGAAAAATATCGTAATACCTACCTCGTTAAGCTGCTTTTTTTTACTTTTTTCCCATTCAACATGGTCTGAAACCAATATTTCACAAACCAAACAACGAATTATCGACCAACGTAATTATTGGTTAGATGAGATCAAAAATGGTGTTATCACAACTAGCCCTCAAAAAGGATCGAGAACCGCCGAATTAGATAGAATAATCAGTAATAATTATCAAGCCATTACCGGCAAACGTAGAGAACTTGCCGAAGCGGATAAATCACAGTCTCATACTTATGTGTTGAATACCTATGCTAATATTTTATTTGGTGATAAGGCTAAATCGATCAACTTTAGCGATATTCAAGCTTATCAAGATCTCAATAAATTACATAGCACAGGCACCTATGCTTATGATACAAACAAAAAAAGAGTACGCTCGATAGATTTTATCTTAAAAGAACTTTTTTTACGTGGCCGACCTTATCAAGTACTTGATAAAGAAGGTCATTATCTTGATAACTACACCACTATAACAGGCTCATCTTATCCCAGTGGTCATACGTGGAACGGATACAAACAAGCTGCAGTGTTATCCATCTTATTCCCTGAAAAGGGCAGTGAAATGTTTGCCAGAGCAATAGAATATGGTGAAAGTCGAGTTATTGTCGGGGCACACTTCGCAACAGATACCATTGCATCCAGAATAGGCAATTATTACCTGCTGTCACAAATGCTTGCAGATGATGACACCACCCGCACTTTTGTAGAGCTTGCCAAAGAAGTCCGCCAAAATGTTGCTAGCCAATGCAAAAATCAACATTGCTTAACGACCTCGACAACAATCACTAACGATGAAACAGGTTATTACGCAACCAAAGATCCAGAGCCTGCACCACGCATTACCCCTAATGAAATACCAACATCTGCCAACGCTTTACTGCGTTTACGCTTTGCCTATTTAACCAAAGAGCAACGACAATCTATCTTAGCGAGTACCGCCTACCCGAGTAATTCATTGGCTGGCTGGGCTGCAAACAAAGATGATCCAAACGCCAATTGGGGATTAATTAATCTCCCGAAAGCCTATAATGGCCCTACTTATTTCTACAATCATTTTATTGTTAATCAAATAACTAATGAATTTGACTTTGCTGAATTTGGTCAACTTGATGAATGGAAAAATGATATTAGTGGGCCTGGCAAATTAATCAAACAAGGTAATGGCACCTTGATCTTATCAGGCAATAACCATTTTGCTGGCGTTGAAGTTAATCAGGGTCATTTACTGCTCACTGGTGAAAACCACTATGCAAAAAATTCTTCCATTAATGGTGGTACATTGCTTCTTGAAGGAACACTAAACTCTTTACTAGATGTCAACAAAGGAGCATTGCTATTAAATGGTGGGAGCGTTGATTCTCAAGTCAATATCAATAACAAAGGGATACTTTCTGGTAAAGGAAAAATTAATAAGCTGGCCGTTTATTCAGGAGGCATCGTATCACCGGGTCATTCAATAGGTACAATTAATATCGATGATACTGTTATTTTTAATTCTGGTGGCAACTACCATGTTGAAATAAATTCACAAGGTGATAGCGATAAAATAATCAGTTTGGGTACCGCGACACTGAATGGTGGAATGGTTAATGTATCGCTTGAAAATAGCCAAAATCTGCTAACAAAAGATGATGTTCAAAGTTTATATAACACAAAATATACCATTTTAACGGCAGATCACGGTGTTAATGGTCAATTTACTGATGTAAATCCAAACTATCTTTTTTTAGGTACCACACTGTCCTACGATAAAAATTCAGTAATACTAAATGTCGGAAGAAATAACACCGCCTTTTCAAGTGTGGCTAAAACAAAAAACCAACTATCAATCGCCAATGCGATAGACGCATTACCCTTGGGACATCCTATTTATGAAAGCATTATAAGAATGGATACAGGGAATGATGCCCGCTCTGCCTATAATCAATTAACAGGTCAAATTCATGCGGATATCTTATCTAACCAACTCAACAATAGCCGGCAAATAAAAGAAACACTCCTCTCTCAGATTAAAAATGCAGAAATAATTAATAGAGAGAAAGAAAGTGCAGGTAACAAAGGTCATGTTTGGGCTAAAATTCTCTCTAATTGGGAAAAGACTTCCAATGATGGCAATGCAAATAGCTATGATGCTTCCACCTATGGCGTACTATTAGGTGCAGATCAGCGGGTTAGTCACGATAAAATGCTGCTTGGTATTGCAACAGGGGTCACCAAAACCTCACTATCTGGTGATAACAGTCACGCAAATAGCGAAAATTACCACTTATCACTCTATGGTGGCTATGATTTTGACACAATCGTGTTACGTGCTGGTGCATCTAATACCTTTCATCGTATCCATACAACAAAATCGGTCAACTATGGTGTACAGTCAGATAAAAATAAGGCGAATTACAATGGGAACACTAGCCAAATTTTTATTGAAGCAGCTTATCCCATCACCCTCTCTGATACACAATTAGAGCCTTTTGTTAATTTTGAATATGCCAAAACGAAAAATGCTACCATTAACGAGCAAGGTGGACGAGCAGCCTTACAAGCCCATTCGCAAACTCTAGAGTCAACCACCTCCACTACAGGGCTACGTTTAAATAACCAATGGAAATTTAACAGTAAATCAACGGTTTCTCTCTATGGTGAGCTAGGCTGGCGACACCAATATAACGATGTAGAACGAGGGATCCATTTACGTTTCACACAAACCCAGCCTACATTTATAGCAAATAGTGTTGATACTGCTCGAGATGCACTGGTGGTAAAAGCTGGAACAACTATCCAAATCAATGAGACATCAAAAGTCTCAATTGGATACAGCGGACTAGTGGCAAGAAATCAGCACGATAATGGTATTGATATGAAACTCTCTATCGCGTTCTAACATAAACAAAAAATGGCCTCACTGATGAGGCCATTTTTAAACAATCAACACACTAAATACAATGTTATTTCTCTGGCATTTGAGGCATAGGTCGACGGAATCGACGAGTGATCCACACCATATAAAGTATACCAATTGCCCCCCAAATCAGTCCTAATTCCATAGAGCCTGGTTCAAGGTTTACCCACAGTACCCCCATTGTCGCGGCACCAATAATCGGTAATATAAGATAGTTAATATGATCCATTAACCCTTTATTACGACGCTCACGAATGTAGAACTGCGAAATAACAGATAAATTGACAAAGGTAAATGCCACTAACGCACCAAAGTTAATTAACGCTGTAGCAGTGACTAAATCAAAAAAGATCGCCCCTAGCGCTAAAAAGCCAACTAATAGTACGTTAAATGCCGGTGTACGCCATTTGGGATGAACATAACCAAACGCTTTTTCAGGGAATACACCATCACGTCCCATCACATACAGCAGACGCGCAACACCTGCGTGAGCCGCCATACCCGATGCTAATACCGTCACACAAGAAAACACTAAGATAATAGACTGGAACAAGGCTCCTGCTACATACAGCATAATCTCAGGTTGTGACTCTTCTGGATTTTTAAAACGTGAAATATCTGGGAAATATAATTGTAAAAAATAAGAAACAGCGATAAAAATTAAACCACCGATTAACGCAGTTAAGAAAATCGCTTTTGGTATCACATTACCGGCATTGGGTGTTTCTTCAGATAAGGTACTAATGCCATCAAACCCTAAGAACGAGAAGCACAAAATTGTCGCGCCGGTTATCATTGGGATTAATTCAGCATCTACTGACGCAAATGGGCGGAAAGTCCATAACTCCCCTGTACCTTCGCCGTTATATACGCCATGAATTAATAAACCAACAAATACCACCATTACAGCTACTTGAATAACAACAATAACGGTATTTAAGTTAGCCACAACGTTAATTCCGCGTAGATTAAAAAATGTCATTAACGCGACTAACGCAACAACAAAGATCCACGGATCAACGCCTGGGAATATGGCTTGTAAATAAATTTTAGCCAATAAGATATTTATCATTGGCATAAATAAGTAGTCTAATAATGAAGACCACCCAACCATAAAACCAACATGTGGACTCATGGATTTTTGTGCATAAGTATAAGCAGAGCCTGCTGAAGGGAAACGCTTGACTAATTTCCCATAGCTCACTGCGGTAAATAAAATAGCGGTTAACGCAATAGCATATGATGTTGCCACATGACCATTGGTTATGCCTGATACAATACCGAAAGTATCAAAAATCGTCATAGGTTGTAAAAATGCCAACCCCATCATGACGACTTGCATTAGCGTCAATGTTTTGCGTAATTGAACACGGTTATTAACACCAGTTTGATTGGTGCCGATAGAGGAGATGACATTATCTGACATGAGCGAACCCTCCCATAACTTCGAACTGAGTACTTGATAAACTCAACCGACAGTTACTGGGAAGACTTCGCATCTGTCTATAAACAGAATAGAAAGAAGTTTTTGAGGACAGGAGTGAGTTTAGGAGACGCCGTGCTCCGTAGTCATCATTACCGCAGGTGCCGTTAGGCCCGACTGCGAAAGAGAATAATTGTACCATATTAGCATTCCTCTATCACGACAACCCTTTCTCTAAGGGGCTGGCTGCTAATCAAATTATGTTATCTATTCAGACTAAAATAAGTCTGACCTCTTGGTGTAGTAATAAGTAAAAAGCAAAAAAAAACCGATGCAGTTAAAACGCATCAGTCATATTTTTAGTGGGCGCATTTTGCACGTCTCAGACTTAAATAGCAATAGATTTTCATCAAAAAACCACCTTTTTTTACGATCTTTTTAAATAGCAAACTAAGTTAGCCTTTACTGTCACATTTCATTGACAATATTTGCGTTTTTATTACAAAGCCTAACTTTGAGATATAGCCTATTGTCGTTTGGTATTAAACAACAAAAATCATTAATACATTAACAATCAAAAAGTTAATTAATTTTGCATGTTATATACAACAATACCAACCAAAATAAAGCATCAATGATACATAAACAAATCTAATGTAAATTAATTGCTTCTTTCACGCTATAAAGACTAAAAAAGATACAGACAACTGAAATACCATTATTTTTCAACAAGCCATATAGAGTAATCAAAAACGATTTTCAGTAATAAGAAAAAAAGATTAAGTATTCAGTAAAGATAGTCAGTGGTTAAAACAAATGAACCTTATTTTTAGGTGATTCATTAAACTAAATATAAATGCCTATTATGCATTTTGCCAGTATTGGCTTTAATTAAATAACAAAAAAAGCTCCACATAATGTGGAGCTAGATTGACACACACTGAGGGATAGAACTAGAAGTTGTAGTTTAATCCGATGTTATAACGACGGCCTTCTAAGGTTGAACCGTAATTATCTCTTTCGATGCGACGATCAAAAACATTATAGACGCCACCGATCAGATTTAGTTGCTTCGTTAGACTATAGCTAGTACCTACATCAACAAAGGCATATGAAGGAGTGCTCTTAGACATTGAAGTACGTGATAAATAGTCTGATGTCTTACCACGGAAATTAATGCGTGCCCAAGTTTCCATTTCAGGGGTGGTTTCCCAATTTAAGGTCGCGTTTGCCATATGGCGCGGTTGCTTATTCAGAGGCTTACCTTTGAAATCGCCACTCTTTTGTTCCGTATCTGTGAACGTGTAGTTTGCTGCTAAATTCCATTCTGGAGAAATAATCCAGTTAGCAGTAACTTCAACACCGCGCATATTGGCTTTATCAACGTTAGTTCTATCACTTACAAAATCATAAGGGTCGCCACTATTACCAACACCATCAGCTAATGTACAATCGCGCATACCCGGTGCTTTGTCTGAACGACTATCGCAACGACGAACTTCTGTTATTTTATCTTTAAAATCAGTATTATAAATCGTCAAACTTGCCGTTAAGTTATCACGATTATCCCAAATAATACCAATTTCCTCTGTCACCGATTTTTCTGGTTTTAAGTCAGGATTACCGTAAATAACTGCATCATAACGACCACCGCCAGTCCCTTGTCCCCAAGTAGCTGTCGCTTGACGTAAATCCGGTGAACGATATCCAGTAGATACCCCACCTTTTAATGTCCATTCATCAGCTAAATGCCAAACACCATAAACTCGCGGTGTCCAGTGAGTACCAAAGTTTTCATCTTTATCCATCCGTAAACCGGCGGTTAAAGCGAAGTCGTTTGTCAATGTCCACTCATCTTCAGCAAACAGCGCCCAACTATAGCGATCTAGCTTATTATTACCTTTAAGCTTATTGCCTTCATCTTTCAGCTCTTCATAGCGATATTGACCGCCGACACTTAACATATGATCACCAAACATAAAGACAGTTTGGTTACGAACAGTTGTATCATCATAATCCATTTTACGTGATGGATTGCGGCTTTCATCGCGCTGAACATAGGTATTCATAGTACCAAAATCATAAATACCATCATGGGTTAAGGCATAATGCGTTAACTCATAATCAGTAAAGCTACTTTGTGGTGCCTTTCCTTTAACAAGTTCAGCTGATTTTGAATAGCCAACACGTGAATCACGATGTTGATTATCTTTTTTAAATTCAAATTCAACGGTATTTTTCTCATCTGGTGTCCAGCTTAATGTACCGCCACCACTTGCCGTGATCTGACGGTTATAGCCATCAACACGTCTATCTTCACCGCGGTGAGAATATTGCCCTTGCAGCTTTAGACCTAACACATTATCAATCAATGGACCTGCAGCATAGAAACTACCTTGTCCTGTATTCCCTTCATTTTTACGCTCAGTCAACGTTGTGTCACCACGTAAACTAAAGTTCCATTCTTTTTGCGCTTTACGCGTAATAATATTGATAACGCCTCCCATGGCATCAGAGCCATATAAAGAAGACATTGGGCCTCGTACTACCTCAATACGCTCAATCGCGGGTAAAGGCGGTAACCAGCCTTGTTCAATACCTGAGTTATCACTATTAGGACGCGTTTCACGAGATGCAACACGCTTACCATCGACTAAGATCATGGTATACTTAGGATCCATACCACGAATACTAATATCAGAGCTGCTACCGCCCCCTGTCACTAGCACCCCCGGAACATCTTTTAGCGCATCAGTTACATCACGATATGATTTTGTTTCTAATTGTTCACGAGTTACAACTGAAACAGAAGCTGGAGCATCTTCAACAGTCTGTTTAAATCCCGAAGCGGTTGTCACCAGTAACCTTTCAGGATCTTCTGCGGAAGCTGTCATCACAAAACTTGATGCAAGAGCAGCAACAACGCCAAGCGCAATTTTATTTTTCTTTAACACTACCATTCCCGATTCTCCAAGAATATATATTCTTTAAGTTTTATATAGATGGACAGATCGACAGTTGCTCAACAATGAAGGTAATTAATTTAATTACCCTTAGTTATTTTGATATTATTTTTATATCCCTATTGACTAAATTCCTATACTTCTGCTGTTATTGTTTTATGCTTCTATAAGATTTTTATCATTCAAGTAATTTGACATATAAATTTTCTTTTAAAACAATGTGTTAATAAAATCCTATTAATAGTGACAATATATTTATCAGGCTTGTCTGTAGATTAATCAAACAAATATATACCTACACCTATTTGCATATTGCTATTGATTTTCTATCCAACTATTTCATTAACAGATAAATATGCCAAAGTTTAACCTGATAATTTATTCATCACTTTTTTGCATTAAAATTGATTAATTGAGAATAATGTGACAAATAAGAAGAAAATTCGCTTAATTGATATAATACGCGATATTCAATATATGACTTCTTATACAACGATGCGTTATTAGATGAGCTAAAAATCGCTCTAGAGAGTGGATGATGACGCTTTACATACATCAGATCTATTTTCTATAACCAATAACACTGTCGTCACATTATTATGCAATAAATTGTTTGCTAACAATAAAGCAAATAAGAATACTTATCAATGCGATTGCGAATATAAATTAGAATTTTCTCTTATTTGTGTAATTATTAGTCATAGAATAGAAAAAGAGCCGGCTAAATTGTGATAAAATTCACAAATTAGCCGGCTCTCTATTTAGTGATAAAACTAACTATTTTTTGTTTTCAATATGCTCAGGAAACTGCATTTCACTGTAGCGAATAAAACGTGTTTTCTTCACTATTTTATAGGTAAACCAAATCAGCAGGAATAATGGGATCCCAATATAGGTTGCCACAACACCATACCAGTCAATAGTATCTTCTAAAAATGCCTGATAGTTTTGACCTAATGTAATAATTAAACAGAGAATAAAGGCAAAAATAGGTCCTACAGGGAAGAAGCCTGAACGATATGGCAATTCATTCAGATCACGACCTTGTGCTACATAACCCCGACGAAAACGGTAATGACTGATTGCAATACCTAACCAAGCAATAAATCCTGTCATACCTGATGTATTTAATAACCATAAATAAACCGTTTGGTTACCATACATTGAGCTTAAAAAGCATAAACCCGCAACCACTGTTGTTGCATAAAGTGCATTACGTGGAACACCGTTTTTGGATAATTTACCAAAAAATTTCGGCGCTTTACCTTCTCTTGCTAAGGTAAATAACATACGCGTAGATGCATACATACCGGAGTTCCCTGCCGAAAGCACCGCCGTTAAAATAACTGCGTTCATGATAGCGGCAGCTGAAAGTAACCCTGCATTTTTAAATACCAGTGTAAACGGACTCACACTGATGTCACCCACATCATTACGTAGCAAGTTAGGATCAGTATAAGGAATGATTAAACTGATAATTAAGATAGCTAGGATATAAAATAGTAAAATACGCCAAAAAACTTTACGTACTGCTTTAGGAATATTTTTCGCAGGATCTTTCGACTCCCCTGCTGCGATACCGATAAGTTCAGTTCCTTGGAAAGAGAACCCAACAATCATCGCTACCCCTATCATGGCGGCAAAACCACCAGCAAAAGGCGCATCGCCGATTTCCCAGTTGTGCCAACCTGCATTTTCAGCACCTTTCATAATACCGGTGATCATCGCAATACCCACCGCAATAAAAATAATCACGGTCGATACTTTAATTAATGAAAACCAATATTCCGCTTCACCAAATCCCTTTACAGAAATATAGTTAAGCAAGAAAATAACGGCTAAAAATAACGCACTCCAAATCCAACCATCCACATCAGGGAACCAATACAACATCACGAGCTGCGCGGCGACTAAGTCAACTGCAATCGTCACAGCCCAGTTGTACCAGTAGTTCCAACCTAGTGCGAAACCAAATCCTTCATCAACATATTTAGAGCCATAGGTTGAAAAAGATCCGGAAACAGGCATAAATGCCGCTAACTCTCCAAGGCTGGTCATAAGGAAATAGACCATAAGTCCTATTAATGCGTAAGAGAGTAATGCGCCCCCTGGCCCTGCTTGAGCAACAGTTGCACCTGATGCGACAAAAAGCCCTGTACCAATTGAACCACCAATAGCGATCATCGCTAAATGTCGCGCCTTTAATTCTCGACGCAAAGTGCGTACCGCACCCGATTTTGCGGTATCTGTTTGTTGTTCTGACATTATCATTCCACGGTTATATTCATATTCCTAGCATCAATTGTAACAAATCTGGCTGTGGTGAATAGCAAGGATCTAGGATTATAAGATACCTTCATAATCGGGCTTCAATTATTAGTAACTTATCAAGCGTTGTCGATTAAATGTTCAGCATTACAATATGAAAGTAATTTTTTGAGGGCATCAGAGACATGTTTTTGGCGGTGATAGACCAAATACAAAGTACGTTGTAATTTTAGACCTTCGACCTTTATCTCTTTTAAAGAGCCATTATCTATTTGATCTTGGATCACTCGGCGAGATAAACAACTAATCCCCATTTCATACATTACAGCATGTTTTATCGCTTCTGAATTACCTAATTCCATTTCGATTCGATATCCGGGTAATGAAGCAAACAGCAGATGATTGAGTACATCTCGCGTCCCAGAACCGTTTTCACGTAGGATCCACGGCGCGGATTGAAGATCGGCTAATGTCACTGTTTTCGCCTTAGCTAAAGGATGTTCAGGGGAACAAAATATGACCATTTCATCCAGTAGCCATTTTTGGCTGATCAATTCAGAGCTTTGGCAAGCACCTTCAATAAGGCCTAAATCAACACGGAACTCACTGACTGATTTGACGACTTCTTCCGTATTGCCAATACTCATTTCAAGTGGAATATCGGGGTAGTTACGATGAAAATTACCCAACATTTGTGGCAAAATATAATTACCAATAGTGGTGCTTGCAGCAATACGTAAAGCACCATTTCCGGCTTGAAATAACTGCTCTACTTCAGTAGCACGCTCAAGTAAAGAGAGTGCCCTTGGATATAATAATCGCCCGTGTTCATTAGTCACTAAGCGCTTCCCCACTCTATCGAAAAGTTGTACTCCTAACTGATTTTCTAGATCAGTTAAAGAAGCACTCACAGCGGATTGAGATAATGCCAACTGTTGTGAAGCCTGTGTTGTAGAACCACTTTTAAGTACTTCAGTAAATACTTCCAGTTGTCGCAATGTAATACGCATGTCCATCCCACCTTTTAGCTGTCATAGTAATAACATACTATCCACAAACCAATAACATACCAAGAACAATTGTGAAAATATACCTATATTAGTTTTAGTGGTTATTATTATAAAAATAATGAATTTAATAAATAATAGTATCTGTTATATGCTTATGCAAAATTTACATAAGCAAGGTTTTTCTATGTCAGAGCAAAGTCAAACAACCACATTGGCTAAAAAATGTTTTATTCCTGTTTATCGCTGGCTCCCCGGCTTGCTGCTAACAGGTATATTAACCGCCCTCGCTATTTACGTAGGTGATATTCCATGGTTTTCCAGTATGGGGTTAGGTGCTCTTACACTGGCTATCTTATTTGGCATTATTGCGGGTAATACGGTTTATCCCATCGCTAAACCTTATAGTGATGAAGGCGTTAAGTTTGCCAAACACTATTTACTACGTGCGGGGATCATCCTATACGGTTTTAGACTCACTTTTCAGCAAATTGCAGATGTAGGTGCAACAGGATTAATTATTGACGCTATTATGTTGACCTCAACTTTTCTCATTGCAATGTGGGTGGGGAAAAAATATTTTGGTCTTGATGATCAAACCGTCATGTTAATTGGTGCGGGTAGTAGTATTTGTGGTGCGGCTGCGGTCATGGCAACAGAGCCTGTTGTAAAAGCTCAGGCGAGCCAAGTTGCGGTGGCTGTATCCACTGTCGTAATTTTTGGAACTATCGGTATTTTCCTCTACCCATGGTTTTTCCATCTTAACGCTTTTGCTGGTTGGTTACCTTTTAGTGAAGAAACTTTTGGTATCTTCGCTGGTTCAACCATACATGAAGTCGCTCAAGTTGTTGCGGTGGGTCATTCAATTAGTCCAGATGCAGAAAATGCAGCCGTAATTAGTAAAATGATCCGCGTGATGATGCTGGCACCTTTCTTAATTATCCTTTCTACTTATATTAGTAAAAAGGGCCGTAAAACAGTAGGTGCGACAACAGAAAAAAGTCCGATAACTATTCCTTGGTTTGCTGTGTTCTTTATCTTAATGGCTGGTTTTAATTCATTTAATTTAATTCCTGCCGCTATTGTGAGCTATATCGTTACTATTGATACTATTTTATTGGCAATGGCGATGGTAGCACTAGGTTTAACAACGCATATTAGTGCGATACGTCAAGCGGGTGTAAAACCACTACTGCTAGCTTTATTTCTCTTTTTCTGGCTAACGTTAGGTGGTGCTGCTATTAATATCTTTATCCAATCTGTGTTGATGTGATTGTTTAATCTATCCTTGAGTATGTACCTCCGTATTGCGCAACTTATTCTAGTTTAAGTTGCGCCTTTTTATTTTCCTCATATTCAGATGTCAATAAGCCCACGATTTGTTATCGTAGTGTGAAATGAGATTAGAGGAGAACTATGATGAAATTTGTTGGCGCACATGTCAGTGCTGCAGGTGGTGTTGATCAGGCTGTATTACGAGCTCATGAGATCAAAGCAACGGCATTTGCTCTTTTTACTAAAAATCAGCGCCAATGGAAAGCAGCCCCGTTATCAACTGAATCGATTGATAAATTTAAAAAAAATTGTGGAATCTATGGCTATGGTCCAGAACAAATTTTACCACACGACAGCTATCTGATTAATTTAGGGCATCCAGAAGAAGAAGCCCTTGAAAAATCAAGAGCCGCTTTTCTCGATGAGATGCAACGCTGTGAGCAATTAGGCATTGAATTACTTAATTTTCACCCAGGTAGCCATTTAAAAAAAATCGATGTTGATAAATGTCTGCAACGCATCGCTGAATCAATTAATATCACCTTAGATAAAACCCAAAATGTGACCGCAGTGATTGAAAATACCGCTGGACAAGGCACTAACTTAGGCTATCGTTTTGAACATCTCGCCGCCATTATCGATGGTGTAGAAGATAAATCTCGAGTGGGCGTTTGTATTGATACTTGTCACACTTTTGCTGCAGGTTATGATCTACGTACCGTTGAAGACTGTGAAAAGACCTTTGCTGAATTTGATAATATTGTCGGCTTTCAATATTTAAAAGCCATGCACTTAAATGATGCTAAAAGCGAATTGGCTAGTCGTGTCGATCGCCATCATAGTTTAGGTCAAGGCAATATTGGCAAAGTACCCTTTACTTATATTATGCAAGATACCCGTTTTGATGGGATCCCACTTATCTTAGAAACAATTAATCCTGATATTTGGCCAGAAGAAATAGCTTGGTTAAAATCACAACAAACTCAATAACCTTATTTCTTTTTTACTTGCGATTTGATGTACTAAAATCGCAAGCCTCTATTTTTTTATCCGTATGCTATTTTGGAGTCTCTCATGTCTGTAGTCGTTGGTGTTGGAGTGATCATCGTCAATGAAAAAGGTGAAGTATTATTAGGTAAACGCTGTGGTAAACACGCCCCTTATTGGTCAATTTTTGGTGGCCATGTCGATCCGGGGGAAACCTTTGAGCAATGTGCTATTCGTGAAATTGAAGAAGAGATTGGCATTACCATCCCTACTCCTGAAGTGATTGGGATCAGCAACAATCTACAAACTTATCAATTAGAAGGTAAACATACCGTATCTATCTGTATGATAGCGCAATATCAAGGTGGCGAGCCTAAGTTAATGGAGCCAGATAAATGTTCTGAACTACGCTGGTGCTCACCTGATGATTTACCTGAACCCCATTTTGAAGCGAGCCGTAATTCTATTGCTTTATGGAAAAGTAAACGTTTCTATCAACCTTAATTAACACTCTTCATCATTATTCTGAATATTCTTTATTCAGAATAATGTTTTCCCCTACTTAGTTATTATTCAACGTGATCTTTTTTCTATTTAATTTCCTTGACTCTATTTGGCTTATTTTTGAGCACAAATAATTTAACCTATTGATTTATATAAAGATAAAAACTTATTGTACTATTTTTATTCATTTTTTTATTTAATAAACAAGGAAGTGCTCTATTTACACCCTCAGATCAAGCGTGTATTCTCTACACTATCAAGCTAGTACATTGAGTCATTTTTTATAAGGACATGTTATGTCAGAAGTCACATCCATTGCTAAACGCCCATCTATACTCGGTGGTGCGATGATTATTGCCGGTACGGCGGTAGGCGCCGGTATGTTCTCCATCCCTATTGTGACTTCCGGTGTGTGGTTTACCGGCTCTATCTTTTTACTCATTTATACTTGGTTTTGCCTATTTATGTCTGGCTTAATGATCTTAGAAGTTAATCTTCACTACCCCCTAGGATCAAGCTTTCATACTATTACCAAAGATTTATTAGGTAAAGGATGGAGTACCATTAATGGTCTTTCTATTGCTTTTGTTCTCTATATTTTAACTTATGCCTATATTTCTGCAGGTAGCTCCATCATTGTGCAAAATTTTGCTAATGTGGTTAGCTTGCCACAAGCCGTTGCAGGCTTAGTATTTGCCCTTGTTGTTGCTTTCTTCGTTTGGTTATCAACCCGAGCCGTTGATCGCTTAAGTACCATATTAATTGGCGGTATGATTGTGGCTTTTGTATTTGCTATCGGTGGATTATTTACCGAAGTGAAAATGCCAGTATTATTTAATACAACAGAAAGCCATGCCAGTTATTTACCTTATGCACTAGCCGCATTACCTTATTTATTAACCTCCTTTGGTTATCACGGCAATATTCCTGGATTAGTCACCTACTACCGTAAAGACGGTAAAGCCGTGATGAAAAGTCTATTAATTGGTACCTTGATTTCGCTGGCTATCTACATTTTATGGCAGTTTGTTGTACAAGGTAATATTCCTCGTGAAGGCTTTAAACAAGTCATTGCTGAAGGCGGAAATATTGGTAACTTACTGGCACAAATGCGTATCAATACAGCAAATACTTCCGTTTCATTCTTATTAGACTTGTTCTCATATATGGCATTAGCGAGTTCATTTTTAGGCGTGTCTTTAGGGTTATTTGATTATTTAGCTGATTTCTTTAAATTCTCAAATACAGGGACAGGACGTTTAAAATCGGCCATCGTAACTTTTGTACCACCTACTATTTTAGCGATTATTTTTCCTGATGGCTTCTTGTATGCTATTGGCTTTGCAGGACTTGCAGCCACAATTTGGGCGGCGATAATTCCAGCATTAATGGCAAAAGCCAGTCGTCAACGTCATCAGCAACAAAGCTTTAAAGCACCTGGTGGCACCTTTATGATTATCTTTGTGATCTTATTTGGTGCAATTAATGCGATTGCACACATATTAGCAAACTTTAATCTCCTACCTATTTACCGCTGATCTTCCGTCAAGCCAGCAATATGCTGGCTTGAACCTTCTTCTGCCAAAAAAATATTGCGAAATACTTGCCAAGTTTCAGTACTACGAGTAATTTTGTCGCCATTATCGTCAATGCTATTTATAGAAGGTTACCTATGGCAAAAGCTAATGAAATTAAGCGCGGTATGGCTATCAGTTATAACAATAAATTATTATTGGTAAAAGATATCGACATCCAAGCGCCAAGTGCTCGCGGTGCAAGTACTTTGTATAAAATGCGCTTTACTGATATTCGTACAGGCCAAAAAGTAGAAGAACGTTTTAAAGGGGATGATATCCTCGATACTATCAACTTAACACGCCGTGCAGTCAGTTTCTCGTATATCGATGGTGATGAATATGTCTTTATGGACAATGAAGATTATACACCTTACACCTTCAAAAAAGATCAGATTGAAGAAGAGCTGCTGTTTATTCCAGAAGAAGGCTTAGCTGGAATGCAGGTCTTAACTATGGATGGACAAGTTTTAGCTTTAGAGTTACCGCAAACTGTTGATATGGAAATTATCGAAACAGTACCGGGCATTAAAGGCGCGTCAGCGAGCGCTCGTACTAAGCCTGCGACTCTACCTACTGGATTAGTCATTCAAGTCCCTGAATATCTTTCTACAGGGGATAAAATCCGTATTCATATTGCTGAACGTCGCTATATGGGGCGTGCTGATTAATTAACCGCCAAAAACCTCCCTCACAAAGTAATATTTTACTGATGTGATGCTAAATAGGTCAGATAATCGTAAGAAACCTACTGTGACAACGATTATTTGACTTGTTTACCTAATCATTCCCTGTCAATACACAATTAAAAATATTGCACATTAATCAATCCATTTTTTTCAGCGCCATCCATCCAACGGATTTCAGCTTTCCCCATATTTTGAGGCAGTATAATTGATGATGATTGTTCAAAAGAGGTAGGGAAAATAGACTGGGTTGATGTAAAGACTTTGTTATTTTTGTAACATTGGTACTCAGCTTGATCGAGTGTGAAATTAATTTCACAAGCTGGATCAACAATCGCTCCTCGTACATAAATCTGTCCTGTGGTTTGCTGTGCTGTTGACGCCCAAGCAAATGATATCGAACTGGAAACGAGAAGACTGCATAAAATGGTCAGATATTTTTTCATAACGACCTCACTTCTTGTTTGCGCAGTAGGTATGAGGATCACGCCTACTCGACATACTTTTATCATAGCAATAAAATATGACATTCATATAGACACAATAAGAATGTTTGATGTCTATCAAATATGAGTGGTTTTTTATTTATAAATAAAAAATCAACGTTGATTTAAGCTTAAGTCAAATATTCATAACTTTAATAACCTAATTATTTAAACATCAACTTTCTATTTAATTAACACAATTTATTTTATTATTAGTATTAATTAACTAATTATAAACAATATTCATTACTGCTAGATGATCGTTAATCCATTCGATATCCATAAAACCTTTATTATTAATTAATTGCGAGTTAAATTGCTGATTAGCATCTAGTTTATATTGGAAGTCTTTCATCTCCTTACCATTCCAACAACTTGTTTTAACAGTATTTTCTTCTGATGATGCATAACATCCGCCTTCGACAATAGCACCAACAAAAGTAATTGTTGTTGAGCCTAACACTTTACTTTCACGTGCTAAACTAGGTGCCGTTAATAATAGACCTAGACATGCTAAAACTATCGGTATCTTTTTCAAAATAAACCTCCTCTCATTTATTTAAGTACAGAATGTCCACGAGCCAATATGCTATTAAACTAATAACTAATATCGGCTAGTAACTTTATTTATTTAACTTTTATCTTTGATTAAAGTTTAGAAAGAAATTATAAAATACTCAAATTAAGACTATCAATAAAAAATATTCTATATTTGACTTATATCAAGATAAGAGGAGCTAACAAGTCTGAAACAAAAAGATAACATTTACCTTAGCAATTAATTGCAAAGATATTTTTTTTTATTTTGGCTATAGTCCCTGCCATAAACTTGGAGTATTTGTGATTTAGATCACAATTAATCAACGAATTTTTTAATTATCCTTATGAAACTTTCTACTGTTAAACAAAAATTGTCTCTTATCTTGCTGTTAAATTTGGTTGGATTGACTCTTTTTTTATCTTGGTATCTTCCCGCACAACATGGGTTTTGGCTTTCAATAGATACACATATCTTTTATTTTTTTAATCGGCAACTATTGCCAGACTCTTCTTTTGCTATGTTTGTGGCTTATGTCAATAATCGAGCATTCGATGTGATTATTCTGCTGGCGATGGGAGGGTTGTATTACCATACCTTTCGTCAGAAAGATTATCAGGGCAAACGCCATCTCATTATTGTGGGAATAGTCATGGTGCTAAGTGCAATCGTAATTAATCAGATTGGACAAAATATTCCTATCGAAAGACCTAGCCCAACACTTCATTTTCACGATGTGCACCGCGTAGGTGTAGTGACAGGAATACCGACTAAAGATGCATCAGGTGATAGCTTTCCTGGCGATCATGGTTTGATGCTACTGATCTTTTGTAGCTTTATATTACGTTATCTTTCATTTCGCTCTTTTTTATGCGCTCTTTTAATTACGGTAATTTTTTCATTACCTCGTGTTATGGCTGGCGCACATTGGGCTTCTGATATCTTAGTTGGCTCTATCTCGCTCACTTTAGTCACAACAAGCTGGTTATTAATAACCCCTGCATCCGATATCATCATTCATTGGCTAGATGAACATCTCCCTTTTAAAGGCAAAAAAGTATTTAGCTAATTAAGTATAAAAAATAAGTAAAAGTAAAAATAAGCGCCCTACTGAGCGCTTATTTTTTATCTGTAAAAGGATAGTTTTATAACAAAAAGATAATCATTTTTAGTATGCGTTCTTTATTATCTAATGTTTTGTAAATTAAGCCTCTTTCCTCTCGCCATTTGACTTTTCTTTATGTAAACTTTTTACGTTTCCACATTATTTATTGTTTAATGTGGATATTTACGTGCTTTAGAGCACGTTTTTCGCGAAATAGGGTTGCCAGAGTTAAATTACACTATATTCTCTGATTATTTGGTGAATATTCATGTGCTCATCTGGCACATAAGGATGTAAGGGAAATCTGTCACAATGAGAAATAAACCGTTTATGAGAATGCTTAAGCTCATACCGGCGTTTATTGTCGTAGCTACGTTATCAGCCTGTAGTTCACAAAACGCGTCTTCACGCTTAGCTAATTCAACAACTGCCCCACTTAATAAATCTTCAAGCACATCTATTTCCCAAGCATCTCAAGATGAATTTGAATCATTGGTGAAGAATCTCGATATAAAATCTAAGATACTTGACCAATATGCAGACTGGAAAGGTGTTGCATACCGCTTAGGTGGCAATACAAAAAGTGGTATTGATTGTTCCGCTTTTGTCCAAAGAACTTTTCGTGATCAATTTGGTGTCGAATTACCTCGTTCAACCTCCGATCAGCAATTTGCCGGTACCAAAGTTAATCGTTCAACCTTAAAAGCGGGTGACTTAGTACTGTTTAAGACTGGTCGCACTATGCGCCATATTGGTATTTATATCGGTAATGATAAGTTTGTTCACGCGTCAACCAGCAGTGGTGTTATCGTTTCTGAAATGTCCAATGTCTATTGGAAAAACCGTTTCTATACAGCGCGTCGGATCATTGATAATAATACAACAACAAGTCTTGCTGATAACTATTCTCAAGCGTCATTAAGATAAAATTTTCCCTTATATCTTATCGCAATAAAAAAGCCCCAATACTTATTGAGTATGGGGCTTTTTTATGTTGTTTTTTCTTGCATAACAGAGCCATATAGCCATCGTTAGTGAGTATTTTTATCTAAGTACATAGCAATAGATTGTGCATATGTCATAGAGAAATACCCATTAAGAACAAAAAAGAACTACAGATAAGAGTAGTCTGTTGGAAATGGCTCAGCAATTGCAACCCCAGCATTTTTTAAGCAACAAAGTGCTGCGCACTCATCATCACTATGTAAAAATAAACAAGGTACGCCATCCCACTCAATAATCACATTTTCAATATTGAGATTATTCAGATACTTTTGTAAGTTCTGTATTGCCTCATCTAAAGTCATACCATCATGACTTAGCAGTTTTAAGCCAATCAAGGTATTTTGTCTACTAGCATCATTCTCAGGTAGAATTTCTACCCTTGTTCCTGTAAAGCCTGCTAGCCACCGATAACTCAGCGGCAGCTTATGAACCACCGAAAGTTGTACATTTTCCACAAATCAATCCTGTTTCATCAACACGTTAATTTAATACATCATCAATACGAGTTTGAACTGACTTGCTCACACACATATTAAAATATTGTTAAAAATAAAGCATGAACGTTACAATAATCTTACAAAGAGAGAGGTATTTTAAGCTGTTTATTTCGCTTAACCTTTATCAACCTTCATATCAGCCCTGATTACTCTTTTCAATTATTCTTTCATTTATTTAACATTTTATCAACTATATAAAATAATTGCATAAAATTTTACGCATTTAAGTAAAACAATCTATCAATTTTTATCATGATATTTCATATTACTAAAACAATAGTAGATGATTATTAAAATAAACCCTAGTTAATTTAACAAAAACACAACATTAAGTGTTGATACAAATCAAATAAGTTACATTGAAGGGAAAGAATTTAGAGAAAAATTTAGTGAAAAACGTGGCGATAATGACATTTTAAAGATAAATAGAAAGGAAAACGCTATAAACACAGTGTATTTATAGCGTGATATTCTTATTTATAACGACGAGCAAGTAACAAGAAACTCATGGCACAGATAACACAAAATGCCATCGAACTCACCATCGGCCACTCAGTTTTAGCGGGTAACATTGCAATAGCGGTTCCAACTAAAGCCCCCACACCAAAACGGATAGTACCGGCTAAAGAAGATACCGTACCCGCCATATGTGGATAGTCTTCAAGAATAACGGCCATCGCATTTGAGGTTATCATGGCTATCCCACCAACATACATAGCCACTCCCACAACAAGGAAGTAAAAATGTAAATTAAGGGCGACCACCAATATTAAGAATATGCCCATTAAAAACTGCACAGTTAACCCAAAACGTAACATATTCAGTGCACCAAATCGGCGCACATAGCGCCCATTGATACTGGTCATGACAATCAAGAAAATAATATTAAAACCAAAGTACAAGCCAAATTGGTCGAATGGAATACCATGTAGTTCGATATAAACAAAAGGCCCTGCACTTAAAAATGAAAACATCCCTGCAAAAGAAAATCCCGATGCCAGAATATAGCAAAGTACTCGACGTGCTCTAAATAAGCTAATAAATTGACTAAATGTCACTCGTAGGCTAAAGCGTTGGCGGTGCTGTTTGGGCAAAGTTTCCGGTATATAGAGCGCAATTAATGCAGCAGCAATGATCGCCGCAATAGCGATACTCCAAAAAATAGCATGCCATGAGAACCAGTTCATCACCCAAGCACCAAGTAATGGCGCTAATAATGGAGCAATCGTCATGACTAATGCAACAAATGACATGCTTCTTGAGAACTCATCTCTTGAAAACATATCCCGCATTAAAGCATTAATGACAACACTTGCAGCGGCGGCAGCAAATCCATGTAGAAAACGCATACCAATTAGCATATCGATCGAGTCAGATAATGCACAAGCGCTCGATGCTAATGCAAAAACAATCACACCACCTAGAATAACCGGTTTACGCCCTAGACTATCTGCCATCGGCCCATAGACCATTTGTCCAATAGCAAAACCAAAGATATAGCTACTTAATGTCATCTGAACTTGGCCACCAGGCACGCCAAAATCCCGTGCTATAGTAGGTAAACTTGGCAGATACATATCGATAGCCAGTGGCATAAGCATGGAAATAAGCCCCAATATTAAAATGAGGCTAAAGTACGACGGACGTTGCTCTTGCACGCAGTTAAACTCCAAAAAACGACAAAATATAATTATTATTTAGGTAGATGAATGCTATTGATTTCTTCTTCTGTTAGCGGTCGGTATTCTCCTGGCGCTAAAGCATCATCTAATGTGATATCACCGATACGCTCTCGATGTAACGCGACAACATGATTACCCACCGCAGCAAACATACGTTTAACTTGATGGTACTTCCCTTCACTGATGGTCAGTTTTACCTCAGTCGGTGTTATTACTTCCAATGTAGCAGGCTTAGTCAATTCTTTTTCGCCATTTAACTGGACACCTGTTTTAAATTTCTCAGCGACATCCGTAGCAATAGGCTGTTCCAACGTTACGACATACGTTTTTTCACAGTGATGTTTAGGTGCCGTTATACGATGAGACCATTGACCATTATCGGTTAATAGCACTAACCCTGTAGTATCAATATCTAAACGCCCCGCAGCATGTAATTTATGTGCTAGTGGCTCATCAATAAAATAAAGAATGGTGGGGTTAACAGGATCATCCGTTGAACACACATAACCAATAGGTTTGTTCAACATAAAATAACGCGGGCCTAAAATTTGTGTCAACACATTGCCATCATAAGCAACTTCTTGTTCAGGTGTGATTTTAGTCGCACCTGTTTTTACCATTTCACCATCTATAGTCACGAGCCCTGCTCTAAGTTCACGAGCTACTAAATTACGGCTAATCCCCAATTGCTGGGATAAAAATTTATCTAATCGCATGAATTTCTCTGAAAAATGGAAGAGTACCATCTGATATGAGGCATCTATTAAAAATGAATATTAACAATAAAACAACTAATTAATTTACCCTTAAACCATTTAGCCTTTCACTGTATTTAATTACAGTCTTTCTGTTCGCACTCACCGCTAAAAAGTGCTACGCTGGTGCTCTGTTTTGCTTTTGATGTATGGTTATGGCTTTTACACTTAGACCTTATCAGCTTGACGCGGTTAACGCGACAATCACTTATTTTCGCCAACATAAAACACCAGCACTTATTGTATTACCTACCGGTGCTGGAAAAAGCTTAGTCATTGCTGAACTTGCCAAAAGAGCACGTGGGCGGGTATTAGTTCTAGCACATGTAAAGGAATTAGTAGAGCAGAACCATAGCAAATATGAAGCCTATGGTCTATCTGCGGATATTTATGCCGCCGGATTACAGCAAAAAGAGAGTCGAGGCAAGGTTGTTTTCGGCAGTGTACAATCGGTAGCACGCAACTTATCACAGTTTGAGCATGCTTTTTCTCTATTAATTATTGATGAATGTCACCGTATTAGTCTGTCTGAAGATAGCCAATACCAACAAGTGATCAAACAACTTCAAACCATTAACCCCCAACTACGCATCTTAGGATTAACGGCTACTCCTTATCGTTTACCGACTGGTTGGATTTACCAATATCACTATCACGGTATGGTAAAAGGAGATGGCAATTGTTTTTTCCGTGACTGTATTTATGAATTACCTTTACGCTACATGATAAGTCACCATTTTTTAGTCCCACCAACACGTTTAGATATGCCTATTTTGCAATATGACTTTAGCCAAGTTAGAACGAGCCAAAATGGTATTTTTAATCAAGAAGATCTCAATCGCGAAGTAAAAAAACAACAGCGTATTACACCCCATATTGTGTCACAAATAATTGAATACGGTGAACAACGCCGTGGTGTGATGATATTTGCGGCAACAGTAGAACATGCGACAGAAATCTTCACATTATTGCCCCAAGGACAAGCCGCGTTAGTCAGTGCTGAGACCCCCTCTTCTGAGCGTGACGCATTAATTTCACAGTTTAAACAGCAACAGCTACGTTATATGGTTAATGTTGCTGTATTAACCACAGGCTTTGATGCGCCTCATGTTGATTTAATTGCTATTTTACGCCCAACGGAGTCCGTCAGTTTATATCAACAAATAGTAGGACGAGGATTAAGGTTATTTGCAGGAAAAACAGAATGTTTAATCTTAGATTATGCAGGTAACCCTCACGACCTTTATCTTCCTGAAGTGGGTAGTAAAAAACCCAATCCAAATAGCAAACCGGTACAAGTGTTTTGTCCTCTCTGTCAATTCGCTAACACTTTCTGGGGCATAGTTGATGCAGATGGCGATATTATTGAGCACTATGGGCGACGTTGCCAAGGTTGGGAGCTTGATGAGCAAGGACAAAAAAAACAGTGTGATTATCGCTTTCGTTTTAAATTATGCCCACACTGTAATGAAGAAAATGATATCGCCGCACGGCGTTGTGTGCACTGTAATGAAATCCTAGTTGATCCTGATGATATGCTCAAAGCTGCTTTAAAGCTAAAAGGCGCCCTTATCCTTCGCTGTGGAGGAATGCAATTACTCAGTGGTCAAGATGAAAAAGGTGAGTGGCTTAAAATCAACTATTATGATGAAGAAGGTACTTCTGTTTCAGAACGATTTCGTTTAAAAACGCCTGCCCAACGTAAAGTATTTGAACTCAAGTTTTTACGCGAACACCAGCGCGCCCCTGGCGTTCCTTTTGTATGGCATAACGCTCAAGATATTATTAATCAGTTTGATTTATTACGTTATCCTGATTTTATTGTGGCACAAAAAAATAAAAAAGATGGCTTTTGGCAAATTCGTAATAAGTTATTTGACTATCATGGACGCTTTCGTAAAGCAGATACCTTATATTAAAGTCGATTTATATTTGCTGTTAGAGTGCTTTTTCGTTAAAATGCGCCCCGCTTTATCTGTTTTTAGATAAACCAAATCTCGAGCTTGTTGCTGGGTCGCCTGTAACAAGTATGTATTTTCTTTTTCATAAGAGAAAAAAGATGTTAACTATTAATGCAACAGTACGTAAAGAGCAGGGTAAGGGTGCGAGCCGCCGCCTGCGTGTGGCTAACCGTTTTCCAGCTATCGTTTATGGCGGAAATGAAGAGCCAATCGCTATCGATTTAGATCACAACGAAGTTATCAACCAAGAACACAAATCTGAGTTCTACGCTGATTTCGTTAACCTCGTTATCGATGGTAAAGCAACTAAAGTTAAAGTTAAAGCAGTGCAACGTCACGAGTATAAGCCAAAAATTACTCATATTGACTTCCTGCGCGCTTAATAAGCCAACCTTCGAGCTTTATTTTTCGGGACGCCGAGCATGTAACGCCACTTAATGTGGCGTTATTTGTTTCTATCTATTGCCTATTTTTCTGAGACTCTACGCTGTAACTGGTCGCGTAAATTAGGTGGAGTTCCTTTTATCGTCAGTGTATCGGTAGCGGGATCCCAAAAAATTCTTTCCCCCAACAGTTTCGCATCAAAATTAACTGTTAACCCCCCACCACTTCCTGAATACTTCATTAATTGGCGTAATGTACTGCGATCTGCGGGAAAAGTTTCCGCTAATTCATACCCTTTTTCTTCTGTAAACTGTGCAAAGTTTTGATCACCTAATGGCGGTAACTCTTGTGCTAGTTCAGTTAATGCAATCTCTTCACCCGATTGCAATTGCTCATTACAATAGCTGTAGACTTGTTCACGACAAGTTTGGCGCTCTTGTTTATTCATGTCTGATGCTTCGCAAAAGTCATCAACCGCTTGTAATAAGCCTTTATTTTGTACTTTAGTATTTAAACCTTCTTGCGCCCCTAAAAAGTCCATAAAGAAATCTGAAACTTTGCGTCCTACACGCCCTTTTAAGAAGGTTAAATAACGTAAAGAATCGGGTGAAGTTTCCCATTCAGTTAAATCAATACGAGCGATAATATCTGCATGAGGAATATCTAAATAGCGTGTTGAAGATACATCAAGACTGTCATTGACCCACATGCTATTACAGCTATTCAATACAGCGATTAATAAATATTCCACCGCGAGATAACGATAATGACAAAAAAGAACCGTTCCCCCTTCAGCAAAAGGGTATTTCGCTAACTCATCTTTAAGTCTAACCGTCGCTGCACGAGAAAAACCTAAAAATTCTTCTTCACCTTGACGTTGTAAACGTAATGCTTGAGCTAATTCGCTCTCTTCATTAAATAAACCATAGGCTTTACTTTTTGCACTATAAACACGATGTAACTCTTCGACCATCTCTTGAACAACCGGCTCAATGTCTAAGAGTGAATCACGTAGTACCACTTCTAATGTCTGCTCATCACGCTTAATAAGTTGGTGCAAAACTAACTGGTTAATATCTAGACTCATGGGCGCCCTCCTTTATCCCGATTCTTTTTGTGCGCGTATTCAAACATCCCCTACTTTTACTATCAAGGGGTATAACCGCAAAATAATTAATTTAATAGCAGAAAAATAACACGCCTTGCGGTAACATATAGCGTTTTATCCATTTAGTAGGAATTCAGATTTTATGCCACAAAAATCCCGTTATAGTGATGAACAAGTTGAGCAATTACTTGCAGAACTTGTCAGCGTTCTTGAAAAACATCATACTCCTACAGATCTTTCTTTGATGGTGTTGGGGAACATGGTGACAAACTTAATCAATACAAGTATTGCCCCTGCTCAACGAATGCTGATTGCAGACTCTTTTGTTCACGCTTTACGTGCTTCAATTGATGAAGGCAATATTCACTAATAAACACAGAAATATTTATAGACATGGTAACGAGAAATCAGTCCTATCGTGAAAAAGTATCCCAAATGATCAGTTGGGGTCACTGGTTTGCGCTGTTTAATATTATTCTAAGTCTTTTGCTTGGAAGCCGTTACCTGTTTATTGCTGATTGGCCAAGTACCTTTGCAGGTCGTCTTTACGCTATTGTCAGTTGGATGGGCCATTTTAGTTTTATCGTGTTTGCTATTTATATCCTTATTCTTTTCCCGTTGACCTTTGTGGTAGTTTCGCAACGATTACTTAGGGTGATATCCTGCGTCTTAGCTAGCGCAGGATTGACATTACTTATTTTTGATATAGCTGTTTACCAGCAATTTCAACTTCATTTGACCCAGTTGGTTTGGGATTTGGTTATCAATCCAGATGAAGGTGAAATGGCGCGAGAATGGCAACTTATCTTTATTGGCATCCCCATTATCTTTCTTATCGAAATGCTATTTGCTACATGGAGTTGGCAAAAGCTGCGCAGCTTAAACCGCCAGCGATGGGGAAAACCATTAGCCTGTGTATTTATTAGTTGCTTTATTTTATCTCACTCTATGTCTATTTGGGCAGATGCTAATTTTTATCGCCCTATTACTATGCAACGTGCAAACTTACCGCTGTCTTATCCAATGACTGCACGTAAATTCCTTGAACGGCATGGTTTTATTAATCAATCTGAGTATGAGCAGCGCTTAATGAGCGAGGGTAATCCTGCGGCACAGAGTATCACCTACCCGCTTACACCTCTTGATTATTCTAAAGATGAAAGCTCATATAACTTACTTATGATTGTGGTTGATGGATTAGGTAATGAAGACGTTGCCAAACTACCGAGCTTGCAACAATTTGCTGATAATAACCTCTCTTTCTCTCAGCACTATTCAGCAGGCATAAATAACGAAACGGCGCTGTTTGGATTATTTTATGGCATTTCACCGTCTTACTTGGATAGTGTGTTAAGTAGCCGCAAAAACTCAGCGCTCTTTGACGCTTTAAATTATCGTCACTATCAATTAGCACTATTTTCAACTAACGGATTTAAATCGCCATTATTTACACAAGCGGTGCTGGCTGATTACTCACTACCTACTTCACGTAGTGAGGATAACGACACAACGATTAATAGTTGGCGTTCATGGTTGTTAAAAAATAAACAAAGCACACCTTGGTTCTCTTTCTTACAAATCAACGGTGATAAGCATACATCATCTTCTCAAGCACAGTTAAATAGTCAATTAGAGACCATTTTTACTACTTTAAAAGAAAGCAACATACTTGATAATACCGTTGTGGTCGTAACGTCAAATTATCATCAGAACAATGATAAACAAGATAGCCAATGGCTTGTTAACAAAGACACTTTTAACTTAAGCCAATCGCAGGTTCCACTGGTAATACATTGGCCTAATGTTACACCACAAAAACTAGATAAACTAACCAGCCACCAAGATATAATGACAACGCTAATGCAACATGTATTAGGTGTTATTAGCCCTGCAGATAACTATTCTCAAGGCGAAGATCTATTTGCTAATACGCGTAATCACCCTTGGATTTTTACTGGTGATAATGAAACTCTAGTGGTCTTTTTACAAGATAATACGTTAATGATAGATAAACATGGCAGATATGCTTTGTTTGATAAATCAGGCAAAGAGATCCAATCCGCCAAACCTGATTTACGCCTATTATTGCAAGTACTGGCTGAGCAAAAACGATTTATTGAGCGTTAGTATTAAAAAAGACTATAAGTAAAAAGTTAATAACAACTGACGTCACTATAATGAATAAAAATACAGCAGTTAAGTATCTAAGGGGTTGCTTTAGCAGTAAAAAACAGTAATATACTAAGCACAATCGGCATGTAGCGCAGCCTGGTAGCGCACTGTCATGGGGTGTCAGGGGTCGTAGGTTCAAATCCTATCATGCCGACCATTTTTATTTAAGAAAACCAACCACTTACGGTTGGTTTTTTTATGTCTGGAATTTGCTTGGTGTAATACTGGTGTAAAACCCACATCAGATTTACCTTGTTTAAGTTCCAATTTTCGCCCTATTCCTATGCTGTAATTATTCTACAATTCATTAATATAGTTTATAGAATGAGAAGCCTTGCGAACTTAGCTCAAGAAGAAAGAAACAAAATAAATGTCGATTTAGTTGCAAGTGACGTTACATATTAAAGAACGACTCAATATGCTAATTGTTGTGTCCGAAGTTGACGACAGTGTATGATTACCTTGCGAACATACATTAAAAAATACAAATGGAATTATATGGAACTTTCTACATTACTTCTTTTTATCCCAGCCTGTTTTGCTTTAAACCTTGCACCAGGGCCAAACAACCTGCTTTCAATCAATAATGCAGCCTACTATGGGTTTGCTCGTTCATGTGCAGGAGGTCTCGGTAGATTACTCGCATTCGTGATTATGATTGTTCTAGCTTCATTTGGGCTAGCTGTTGTATTGCAAACATCTGAGTTCATTTTCAGTGTAACTAAATTTGCTGGGGTTGCTTATCTTTTGTGGCTCGCATATCAATTATGGAAAGCCCCAACTGATGAATTCAAATTTGATTCAAATAAGAAGAATAACTCTATTGCCAAATTAGCAAGGCAAGAGTTTTTTGTTGCAGCAGGAAATCCAAAGGCAATACTTATCTTTACGGCCTTTCTTCCGCAATTCGTTAGCCCACAATTACCGGCTAGTTCCCAGTTTCTAATACTTGGTTCTTTATTCTTGTTACTCGAGTTTATTGCAATAATGCTCTACGCTTGGTTAGGCTTACACATGAAAAAGTTGCTAAAAAAACCACATGCTAAAAAAGTGTTCAATCGTATGTGCTCAAGTTTATTAGCTAGTGCAGGGATTGGGCTTTTAGTTTCACAGAAAAGCCATTAAATAACACCACACGCTGAGTAAACAGTCGCCTTTTATAAAGGTAAAGGCGACTTTTCTTTCTTTTATTTAAATGACTGATAAAAACCAATTGACGAATATTCTGATATTGTATTTATAGCTTATATTGATTCAGCATATATTTAAAAATATCAAGCATGACTGGCAATTTAATATAGCCTTCTTTATCAAGAAAATGTCCCGCATCTTCTTCAATAACAATTTGAGTTTGTAATTGACTAGCTAATTTTTTGGATGAATCAGGACTCACAATCCAATCATTGGATGATATTAATGATACCCTTTTATCCGATATTTTAATTAACTTACTATAATTCAGGTTATTATAAATATGAGAGTTCAACTCAGGTAAAGTTTTTTGTTCACTATTAAAACCAGCGACTAAAATATACCCGCCTATTGTTATATCTTCACAAGCCTGTTCAGAAAGAAAACGTAATAAAGTTATACATCCCAGACTATGCCCAATAAGAATAGTATCTTTATCAAGTATTATGTTTTCATCGGCAAGTTTTTGTTGCCACTCATTAGGGTTAGGATGATTAGGCTCAGGCATCATAGGTATACTGACATCATATCCTAATGATCCAAGCTCTTCTTTCAACCATGGAAACCAATTATCCTTGGGAGATGCAGTATAGCCATGAACAATAACAACTCTTTTGCCTTTCACTCATCCTCCTATATAGATACACATTATCAAAATAATAAGTTTAATACCTGTATACCCTAGGTATTGATAAAATTTAGTATGGTAAGTAATAAGTCACCCACGATTTAGAAATAATAAGATAGTCACGGACACAACACAAGCAAGTACTGTTTTTATAACCAGTTATTTTGTATTCTTATTAAACATAGCTTCTGTACTACTCTCTTCACTGAGGACAAGGTTTTACGATACACCTGATAAAACACCGCATGAAATAGTTTGGTCTGCAAGATAAGCGTCGGCCAAGGTCCGGGGTTCCCCTGTTCACTATCTTTTACTTTGATATATTGTAAATAGATGGCTCAACCAAAATAAAACTATCATCCGGCTCACACTTTACAGACTTACGCATTTACAAATCTAAAAAATCGATGAAAATGTCCTAGTGTAAACAACTTTTAATTCCTATCTGAGGCTTTGATGCTGGAAAATGTAATCATCTAATAACCACTATTTCGACCTTTTAGGGTGAATAGCTGGTTTCAATGCGCTGTATTCTCATGCAAGCACCACAATATGTTTGCTTATATTGCATATGATGATTAAACAGGTTTTCTAGTATGGATCCATCACATCAAAAATACTATTCTTTACTTATTTCTACCCAATTTACGTTTATTGGCACTATAGCTAGTTGTATCACTCTTATTAAAGATTATTGCCAAAATCTAGATGTCCTAACGTATAAGCTTACCTTTCTAAAAAAATTAAAAAGCAAATTAAATCAGTTAGATAGTAATATTATATCAATAATATTACTAGGTTTAATAATGTCCACACTCTCTTTTATAACAATTAAAGGAAATTAAAATGGATATTCCTCGTATTTTCACTATTAGCGAAAGTGAGCATCGTATTCATAACCCTTTCACACCAGAGAAATATGCCACCTTAGGTCGAGTATTACGAATGAAAGAAAACTGGCAAATTCTTGATCTCGGAAGTGGCTCTGGTGAAATGCTATGTACTTGGGCTCACGATTACAATATTACAGGTATTGGCATCGATATAAGCCCGTTGTTTACTCTACAAGCAAAATCTAGAGCAGAAGAGTTAGGCGTCAGCCATCGAGTACATTTTATCCATCATGATGCCTCAGATTATATTAGTGATAAAAAATGTGATATAGCAGCATGTATAGGAGCAACTTGGATTGCTGGTGGTGTAATTGAAACTATCGAGCTACTAGCAAAAAGTATTAAAACAGGTGGGCTTATTCTTATCGGAGAACCATATTGGCGGCAAATTCCAACAACACAAGAGATAGCACAAGCTTGTGGTGCTTCATCCATATCAGATTTTTTAACTTTATCTGAGCTTGTTATCTCTTTCGACAATCAAGGATACGATCTAGTCGAAATGGTACTGGCAGATCAAGAGGGTTGGGATAGATATGAAGCTGCTAAATGGATGACTATGCGCCGTTGGCTTGACAAAAATAGTGCCGATAATTTTGCTCAAGAAATTCGAACAGAATTGACTATAGCCCCTAAACGTCATGTTAGTTTTACACGAGAATACTTAGGCTGGGGGGTATTTGTATTAATTGCTCGATAAAATAACACTAAAGGTATAGTCTAAACGGGCTATACCTTTTAAATTATTATATTTATATAATATCCACAGATAAATATATAAAATCATCTAAGATGGATAACCTTATATAAGACTACCCATCTTATAAACACTTCGAAAATATATATTATTTAATATAGTGATTTTTATTATTAAAAATTCATTAGCTTTTTAAAATAATAACCTTTTTTAGTTTTAGGAAATTTTCTGCCGTAGTATATTTTTCTTTCGTGTTCACGGCCTGCGTATTGATCATTCCCATAAAATTGTCCATATAAAGCAGTTTTAGGACATACATCGTTAGAAAAAAACTTATCACTATTATCCATTATTATTTTCCTCAATTATTTTAGAGTAAATGGGTTCCTCTTAGATTTGTTAAAAATAAATTTTTTATTTCTTTGCTATTTTTTAATAGCTGCTAACTACCATACTACTTATATAAAAAATTTCAAATAAAGTATGGTTAAAATATAAATTATACAAAATATAATACCTCTATATTTACGGAGTAATTTTTAATATTAATTATTGAGACTTATAGCACTAAATAGAATGTTTACAGAAGGTAGTTCTGATAAAAAATTTATCTCAAGTACTTTATCCTTATTTTTTAGTCTGTTGACGGGAAAAAGCAAGAAAAATTGCAATAAAAACGCTCCATACAAATCACATTTTATAAGTGAGGGTATTAATAGCTATCAAATGATATTAATTATCATTTGCATTTAGTCAATATCCCTACTATTGTTATCTCTTCTACTACTAAGGAGAAATATCATGGTTAAACCAACAATGTCATTACGCTCTCAGCATGTTAAGAATTTAGCAAAAAAGATAAAAAAAATGCGTGCCATAGAAAAGGCGATTAATTGTAATAAAGAAGCAGATCTACTTGTTATTATTAATAAAAACCCAACACTTGTTTTTATAAAATAGCTAAGCACTTGGTTTTTTATATCAAAAAATAGTAGTCACAATTTCAGTGGGGTTGACAACTCAAATGATAATGATTATCTTTTAACTCGTGAATAGTTGAGTGCGTTACTCGGTCTTTCACAACGACATTGCTCACATTGCTTCTAGTATTTATTGACCAACTCTCCTAGCGTTGGTCTTTTTTTTATTTTTGCCTTTCAATAAACACAAAACCTTCCCTGTTAGTAGGAAGGTTTTATAGTTTTGAAGCAGATATAACATGACATTAAAATGAGGCTATGTTTTACCTTAATCAAAAACATTATTAATAACAGAGGTAATAATTGATGTGGTTATTGCGATTAACACCAAATCATTACCCACTATCTGCCATTCATATCCATCGTAATGCGGTAACTGACTTAGCATAATGCTGGGTACGGCTTTTTTCGCAATACCTGGAGGTAATGGCTTACCTCTTGTTAAATTCTTTGCTATTCCCGGAGGAAGGCCTTTATATCCAGTTAGATTGTTCTTTATTGCTAATGCTCTTGCATCATCATAAGTGATTGAGACAGAGAGCCCTCCTCGACTATCAATACGCAGTTGTGAAGAAAATCCATCTTGTTGGTTTACGTTCTGATGTCCTTTATTAAAACCGTTGTTACCTCTTTGATTTTGATGACTATGAGGATTACCGTTTCCGTTTCCATTACCTTTACCATTTCCAGGATCGGCGAAGGAATTCAAAGAAACCATAAAGGTCAAAGTAGCTATTAAGCCATGCTTTAATAAAGTGGGTATTTTCATGTGAGTTATTCCTTAAAAGGACGCCTTACAACGTTATAATTCCACACATAAAAATACAACTGCCAATATTCTGATTAACTTTAGAAAGGCGAAATAAATGAGGCTATAAAAAATTAGCTTTAAATACAGCCTCTTATTATTTAATGCTATTTTTTATACGCTTCAAAAGTCATAATTTCTGTCGTATTACTGGGGGTTTGCAGATACTGGTAATCGGCTGATATTGTGATCTGTTTAAAACCAATCAAGCGTAGTATTTGTTCAAATTCAGACACACCAAACCATTTTAAGCTGAAAACTTCCCATTCACTTTCAATGATCTTGCCATCTCGCCATTTATCATAACGATGGTGTGAAGTAGTTAACTGATTTATATAATCAATTTCAGCATTAATTATCTGTAAGGTAATTAGATCGCCTTCTGGTGTATTAAATTGGCGACTAGTACATTCACCTTTAACAAAATGATGGGCAAGACTAATATCAACCAATAAGCGCCCACCAAACTCAAGCGCTTGATAACACTGTTTTAAGGCTTGGATCGCCTGCTGTTGGGTATTTAATAAGAGGAATGTCCCTGTAGGAATAATAATAGCCTCGACAGGGGTATTGACTTCAAAAGTGACTAAATTATTTTGAGTTACGTAGTTGGTTGTAAACCCATGCTCGATTAGATTTTTCTTACAAAATTCAAGCATCTCTTCGGAAAGATCAAATCCCTCAATATTAAAACCTGATTGCAATAAAGGGATAAGGATACGTCCTGTTCCTACTGCCGGCTCTAAAATTTTACCTTTAACATCTTTTAATCGCTGTTGATAGTATTCAACATCGCCGAAACTGCATCCTATCGGTTTATCCAATTGATAAACTTGAGCCGATAGAGAGTGATAACTCTGCATAATATCCCTTAGTCTGTACCAATTTTTATGTATCTTATTAAAAACAAAAAATTATACAAGGCACCAAGGCATCTAGAGTAGGCCTTTACATTACCCTCACACTACTTATCCCCTTATAAACTTTAAGGTTGACAATCTAGTTGAGAATGATTATCTTTTAACTCGTGAATAGTTGAGTGTTTTACTAAACTATTTGCAACGACATTGCTCACATTGCTTCCAGTATTTACTGTGACCAACACTTAATGTGTTGGTCTTTTTTTATTAATAAAAACTGGCTTCACCTTTGGGTCTGGTCTTAAAACGTCTATGAGCCCATAAGTATTGCTCTGGCGCTCGCATAATCTCAATTTCAATCAGATGATTCATTCTATCTGTATCATTTTGAATATTTTCTGTTGGATAATTATGAAGCTCTTTACCTATAATTAAGCTATATTTTTTATCATCATGACCATGGTTACGTACCAATGTTACCGTTAAAGAAGGAGCTCCTGATAACTTTGCTAATATAACAGCACCTTTTGAAGTAGACGTTTCCTTAACCGAAAAAAATGGTGAAAAGGTGGTTCCTTTTAAACCAAAATCTTGATCTGGTGCAAACCAAATGGCCTTCCCTTTTTTTAATTCAGTGACCATAAACTTTAAATTACGTCTATCAATCATACCTTTATTAGAACGGCATCTTGCCCTAGTTTGAATAAACTCCATCGCTTTATTATTATGAGGCCGATACATTGCGTTTACAGGGAAGCACAACCCCATAATACGCCCTCCAAGCTCCAACGACATGGAGTGAATACCAATCAACAAAATACCGGTATGCTTTCGATTAGCCTCAGTAAAATTTGTTATTCCATCGACTTGATAGATATTTTTCAGTCTGTTATCGCTCCAAAACCATGCCATGCCAGTTTCGAATAGAGCAATACCTAATGCTGATAAATTTTCCATAACTAGCTTATCGATATCTTTTTTACTTTTATTCGGAAAACATAACTCTAAATTTTTTTTTATTATCGAAACTCTTCTTTTAATAAAAAAACGCGATAGTAATCCTAAATGTTTTCCTAAGAATAAAAGCCACGTGTAAGGTAATTGTACTAATAAAAAAAGAATAAATACGCCTAGCCAAGTAAGAAAATATTTAGGGTGTAACAGATGTAGTGAAAAAGAATTTTTAGCGTACACAAGATTTGTCCTTTCGTCACTTAAAAGACTTCTTTTAAGCTTAAGTTAATTTAGACAACAGTTATTTAAGATAGTTTATTTAAGATAAGTTACTTAGTGAATACCACTTAATAAAATTTACCATTTATCTTATATAAGTTTATTTTAAACGGCTTTTTCCTATTCTTTTCTTAAAAAAAAACTACCAGTCATAGCTTTATTTTCTGATTGCTTTTATTCTAATCTTTTTGGAAAAATATGTAATAGCAAAGTAAGTAAAATTATTTTTATTTTCTTTTTTTATGTATGGTGAATATTTACCAAACTTTAATAATATCAGTTAGAATAAAATTTATTTTTATTAGCAAATAATAGATATAAAAAAACCTCACATCAGTGAGGTTTTTAAGTTATTTCGTCTAGTAAGATACACTTATATAAGTGTCTTTAAGTCTTAGACGCAATAATCCATAATTATTACAGACCGATAACATTAGCAGCTGCTGGACCTTTTGCACCATTTTCAATAGAAAATGATACTTCTTGGCCTTCTTTCAGTGATTTAAAGCTATCGCTTTGAATTGCTGAAAAGTGAACAAATACATCTTTGCTACCATCTTTAGGTGTGATAAAGCCAAAGCCTTTATCGTCGTTAAACCATTTAACTGTACCAGTCATTGTATTAGACATAGAATTTCCTTTAATAAATTTAGTTATGCCATAAGGCTAATTGCGGTTTGATTTCGGATTTTTACTTATGGGTACTATTTGAAGGAATTCGCAACGAAGAGGTATCAAGGATAGCGCTAAACGGTGAACTACTAAAAACTGGACTAACATAAATAGGTCTGTACTTCCAAACCAATGACGCTATTAAGTCATAGAATTTATTTTATAGCAAACTATTTTCACTTTTATTTTTTATAGAAGTGTAAATTTATTTTTTATTTGATTTATTTACCATGAAATTGTTAACTTTTACAAATAGATAGCTATTTATTGGGAATAAGCCTACTAAAAGTAGATACTGATAATTTTGTAAAATAATCAATATCTACTGATATATTTATACTATTTACTATTTTTATTGCTTATTTGCTCAGATTAACTAATAAGATTAGTTAAAATCTGTGATGTTTTAGTCCACAACAAAGAGCCACCTTCATTATCATAGACATAACGTTGTGCATGGGGAAAACGTTGAGACAATAACTTGCCAAAATCAGGCGAGTGAACAGTACTCGTATCCTTTAGTCCATACCATAATGTTGTAGGTGTGCTAATCATTTCTGGAGTAAATCCCCAATGTTGCATCGTGATTAATAAATCTTGAGCATAGCCCTTATTTCCATATTTAAATGCTTCTTTCATACAAGCTTGATAAACAGGAAAAAATTTATTTTCTTGATAAAGAGCCAAATCAACATCAGCACTATAATTCAAAATAAAATCCATTAACCAGTCAGTGGTGATATTTTCAATGATCCAGATCTTTAATCCATCAGGATCGAATAGTGCCTGTTGTTGCATATTAACCACATCACTGGACAACAGTTTTTTTATTTCAGGATAATCTAGTTGATCTTGACCAGCAACAATTGCCAGCTTATCCACTTTACCATAGTAACAAATGGCCATTGCAAAAACAGCACCTTGAGAGGATCCTATCACACTGATATTCTTAATATTAAGATATGCTAATAAGAATAATACATCGCTAGAAAACGATTTTAATGTCTTTTTAGGATCAAAGGTTGATTCACCTAAACCAGGACGAGTCGGTGTAATAAGTCGAATATTTAACTTAGTTAACAGCTCAGCATCCATACTTAATAGCCCACTCATCCCTGCACCTGTGCAGAATAATACCGGTTGACCATCTGATGGGCCAGATTCATACCAAGTTAACGTTCGATTATCTGGTAATAACAATGCATGTTTTTCGGCACTTGTAACTTTCATTAGACTGTATCCAAAATTAATTTATAGATAGAATACCCGTCATTAAAAAAATGATAGATATAATAAGTATTTTTCAGTTTCTTATTAAAACTGATATTAAAATTAATATTGAAACTAGCTAAGGATAAGATTTCATTTTAACTCTCAGTGTGCATTGATTTATACAGTTATATTTTATCTGAGATAAAATAATCGATATTTAGATATCCTAACAAACTGCCGATAAAAAATATATAATGACTTAAAAATAAAGGCGAGTCTAGCTCGCCTTTATCTCAATAAATAATCATTAAATTATTTTACTATTTTACAAGTACGCCCTGTATCTTCAGCAATACGATCATTGACTATTTCATCTTCTGACATCGTCGCTAAATTGAACTCTTCACTACCTTTACCCCACAGTTGGAAACTTTCTCCAACATAACGCGCACCACTTGCAGCGACTGCAGATTTTAACACGATTAATTCATCATTATAATCCATTACGGCCAAATCATCATTAGGGAAAGAAACTCTGATTTTTTGCCCTTCACAATCGTAAGTTTCTGTTTTAGCAGCTAATGCAGGTGTTGCAATAATTGAAGTTAATAAAGCAATTGCAGAGATAGAAAGTAATTTACGCATTTACATCTCCTAAAAAAATTAAAGTAACTATGGTTAGTCCAATTAGGTTAGATAGCTTTTATAAAATAAAAAATAAGATATCTCCGTATTTAATTATAGGGGTAATATAAAGAAATAAGCGATTTTCTAAGCAATTATTTCACACTGTATAATAGTCTAGATTAGTTTTACTAGCTTAATTTTTAAGGAGAAACCAACTCAAATACATAACTTTACATTATTGTTATTAACTTTTACCTTAATTAGAGTAACAGAATCTGCCTAATATGATATTATTGTCAAATAATAATTTGATTAATTTTCAATAGATTAATCTAATAATATCGATAAAGTGAAATAGTGGGAAGATCAATGCTTCAAGAAAATGTAGTTAAAGATATCATTGTTTGGATCGAGCAAAACTTAGATTCACGTTTATCATTAGATATTATTGCTGAAAAATCAGGCTATACCAAGTGGCACTTCCAGCGCTTATTTAAAGCATATACAGGAATATCTTTAGGCAAATATGTCCTAGCACGCCGTTTATCTTGTGGCGCTTATGCGTTGAGGATCACTCGTAGTAGCCTTTTAGATATTTCTTTAAAATACCATTTTGATTCGCAACAAACGTTTTGTCGTGCGTTTAAAAAACAATTTAATATCACCCCTTCTGAATATAGGAAAAAGCAAGGTTGGGATATTAGTGAGCTTATATTTCCAGCATTAGAAACTGTTGAACTTAAAGCAAAATATGAAGTAATGACCTTACCTTCTAAAGAGTTGATAGGTATGGCTCATCAATACAATAAAAATATTTCAGCATGGAATTATGATAAGAAAAAATTTAGAAAAGAATTCTGGAAGAAGTTTTTAAAAGAAATACATACCATCCCTACAGAAATGTATGCCACACATCGTGCTTCTGCAGGCTCGCTAGATGATACGACTTATATTTATACAACAGCAGTAAGTAAAGAACAATTAACAAGCTCTGCTAATATTTCCACTATGTCTAAAGTAGAATTACCCAATGGGAAATATTTAGTTATTACTTTTGAGATGGATAATATTTTAGATTCCCTCACCGGGTATGATGATATTATTTATACTGTCTATACCAAAGTATTACCAAAGATGAATTTGCTACGTCGATCTGGTCCAGATATTGAGCGCTATACCTTAAAACAATCGGTTAGCTATGATAAGTTAATCGGCCATAGTGAGCAGCATCTACAAGAAATTAGTTACTATATTCCTGTTCTTTAGTCGCTAATAAAAATAAAAAGATCTCAATCTGATTACGCATCTTGAGATCTTTTTAATATTTATAATACGTTAAAGTAATTAATCTTTTTTAGATTGATTAGCAAAAAAGATCTCATCTTGTATATTTTTAGTTTTAAGAGTAAAGAGTTGATTAGTTAAGTTTTCAGTTAGTTGCTCTGCATCAGCCATTACACGTAAGTTAAATTCATTCAGCATGTTATCCGCTGCTGCTTTATTCTTTTTACTCATTGACAAATAGTTAGCCTCCATTTCTTTTTGTTCTAATGCTGTTTTAGCTTCCCATTCTTGGTATGCTTTTTTAACAATAGGAGCAAATTGAGAGTAATCTGTCATTACTAATGTTTGTAACTTACGATATTTCCAATAGATAGAGTCATTATCTGCTTTATCTGTTCCAATAGCATAGTGTTGCGGATATGCTTTTAATCCACTGTAATAAGGAACAAAAGCGGTTAGATCAGCCATTCCCAAACCAACATAAGTCACTTCACCAATCTCTTGCGGTAATTCAGGTCTTACTTGCATCACATGAGATTCATAAGTACGAAACACACTTATTGGTCGCCATGGTTCATTGCCATTCAATCCATTGGTATAAGGATCATGTTCTGTACCGTCAAAATGGTTGCGTAACATCGCTTTGGCGTCTTCTACTGATACTTTTTTCTCCGGTGTCAGCATAGGCGCAAATTGACGACCATCTGCCACATTCTGTTTCAGAGAAGGGTTAAATTGTTGCTGGATAACCCAAACCCTCGGGTAATTATAAGTGAGATCACGTTCATCATCACGCGTATAGGCTTTAGAAAAATTAAATTCGCCATCAGTGGCAGGATCATAAAGTCCTTTTTCTATTGCAAACTCAACTAAGTTTTTAGAACCTAAATTATCATTACTATCTGTATGGTAAGCCTGTAAACGCCCTTGATTACCCGTCGCAAAATATTTATCTTTTGGTAGTTTTTGCGCCATCCATTGATGACCTGTACCTGTTTCTAGGTACCACACCTCATTTTTATCAACGACGGCAACCCCAAACCCTTCTCCCGCACCTTGTGTTTCGATGATGTTTCCCAGTAATTCAATTGCTTCACGGGCAGTTTTTGCCCTTGAGAGTAAAATATCTGGAATATCATCTTCAGTGATCCCCGTATCTTCAACATAAGGATCGAACGCCAATGCTTTAGGTGAGGCAAAAATGGATTCTGTACCACTCACCCCAACGCCTAGCTCATTAAAACCCGTTGCACCATGCAATTGAGTTTTCCAATTAGGTACAGTGGTATAACGTAATGAGTGTTTAGGTAGTGGATAAGTAAAGCTATTAGCGCCATGATGGGCTTGAGTGCTATAAATGCCAGTCTGATTACTTTTAGCTGGATGAATAACAAAATGTTGTGCTTTTAAAGCATCACTATCTGCGCTACGAGCTACAATCAAAGAGCCGTCATTAGTTGCTTCACTCCCTGCTAATAACGTTGTGCAGGCCAGAGCCGAAGAAACTAATGCGATATTAATTGACAAAGCGATAACAGCTTTTTTAAATAAAAACATATAATGCCTCATTTGCTTGTTATTTATAATTTATATCTCAATTAATTATCTCTATTTTAGAGTAAAAAACTTGATATTTTTTGGTCTGCAGAATATTAGCAATGAGAAACAATCAATTACCGTGATTAACATCTCAATGATTAACTATTTAAAAAATAAAAATCGCATCAGTCTAACAACCATTTTTTATAGTGCATATAAAATCAAATAATATTATATGATGTGGTCAAATATTAAAAAATATCGCAAACTATGTTGATTGAATTGTGTATTAAAATATAATCATATGATATATCGTTAATAAAAAAACGTATTTATTTACCTAAAATATAATTATAAATTTATTATTTTATTTTTAATTATGTTTATACCAAGAACTTTTTATCCCCTATAAACTGATATTTTTGATTATTGCTTTTATCACAAAAGTCTTTTGCTTTATAGCTTGTTTTTAGAACAATAAAAAAGACTATACTGTCCACCATGACGATGAGGCACCCAATAAGGTGTCACAAATATCAACTTAATTCCCCTACTGTTATTACCTTTCAGGAGAGATGTATGAGTGTTCCCGTTTTAGGTCTTGGTACTTTTCGTTTAAAAGACGATGCGGTTATAAATTCTGTAAAAACTGCACTAGAACTAGGTTATCGTGCTATTGATACAGCACAAATTTATGAAAATGAAGCTGCTATAGGACAAGCTATTGCAGAAAGTGGTATATCTCGCGATGCGCTTTACATCACAACAAAAATCTGGGTAGAAAATTTAAGTAAAGATAAATTAATTCCTAGTTTGAAACAAAGCTTAAGTGATTTACAAACAGATTATGTTGACTTAACTCTAGTACACTGGCCATCACCAAATGATGCAGTTTCTGTTAAAGAATTTATGCAAGAGTTATTAGCTGCGAAACAGATGGGATTAACGCGAGAAATTGGTATTTCAAACTTTACCATTCCATTAATGGAACAAGCTATTGCTGCCGTTGGTGTTGAAAATATCGCAACAAACCAAATCGAATTATCACCTTATTTACAAAATCATAAAGTGGTAAATTGGGCTAAACAGCATGGCATTCATATTACATCTTATATGACTCTAGCTTACGGCAAAGCATTAAAAGATGAAACAATACAAACCATTGCTAAAAAACACAATGCAACACCAGCACAAATCATTTTAGCTTGGGCTATGAATGAAGGTTATTCTGTTATTCCATCTTCAACAAAACGTGAAAATTTAGCCAGTAATTTACTCAGCGTAAATATCAAATTGGATAGTGAAGATAAACAAGCGATTGCAAAGTTAGATTGTCATGATCGTTTAGTTAGCCCAGAAGGTTTAGCGCCTCATTGGGATTAAGATTAACCAATTTAAATCGTAATATAGGTGATATTATTTTTATCACCTATATATCTTAACCTACTTTTTTAGCAATATACTCACTCAGAGAATCAATAAATACACGGATGCGTTGGCTAACCACTTTTTCACTATAATAAACGGCATTAAAAGGCATTGCGATGGGTTGCAGCTTATCGGGGAATAATTCGATAAATCGACCATTTTCGATATCATTAACCACCATAAAATCGGAAAGGCAAGCAATACCATTACCTTCGAGACACAATTGTCTTATCGTTTCTCCACTATTCGACGATATTCCCATAGGAGCTTCTAATAATTGTCCATTATCTCGCTCAATAGGCCATGTGTTTAGTGATACTGGTTCAGTAAAAGTTAGACAAGTATGGTCAAGCAGATCTTCTGCGATTTTAGGCTGTCCATAACGGGCGAGATAGTCCGGGGTCGCAACGATTTTCCGATAACTATTCAATAGTGGTTTTGCCCGTAAACTGGAATCCGTTAAATTACCGACTCTAATCGCGATATCTACTTTACGTTCAATAAGATTGATAAATGTTTCAGATGAAACTAAAGAGAGGGTGATTTGAGGATATTTTTGCTGAAATTGTTTAATAAAAGGCACCAGTAGATGCAAAACAACCGGCGTTGCGGCATCAATACGTAATAGACCCTGTGGTGTTTTTTGTGTATTAATTAATTCATCTTCAGCTAATTTCATATCTTGCAAGATAACTTGCATACGATGAAAGTAATGCTCCCCCTCTTCCGTTAAACTCAATTGTCGCGTAGTCCGATTTAATAAATTAACGCCTAGCTTTGACTCAAGTTTTTTTACTGTACGACTAACAGCAGAATTGGCTAATGCTAATTTTTCTGCAGCACGTGTAAAACTACCACTTTCAACCACTGCAATAAAAACTTGGACTTCTTCTGAGGTGGCTTTCATTATTGACCTTAGAAACGAGTGAATAATAACCTAATAACGAATCACTCTTATTATATAATATATACGCTAATTGCTTTAAAAAATTATTTCTATATTTTTATAGTTAGTTTTTCTCAAGCAATTAGCGATATATTATCTGACACTTTATTCATTATTAATAAAGCGCATAAGCTGTTGTCGAAGTTGTTTATTATCTTGCTTTAATCGTTCATTTTCATCCAACAATGTCAAGGCGATTGCAATACCATGCCAATCCAATGCTAACTCTCGATGAAGTTTTAACGCCCGATGTACAACAACAACTGCATCATCATTGAAAAACCACTCCTGGGTGGTAATTTCTACAGGCTCAATAACCCCTAATTCAACAATTTCTTGAAGTTCCTCTTTGGAAACACCAGTATGATGACAAAGCTCAGTCATAGTAAATATTGTTGTTAATTGTGCCATTATTTATTCTCCCAGTTTTTACGTGGATTATAATCGGCTTGGGCTTCGGCGAGTTGTTGCCATAATGAATGTGTTTTTTCATCCACTTTAGGTGGCATGACGACTTTCAAAATGGCATAGAGATCACCACTCTTTTGCTTACTTACTAAGCCTTTTCCTTTAATTCTCAGGCGTTGACCTGCCTGACTAGCGGGAGGAATAGTAAGTAAAATTTTATCTTTAAGTGTAGGAATAGCAATTTTAGTACCTAATGCGGCTTCCCAAGGTGCAATAGGAACCACAATTTCAAGATCATGCCCTTTTACATCAAATAATGGGTGAGGTGCAATACGAATAGTTAGCCATAAATCACCATTTTCTCCGCCATTCTCCCCAGCAGTACCTTGGCCTTTTAAACGAATACGTTGTCCATCAACAACACCGGCAGGAATTTTGACATTCAAGGTCTTAGGAATTTCTTTCTCTATCATGCCAAAGACATTATAAATCGGTAAATGGTAGCTAATGGTACGCTTATGCTCTTCTTGTGCTTCTTCAAGAAAAACTGGTAATTCAATTTCTAGATCTTGTCCACGTTGTCTAGGTGCTTGACGTGAATGGCGCCCTTCAAAAGGTGAACCTTGACCAAAGAAAGAAGCATAAAGATCGTCAAAATCTTCCTGACTAAAACTTTGTTGGTTTGAATGTGAATTGTTGTGCTGTGTAAATTGTTTAAATTTCGGATCATTGCGGTGAGCCCAAAGTTCGTCATATTCAGCTCTGCGCTGTTCATCACCAAGAATTTCCCAAGCTTGCGCTATTTCTTTAAAACGCTCCTCAGCATCTAGCTCTTTACTTACATCTGGGTGATATTTTTTCGCTAAACGGCGATAAGCAGTTTTAATTGTTTTCATGTCATCAGTGGGTTTTACCCCCATAATGGCGTAATAATCCTTTAATTCCATAGTGATATCTCGATTATGTTAAACATTAAATACCCTACATCTATAGATTATAGGACAGAGAACGCTTTTTTGTTAACCAAAATAAGTTTCATAAATCCCTATTTAAGCTTATTAGAAGGCTAAAATTAAAAAAACTTTTATTTATTAAAATATTTTTAAACAAATAAAAACAAATAGTTAGAGCTAAATCGAATAACTAATCATCTAAATATCATTAAATTGCATTTGAAATACTTCTTTATTGGCGGTAAATTTTGGTCAAAGAAGAAATAATTTATCAGGTGATTTATCTCTGTTTTTTATTTTCACTAAGATAAAAAGCAACAAAATAACTGACAATAATAAGGGAGAAGCAATGAAACGTATCATTATTCCCACAAACTATATTCATATACGAACAACGCCTTTTTGGACAAGGGAGACAGCCCCTAAATCAATCTGGGAGAGACATTTAGACAAAGGCACCCAGCAAGGGGTATACCCTAGATTATCCGTGATGCAAGGCACTATTATTTATTATGCCTATACCGATCAATATAGCCCAAAGCCTACCGAAACCTTAGTGATTAAGGAGGGTGAGTTTGGTGTATTTCCACCAGAAACTTGGCACAGAATTGAAGCACAAACTGAAGACACCGTGTTTAATATCGACTTTTATGTTGACCCCAAAATACTTGCTGAAGGTTAAAAATGACTATGGAAAATGATAATAAAGGTTATTTATTGACACTTATTTGTGATAACAGTGATGATAAAGTAGAGAAAATCTTCCTTAATCCTAAGATACTTTATATTCCTGATGTTGCCGCTAAAGAAATTTTGTTATTAACTAACGAATTAAAGGGCAAAATAGATCTCTCAGCCCAAGCGCTGACTTTAACGCTCACCAATAAAAATAATGGTGTTTCAGTGGATAAAGAATGCGAGATAAAAGATTTACTTGATCCTGATATGGCGAGTCTAATGGTTAAAGATTTAATCAATATCGTCCGTGGTTATGATATGGATGAAGAAGCCAATGTTTGTGGTTGGTAAATTAAAAATTAATCAACAATTAAAGCAGTCACTATCTCATTCTATAAAGGAAATAGAGTTAATAAGCTACTAAATGATGAATACAATATCTTATTCATCATTTAGTACATTAACGATTATTAATAATTAAATTTTTTAATCGTTAATTTAAAAATAAGCTCTAGGACTGGGGCTTATTTTGGTGTATTTAGAAAAATATCATATATAGCAAAATGACATTAACTTATTTTTATTTAACTATTACTCTCAGGCTTAAGTTTAAACATAATGGTTGTAGCCTCAAACTTACCATCAACTGCTTGAGCAAACTCAGGAATTTCACCACTAACTTGCCAACCAAGAAAGCGATATAGACTCACCGTCATACCTTTTGTAATGGTATCTAAAGTTAAAAGTGTTATCCCTCTCTCCCATGCTATTTGTTCAGCCTTTTGCATCAATTGCTGTGCTATTCCTTTATGCCTATGATCAGGGGATACTAATAGTTTGCAAATCTCCCCACGATGTTTGCCATTTGGTTTAGTGCATAATTCAAGACCAACAACACCGACTATTTGTCCGTCAATCACTGCAGTAATTAATTTAAACGTATTTGTTGATAATGAGTGATTAACACTAAGCCAATAATTTCTCATATCATCTATTTGAGTTTCTGCGTCAGTATACCCAACACTTGCCCCACCAAGGACACATCTATATAACAATTTGGTGAGTTGTTCTATTTTAATTTCACTTATTTTGTCATCATAACAATAAATCATCATATTGAGTGTCCCCAGTCGTAAATATATTCAACCATAATCTATTCGAAATATTTAGAGGTTACAATAATGCTCAATACTCTTTATACAAACAGAAATTTGAATAATTATGAATAAAACTATTAACTAGGAAATTTTTTAGTGGATCAAAGGAAGTTAAGGAGACTTCAGGAGACGCTAGAAGACATTGAGATGGCGGAGGAGGAGAGATTCGAACTCTCGGATGGTTTCCCATCGGCGGTTTTCAAGACCGCTGCCTTCAGCCGCTCGGCCACCCCTCCGCAATGGGGAGCAATATAAACATCCACGCTTATATTGTAAAGCCCTTATTGTCTTGTTTGGCGTAATTTTAAACGCCCTTTGATTTAACAGCTTAATTTATCAACGATTTACGCATTAGACTTGGGTATTGCGGTTATTTTTGCTAAATTAAATGATTATTTTTGATTGGTTAGAAACACATGTTTGTATTTAACGGACAACAAATCGAGACAGATAGTCACGGTTATTTAAAAAACAGCAATGAATGGACCGAAGAGATGGTGCCAATATTAGCTGAACTTGAAGAAATTGAACTCACAGAGCAACATTGGGAAATTATCCGTTTTGTGCGCCAGTTTTATTTAGAATTTAATACCTCACCGGCGATCCGAATGTTAGTGAAAGCATTAGCACAAAAATATGGCGATGAAAAAGGCAATAGCCGTTATCTATACCGCTTATTCCCTAAAGGTCCTGCTAAACAGGCAACGAAGCTCGCGGGCTTACCTAAACCTGTCAAATGTATTTAATACTAAGATGCATAATGGCGGATTGAAAAGTCTGCCATTTCTTCATATTGGCATGGTGTTGCCGACCAGAATACAATCTTACTCCCTATTGGTCCTCCAGCAGCCAACCAATCTTCTATTTTTCTCAGTACCTGCTCTTCAGCAAAAGCTCTGATCCCCACACTGCCATCATCACGATTCCACACATAACCCGTAATAGGCTGCTTTTTCATCCATTGATAAGTATGAAAGCGGAAACCGACACCTTGTACACGACCTTGAATAATATATTCTCTACCAACCTTCATTTACCTACCCTCCAAACTTACATGTGACGCAAAAATTCCGATAAGATTGTTGTCTTTTCTTTATACAATAGATAATCTGATTTTGTGAGGTTTGCATTTACACTGGATAACGACGTGTTTAATTTTGTTACACCTTGAAATTTCACTTTATGCCCTCATATACAGAAATTAATAAAGCAAGGTTTTACGGAGGTGATAAATGATGATCGCCAGCAAATTTGGAATAGGCCAGCAGGTTAGACATAAACTACTCGGTTATTTAGGTGTAGTTGTTGATGTGGATGCTGAATATTCCCTTGATCAACCTAACGAGGATGATATTGCATCTAATATGACCTTGCGATCAGCGCCTTGGTATCATGTTGTCATGGAAGATGATGAAGGACAACCGGTTCATACCTATTTAGCTGAAGCTCAAATAACTTATGAACTCTCAGATGAGCATTTAGATAATGACTCAATGGATGAGTTGTCACAATCAATCCGCAACCAATTACAGGCTCCGCGATTAAGAAACTAATTTTCTTCCATTCTTAACCTTAATGATAATCGCCGAATACATTTCGGCGATTTTACTCTGCCTATTACCAAGGCAATCCGTGGGCTTCTATCTCTTTTTTAGGACAGCGATCCATAACCACACGCAACCCCGATTGTTCAGCTAATGCTTTTGCTTCTTCATTGATCACACCTATCTGTAACCATAAAACTTTAGCATTAATTTTAATCGCTTCTTTGGCAATCTCGAGCGCTGCTGCTGATTGACGAAATACATCTACCATATCAATCGCCACAGGAATATCTTGCAAATGACCATAACATTGCTGGCCTAATATTGTTTCCCCTGCCATACCCGGATTAACGGGGATCACCTCATAGCCTTGCTCTAATAAGAATTTCATGACTTTATAACTAGGGCGATCTTCTTTATGACTTGCACCAACCAGTGCAATTGTTTTGACACTTCTTAGAATGTCATAAATCTCTGAATCAACCATTTATATGCTCCGTTATCAGCAGGAAGATTGAAAATCTTATGATACATCATAGTATCTTGTTCCGCTCATAGCTTGTAAGATAAAAAAAAGGTATGTTGACAACTGGAATAATAACTGTATTTATTTTTAAAGGTAGCAAATGGAACAAATTGACCGCACACTCGCCACAGAAAAAAATATTGCGTTAGTTGCACATGATCACTGTAAAAGCTCATTGCTTGAATGGGTTAAAAACAACAGTGAACAGCTTTCTCACCATAAGTTATTTGCCACAGGAACAACAGGAAATCTGGTTAATCACCATACAGGATTAGAGGTCACTCAGATGTTAAGTGGCCCCATGGGAGGTGATCAACAAATTGGTGCTATGATCGCAGAAAAGAAAATTGATATTCTTATTTTCTTTTGGGATCCACTCAATGCCGTTCCTCATGATCCAGATGTGAAAGCGCTGTTACGCCTAGCAACAGTCTGGAATATTCCCGTAGCAACCAATCGTGCGACGGCTAATTTTCTTATTTCGTCCCCTCTTTTTTCACAAGAGTCAAAAATTAAAATTCCCGACTATGAAGGTTATTTAAAAGAACGTTTAAAATAATGCCTTATGGTTTTTTTTGCGTAGGGACACCTTGAGATTTTAATTCTGACACAAAACAAGATGGTTGTTGTTTATTAAATAATAACCATACTTGTTTTTTTGCTCTTGTTAATGCCACATACATTAATCGGCGCTCTTCAGCATCAGGATAGTCTTCAACAGGGGGTAATAAAGCGGTTTCTATAATCGACTCTCTTGCCGGAGCTGGAAATCCGTCTTTACCCGATTGTAAACCTAATATAATCACATAATCAGCTTGTTGACCTTTTGAAGCATGAAAAGTCATAAACTGTAATTTTAATTTGGGCCAGCGCGTTTTCGCCTTTTTCAATAAATCAGGTTGTAAGTAATGATAACGCGCTAATAAAAGGATCGTTTCATCGTCACTGACATAACCACTCATTTTATTTAATAAACTTTCTAATTGATCATCCGGCAATAATACAACGGCTTTTTTATTACCTTTTGTTAAGCTATTTAAAGGCTTAGCTAATTGATTAGGATTTTGTTGAATAAATGTATTGGCAACGTCACCTATAGTCGAATTAAAACGATAAGTGGTATCTAATGCACACTCAGCACCATCACCAAAAGATTGATGAAACGCTGTTGTTAGTAATAATTCAGCCCCACTAAAGCGATAAATAGCTTGCCAGTCATCACCAACTGCAAATAATGAAGTTTGTGTATTTTGTTGTTTTAACGCATTTAATAGTGCTGCTCTTAGTGGTGAAATATCTTGGAATTCATCCACCAGAATATGTTTCCAAGGACTGACGAAACGCCCTTTTTCTATCAGATTAATGGCTTGATGTAATAGCCCTGAAAAATCAATGGCATTCTCTTCTTTTAATGCGGTTTTCCATGCCTTTAACAGTGGTGCTAATAGTTTTAAACACTTTTTAAATGCATCCGTATATTCTGCAGGCACAGAATCAATCATTGTTTTTTGGCTACCACCTTGCATTCTTAATAAACTGATCCACCGCTCTAACCTTACGGCAACTTGATTTTCTAATTTTTTATCATGCCAAAACTCCCCATCAGGGATTTCCCATGCTAGCTCTTCAGATAACCACTCACGCCAGCCTTTCGCTTGTGCTTTTTTCTGCTGACACTGCTCACGCCACTGCGTTAACAATAGTGTTCTTCTCTTTTCACTATTGATTTCTAATTCGCTGATCTTGGGTTGTTTTTTAGTTGACTGTTGGATAATAAATAATGCCAATGCATGAAAGGTTTTTGCCGTAATATCAGCGTTTAAGCGCTCAGATAAACGTTGGTTCATCTCTTCAGCGGCTTTACGTCCAAAAGCCAATAGTAGAATTTGTTCAGAGGTTGCAAGTTTACGACGTAACAACCACCCTGCTCTTGCCACTAGTACCGACGTTTTACCACTACCAGCACCCGCTAATACCAATATATTATCTTCACCGTTGATAACGGCTTTACATTGCGATTCATTTAAAGGTGATGATTCAATGGTAGTAAAAAACTCCGCATGCTCTGTCAACATACGGGTGATCCATTGCTCATTTTCTTGCGCAATTAATGCCTTACCTTGCTGTAACCACTGTAAACAGCGTTGATAATGCACCTTACAGTTATCAAATTGAGCAAGTCGTTCCAGAGGAAGAGGAATAGCAGAAAAACTTTCTTGGATTGCCTGTTGAATAGCGGCTAACTGGTTTTGTTTTATCCATTTATCGCTTTGAATTATATCTTGGATAGAAGAGAGTTGCTTTTCAAGTACTTGCGCCGTTATCTCACTCATCTCTTGGCTCCATATTTGCCAAGTTTGATAAAGATAGCGGTAAAATTGTTGCGTTTCTTCCCAGTCCGTTCCATGCAAACGAACCACTTTATTGTCGGGCAGTAAAAACTCTAACTCTCCCCACACAATGCCTTTTTTACAAAAAATGTCGATCAATTCATTAAAAGGAATTAAATATTGATGCTTTTCACCACTGACCTCAATACCCGCATTTAACAATTTTACCCTGTTATAAGGATGCTGAGCTAAACGTTGTCCCATTGGGGTTGATTTCAGTTCCATTCTGTAATTCCTACAATAAATAACAAATAGTCTGTCGTTAAACTCTTTTTTATCTGTAATAAACCCTATATTCTAAGAGGTAATTATCTCCATCTTGTTTATTTAAGGGCTTTTTGTGTTCAATTTGTTTAATGGCGCCCGCCGATTTATCTATAATAGCCACTTTTTATATTATATTCGCATAATAATCGCACTTACGGGAACGACTTTATTTCCATGGGCTTTAGGACAAGAACCAAAATATACTATACCTCTTACATTAGGTGTTGTCGCAGCCGCATTAACTGACTTAGATGATAGGCTTGTGGGCCGCTTAAGAAACCTTGTGATCACCTTATGTTGTTTCTTATTAGCATCAACATCTATCGGATTACTCTACCCATACCCTATTTTATTCTTTTGTGGTCTTGCTATCTCCACTTGGGGGTTTATTTTATTAGGCGCCTTGGGTCAGCGTTATGCTACCATCGCCTTTGGTGCGCTATTAATCGCTATTTATACCATGTTAGGTATGCCGATTTTCCCAGAATGGCATGAACAACCTATTTGGCTCCTTTTAGGCGCGATTTGGTATAATTTGCTTACCTTAATTGGTCACCTACTTTTCCCTATTCGTCCCGTTCAAGATAGCCTTACGCGTTATTATCAGCAGCTTTCCGCTTATCTAGAAGCCAAGGCCGCATTATTTGATCCCGATATTGAAGGTGATCAACAGCAATTACTGTATAACTTGGCATTGGCTAATAATCAGTTAATTGAGGCAATGAGCCAAACTAAACTAACATTACTAAGCCGTTTAAAAGGTGATAGGGGCCAGCGTAGCAGTCGTTTCACATTGCATTATTACTTTGTGGCTCAAGATATTCATGAACGGGCCAGCTCTTCTCATATTCAATATCAATTACTGAGTGATAGATTACGCCACAGTGATGTCCTTTTCCGCTTTCAGCGCTTACTGTCAATGCAAGCAAGAGCCTGCGAACAAGTCGCTCAATCTATTCTTTGGCATAAAAAGTACCAACATAATCCCCATTTTGAACGTGCAATCACTCATTTAGAAAATGCACTTAATAATGTAAAAAACAGTACTTCTGATCCACAAATTATTGCGCCACTCTATAATTTATTACAAAACTTACAGGGCATCGATGCTTTATTAAAAAGTATTAGTACAGAGCAATATCAAATCTCTCATGACCAAAAAGAAGAAACTCAGTTATCTGATGAAGGGCTTACTGGGTGGCGAGATATCGTGCTAAGAATAAAAGGTCACTTAACACCAAAATCAGCCCTATTTAGACATGCGGTACGAATGTCACTTGTCTTATGTATAGGTTATGTGATCATCCAGTTTTTTGATTTGCATCGAGGGTACTGGATTTTATTAACCAGTTTGTTTGTTTGTCAGCCTAACTATAATGCGACACGTAGACGATTAACATTACGGGTCAGTGGCACTATTATTGGTATTTTAATTGGTTTCCCTATTCTCTATTTTGTGCCTTCCATCGAAGGTCAATTAGTGCTTATTGTTGTGACAGGTACGCTCTTTTTTGCTTTCCGAACCGTACAATACGCTCATGCCACTTTGTTTATTACCCTACTCGTTTTATTAAGTTTTAATTTATTAGGTGAAGGCTATGATGTCGCACTACCGCGGATCATTGATACGTTAATTGGTTGTGCTATTGCCTGGTTTGCAGTCAGTTTTATTTGGCCGGATTGGAAGTTCCGTCAGTTGCCATTGCTCATCCAAAAAACCATGACCAATAACTGCTACTATCTTGATGCGATCCTCATTCAGTATTATCAAGGAAGAGATAATAGCGTTAATTATCGTATTGCACGTCGTAATGCACATAGCAGTGATGGTGAGTTAGCATCTTTAATTTCTAACATGTCATCAGAGCCTAAAAGCTTTCAAACCTCTCAAGAAGAAGCATTTAAATTACTTTGTTTAAATCATACTTTACTGAGCTATATTTCAGCGTTAGGTGTTCATCGTTGCAAAATTGAAGATGAAGCGGTACTCACCCTGCTTAATGATACTGTCTGTTATATTGATTCAGCGTTAAGACGTAAAAAACCACAAGATAATGATTTTATACAATCTCACGATCAACTTATCGCACGTGTTAATGCACAACCAAGTTCAGATAACGCCCGTATTCAATTAGTGTTAACGCAAATACGCTTGTTACTGGATTTACTGCCACAAATTGTCAATTGCATTGAGCTAATTGAGCAAACAGAATGGCAAAGCGATAAAGATAAATTAGCTACAGCTTAATGGATAAAAAGTTATTTTCTCTAATGTTCTAATAGAAATTAGAGAAAATAACAGACTCTATTGGCTTAAGTTTGCTCTTATTCCGTTATTCCTGTTCATTCTACAGTACTCAAGTCCGAGTACTGTAGTTTAATAGGATTTAACGGATAACTCTTTATACCAATTTAACAATTCCATTTTTAATTGACTAGGTAACACAGACCGATGACAGCCAACAATAGCACCTGCTAACGCAAGTAATAAGTCGCTATTTCCTTGCTTAGGTTGCGCAATCAGTTTTAAATAACATGCCTTCGCACCGATCGTACGTAATTCCTCGATACGGTTAATCCCAACTTGATTCAGCTTTTTCTCTAATGCTATGCCCAAATTGGGTAAATCTTTGATACGACGAGGCTGCTTTTGCTGCCCTAAAAACTCCTGAGTACTATAATGATATGCAAAATCGATATATTGATTGAGCTTAGCGCTATTACGCCATATTGCTTGCGTAATACGATAATAACGTAATGTAATGGGGATACCTTTTTTTAGATAGACGTATGCATCCATGTTGTTTGCTTTATAGAGTGTTTCAGCAAAACCACTCCCTTTTAAATAAAATTCATTATCAGCAGTAATCGCAAAGATAACCTCATCAACCATTAAGCTATAACCGCCGAATTGAGACTTCTTACTTAACTTTCCATATTCCGCTACGCGCGATAATAAATGAGCCTTCCTTTGCTCAGGTAAAATTGACATCAGATCTCCAAACCACAAAAAATATTTTTATCTTAAAATTCAAATATATGAATGTATTCTTGATGGTTAAGACAATAAATAAATGTCCTTTTTTTGCCAATAGTTACCCGCTCAAAAATATGAATTTACATAAATTTTGAGAGCAACTTTCAAAAAATTGATCTTGATTTAAGTGAAACTCAGGTATACTGTATATACATACAGTACATATTGAACGAGGTAAATATGAAACTCTCAACATCATCTTTGGCAAGACAAAATGGCCTTTTCCAAGAGATCTCTACTGAGGTATTACCTCTCTCTATGGCCTCCGATGCAATTACAACAACAATGCCCGATAATAGACAAGGCATGGTAAGTGAACTTCTTTACCAAAATCCCTTGATGATTAACCACATCTTACTACCTCTGTTAAAACAGTATAGCCATGAATCACGTTGGTTACTGTGGTTAAGTCCACAACAAAAATTAAATCGTAGTTGGTTAAAAGAAACCGGCTTACCCCTGAATAAAATCATTCAACTCAATCATGTTGATTCAATTAATACTGTGGAATTAATGGAGAAAGCGCTACTAAGTGGAAACTACAGTGTAGTATTGGGTTGGTTACCAGAAATATCGTCAGAAGAGATGAAAAGATTAGAATATGCTGCCAGCATCGGTAAAGCGTTAGGTTTTATCATGCGACAACAAAACAGTAATCATATCCAAATAGAAAACAATAATTCCTCTAAACGACATTTAAACTCGATAAAAATTCATTCAAATCACTACCATTAGTGAAATTTAAGAGTTTTCCTAATACTCATAACGCAACATTATCATTTAAGATAAGTCATAATCAATTGTAACTTAAATCATATGGTTACAAGAAATTTAACAAAAATATAGAATAATTCTTATTGTGAATAACGGCCGATCTTTTTAAAATTTTAAGTCGAATTTTAAAGGGATACTTGTAACTTTTTAAGTTCATTGTAGACTTTATATCGTTAAGGTTATGCTTTAAATCCCGTTTTTGGGGATCATCATTTGATGAAAGCATCGAATTCCTAACAATAATTTAACCAAGGGCAAATAATAAGGCTTAAAGCCAAATGCCTAACTTGGATGATAACGAGGCGTAAAATGAAAAAGACAGCTATCGCATTAGCAGTGGCAGTGGCAGCTTTCGCAACTGCAGCGCAAGCAGCTCCAAAAGACAATACTTGGTATACCGGTGGTAAATTAGGTTGGTCTCAGTATCAAAGTACTGGTAACAATTGGGACGGCGTGAATATCGGTAACGGTAGCACACACAAAGACCAAATTGGTGCTGGTGCATTTGCTGGTTATCAGTACAACCAATACTTAGGTTTTGAACTGGGTTATGACTGGTTAGGTCGTATGGCTTATAAAGGTTCATACAACAACGGTGCATTCAAAGCTCAAGGTATCCAATTAACCACTAAATTAAGCTATCCAGTAATGGATGACTTAGACGTTTATACACGTTTAGGTGGTATGGTATGGCGTGCAGATTCAACTGCAACTATTAATGCAACTTCAGCAGGAACTCAAAAACGTTTCTCTGAAAATGATACTGGCGTTTCTCCAGTATTCGCATTAGGTACTGAATACGCGATCACTCCTAACATTGCTACTCGTCTTGAGTATCAGTGGATCAACAACATCGGTGATAAAGGTACTCTGAACGCTCGTCCAGACAATGGTATGCTGAGTGTTGGTGTTGCTTACCGTTTCAACCAAGAAACTCCAGCTCCAGTTGTTGAGCCAGCTCCAGTAGTTGCTCCAGCTCCAGTTGTTGAGAACAAAACCTTTACTCTGCGTTCAGACGTTCTGTTCAACTACAACAAATCTTCTCTGAAAGCTGAAGGTCAAGAAGCACTGAATGGTCTGTACAACGAATTAGCTAACATCGACCCAACTCAAGGTCGTGTAGTAGTTATCGGTTACACTGACCGTATCGGTTCTCAAAACTACAACCTGCCTCTGTCAGAAAAACGTGCTCAATCTGTAGTTGATTACCTAGTATCTAAAGGTATTCCTGCAAACAGCATCTCTGCAGAAGGTCGTGGTAAAGAAAACCCAGTAACTGGCAACACTTGTGACAACATCAAAGCTCGTGCAGCTCTGATCGATTGCTTAGCGCCAGACCGTCGTGTAGAAATCGAAATCCAAGGTACAACTGAAGTTGTTGTTCAACCTGGTCAATAATTCAAATAGTAGAAACATCTACTGTAATGAATTCTAAAAAAACCCTGCTTCGGCAGGGTTTTTCTTTTGATGATGACTTTAAATAATTAGCAGAGATATTCTCTATACCTCTTAAGTTAACGCTATACTGATGATCTCTCGATAATAAACAACACTATCGTCATTCTACTCTTTTTTCTGTTTGTCTCGTTCTAGTAACTCAATTAGGCCATCTTTTAGGTGATGTACTTTTAGTGCATACTGCTCTTTTCGCTCCGCATCTTCGATAAGCTGGACAATCGTTTCTGATAATGTCAAACCTCGGCGCTGAGATAGTGCTGATAGGCGTTGCCAAACTTTAAAAGTTAAATCGATAGATTTTTTACGCGTATGCTGATGTTCAGCATTAAAATAACGCTTTCTTCGAGCACGAATAGTTTGCTTCATTCTATTCGATAACTCAGGGTTCATATGTAAGTTGATCCATTCAAGCACTTTTAATGGTTGAGATTCAAGGCGTAATAGTTGCTCAACCACTTCATCGGCGGCGCTTTTTTCAACATAACGGGTGATTAATTCACCTTCGCGATGTTTTTTTACCAAATAAGCCCACTTCCAGCCACATTCTAGATTTTCTAACTGTTGATATTTCATACAAATCACCGTGACAACGTAACTATATACTAGCATATCAACAATTTTGCCAAAAAACTGCCTTAAACCGAATATTTTTGCTTAAATTATCACCAAAAAAGATAAGTAGCTTTTGTTACCTCCCACCGACAAATGTCAGAAGGGATAGTTTTCTAACCACGTTGTGATAGAATCGTGCGTCGCTATAATAAAACAATACATTCAATTTAATAGGTTATAGCAAAAGTAATGGCAACGTATATTCCCGGCCAAAAGTATAGACATAATATAACTGTCAATAGCTGTCTTATTGCAGGATAGATACCAGCTATTAACGCTTTATGTTAACTTCCATGTTCACTACTCAATAATAAAAACGGTAACCTTGAAAAACAACGAATTAGAATGGCAGGCGTTACGCCCAGATTACGCCTCCTACCAGACTTTCTTTCAAACAGCATCGCAATTGCCTGCATCTTCACTTCGTGAGGTTCAACCTCGCTTGTATGAAAGCTTACAGTGGCTAAATAATGCAGAAGCAGGCCAATTTATGCTGTTAAAAGCAGAAGATTCTACTGCTTATTTCGAAACACTCGCTGATACATTACAACAAGCAGAGATAAAAACTTATCCTGTTGTAGGTGCCTATCAAGCTGAATCTAACCAAATTTATTGGCAAGAAAATGTAGAAGGCTCATTTTCATCATCAGAATCTATTGCTTGTTGCCAATGGATAGAGCCAGAACAACTTTTTGGTTCATTTTATTATCATAAAGATAAGCTCCTCGTTAACCCAGGACTGTTGCATAAAGTCAATGGTGGTATTTTAGTCTTATCCATTAAAACGCTCTTAGCACAACCCTTAATGTGGTTCCGACTGAAAAAGATGGTTGAAGAGCAACGCTTTGAATGGTTAGTGTGGAATGACCATCAAGCCCTTCCTTTGCCTATTGAAGCCATGCCCCTTCACTTGCGTGTTATTTTAGTGGGCGATCGCCTAAGCTTAGAAGAGCTTGAGTTTATGGAGCCTAATATTAGCAGTACGGCACTATATGGCGAATATGAGTACGATATGTATTTAGAAGATGAAACCGCTCTGAGCCAATGGTGTGGTTTTGTTAATGGACTTTGCCAAAAATATCGTCTTCCTTCATTATCTGCTGATGCTTGGCAAGTATTACTTACTCAGGGCGCAAGAGAACATGAAGATCAGCTTATCTTATCTCTCGATCTTGAATTCATATTACGCCAATTGCGTTATGCCATGCGTTTTAATCATGACGCTTATCTTGGTGCTGAGGCGCTTAAAAAAGCGCAAGAAAATCGTTTATGGCGACATAGCTACTTATTAGAACGAAGCCGTGATGAAATATTACAAGGCCAAGTCACTATTCACACGGAAGGTGAAATGGTAGGCCAAATAAACGGTCTTTCTGTCTTAGATTATCCCGGTTATCCCGATCTAATTGGCGAGCCAACTCGTATTACCTGTGTGGCTCATATTGGTGATGGCGAACTGGTCGATATTGAACGAAAAGCAGAATTAGGTGGCAATATCCATGCAAAAGGCATGATGATTATGCAAGCCTACTTAAATTCTGAATTACGATTAGATCAGCCACAACCTTTTAGTGCTTCCGTCGTTTTTGAACAATCTTACGGTGAAGTAGATGGTGATAGTGCCTCACTAGCAGAATTATGTGCGCTAATCAGTACATTGTCACAACACCCAATTGATCAACAAATCGCCGTAACCGGTGCCGTAGATCAATTTGGTCAGGTACAACCTATTGGTGGTGTTAATCAAAAAATTGAAGGCTTTTTTGATATCTGTCAGCAAAGAGGATTAACAGGATCACAAGGGGTTATTATACCGCTGGCAAATGTGCGACATCTGGTTTTAAACGAGAGCGTGATACAAGCCGTCAAAGAAAATAAATTCCATATTTGGCCGGTTGTCCATGTTGCAGAAGCTATTACTTTGCTAACACATCGGCCTTATTACGAAGAGCAATGTGAAAATCCACAATCAAATGAACACTTGTTAGCTATTATTCATGATCGAATAACACAAGCGAATAATCAGGATAGGCCTAAGTTACCTTGGTTCCTACGCTTATTCAGATAATTCTGTTTCAAGTGATCGGAGTTGTTCAGCGTACAAGTGTAAGCTATTCTGTTATCTTACACTTGATAAAGGCTATATAAACAATGGTTGATAAACGCGAATCTTATTCTAAAGAAGACCTCATTGCTTCAGGCCGTGGTGAATTATTTGGCCAAGATGGCCCACCACTGCCTTCAGGTAATATGCTAATGATGGATCGCATCATTAAAATGACTGAAGATGGCGGCTCCCATAATAAAGGCTTTATCGAAGCAGAATTCGATATCAAGCCAGACTTATGGTTTTTTGATTGCCACTTTGTCAATGATCCTGTTATGCCGGGTTGTTTAGGGCTTGATGCAATGTGGCAACTGGTAGGTTTCTACCTAGGTTGGTTAGGCGGTGAAGGTAAAGGCCGAGCTTTGGGTGTGGGTGAAGTGAAATTCACTGGGCAAATTCTACCAACAGCCAAAAAAGTCACCTATAAAATTGATTTCAAACGTGTTATCAATCGCAAGCTTATTATGGGTATCGCTGACGGTGAAGTTTATGTTGATGGTAAACTGATTTATGAAGCCAAAGATTTAAAAGTCGGCTTATTTAAAGATACCTCAGCATTCTAAGTCAATATTACACATAGATAGATAAGAGCCTATTCTCTTCGATGAGATTAGGCTTTTTCTTTTATGGTGGTATGGTGGTATCTCAGATAAGAGTACTTGGCGAGTTTTCGCCCTACCGTACTTTACAATATAAAAAGGCCTACCGCGGTAGACCTTTTTATTTCCAATTCACAGTTGTTATTTATATTCAAATTGTCCTATGTTCAAGTTATTCATAGGAATATGCATAAATAACCCTCTTTTGATTATCAATTAAATCTTGGTGATAATATTTGCGATAACACAGGTGTCCGCAGTATCACCTCGACGGGTTATTTATTTTGCAAGCCCAGGACGATCTTCCATGGCCTGTCGCCAACCTCCTAGCCAATGTGAACGAGCATCAATGGCAAAATAGGGACACTGCTCTTTTGAACGACCTTGTATACCGGCTTGGTAACCTTTCGATAATGCTCTAGCTAAACGATCTCGTTTCTGTCTTTTCATATTTAGACAACCCTCACGTTCTAAGTTTAAGCGGAAAGATAATGATTGTTTTTCATACAACCACTATAAATTGATACGCTTTATTGAGGATTTAAGCAAGTAAAGAAATTAATATAATTGTCATATTTGTGATACTAAGCTGGATCCTATTTAAATCACCTTAGATTACAATTAATTATATTTAATATAATTAAATAATTTATATCTATTTGTATTTATTAATAAAAGACATAAAGCAAATCATAACAAGCTGATTTTTATTTATTTTTATAAAAAAATAATATTAAAGATCCGATTTCTGACCTAAATAATAAAAACAATAGCTTGAAAATAAATAATCGATTTTTTTCAATTTATGTCAATATAACAATCCTATTAGAATTGCCTATTTTCTACTATTCACAGTAGTAAAAATAAAATTTATGCCAAATAACCATAGCAACATTAATGATATAACTTAAGTTATCGATAAATATGAAGCCTGTTAACTAAAAAACCTCTATTAACTCAAATTCTTCAAATATTAATTCCATATCTGGAGAGTAGGTGCCTTCTCGCATAAAGAATTCTTTATGTCCTTGTTGCCAATATGACAAGCTTAGATCACCCTCACCTTCTTTACGCGCTAACTGTTCTGTGACCTCAGAAAAACGTACCAATGTTAAAGAGCGTGTTCTGATAACACAAATAGGAACCCCATGGCTATTTAAAATAATATTGTAACCACCAATTGTTGGCGTGACTGGATCACTAAAAAAACCACTTAATGAGCTACATGTTGCTGTTTTTTTTCTTTCAACGACAAGTTGTGCAAGTTCATCAGCAAGCTGCGGATTATCCCCGAAAGACCAACAAATCGCTGTAGGGTATTTCTTTTTTATCAATTCCAGCATGAGATTTTTCTCTCGTTATCTCGAATAAAAAACCAACACCTGATTTTAGTCAGGCATTGGTTATTCCTATATTACTGTATAAAACAATTAATATTGTGATTTAATTGTTTTTGCGATCTCAGCGACGACATTCTGCCATCCTTCCCCTAGCGTACGTACCAGAGCCGGATAGCCATCTTGCGTTTGTGTTAACGCGACAGAAAAAGGCTGACTAATCACTTTATTGCCTTGAGTGTAGATCCAATCACCAGCAATAATCACTTTGCCGTCATATCGACCTTGAAAATAATTAACATTGACAGTCAATTTAGCAAGTTTATCTTCAATAGGTTGTGTCGAGACCACTCGATTAGGGAATTCTTTTGCTAATCCCACAACCAGATTTTGCTGTAGCTGTTGATCAAGCGGGTTTATCCACAAATGTTGGTTAGCAACGGTATAATTGATATCACTGGTTTGATAGACAATTCCCGTGTTAACTAACATATCAGATAAATGGATAGGCTGAATCCAAATCTGATCTTGCTTTGCGCTCTCAGTGGTTGTAACAACCTTATTATTTGCACCTTGATAAACATCAGGTAATTGATAATAAGCTTTATCAGGCACACTTGAACAAGCCGTCAGCATCAATACCGCGATCCCAATAATATATTTCATTATTTTTCAGCCCTCTTTGGTTCAGGATCTTTACCTTGTTGTGCTTCAAAAATTAATGCGTTGCTCTTATTGTTTAAGGTCTTCAATAGCGGTTGCATCTCTCTGAGCACTTGATCTAAGCGTTGCATATTATCAACCATTTTACTGTATGCCGGTGAGCCAGGTTGGAAACCTTGCATACTGCGATTGATCTCTTTTAATGACTGTTGAATATCATTAGGCAGTTTTTGGAAGTCATCACTACCAATCATAGCATTTAATGATTTCAGGGTTTCCTTCGCTTCAGCAACCGCTTTTTGACTTTCGGTTAATGTCGCGGTCATCTCTTTCAACATTGGCTCAACAGGAAGATTGTTGATCTTATCCAATGAAGTCATCACTTTTTGCTGAATTTGCGTTAAACCAGAACTGACTGTGGGTATTTGTGGTAATCCTGCAACAGTTTGTGGCCCTTTCCAAGGTTCAACATCTTGATAAAAGTCCAGATCAATATACAGCGCACCTGTTAATAGATTGCCTGATTTTAACGATGCTCTTAATCCATTTTTAGCAGCAGAAGAAAGCTCTTTTACGAAATCAAAACTTTCACCTACATCATTCGCAAAACGTTCCGGCTCAACATGGATCAGCACAGGAATACGGAAATCTTTATCTAACGATTGTTGCATTTCTTGGGTGTAATAGGGTACTTGAACAACCGTACCCATTCTAATACCACGGAACTCAACTGGCGCTCCGGCTTGTAATCCTCTTATAGAATCAGAGAAAAACATAATATAGCTACGGTAATCGGTATATAACGAATTTTGAATACTCTTTTCGTTATCATAAAGTTTAAATTCTGTTTTAGGGGCAATAGCTTCACCAGGTAACCACCCCGTAGGCACATCGAAACTCACCCCACCGCTAAACAGTGTGGAAAGCGAAGCCATTTCAACACGAACCCCTGATGATGACATATCAAATGCAATGCCTGAATCTTTCCAGAAACGAACATTCGACGTGACCATTTTATCATAAGGTGCTTTGATAAAAAGCTGGTAGTGCATATCTCGGCTTTCAATATTAAATTCACTCGTCTCAACCGAGCCGACTTGATAACCCCTAAATAATACCGGATCACCTGCATTAAGCTGGCCTGCTCTTTCACTGACTAAATTAATGCGTATCCCCTTTGCATCCGGAGAGGCCAGTGGCGGAGAGTCCAATAAATTAAATTCATCCTGCTCTTTGCCTGTTAAACCGGGTTGTAGCTCAATATAAGCACCTGAGAGTAGAGTACCTAAACCAGTGACACCTTCTTTTCCCACTTGTGGTTTAACCACCCAAAAAGCGGTATCAGCACGCAGTAGCTCTTTCATTTCATTATCGAGACGTGCTTTGATGATCACTCGACTAAAATTACTATCTAATGTCACACTTTCGACTAAGCCAATATCAACACTACGGCTCTTTATTTTAGTTTTACCTGCTTCAATACCATCAGCATTATAGGTTATTAATGTGACTTCAGGACCTTGATGACTGAAATGATAATAAAGTATCCAAGCTCCTATCAATAACGTAACAAGAGGTATTATCCAAACTGGAGACCAGCTTTTCAGTTTATTAATTTTTGCTTGTGTTAAAGCAGTATCGTTCTTTTCAGTCACCCTTAGGCTCCTTAATCATGGGTTTATCATCATCGGCAGTACATTTATCCCATGTTAACCGAGGATCAAACATCATTGCAGAGAACATCGTTAATACAACAACCAATGCAAATAGCACTACACCAAAATCGGGATAGATACTCATCAGACGTCCCATTCTGACTAATGAAGCTAAAACAGCGATAACAAAAACGTCAATCATTGACCAACGCCCTACATATTCAACCACTTCATAGAGAAAGTGCATTCTCGCCGGATCACGTTTTCCTTTAGCTTTATGTGCATCCCAACATAGCCAACCGATAGCCACCATTTTTAAACTAGGTACCATAATACTGGCAATAAAAATAACCATTGCCACAGGATATGAGCCATCTTCCCAAAGTAAGATAACCCCAGCCATTATGGTTGAGTAAAGATTATTACCCAGCGACTCCGTCACCATAATCGGCAATAGGTTAGCCGGAATATAAAGAATTAAAGAAGTAATTAAGAAAGAGAGCGTCCATTGCAAACTATGAGGTTTTCTCGCATACCCTTTTACTTCACAACGACTACATTCATATTGATCAGCCGGTAAAATAGCAGTGCAAGAACGACATAATCTTACTCCTTGCTTTAAACCTGTTTTACCTGATTCAATTTTAGGATAAGCGGGTCGCGATTCTAGTTTTTCCCATAATGTATGGCGATCTAAACATTGAAATGCACGAATTTGTAATAAGCAGTAAAGTACATAAGGTAGGAAGCTTAACCCTAAGCCGATATCACCATACGCCATTAACTTGACAAAACTGACTAAAATACCGGCTAAAAAAATCTCTGCCATACACCACGATTTTAATTGGAAAAGAATTCGTGATAGCCAAATTTGTAATTTTCTTGGCAGCTTAATGGGTGTACAAAGCAGTAAAATAGCTATCATGCAGAAAGCAGGAACCACTTGTACAAAGAGTAAAAAGAAAGCGCCTAGCTCAACATAATTTTCGCTAAACATCACATTTGGGATCTGCATTAAAGTAATGTTATTGGTAATTCCTGCCACTTCCATACTGACAAAAGTAAATTGGCAAGCCATTAACAACATAAATAATGCACTAATCGCCAAGGCTACAGGCTGATAAAAAGGTTGTCGCCAACGTGCTGTTAGCAAAGTGTGACAACGTGGACAGGTCGCCTTGGTTCCTTGGGCTAATTCAGGAACACTCACTACCAGATCGCACTGAGGGCACAATATTTGCTCATGTTGTTCTTCATGACAAGAATGTTGACCCGAACACACAACGGCACCTCTCATTTATTTGATAATCAATAAACAACAATAAGTATAGAGACTAAAACGGGGCATTATGCCCCGTTATGAGTTGGCATACGTTATTCACCGTTTTGCATCATCTCCAACTCTTGCCATCTATCAAAAGCTGTTTCAAGTTCATTTTCCTTATCAGCTAATGCTTTTAGCACTTTTTCTGTCTCTTCATGAGGACGTGTAAAGAAATCAGCTGCAGCCACTTCTTCTTGTAAACAACCTAATTCCTCTTCTAAACGTTCCAGTTTAGCGGGCAGTTGTTCAAGCTCGCGGATCAAATGATAGCTTAACTTATTGTTACTTCGTGTAGCCTTTTTGGCGTTCTGTTTTGGTTTAGTCTCTTTTTCAGTTTTTTCTGGTGCATTGCGTGACTTATTCGCTTCATTTTTAAGAGAAACAGACTGTGCCCGCTGCTGCTGCGCATCATAATAGCCACCAACATAGCTATTGATTACGCCATCACCTTCAAAGATCCAACACTCCGTAACACTATTATCAACAAATTCACGATCATGGCTGACCAACAACACAGTGCCTTGATAAGCATCCACCAGCTCTTCTAATAGTTCTAATGTTTCAACATCAAGATCATTAGTTGGTTCATCAAGAATAAGTAAATTGCTTGGTTTTAAGAACAAACGAGCAAGCAATAGACGATTTCTTTCGCCCCCCGAAAGTGCTCTAACAGGTGTCATGGCACGTTTTGGTGGAAATAAGAAATCTTGCAAATAACCTAAAACATGACGAGGACGACCATTTACCATCACCTCTTGCTTACCTTCAGCAAGGTTATCCATCACTGTTTTATCAGGATCAAGTGTGGCACGGTGTTGATCAAAATAAGCAACTTCTAATTTAGTGCCGCAATGAATACGACCACTATCTGCTTTTAAATCCCCTAACATCAATTTGAGTAGTGTGGTTTTACCACAACCATTAGGGCCAACTAAGGCAATTTTATCTCCTCGTTGTACTTTTGCAGAGAAGTCCCGAACGAGCCTACGCGTACCGATGCTATAATTAACATCTTCTAATTCAAACACAATTTTACCTGAGCGCGTTGCTTCTTCGACCTGCATACGAGCACTACCTAATACTTCGCGACGTTCACTTCGTTCAACTCGCAATGCTTTTAATGCCCGTACACGACCTTCATTACGAGTCCGGCGAGCTTTGATCCCTTGACGTATCCATGCTTCTTCTTGCGCTAATTTCCGGTCAAACTCAGCATTTTGTTGCTCTTCAACACGCAATGCTTCTTCTTTACTTTCCAGATATTTATCGTAATTTCCCGGCCATGAGGATAGTTTTCCGCGATCTAAATCAATAATGCGGGTTGCCATATTACGAATAAATGATCGGTCATGGGAAATAAAGACAATGCTACCTTGGAAATCCTTTAAGAATTTCTCTAACCATAAGATAGTTTCTATATCTAGATGGTTGGTGGGCTCATCCAAAAAGAGCACTTTCGGTGCGCTCACTAATGCGCGCCCTAATGCGGCTTTTCTTAACCATCCTCCAGAAAGTGAGGAAAGCTCAGCTTCGCCATTTAACCCTAATTTTTCCAGTACTTCAGCAATACGGCTATCTAATAACCAGAGATTACGGTTATCGAGTACTTCTTGTAACTGAGCTAATCGATTAAGATTTTTTTCAGAAGGGTCCGTTTCTATTACCTTTGAAACACGATGATATTCGGTAATATATTGCGCATCTTCTGCAACGCCTTGCGCTACAAAATCAAAAATAGTGCCTTCGATATCTCTGGGGGGATCTTGTTGTAAACGTGCAGTCACCAGATCTTGTTCATACACCACTTGCCCATCATCTAAGGGCTGCTCTTTGGCTAACACTCTTAATAGGGTCGATTTTCCGGCACCATTGCGACCGACTAAACAAACGCGTTCATTTTCATCAATAAACAAGTCTGTATTATCTAATAAAGGGGCATCACTAAACGCTAAATAAGCCCCAGTCAAACTAATTAACGGCATTGTAAATTATTCCTCACCAGCATGATTTAATAGCCAGCAATTGTGGATTTGGCGGTTACGTGCAAAATCTTGCGATAACGTTTTTTGTGTTATCTCTTTTGCTGTTAACCCAATATTCGCTAATGCTTCATGATCCATTTTGAAACCACGTTTATTATTTGAGAACATAATTGTTCCGCCTTTTCTTAATAAACGCTTTAGATGTTTCATTAATTCAATATGATCACGTTGTACATCAAAGGTATTTTCCATGCGTTTTGAATTAGAGAACGTCGGAGGATCGATAAAAATCACATCAAACTGTTCATTACTTTGGCTTAGCCACTGTAAGCAATCCGCCTGCATTAAACGATGTTGTCTACCTGATAATCCATTTGCTTGAAAGTTTTTCTCAGCCCATTCAAGATAAGTCCTTGACATATCTACTGTTGTGGTACTTTTAGCTCCCCCCAACCCAGCATGGACTGACGCGCTACCGGTATAAGCAAAGAGATTTAAAAAGTCTTTTCCTTTGCTCATTTCACCTAACATTTTGCGTGCAATGCGGTGATCTAAAAACAGTCCAGTATCGAGATAGTCGGTTAAATTCACCCAGAATTTGGCACCAAACTCATCAACTAAAAAGAAATCCCCCTTCTCTGCCATTTTTTCATATTGTTGTTTACCTTTTTGGCGTTGACGAGTTTTTAAAATTAGTTGATCAGAGCGTAATGCTAAAACCTCCATGGTGGCACTAATCACATCAAATAAACGCTGGCGTGCTTTATGTTCATTAATGGTTTTTGGAGGTGCATACTCTTGGATCACCACTTTTTCGCCATAGCGATCTACCGCAACATTATATTCTGGTAAATCCGCATCATATAAGCGATAACATTCAATTTGCTGTTGTTTTGCCCATTTTGCGAGTTTTTTCTCATTTTTACGTAAACGGTTAGCAAAATCTTCCGCCAGTCGTGTATTAATCGTCGAAGGTGTTTCTGATAATAAATAGTTTTTTTGTACACAATCTAACGGGCCATTTTTAGCTTTAAATTCACGCTCAGCACGTAACTGAATACAGCTTAACAATTCAGGAGAAGCACTAAAAAGTGATAATCGCCATCCTGGGAAATGGGCTTTTACCGCTCGTCCTAACTGGCTATGCAAAGCAATGAGTGCGGGTTCACTTTCTAAACGTTCACCATAAGGCGGGTTACTAATAATCGTCCCTTTAACACCTGTGGATACTGGGTTAGTCAGTTTTGCTGCATCACCTTGGGTAAAAGTAATTAAATCGGCCACATCCGCACGACGTGCGTTGGCTCTTGCCATATCTAATACACGTTTATCCACATCGAAACCATAAAAACGCGCTTGAGTATTCTTTTTACCTTCACGGAAGCGGGCAAATGCTTCATGAGTGACTTCTTTCCATAGCGCTTCATTATGTCCTAACCAATGACGGAAACCCCAATGGACTCGATTTAAAGCGGGAGCACAATCCGTCGCCATCATTGCTGCTTCAATAAGTAAAGTACCTGAGCCACACATAGGATCAATTAATGGTGTATCGGTTTTCCAACCTGAACGCATAATAATCGCTGCGGCTAGATTCTCTTTTAGCGGTGCTTGCCCTGTTAAGTCACGATAACCACGTTGATGTAATCCATCGCCACTGAGATCTAAAGATAATGACGCTTTTTCTTTATGTAGATGTATAGTTAAACGAATATCCGGTGATTGCTTAGCAACATCCGGTCGTTGCCCTATTTTACGTTGGAATGAATCGACGATAGCATCTTTCGCTTTTAATGCACCATATTGGCTATTACGGATCACATCATTAGTGCCATTAAAGTGAATAGCAAAAGTATGATTAACTGTAAATACTTCGCTCCAATCAATTGCTTGCACACCAAGGTATAAATCTAGATCACTGTAGACATTAAATTCATTTAGCGGAAGCATGATGCGAGAAGCTAAACGGCTCCAGAGCAAAGACTGATACATGGTTTTATCATCAGCACGGAAATAGACACCACCTTGCGTAATCTGGCAAGACTGGGCACCAAGGTGTTCAAGTTCAGTTTTTAATAATTCTTCCAGACCTCGGCCTGTGCTGGCAAACAGAGAGCGCATAATATTGTTACCACCTAAAATAAAATTGTTGGGCATTATAGCTAATTGTATTACGTTGTCATAAAGTTACTGACGATAAAAAAATAATAAAACCTTTTTGGGAGCACTGATGATCAACGTATCACGCCTTTATATACACCCTGTAAAATCAATGAAAGGGATCCGTCTTTCTCAAGCCTTTGCCCGTGAAAGCGGCTTCACGTTTGATCGTGATTTTATGATAACGACCCCTGAGGGAACATTTATCACCGCACGTAAATACCCTTTGTTGCTGTGTTTTATTCCCACTGTAATGACAAATGGTATTTATATTCAAGCACCCGATGGTGAAGGAATTGCCATTACTTATCAGGATTTTCAATCTTCATTACAACCAACTGAAGTGTGGGGAAATCATTTTACCGCTTATGTTGCCCCAGATGAAATAAATCAATGGTTCAGCCGCTATTTAGGCATGGATGTACAACTTCGCTGGACGGGTGAAAAATCAACACGTCGAGTAAAAAAATCTCCTGAAACCGCGGTTTCGTTCGCTGACGGTTACCCTTATCTATTGATTAATGAAGCCTCATTTCAGTCTCTGCAACAGCGTTGCCCAGCTTCAATCAATATTGAGCAATTTCGCGGTAATATCATCATCACAGGTGCAAAACCTTTTGCAGAAGATAGCTGGCAAACAATCCGTATTGGCTCTGTCGTCATGGACTTAGTCAAGCCTTGCAGTCGCTGCATTATGACCACTATCAGTATCGATAAAGGCATTAAGCATCCTACCACAGAACCGTTAGCAACACTGCAAACATTCCGTACAGATGAAAAAGGCGATGTGGATTTTGGTCAAAATATTATCATTCGCCAATCAGGTATTATTCGTGTTGGGGATAAAGTTGAAATATTAGCTTATAAAGAAGCGAAATCTTATTTACAAACAACAGAGCAAACAACCGAACCGGCAACTGACAATGCGGTTACAGCAGCCTCCGCTCAAGAGCCAAAACAAGCTGTCACTATTGAATTTAATGGCATCAGCTTTGCTGGGAATAATCAAGAGGTGTTGTTAGAGCAACTGGAAAATCACGGTTATGCTATTCCCTATAGTTGTCGTGCGGGGATTTGTGGCTCTTGTGTTATTCAATTAGATGAAGGTGATGTCAATGCATTAAAAGCAGGTGCCATAAAACGTTCTGGCAGAATACTCGCATGTAGTTGTGTTCCTAAAGGCAATGTAAAACTTTCACTTAATAAAAAATAACGCTTATCTTTATCACAAATAAAAAGAAGGTAAACTGTCCTTATCTTCTTTTTATTTTGCATGATCTGCTCTGCTGATTAAGAATCATCTCATCAATAACTCAATTTTAAATTAACTATAAACTCACTTTATTTACTTTTATAAATTTGTTGCAAAAAGAGAATAATGCAGATTTGATTTTAGGAAGTGTTGTTTAAGGCCAATTGTTTTTAGCATATTATAAACAATAAGTGAAAATAAAAGAGTAAGTCCTTTTTACTCTTTTATTAGATGACTTTTTCGTACAAAAACGATCTTGGCTCAGACTGTTTATGATATTCACTTAACCGATCATTCATGATTTTTAGTGGATCACAAAACGTTAGTGTTCTATCAAATAATGCTAACTGAGGCTGGGCTAATAAGCATAAACAGGCTTGCTCTCCCACTTCCGCCACTAAAAAAAGCACTTTTTCATTGCTATCTTTCAATGCGGCTTCCACCACTTGAGCTAAATAAGGGCGGGTTGATGAATGACTCACTTCAAAATACCAGCTCTTAGGCATTAATGGCTTTAAAAAACGATGGGCTATTAATGCGTTTAACGCTAATTCTGCTCGCGACTCAGAAGGCATATCAATCTGGCGGATTTGCTCATCATATCCATAATAAAGAGCAGCATCATCAACAGTAAAAGGTGATGATTGATGAGCAGTTGCACTTAGCATTTTACTTGGAAAACGACTACGAAAAATCATTCCATTAGCTAAATCGAGCATCAACTTTTGTTGCTCGTCATCAAAATACCAACGCCAGCGATCATCGGGTTTTATTATCACTAATTATTCCCCCTTCGATTTATTACCTGCTTTTTTCTCTGATACTCAATATTAAATAACCTAAATAAAATATTTAATACCACCTAACAAAAACAGGGTTCATTTTTTTATTAATTAAGCACAATCACTGCCATTTAATAAAAAATAATCAACTAGAGGCAATATAAACGAGTTAAGGGCAGAAGAAAAGCCCTTAACTGATTATTGGATGTAATTAAATATGATTAATTATAGATTTTATAAGTGCAGGACCATGATAAATGAATCCTGAATAGACTTGTATTAAAGAAGCACCTGCATCCATTTTTTCGCGTGCGGCAGTCAATGAATCAATCCCCCCTACCCCAATAATAGGTAAAGCGCCTTTTAACTCTTCATTTAGTTGTCGAATGATTTGTGTACTTTTTGATTGAACCGGACGACCGCTTAATCCACCGGCTTCATTGCAGTGATCTAATCCACTCACTAATGATTTGTCTAATGTTGTATTGGTCGCAATTACGCCATCAATATGGTGACGCACTAAGCTATCTGCAACTTGGATTAATTCTTCATGAGTAAGATCAGGGGCGATTTTAACGGCCACAGGCACATATTTTTGATATTTCCCTTGTAACTCAAGTTGTTTATTTTTAATCGCAGATAATAAATCGTCTAATGCTTCACCATATTGGAGTGTCCGTAAGCCGGGGGTGTTAGGTGAAGAGATGTTAATCGCAATATAACCTGCATAAGGGTAAACTTTTTCCATACAGATTAAGTAATCATCTTTTCCTTGCTCTACGGGGGTATCTTTATTTTTACCGATATTAATACCCAGCACACCACCATATTGAGATTGTTTTACATTCTCTATTAGGTTATCAACCCCTAAATTATTAAACCCCATTCGATTAATTAAGCCTTCAGCTTCTACTAAGCGAAAGAGACGCGGTTTGTCATTACCTACTTGTGCTCGTGGTGTAACAGTACCCACTTCAATAAAGCCAAAACCCATTGCCCCTAAAGCATCAATGCAATCACCATTTTTATCAAGGCCGGCGGCAAGACCGAGAGGATTTTTAAATGAAAGTCCCATACAAGAAACGGGTTTGGCAGGAAGTGATTGTTGAATAAGAAATTGAAATGGGGAATGAGATAAGCGTTTTAACTGACGAAAGGTAAAATCATGGGCACGTTCAGGATCTAGCCGAAACAATGCCTTCCTTACTAAGGAATAATACATACGATCTCCATTGAGAATATCGGGTATTAGGAATGATATGTCTACGACGATTTAAGCGTCGAGCATCATATAGATAAAAGCACGAAAAGTAAACGTTTCAATTGCACAATTCACCATAAAAAATCCCCAGTTTATGATGTCCCTCGCACAATTCTCCTTTCATTAAGATGATGTAACATCTCAAAAAACTTAAAAAAATCAATATTTAAGATTTTTTTCATATTTATCAATAAATAAAGTTTTCTACAATTATTGAGCAATATAACACTAGTTAAATCCTAGCAATTCAGTAGCGCTAAACTTGGATAGTAAATTGAGTAAAAGAGTCTTTTATACTCAAAAATGGAAACTACTTTATGAACGATAAAAAAACCATTAACACGCACACCCCTTTACTTACGAATATTCGAAACCTCTTGATACAAGGTAGAAAAAACACAGTACAAGCAGTAAACAGCATAATGGTACAAACATATTGGGAAATCGGTCGTTTAATTGTTGAAGATGAACAACATGGAGATAATCGAGCAAAATTTGGAAAAAGAGTTTTACAAACTTTATCAGCTGAATTAACAAAAGAATTTGGTAAAGGATTTGATACCTCAAATCTTCGATATATGAGGAAATTTTATCTCACATTTCCAATTCGTGACGCAGTGCGTCACGAATTAAGTTGGACTCATTATAGAACGCTACTAAAACTAAAGAATGAACTCGCCCGTCAATGGTATATAGATGAAGCAATTACACAATCTTGGTCCGCCCGTGCATTAGAAAGACAAATTAGCACATTATATTATGAACGATTACTTTCAACACAGGGGAAACAGCAAAGTATTTATCCTGTATTAGCTGAAGGAAAACAAAAAACTACTGAACTCGCAACTTCAGTCAAAGATTATTTACGTGATCCCTATATTTTTGATTTTCTAGGACTACCTAGTAGTATCCTGCAAGAAAATAAACTAGAACAAACTTTAATAGAAAACCTAAAAGAATTCTTACTCGAATTAGGAAAAGGGTTTGCTTTTGTCGAACGACAACAACGTATTAGTACTAATGATGGTGATTTCTATATTGATTTAGTTTTTTATAACTTTCACTTAAAATGCTTTTTGTTAATAGACTTAAAAATGCATAAACTCACCCATCAAGATGTTGGGCAAATGGATATGTATGTCCGCATGTATGAAGAGAAAAAACGCCGTCATGATGATAATCCAACCATAGGACTAATTCTTTGCACTGAAAAAAATCACACAGTAGCCAAATACTCCATTCTAAATGAAAGTAAACAGCTATTCGCTTCAAAATATATGCTTGAATTACCAAGCGAAAAAGAATTAATTTTACAATTAGAAAAAGAACGCCAAAAATTATTTGAATAATAGTCATAACCCCTTAGCTTTTATTCAATACATATTATTAAACCATTATAATTTTTTGTATGAAATACTTACCATAAAAAATCCCCAGAATATGCTGGGGATCTAATTATCATGCTAACTTAATACCTTCTTATCACTTACTTAGTGATAGCGATATAGTGTTAATCCGCTAATGCTTTAGTGATTTTCTCATATAAATCACCTGATAAGTTATCAAGGGCTTTTAGCTTTAATAACTCGGCACGCATTTTCTCTTGGCGATTAGCATCATAGCGTTTCAAACGAATAAACGGCTCAATAAGACGAGATGCAACCTGTGGATTTCGGCTATTTAAGTCAGTCAGAATTTCTGTCAATAATAAATAACCTGAGCCATCTTCTGCATGGAAAGCTACAGGGTTATTATTCACAAACGTACCGATTAAAGCACGAGTACGATTTGGGTTAGCTAAAGTAAAAGAGCGATGTGATAGCAAACTGCGTACTGTTTGTAATACATCAGTTGCCGGACTCATTGCTTGTAAGCTAAACCACTTATCCATTACCAAGCCATCTTGATGCCATTTATCATCAAACTCTTGTAATAGTGCCTCTTTACAAGGTAATTGTGCCATTACTGCGGCATTTAAGGCCGCGAGTGCATCGGTCATATTGTCGCTATTGTGATATTGCGCTTCAACCAATTGATTACCCGTTTGCTGGTTTTCAACGGCTAAATAACCCAAGCAGACATTGCGTAAATCACGTTTAGCAATATCACCATGATCGACACGGTAAGCACCGATATGCATTGAGTGATAAACCGCAGAGAACTCATCAGCCATTTCAGTGGCTAAAGTTTTACGAATAAAACCTAAGGCCTGATGAATAGCAATAGGATCGATAATAGCAAAAGCTTCGCCCGCTTCAACATCGGTAGGTAATGTCAGAATAAGTGCCGCCAAGGCAGGATCGATATCTTTATCAAGCAATACAGCACGGAAAGCATCAATCACCATTTCAGGTAAAATTAATGGTTGCCCTTTTTGAACACGCGAAACGTTTTCTTTAATATAACGCCCTAATAAAGATTGCGCCGCATCCCAACGAGAAAAAGCATTACGTGCATGTTTCATTAAGAATGAGAGTTGCTCATCCGTAAAAGGATAATCAAGTTTTACTGGCGCAGAGAATTCTCGCAATAATGAAGGAATTGGCTGTTGAGCAACATCATCAAAAATAAACTGCTGCTCTTCTCTCACCACATTTAATACATTAGAAACCGGCTGACCTTGTGAACGTAAAGGGATAACCTCCCCTTGTTGATTATATAATTCAATATCTAACGGAATATGTAGAACTTGTTTTTCCGCCTGATCTGCCGTTGGTGGCGTCATTTGGCTGACGGTTAATGTATATTGCTGTTTTTGTGCGTCATAGCTATCACGTACAGTCAATACCGGTGTACCTGATTGGCTATACCAACGACGGAATAAAGTCAGGTCAACATTAGAGGCATCTTCCATCGCTTGTACAAAATCATCACAGGTCGCTGCACTACCATCGTGACGATGAATATACATCTGCATACCCGCTTGGAATTTCTCTTCACCGAGTAGCGTGTGGATCATACGGATCACTTCCGCCCCTTTTTCATATACCGTTAAGGTATAGAAGTTATTCATTTCAATCACACTATCTGGACGAATTGGATGAGCCATTGGGCTTGCATCTTCGGCAAACTGTGCTGTACGCATAACACGCACGTTATTGATACGATTAACTGAGCGAGAGCCTAAATCAGAGCTAAATTCTTGATCACGGAAAACCGTTAATCCCTCTTTTAAGCTTAATTGGAACCAGTCACGGCAAGTAATTCGGTTACCTGTCCAGTTATGGAAATATTCATGGCCAATAACAGATTCAATCCCTAAATAATCTTTGTCTGTTGCTGTTTCGCTTTTAGCAAGAACATATTTAGAGTTAAAGACATTAAGCCCTTTATTCTCCATTGCCCCCATATTAAAGAAATCAACAGCGACTATCATATAGATATCGAGATCGTATTCTAAATTAAAGCGTGACTCATCCCATTTCATGGCATTTTTTAGTGATGTCATCGCCCAATCAGCACGATCAAGATTACCTTTATCGACAAATAGCTCTAAAGCAACTTCACGACCACTTTTAGTGTTAAATGTATCGCGTAATACATCAAAGTCTCCCGCCACTAATGCAAAGAGATAACTTGGTTTAGGATGCGGATCTTCCCAAGTCACCCAATGACGACCATCTTCAAGATCACCTTGTGCAACACGGTTACCATTAGATAATAGATAAGGATACTGTTTTTTATCTGCAGTGATCGTGGTGGTATAGCGCGCTAAAACATCCGGTCTATCTAAGTAATAAGTAATATGACGGAAACCTTCCGCTTCACACTGTGTACATAGCGCATCGCCAGAAACATATAACCCTTCTAAAGCGGTATTAGCTGATGGGTTAATCTCATTAACAATTTTTAACGTAAATTGTTCAGGCAATTGGTCAATGATGAGTTTGCCGTTTTCTTCTTTATAGTGTGTCCAAGCAACATCATTAACAAAAATAGATTTTAATGTTAAATCGTCCCCATCTAACACCAACGGCGTTACCGTTGTCGCTAAGCGCTTGCATTGGCTAATAGCAGTAACCTGTGTTTTTTCTTTATCTAAGATAAAATCAAGATGCAAATCAGTGATGGTGTAATCTGGGGCGCGGTAATCTTTACGATATTTAGCAATTCTTTGTTGTGTCATAGAAAAAAGCCTTTTAGTTAACACGACTATTTTACGGTTATATAACCAAAGCTTACTCGTCAAAAAACGGTTTAGCTAGTCGAATATTCAATTGAGCACATTAAAAGTCAATAGAATGTTAATGGAATATTAATATGTGTAACTAATTTATTTGCTAATTGATGCTAACATACTCCCAAATTATGTTTAACGTGGTAAACTCAATAGAGATTTACAGCTTGTTTTTATGTCGCAGAGAAATATTAACGAATAGTGACGCATTATCATCATATTCGGGTATACTCTCCAACCTTAACGATTTAGCTGACATAAAAACGCTCCGTGAGGATGCTTGACGCGCTATGATTTTAGACGCTACACCGATTATTACATCACTGTTGGATACCGATGCATACAAGCTCCACATGCAACAGGCGGTTTACCATCATTATAGTGATATTCCTGTCGTTGCTGAATTCCGCTGCCGGAGTGATGAACGTCTAGGTGAATATGCAACAACCTTACGCCATCAAGTGGATATGATGGCAGACTTGTCATTAACTAATGAAGAGTTTGGCTATCTTCAAAGCCTGCCTTTCTTTAAAAATGACTATCTGCAATGGTTTAAACATTTTCGCTTTAAACCCGAGCAAGTGCATATCGCGACCACTGCTGACAATCAATTGACAATTAAGATAACTGGCCCTTGGCGTGAAGTTATTTTATGGGAAGTTCCTTTGTTAGCATTGGTGAGTGAAATTGTCCATCGTGCTCGTTCGCCACAAATCACCGCTGATGACGCTGTTATTCAATTACGCAAACTTATCGATATTTTCTATCGTGATGCGGCTGAACAACAGATTGATTTAGCGGATTTCAAATTGATGGATTTTGGTACTCGTCGTCGCTTTTCTTATGATGTGCAACGTGCCATTGTCGATGAATTAAAAAATCATTTCCCTTATCTTATCGGCACCAGTAACTATCATTTTGCTGAACGTATGCAACTGGCCCCCGTAGGCACACAAGCCCATGAATGGTTCCAAGCACATCAGCAAATTAGTCCCGAGCTTGCCAATAGTCAACGGGCTGCATTGCAATCATGGCTAGATGAATACCCAGATCAACTCGGTATTGCACTCACTGATTGTATCACTATGGATGCATTCTTACGTGACTTTGATATGCCATTCGCCAGCCGTTATCAAGGGTTACGTCATGACTCAGGTGATCCGATTGAATGGGGTGAAAAAGCCATTGCTCATTATGAAAAGCTCGGTATCGATCCGATGAGTAAAGTATTGGTATTCTCTGATAGCCTCGACTTTCAGAAAGCCTTAGTACTTTATAAGCATTTCCATAAGCGTATCCGCTTAATTTTTGGTATCGGCACCAGATTGACTTGTAATATTCCGAATATTACACCTCTTAATATTGTGATTAAGCTGGTGGAGTGTAATGGTAAACCTGTTGCTAAATTATCGGATAGTCCAGGTAAAACCATTTGTGAAGATGATGAGTTTGTCGACAAGTTACGTAAAGCCTTTGATGTTCCTCTTGTTAGGCAAGCTTGTTAATAAAGATTAAATCGCTATCTATTCACTCTATCTATTCTATCTATAAAGAAAGGGCCAATATTGCCCTTTCTTTTTGCTATCACCCCCACTATTCGACTGATTTTACCTATTTTTAGCAAAATATTTTCTATAAAGGCTTTTCTCTTGCTGATTCCCTCTTTAAACTGAAATTTCCTACTTGTTTCCTGCGCTATTGCAAGTAACATAGAAAAACTGTCCGACAGGGGCAGAATGAATTTACTAAACAATTATTTTAATTAAACGAAGAGAGATTTATTTATGATCGTTGCGCCTGTAGTCGACGTACTGCAAGGCCGTATCGCGGTTGGCGAAGACGTCACCGTTCGCGGTTGGGTACGTACAAGAAGAGATTCAAAAGCTGGTATCTCATTCCTTACCGTCTATGACGGTTCCTGCTTTAATCCAGTACAGGCCATCATTAATAATAATTTACCGAATTATCAAGATGAAGTGCTGCACTTAACCACAGGTTGCTCTGTGGAAGTCACCGGTAAAATTGTTGAATCTCCGGGTCAAGGTCAGAACTTTGAAATTCATGCGACCAAAGTTGTGGTAGTAGGAATGGTTGATGATCCGGAAACTTATCCGATGGCCGCTAAACGTCACAGCGTTGAGTATCTGCGTGAAGTTGCTCATCTTCGTCCACGCACAAACTTAATTGGTGCTGTTGCACGTGTTCGCCATACCTTGGCACAAGCACTACATCGTTTCTTCGATGAGCAAGGCTTTTTCTGGGTTTCTACGCCATTAATTACGGCGGCGGATACCGAAGGTGCGGGTGAAATGTTCCGTGTCTCTACCTTAGATATGAACAACCTGCCACGTACTGATAAAGGTGAAGTTGATTTTAGCGAAGACTTTTTTGGTCGCGAAGCTTTCTTAACCGTATCAGGACAATTAAACGGCGAAACTTATGCCTCTGCATTAAGTAAAGTCTATACTTTCGGCCCAACTTTCCGCGCTGAGAATTCAAATACTAGTCGTCACTTAGCTGAATTCTGGATGGTTGAACCTGAAGTGGCTTTTGCTGATCTGAATGATATCGCCGGATTAGCAGAAAAAATGCTGAAATATGCCTTTTCTGCCGTGTTAGCTGAGCGCAGAGATGATATGGAGTTTTTTGCTCTACGCGTTGATAAAGAAGCCATTACACGTTTAGAGCACTTTATCGCTTCTGATTTCGCACAAATTGACTACACAGATGCGATTACTGTGTTAGAAAATTGCGGCCAGAAATTTGAAAACCCAGTTTATTGGGGTGTTGACCTCTCCTCCGAGCATGAGCGCTACCTTGCTGAGAAACACTTTAAAGCCCCTGTGGTTGTGAAGAACTACCCGAAAGATATCAAAGCATTCTATATGCGTATGAATGAAGATGGTAAAACAGTTGCGGCAATGGATGTGTTAGCACCAGGTATCGGTGAAATCATTGGTGGTTCTCAACGTGAAGAACGTTTAGAGATGTTTGATAAACGTTTAGCTGAGATGGGTATGAATAAAGAAGACTACTGGTGGTATCGTGATTTACGCCGTTATGGCACAGTACCACACTCTGGTTTTGGTCTCGGCTTTGAACGCTTAGTTGCTTATGTGACTGGCGTCACAAATATTCGTGAAGTGATCCCATTCCCACGTACACCAAGAAATGTCGATTTCTAATAGTTTGATTAATTAGTAGCCAACAAAAAACATTTGTGTTGCTGATTAATTGTACTAACTTTAGTTATACCAGAAGCCAACCTCAGGGTTGGCTTTTTTTATGCATGGCTACAATTTGATGGAAAAGTTCCCCCAAATACACACTTTGAAATACATTGTTACAATTTGTTACACTTTTTTCGATTTTGTAGCAAATTCGGGGTAGATAAAATTTTTTACCAATGGAACACTGTCACCCGACACAGACGACACTTAACTCTCATAAATAGTTCCATAAAAATTAAGAAACTATTTCTGGCAGTGGCAAAGGTGTCTGAATAACACCAATGAGGGTAATAATAATGATGAAGCGCAATATTCTTGCAGTGGTAATCCCAGCTTTAATGTTTGCTGGTGCAGCAAACGCAGCTGAAATGTACAACAAAGACGGCAACAAAGTAGATATCTACGGTAAAGTTGACGTTCGTCATTACTTCGCTGACAAAGATTCTGGTGAAGACGGTGATGCATCTCGTGCACGTATCGGTTTCAAAGGCGAAACTCAAATAAATAAAGACCTAATTGGTTTTGGTCGTTTTGAATACGAAGTTAAAACTAATAATACTGAAGGAAGCAAAGGTAACGACAAAACTCGTCTAGCTTTTGCTGGTCTGAAATTTGCTGACTTCGGTTCTTTAGACTACGGCCGTAACTACGGTGTAATTTATGACACCAACGCATGGACTGACGTTCTGCCTTTATGGGGCGGTGACTCCATGGCGCAAACTGACGTTTATATGACTGGCCGTACTACTGGCGTATTAACTTACCGTAACACTGATATGTTCGGTTATGTTGATGGTTTAAGCTTTGCTCTGCAATATCAAGGCAAAAATAACGAAAACACCAACAATACTCGTGGTACATATGATCCAAAAGATCCAGCGTCAAGTAAAGCAGATGCTAAATCAAATGGCGACGGTTTTGGTTTCTCTACCGCTTATAACTTAGGCTGGGGCGTAACACTGGGTGGTGGTTACTCAAGTTCTGCTCGTACAGCACCACAACAACACGCAAGCTTAGCTGGTGGTGAACGTGCTGAAGCATGGAACGTTGGTGGTAAATTCGAAGCTAACAATGTTTACTTAGCAGCAATGTACGGTGAAACCCGTAACATGACTTATTTCGGTGAAGATAAAGATATTGCTAACAAAACTCAAAATATCGAGTTAACTGCACAGTATGATTTTGCTGATTTAGGTATCAAACCATCTTTAGCCTATGTTCAATCTAAAGGTAAAGATCTAGGTTACAAGAACTTTAATAATGACCAAGATTTAGTTAAATATATCTCTGTAGGTTCTTTCTACAAATTTAACAAAAATATGACTGCGGTTGTTGATTATAAAATCAACCTGATTGATAAAAATGACTTCACTAAAGAAGCTGGCATTGCAACTGACAACGTAGTTGGTTTAGGTCTGACTTATCAGTTCTAATTACCCTTTAAGGTAATTAAACAGTCAAGTTAATTGATTTGAAAAGCAACACTTCGGTGTTGCTTTTTTATTTGCCTATCCTATTTATATTGCTCGCTTTTCTGTTCCTCCTTTTCTAATACCAAGATAAACAGTTTATTATACTAAACTGTTAGTTATTTTTAGTGGTTATATTTACATGTTAATGTAATCACGAAAGATTTACTTATTTACATCTTGTTTTGCTATTTATTCTCACTTAGTTCACAACTTCTTGCTAATTTCTCTACAAACTGTTGGCAAACCGATTCTATAGCGTTACTCTTGTTACTCATAATTCTGCTTCGTTTTGAGCTTAGGGAATAATTACACTATGTTTGAGAAAATCATTGCTGCACCAGCCGATCCTATTCTGGGTTTAGCTGATAGTTTCCGTTCTGATACTCGTGAAAACAAAATTAACTTAGGGATTGGTGTTTATAAGGATGAAACAGGTAAAACACCTGTACTCACCACCGTTAAAAAAGCAGAAAAATATTTATTAGAAAACGAATCCACTAAAAATTATCTTCCTATTAGCGGTATTCCTGAGTTTGGTGCGGTCACTCAAGCACTGTTGTTTGGTGAACAACACCCTATCATCACAGAAAAACGTGCACGTACAGCACAAGCTCCGGGTGGTACTGGGGCATTACGTATTGCTGCGGACTTTATTGCTCAGCAAACTAATGCTAAACGTGTATGGATAAGTAACCCGACTTGGCCAAACCATAATAATATTTTTCAGACTGCAGGCTTAGAGATTTGCCAATATGATTATTATGATGCCGAAAGCCACGGTTTAGATTTTGAAGGTATGCTAGCCAGCCTACAAAATGCACAAGCAGGTGATGTTGTGCTATTCCACGGATGTTGCCATAACCCAAGTGGTATTGACCCAACGCTAGAGCAATGGCGTCAACTGGCTGCCTTATCCGCAGAGAAAGGTTGGTTACCAGTATTTGACTTTGCTTACCAAGGTTTTGCTAATGGTCTTGAAGAAGACGCGCAAGGCTTACGCCTATTTGCTGAAAGCAATCCTGAGCTGATTGTTGCAAGCTCATATTCAAAAAACTTTGGCCTTTATAATGAGCGTGTAGGTGCTTGCACTATTGTCGCAAAAGAGAGCGATACTGCTGAGAAAGCATTTAGCCAAGCCAAGGCGATTATTCGCGCAAACTACTCTAATCCACCGGCACATGGTGCATCTGTGGTGACCACTATTTTATCTAACCCAGAGTTAAAAGAAGAGTGGATTGAAGAGCTCACCACAATGCGTGAACGCATTCAGCGTATGCGCCAATTGCTGGTGACAACCTTACAAGAAAAAGGCGCAAAACAAGATTTCAGCTTTATTATTGACCAAAATGGTATGTTCTCATTTAGTGGCCTTAATAAAGAGCAAGTTGAACGTCTACGTGCTGAATATGGTATTTATATTGTCGGCTCTGGTCGTATTAATGTCGCAGGCTTAACACTGGAAAATATGGTTCCATTGTGTGAAGCCATTGTCGCTGTACTTTAATGGCTTTTTCATCGTTTTAAAGCATACAGTTAGATAACACGTTTTATAACCCAACAGCATTTAATTAGATATGTTGTTGGGTTTTTTATTGTTTTATTCGTGCTGTGGGAAAAAACCATACTGAATTTGTTTTGAAAGCCGTTCGACGTTCAGCCGAAGAAACACTGACAGATCTGCGAGTCATAAATGTTAATTCCGAAGTTTATCAGGAATTTATCAACCCACTTGATGCAACACTTGTAAGCAACGAAACATTACGAAAAACAGTGATGTCTAAATCCCCTTAAGAGGAATGACATTGAAACTGACAGCACCTGAACCACGCAAAATAGGCCATATGCAGGAGGTTTTTCCTCCGGTGAAAAGGCTTTAGAACTCTGGAGGGGTAAGTTCCAATAAGGCCTTGATGTTCACAATAATCCTATTATTTATAAGGTCTCACTATCTTATGCCAAGCGGTTCCATCATACAGATCAACATTATAATCATCAGCTACAACTAAAATTCCATCGCGGACATCCATATGACCTGAGGCGATAACATTTTTATCACCATCCTTGGGACGGACCATTTCTTTACCATTCCAACACTGTAAGCGATAGTCATCACATGCCCACACTTTATCTTCAAACCAACGCAACTGGTTCAGTAAAATAGCCGAACTGCCGTGATAAAGTTTTTCCCATTGATATTCACGCCCTCGCCATAAACTGCCCCCTTCACCGCCAATATACACATAACCATCAGGGGCACATAAAACTGCACTTAATTGCTCATTAGAGGGAAAACCACAGGGGAACCAGATTTCGCCATTATAATGCCAAACATCACCTGCACCGCCAACGGCATACATATCCTGTTCAGAGAAACCATCGAGATCAGTGAATCCCATATCTGTATTGGTTTCTCCTCCTGGTATCCCATGTTGAATTCTCTGCCATTTTCCAATATCCACTCGTTTATAAATTTCGCGCGAAGTACCAACATAATAAGCATATCCACCAACACATTTGATATTTTTAGGGTTTGCATAGTCACCATCCATAACTTTTTCTAGCGGAAATTTAGATCCACTGCCCATACACTTGACAAACCCACCATCGCCTCTAGATGCAAGCATCCCTTGTTCTTTCGGTTTTAAACAAATACCTACTTTAGGATTATCGAACCCTTCAATTCTAATATAATCAATCGGGTCATCTGGTGTGTCTAAATAAATACATAATAACTGTGAGGGGATTTCGCTGTTCCATAAGTTTCGAGCCTTTTCGTATGGAATATCTTTGCGCAAACAAAAGTACACAATATTTTTATCTCGGATTGCACAACCAGTAAAAATATATCCCTTGATATATTTGGCCCAATGTTTATTAGTTATATACTCCATTATCTTTCTTTCCTTTTTTCAGTTGTTATAGGATCTCATCTAGAACCTTTTGTACACTTTATCCGGCTCATGTTAGTGATAGATGACTGTGTTGGCAATCGCACTGGCTTTCCATAACCGTTTTCAATCCGGCGCCCTAAGATATCGTAGCAGTATTCCGCTCGCTGATACCCTAAGGGCCCTTGGTCGATATCCACCGCGATAATGCGGTGGTCACTGTCATAGTGATAACGTTGTCCCGAGCTACTGCCTTTTTCATAGCGGGAGACCATGCGACCAAAACCGTCGTAGCGATAATCAAATTTATCACTGCCTTGTACTTGGTTATGCGGTGCTTCGCTGTGCGGACGAGTCAGTAAATTGGCTGCTGCATCATACAGAAAGTGTTCGGTTTGCACCGACCCTAAATGCGCCGTCAATTGTCCCAGCGGGTCGTACTGATAACTGTGGTAGTACCAATGTCCGGCGGTAAAAACCTCGCCCGTTTGACCATAACTGACACTGCGCTCGATAAGTTGATTGCGTTTATCCCAACGATAACGACGGTCTATCACCGGGGTCACAAACTGTGAGGCATTCATTTGGCGCGCCACTTGGTGCGTAATGATGATTTTTAAAGCGCTACTATATTTTGACATAAAAAGCTCCCCGGTAATTGATTGTCCAACTATTGGGGGGCACTTCCAAGATTTGATTTCTTTTCCGGCTTTTTATTCTATTTTCTTTTCAGTTTATTCAAACCATCATTTAATATTTTTATATTACTTACATCCCCACCACGATCTATATATGCAGACCATTTAGGATAGTATTCTTTAAATAAAAGATTGCCCAAATCAGTTAGATCGGAACTGTATAGCACTAGTTCATCTTTTACCTCCCCATTATCCTTAAATGGCTCTAAAGTAATCAAGTTATTTTCCTTAAGAAAAATCATCAACACTTTAGTTATCTTAGTTATTTTCTCACGATAAGATAAACTTTTGTTTCTTTTCAACAAAGTTGAATAGTTAAACCTTAATACACTCATATTCATCTCCGCTAATCAAGACGTATTATTCGAGATATATCATCAACAAGACCAACCATTTTTCCGTCAGCATTACGCAAATGTCGCTGACTAATAACATTTTCTTTGCCAAACATATTTTGCAATCGTTTTAGCAGTTTCGCTTCTCGGGCATCCCCACTTACTTTATTTGGTATACACGTGAGACCTAACGGATCCCACCATGTCAATGGATTTGGCGCATAAGCATATAAATTTATACCCCTGCCAACCCTATCGGGTCTTGTTGGGTAAAACGCCCTAAATCCGGAGTATAGTACCTGAACGTATTATAATGCAGGCCAGTATACTCGTATCATCTTGATACTCGCCCTATGGGCCAGCGCAAGCGCTGTTCAAATTTGTTCCCGACAAATTTGCCTTTGCCGAAATACTGCCCTTGAAAGCGCAGGTTCTGTTCACGATTAAACGAGTTTTTTCATCATAATCTCTTCAATTTTAGGGCAGATATTCTAATTATAGCTGTCTTATTTTAAGGGAAGTCGGCAATATCCCGTTTCACTGCCTAATTGAATAACTATTTTTTATTCGATGCCCAAAAAGAATAGTCAGACACATAGATTTCACTTATTCTTAGATCTAATGGAATATGTTCTATATAATCTGCGATTTCATCATAAGGGGAAGGTAGTATAAAAGAAATACCATAATCTTCATCTATAATAATAGATCCATTTAATATACGCTGACTTCTTGTTAGTTTAATTAATTCTCCCATTAACATACCAGAATATAGTTTATTTTTATATTTCCCTTTATACTTCTCGTTACACCCAATCGAAATAATCGTCCCATCTAATAATGTTGCTATAGTTAGAATATTATCAATATAATAAGCTATCCTACAATCTTCATTAGGTAAATAATAATTAGATTGACTGACATCATGATGTTCATACAACTCGCTAATGTAAAGACTAATATTTTCACCAACAAAAATATTACCCATTGATTTATAACTTATTATAGAGGCGTTAAAATCTATCATTTTCATCAACCATTCATTAATACGCTATCAATATAAACTGGCGATTCTTTAATAAGATCATAGTTTTTAAAATCACCATGACCTATTCTCCCTAAAACTTCATCAGAAGTTTTACTTGTAGATTTATAAACTTTCCAATAATCATTTCGATGAATATTCTTCTGAATTCCTAAACCACCAGGATGATAATCAAGTTTATAAGTTGTCGCTGATTTTGTTGTTTTCATATAAGCCATATGTTGAATAATAAGAATTATCTGTTCTATATCCCGAGCATAACTACAACTCAACGATTTTTCAGTGATTCTGACTAATTTTATGTAATGCTTTATGTAAAATAGATTTTCTTAATGAACGATTAAAATTATTCAAAGGTATATCTTTATTTAAAAACATCTTAAATCTATTTATTAGTTGATGATCAATATTATTAATAGGTAATTTATTTAACTCTCTCATTCTAAGTAATACTATTACTTCACAAGGTATTAATTTGTAAGTTACATGATTAAAGTTTTCAGTTGAGTTAATTTCAGGAAAATTTATCGATATATGATAATTGCAAAGTTCATTTAATAATGAGCTTATATCTTCATGATGGGAAAAACCATCAACAAAAATTTTATATTTTAAACTAAAATCAAACTCTTTTATTCCCCACTCAATATCATTACTTAAGTCATCATTAACTGAATTTAATTTTTCCTTGGAAAGATAAAAAACAAGTGGTATTAAAGTCTCTGACAACTCATCATCAATAAATTCATTGCTAGCTTTAATACTTCTAATTAGACTTTTAAAAACAACAATTTGATCATCTAGAGAAAAATAAGACAATGTGATAAAATATACAGAAATTAGTTCATTTAAATTTTTTTCTATTTTGTTGCCAAAGTATTCTTCACAATAACACTCCAATACAGAAAAATAAAAATAATTGATCAACTCAATATAATTATCTTTTTTCTCCATTAAGAAATCTCTTAATAAAAGCACGATTGTGCTACTTTTTTCATTTAGTAAGGCATTAATATTAAGTGTTATTTTACATTTTTTTTCAAAGAAATCATCATTCCATTCATAAATAAACTTATTAGTAACATTTTCTATATAATCGACTAAAGCATTATCTATAAAATCATAATACTCTTTATCTTCTAAAATAAAATTAATAGCTGATTCTAATTCACGATAAAATTGTTCTATCTCTTTCATCCTACCATTCCTCAAACGTTATATTCCAATCATAAAATTTGGGATTTCGGCCAACATTTACCTGAATTCCATTCAAAAAATCAAGTTTAATTCAATGCATTGACATAACGGAAGGTTTTTCGCACCTCGTTTTGCTGTAATAACGGTTCGTTGGGCTAAATCATACGTCAGTTCGGTATGCTCTAAACAGCGTTTACCGTCTTTAAGCTAGTGCTCAACCACTCGCCACTCAGGTTCATTGTCTGATAATGGTAAAGCGAAATATAGACTTTCATAACCATTACCTGCTAAACATTGGCTAGTAGCGATAATTTTTAAATCACAACTTTATTTTGGCACAAAAAACAGTAATTGGTTACATAACTATTGTTATTTTTCAGAAAGCTAAGCTCTTACTGAGCTTTTTATTGCTCTTTATATCTCGATTTAAAAAATTCCCAATATTTAGGAGAATGTTCTTTAAATGCTCTGTACTGTCCTTTGTTATAAGCTTGCAAAAAGTATTGATAGGCCTCATCTTTCTTATCTAATTCTAGATGTACCGCCCCTAAATCAATTAATTCTGATGTAGCATAAGCGGGAATATCACATTTGAACATTTCTTCAGCCCACTGTTTAGCATTATCATATTTTTTCAAGCTAAAATATGCTCCATAAATACAATTAATTAACCATAATGATATTCCATCTCCAAAAAAATGCTTAGGATTCGGTAAATTATCCCAAATATCTAAATACAGATTCAAAGCACCACTAACATCGCCTTTTTCCTCCAAAATATTACCACTTTCGATTCTTTTTATTATGTCTTTTTCAGAAAAAATATCAGTATGATTCATATGACCTACTCCGCTGGAAGAAAATATACTTGCCCAAGTTTAGCACCTTAAGAACGGTTAATAGAATAATGATCCAAGTAGTAGTTTTCCGAATTTAACAGCCAGTCTCTAACAGATATTCAAGAAGTGATTTAGTGAATTTTAAATGTCACATTTAACAAGAGAAAGTGAAAAAAGTAATGAAGACCTCTAGGTTAATATTAACGCCGTAACTAAGGGTAGAAACCCTTAACTACCATTAACCACAACAACTATAAAAGGTAGTTAATTATGACTAAGCAAAATAATAAAGTAGAAATACCAATAAATAAACCAGCTAAAACAGAATGTTATTATACAGTGAACTATGTTCCGATGGGTTGAAGTATCGAGAGTTCTTTCCGGCTAATCTAAAATTATTCAGCTAATTTAAACCAAAATTCATTATATTGTGAGCCCACAGCATTAGATACTTGTTTGGCTATTTCTTCAGAACTCTGTTGATTTCTGAGTAAAAAAATAGTCCCTATGCCACAAAAAAATAAGTAAAAGTTAGACGATATAACCTTGGCATCATCCCAATTTAACTCTGATGTAATCACACTAACTGATTCGTTCTTAACATCTAAGATAAATGTGTAATGATCTGATATAGCAATAACAATTTTATCATTTGGCTTTTGGCCTCTGCCCCACCAAACACCACTATTGATATCTAACAGATCATTTAAATAGTTGCCTGAACTACCAAAAATAATTGGTCCTAAAGTAAAATAACCAAAGTTATATTGACGTATTAAAGATGAAAAAGTATTAGGAAAAGTTACACCTAAACGTTTTTCAGTATCTTCAACCTCATCAATTTCTGTTATTTTTCCAACCAAGCGCAATCCTGTTACCATTGGTTCTAGAGGTAAAAACTCTTTATCTAAACCACTCTTAATATCTTCTATAGACAGAAGCATATATCCTCACTTTGTATGCCAAACTCCGCCACTACCAACATGAGTTTTACCCGGAACAGGTATCACATACTGGCTAAAATCCACATGGTGATGAATCAAGGCATTTCCTTTATAGTTTATATCTTAAGGAAATACCTTTATCCATGTATCATCAATTCTAGGTGATACTTTTAACCTAGAGTAGTTATCTATTAAATACTTATTACTTGCACACTCAATGAGTTTGGCCTTAACTGACTCCATTGCTCCCAAAATTGCTGAGTATTCCTAATTCCGCCTTTAGACGTTATATCCCCACTAGTAAAAGTATGTGAGTCAATTGAATATTTAGGGTCAGGCCGCCCTGGGATAGTTGGATCTATACGCGTTTGATAAGAGTTATTTCCGCGACTAATTGAAGTATTCATTTGGCGTGCCACTTGGTGCGTAATACGTCCCCGACAGTCATAGCCCGTTTCATTGTCTAAGGCGCCACTGGTGCGCAACGTTTCTCGGTGTAAACGGTCTCGTTGATATTCCGCCAATACCGTCAGTTGCTCATTATCTCGCCATTGCGTTTGTTGTAAATGCCCAGAGCCGTAATACAGGTATTCAAATGCCCGTTGATGGGGCAACTCGGTGCGAGTGATATTACCCAGCACATCATAGTGATGCTGATAATCACCGCGAGCACTGGCTTCTCGAACCAACTGCCCCACTTTATCGTAGGTAAAGGTCAGGGTGTCTTGATACTCTACGCGGGCAGTGGTGCCGGTGCGATAATCAGCATTTTCTCGAAACAGCAACTTGATTTTATTCAGTCACTATTTCATACTGACCTACAATATCAAAAACATGATCATAAGTGCTTAATATATACCTTTTATTTCCCGAACGATGTTCTTCTTCAACTTCATCAAAACTAGAGGACGAATATTTCTCATATGGATAGTCGTCTAACATATATATCTTAATAGATTCAATATGATAAAAATTAATACAAATATTTATAGGATCTTTATCTTTTATCTGTGGTCTACAACCTGATAATAATAAAGATGCACTTACTTTAATACTTAATGGAGTCATATTTAATGCTACATCAGTAGTAATTAGCGCATTTCTTGAATATATGATCCCATATACTGTTTTTATAGCCTGAGTTTTCATTTTATTAAATACATTTCCTAATTTGAATGGATTTACCGCCATCTTCTGTAGAAAATCTACGATCAAGGTTTATTTCTTTTAATTCTTTAAGTGTTGCCCATCTAGATGGAATTTTCTCTATACCAGCCTCTTTTGCCGCATATAACCTACGGTTATCTAAACTGAATACTGTATGCTTATGTGTTCCTTGTGATATAAGCCTTTCCTGTGTGGAAGGAGGAAGATCTTTCATTCTTATCTTACGTATTGGCTCAACCTGATTTATATAAGACGGATCATTAATAAGCCTATGCTTTAAATCATTAATATTTCTTCCATCATCGAATATAGGATTAATGTCATTCTGAGAATAGTGAATGGTTTTCGGACTAACTGGCTTTAATCCTAAGGAATCCACCCATGTCAATGGATTTGACGCATAAGCATATAAGTTTATCCCCCCTTCCAACCCTATCGGGTCTTGCTGGGTAAAACGACCTAAATCCGGGGCATAGTACCTAAACGTATTATAATTATAATGCAGACCAGTATACTCGTATCATCCTGATACTCGCCCTACCGGCCTGCGCAAGCGCTGTTCAAATTTGTTCCCGACAAATTTGTCTTTGTCGAAATACTGGCCTTGAAAACGTAGATTTTGTTCGCGATTAAATTTCTCCGATGGGCGAGATTGTTGTAAACTCTCCCATGCGCCGTATTGTCCTTGCCAGACTTTCATAATACCGGACAGTGAAGATATCCTGACGATTAAGCAACAAAATCAGCAATTGTAAGCCTAGAACGCTACATTTAAGCTGAAGGTGAAGACACTGCTCGGGGAGTGATATTGTGTGATTTACCTGCTTTGGTGTGGAGTTATAGCCAAAGCAGGTTATCATAAAATTGATTTTTGTAATTATTTATATATTCCTTTTTCTTCTGCAATAGATATTAATTCATCCTGCAATGAGCCCTGAATTTCATCACCATTATACGAAACAATAAAATCACCATCTATATTAGGTGGGAAGTGAGAGCCATCTAGTGTTCCAAAGATAACCGAAGATGTATCAACCATAGCCAATCGAATAAAATTGAAAATAGACACTTGTTCTTCATTTGATAATTTAGCTAAAGCATTTCGTATTTTTGAATAGGGGTCACCACTATTATTTTTTTTAGATAAATCAGTGAGGTTTTTTTTATAACTTATAAATACATCATCTAAAAGCTCGGTTGCAAGTGATGTCACAACCAATTTATCTTTTTTCATACTATCTCCTAACATCCCTTTATCGTCGTATTATTTGTTTTTCTCATCTCAGGGTACATTTCTTTATTTTTTGCGATCAGTTATTTAAGAGCGCTATTAGGAATATCTGAGTATACACGTCATAACTCCCTAATATCCCTTGCCAATAATTCTCGGGCATTTTTAAACGGCAAACCTGTCGAGGAATTTATTTTACTGCGTAAACAATACCTACTCCCTCTTTTGATACTGTATGCCCTGATTTAGAAACTAGAATAGCTGGAGCTGTTTTAGGGTCATATCCTGAAACAAGATCTGCCATTATTGCTTTTTGACCAGCGTGATGGGCATCTAAACCAGTATTTCCACCTTTTACTGCTGCTCTCAAATTTTCATAACTATCAACATCAAATTCAGCCCAACCCCAAGGATCCACCCATGTCAATGGATTTGGCGCATAAGCATATAAATTTATCCCCCCTGCCAACCCTATTGGGTCTTGCTGGGTAAAACGGCCTAAATCCGGGGCATAGTACCTGAACGTATTATAATGCAGGCCAGTATACTCGTATCATCTTGATACTCGTATCATCTTGATACTCGCCCTACGGGCCAGCGCAAGCGCTGTTCAAATTTGTTCCCGACAAATTTGTCTTTGTCGAAATACTGCCCTTGAAAACGCAGGTTCTGTTCACGATTAAATGTGCTTGTGGGGCGGGTTTTGAGTTTCTCACTCAAAACCTTTAACAACTGTTTGGTTTTGATACCCGATAGCGAAGGAGACTGAACTATTAAGTAACAAAACCAGCAGTAAAAAGATCTAACTCAAAGTATTTAGACTTCAAGTGAGAGCGTTGATTGGGGAGTGATTAAACTGTAAAAATGAGGCTAAAAAGTACTTTAAATAGTATCCCAAAGTACTAATTTAGCTTCATCCTTTTCTTTTTTAGAAAAAATCAAATTACTTCCTATAACTTCTACCCAATATTCTTTATTTTCCAAAATAAAGTGTTTATAGATATTAGTATCATATTTATTCCAATCACTATCATTTTTAGTTCTTTCATTCAATATATTATTCAACCAATTGGAGTCATTAACCTCATAATAGTAGCATTTATAATCATGGTCTATATCCACAGGATAAATTTCTGTTTTTGTAAATCTTGTATGTTTTACTGCCAACATGTTTTCAATATTAAAACAACCAAGATATTCTGCATCGACTATACTTCCTTTCTTCATTGATACAATATCTAAACATTTGAAATAATAAAAAAACTCATCTCTAATAAATTCACTTATACAAAAACATTGTGGGTCTTGCCATATGTTTTCTATCGATTTTACAGCAATATTTTCTTTCATATAATCACCTACATGTTGGTAATTTACTAGTTCCCTGATTAGGTAAACCATTTCTTTTTAATCTAGAGTTAAATTCTTTTAGTTCCTCAACATCAGTTACCCGTAAATTCACACCTGAGCATACATAAAGCACTTAGTTTGAGGTAGGCCTGAATATACAACCAACCAGCAGGTTAAAGGTTATGCTTACCATTGTAATAACAACATAGTATAAAGATAGTATATGCTATGGATAACGCTGCTCTTCGTATCCATTAGGATGTTTATCTACTATTCTATTTAAAATGTCATCCTTATACTCAAAATAGACTTTATATTTCGCTATTTCATTTTTATTATGTTCTTTTTGTTTTATATCTATTTCTATAAGTTTTCCTGAGTCATAAATATAATTAGATATAGAGCTACCCATCTCACCATAGTTTAACACTTCCATAACTTGACCATTCTTACATTTTAATAGATCAATATTTCTTATTGATTGATACCCACTATTAAAATAAATAGATTTTATTTGGTTAACTGTATGAAAATAATAATGTCTATTTATAATATTTTCATTTTGTCCATATATTTCAATTAATAAAATATTATCTTTAGTATCAAAGTAATATACACATACTCCTTTTATTTTTTTAGGATTTTCTTTTAATTCTTTACCAGGATTCAATCCTGCTCTCTGTATTTCATAAGGTTTAATATTATACAATCTCCCTTTACTAATTTTCTTATATGAAAAACTAGACATAACAGAATTATAATATTGACTTTCTTTTTCTGTAGGAGAAACCATAATACTATTATATTTTTTTTCTAATCGCTTCAATTCATTATTCATATAATACCTATTTTATTTATAGAAAAATTAATAGCTAAATGTACCATTTAATATTTCTTCTGCAATTTTATTCAACTCCTGTCTAAACTCCGTTGCATCTTTTATATTTTTAAGTCTATCAAATACATTCTGTTTATATAATGCAGTATGTATTTTTGAATGAGCTATAGTGGATGTACCTACATCAATTTTTATTTTAGAAGATGTTGGTAAGTAGACTCCATTTATAGCATCATTTATATCAATCCCCAAACGATTCATTTTACGTCTTAACCAACGCATGCGTACATCTTTAGCATTAGACATAATTATATGATGAGCCGAATTTTTATAGTTAGGTGTAATGATGCCTCGCTCAATCATATTTTCTCTTAAAATCTTTGCATCTGAACCACAACTCCAACCCCACGGATCCACCCATGTCAATGGATTTGGCGCATAAGCATATAAGTTTATCCCCCCTGCCAACCCTATTGGGTCTTGTTGGGTAAAACGGCCTAAATCTGGGGCATAGTACCTGAACGTATTATAATGCAGGCCAGTATACTCGTATCATCCTGATACTCGCCCTACGGGCCAGCGCAAGCGCTGTTCAAATTTGTTCCCGACAAATTTGTCTTTGTCGAAATACTGCCCTTGAAAACGCAGGTTCTGTTCACGATTAAATGTGCTTGTGGGGCGGGTTTAACGCTGTAAATGCCCCCAAGCACTGTATTGCCCTTGCCAAACGATTTCACCCTCACTGTTGGTCAACGCTTCCGGTAAGCCACTTAAACTGCTGTGCGTATAATAAATCGCCCGTTGCGGATTTAGCGGGTTATCCGTGCATTCAATGCGGGCTAGAGGCGTATAACTTTGGTCATTGTAAGCATGATAAACCGTAGTATGGGGCGCTGCGCTGCTGTGCTCAGACACCAGTCGCATCCCTACCCAGCCAAAGGTGTACACTTCATCCGGCTCATGTTGGTGATAGGTCACCGTATTGGCAATCGCACTGGCTTTCCATAACCGTTTTTCAATCCGGCGCCCTAAGATATCGTAGCGGTATTCCGCTCGCTCATAAAATTCTTTTATATAAAAATATTAGTTACTCATTATAAATAAAGGATTAATCAAAACTGATGGAAATGAGTGTTTGTTTTCATAAATAAGCTTACACCCATTATGAAAATGTAATTCTACTTGTTCTATTTTAGAATCTATAAATATAGAATAATCGGGTAATGATATATTTTTTTGTTTTAATAGTTGTTCTTCTGTTTGCGTCATTACTCTAAACTTATCTGATATATTTATATCAACACCTGAAGCATTCACATCTTGATTCAAACAAATACTTTCATAACTTCTATTAGATAGTTTAGCAATACAGATTTCAATATAAAAACCATTAATATTAATAGTATAAATCTTAGCGTTTCTGAAAAACTCTTCATGTGAATATGATAGCAAGCATATTCTTTCATCATTAGAAGTGATAGAATTGAATATTGATCCTTTATTAATTATATCTATTATATCCATTGATAAATTTATCATAATTAACAACCTTTTCCTGTTATACCTTTTATTGCGGTATTTTGATTCAAGGCTTTTTGTAAGTGACTCCACTCAGCGGCTTTATCAGGCCATCTCACTTTTGCCTTTTCAAGATAATCAACGACTTTTATTTTATTTTTTGTATCAGATAAGTATAGATCTAATTTTTCTATTGCTTTTTTCCAGGCTACTGTATTAACATCTGTTTTACTAAATACAGGCTTGTATATTATTTGTCCATATTTACCTGGTTTTATAGCAATTTCTATTTTATCAATATCTACATGAGCACCCTTAACCCACCAATCATCAACATCAGACAGTGAGAGTTTCTCGAAGGTTATCAGAAATAACAAACCTAACTCATTAATCGAGAAGTAACATGGATATAATATGATTTACCTGCTTTGATGTGTTATTATAGCCAATAGCAGGCAATATATGGGCTAAAGATTATTATTAAATATAAGAATGTTCAATCAGCTTGAAATAGACCTATATATTTCAATCCATTATAAAAATCCATTATTGTTTTTTTTATTTCAAAATCTTTATTTTGATACCAAAAAATCGCATTTGCTTTTTTTATTCCCAAATTATTACATTTTCCTTTAATTATATTTAACTCACTACTATCAACTGCAGCATCAACTAGAATATCATCTAAAGAAACATCTTCTTTATGCCTTGGTATGATCTCTATAAAATCCTCATCATATCATTTCAGACCTATATCCTTACAAAACTCACATATTTTATAGTTAGGATCATCAAAATCTCCTTCAACAGAATAGTCCAACTGAAAGTAGCTTATGTATTGTTATTCAGGTAAAAAATTACTACCTATCCACAAATGGATTTTATTTTTCATACTTAACATCCTTTTAATCGCATATGTTCACGATGATGTTTGCCAATGATTTTCTTAGCTTCCAATTTAGAATTGGCAGATTCTACATCAGAAATTAATTTATTATGAAAATGTCTACCAGCTCGGCTACCATGATGTCCTCCATCTGCTAGTAACACTCCTTTTGAATCTGTAACATTTGTAAATATGATTCTATTAGTATCGACAACATAACGTTTCAATTCTTCTGCCGTAAAGCCTAATTCTTTTGTTTTTGTCGCTAGAGAAACAGGAAATAATTCATGTTTTCCCCTGTACCACGCAATGCAGCGGACACGGCATCTTTATTCTCAACAATATCACTTACACTTGCTGAGTTAAACCACTCATTATCAGCCAAAAGTTGACTAGTAACTATAATTTTTAAATCACGACTGTTTTTTGACACAAAAAATCTCCCCAGCAATTGGTTACCCAACTATTAGGGCATTTCAAAAAATTAAACTCTTACTCGACTTTCTACTACTCTTTATACCTCGATTTAAAAAACTCCCAATATTTAGATGGGTATTCTTTAAATGCTCTATTCTTACCTTTCTTATAAGCTTTTATAAAGCATTCATAAGCCTCATCATTTTCACCCAGCTCCAAGCAAACGGCGCCTAAATTAACTAATTCGGATGTGGCAATATCAGGGATATTGCACTTAAAAATATCAGACGCCCACTTTTTGGCTTCTATATAATCACCACGAGAAAAATAGATATCATATAAGCTCATCATTACTAATCGAGCTTCTTCACTTTTGTACCTATCCCCATAGATAACATCTAATTCATTTAAAACAGAAATGGAGTTATTTATTGCTTCATCAACATTTCCCTGAGAATAGAGTTTATTACCTTCACTTATCATTTTAAGTATTAAAGGATTAAATGACGCCATAATTTTATATTCCTTATTTCACTATTGGTGGCTGTATAGGTAGTACAGGCGGCAAGTATACCTGACCAATTTGAGCCCCGGCGGAACGGTTAAGTGAATAATGATCCAGATAGTAATTTTTCGAATCCAACATCCAATTTCTAACGGATTTAGATTTCGGCCCTAAATATCTACCAGTATTATTCCACCATGTCACAGCATCTGTTTTATGTGACATGTCAGCTTCACGCAATGGATACCAATTTCCATCCGATGCTTTAAAAATTGTCTGCCCATTAACATCCAGTACATCTCCATCTCGCCTCATTCGAGCTATAACTTCTCGCCCTGTCCGGCTATTTTTTCCTGGAGTTCGTCCTAAATAATTATTACGACAAGATAATCCAAGCGGATCCACCCATGTCAATGGATCCGGCGCATAAGCATATAAATTTATCCCCCCTGCCAACCCTATTGGGTCTTGCTGGGTAAAACGGCCTAAATCCGGGGCATAGTACCTGAACGTATTAT
>OJTN01000008.1_pt1 | contig 166524 bp, 145 predicted proteins | sample 1599741 | NCBI WGS metagenome assembly OJTN01 (sample SAMN04436820, study PRJEB24849) | human gut metagenome | biome: human gut; feature: NICU; material: stool | host: Homo sapiens | place: USA: Saint Louis, MO | collected 2011-05-19
GAACGGCGGACTGTTAATCCGTATGTCACTGGTTCGAGTCCAGTTGGAGGAGCCATTTCTATTAGTATTACCCTCGTAACTATTTGATTTTATTCTCTGTTTTCCCTCACACATAATAAAAAATACCATTAAAAAGGTAGCTATTTAATCGTTTTCGTATTACTATTCATTTCCGGCTTGACTACCCAGTCCAATCCAATCGTTGATCTTTCGATTTTCCTAAGACACACGGAGCCGGTATATGACCACTGCACAACCTATCACCCTCACTATTCGCCGTCCTGATGATTGGCATGTTCACTTTCGTGATGATGACATGCTAAAAACCGTTGTTCCTTATACCAGTCGTTATTTTGGCAGAGCTATCGTAATGCCAAATCTTGTTCCCCCGATCACCACCATTGAAGCCGCCCGTCGTTATCGTGATCGCATAAAAGCAGCTATTCCTAGTGGCGATAAATTCGAACCATTGATGACCTGCTATCTAACGGATAGCACTCTGCCATCAGAAGTTGAACAAGGTTTTCTACAAGGCGTATTTACTGCTTGTAAACTTTATCCTGCCAATGCGACGACAAATTCTAGTCATGGTGTTTCCGATATCAATAAAATCTATCCTATTCTTAGTGTGATGGAAAAAATAGGTATGCCATTGCTTATTCATGGGGAAGTTACTGCATCAGATATCGATATTTTTGATAGAGAAGCTCGTTTTATTGATAACGTGATGGCTCCCGTTCGCAAACAATTTCCTGCCTTAAAAATTGTTTTTGAACATATCACCACCAAAGAAGCGGCACAGTATGTCTTAGAGGGAAATGAATTTCTTGGTGCAACTATTACACCACAACACTTAATGTTTAACCGTAATCATATGCTTGTCGGTGGTGTGAAACCGCATTTGTACTGTTTACCTATCCTTAAGCGTAATATACACCAAGAGGCATTAAGGCAAGCCGTTGCATCAGGCCATTCGAGTTTCTTCTTAGGTACTGACTCCGCACCTCATTTACAACATCGCAAAGAATCATCTTGTGGATGCGCTGGCGTGTTTAACGCCCCCACCGCTTTAGCGGCTTATGCTAGCGTATTTAAAGAGCTCAATGCCCTTTCTCACTTTGAAGCCTTCTGTTCACTCAATGGCCCACGTTTTTATGGTTTACCGGTTAATGAAGGCACTATTACCTTAACGGAAAAATCCGTTACTGCACCTGCAAAAATTATGAGTGGTGATGAAGCATTAATCCCCTTCTTAGCAAATGAAGATATTCATTGGGATATTAGTGTCAATTAATCAATTAGTGACTTGATATCTTCTCTTTATGCACCATATAACCCCTTATCTGGGATAGTTATGGTGCATATTTTTTGCTATTCCTCGTTGTACTTTTCCATTTTTCATCAAAATTTAGCTTTTTTATTGCGCCAAATTTCGTATACTGGAAAGTAACCACTTAGTGGGGGCTTCTCTCTTAGTCAAAACCGGTTGTATGATTAGGAGGTATTATGAGTAGAAAAAATGAAGTTATTCAAACACATCCTGTTGTAGGCTGGGATATTAGCACTGTAGATATCTATGATGCGATGATGCTACGTTTACATTATCTTCCTGAAAACGAACACCATCCAGACAATGCAGTGGTTGATAAAACACTTTGGCTTACTACTGATGTAGCAAAACAGTTGATTTATATTCTTCAAGCAGGTATTGATAAAATTGAATCATCTGAAGATTTTGTATCAGACAACACCAAGCATTGATAAAAAGATAAGTTCGAGAAAAGCATTAAGACACCAAGCAGGAGTACTTTCGTACTCCTGTCTCGTTTTTATTGTTATAATCACCTTTCATTTTTATTTCGTTTATCTCTATTATCTATCCCTAACATTTTAATTTTTCATACTGTTTTTTTTAATTAGTTATTATTATAAATTAATTTATATTTAATTAAGTTATTATAATTTTCTTTTTATTCGATATATCTTTCACAAAATGATATATAACCCGAATTGACATAAAACTATGTTATCTTTATTTTAATAACTTGAAAATAGATATCACAAGGAAGTTATTAGTGAAAATATTAATTATTGATGAGTGTTACTTTACTCGTAATGGTATTCGGCATTTCTTCTTAAAAAAAAATGTAAGGCATGAAATTATTGATATGTCTTCTATTGAAGAAGCTAATCATTATATTAATAACTCTATGCCTGATATTATTTTTATTGATCTCACTAAATATTGTCGTGAAGTGGCACATTGTCAGCACTTACAATATTTCTTTTCACTGACTCAAGAGTGTCGTTTATACCTCTATATTGATGCCAACTATCCGGACAAAGATAGACCTATCGCCTTGACAAATAACTGTTTTATCCTTGCTAAACGGGTACTACCTTGGGTATTAGAGAGAACATCAACATTAACTTCTCGTTGCCAAGTTTTTTTCCCCACTTATAAACATTCTCTTTGCTCAATATTTAGCATACAAGAACAAAAAATCATAAATTACTGGATGGGAGAATTGCCTAACTATCAAATTGCCAAAAAATTAAAAATTAGCAATAGCACCGTTTATTCGCATAAAAGACATATTACTGAAAAAATAAATGTAAAAAATAGAATTGAACTTTTCTTTATATATAATATATTAAAATATATCTATGAGAAATAAATACAAACTTATCGTTTAATGATTGATATATTTTATGGAATGAAATTATGAAGCTAATAGTTTAATTAATTGAGGAAATAACAAACTCCTATTACTTAACATTGAACTCTATAATAGGATTATAAATATGGGTGAATATATCAAAAATTAAAAATATTTAATCACCTAAGAGCAATGTTTTATAACATAAAAAATCTTCTTCATATTCAATATGACACTAAACATATTAATAAGCACAATATGTCATAGAATGACTCACTTCACTCTTACAGCTATCCTAGAGTGAAGTGAGCACCAATAGAGTTATCAACAACAAAAAGACACTATTGCTACATACTATTAGGCGATACGCTCAATCTTTGCCGGTAATCCTTGACGTACAGAGGCACCAGAAACCCAATCTAACCAAGTATTCGTTATTTCTCGTGTTGGATCAGCAAAGCCTAAGTCGTTTAAGTTAATACCACTACCTATTGCTTTATCCATAGCTAATGGTTGCCCATCTAAATAGTGTTGACGTGAGCCTAGCTCTTTATGCCCATAACCATGTTCAATCGCTAACACTCCAGGCATAACCCCCTCTAATAAACTAATTTCAGCCTCAACCTCTCCACCAGGGGTCACTATGCGCACTTTATCACCATGCTTGATCCCCCATTTTTTACCATCTAGCGGATTAATCGCAACTAAATTGCTTGGTTTTACCATTCTTAAACGTTGGATCATGCCCGTTGAGCTACTTACCACATGAGATTTAAAGGACATCAGTTTTAATGGCCATTGCTCTTGTGGAAAATGTTGATGTATATCGCTACCGTCAGATAAACGCGGTGGATAATAAGTTGGGCAACCACTATATCGCTCACCGGTAATAGCATGATGATTCTTCGCTACATTTTCATTCCAGATCTGTAATGGTTTCTTCCATTGCGGGCCTGTCGCATCACCATTCCATGCTTTATCATAAGGGGCAAAACGCCCACCACGAGTATAAATATTCGCCACCCTTAGGACTTCTTCTTCTTTTAAAGTGGCAGTAATAGCAGGAAGAATACGATCGACACCACTTAATAAAATATCTTCATGGCTGGCAGGTGCTACAGGCTGCTCGCCCATAAAGGCAATATTAGCCGCTACACGCAGATAATAATCTTCAGCACTATTAATTGCGTGGAAATGCCCATCTTTATCTTCTAGCGCATTTTCACCAAAGCCGGGTAAGTCTAATGCTTTAGCAACCGCAATGCAGAAAGTTTCCATTGATATAGGTTGACCATCGGCTGTTTTCGCCACACGAGGCTCTACAATCGGCCAACGTGCCGTACTGGCTTTGACTTGTACACCAGACCACGGCGCACTAAATCCCCAACTTTCAAAGTTATGCGTATCAGGCACAATATAGTCCGCCAGTGCAGTGGTCTCATTCATAAAAGCATCGATACCAATAATCAATGGTAGATGCTGTGGATCTTTAAGACGCGCTTCCATAACTTGGCGAATACCTGCAATACCGTATAGCGGGTTCGTCATATTGGTTATCCATGCTTTTAATGAATAAGGATAACCCGCTAATGCCGACCCCAGTTGCTCTGTTAATTGCCCTGCGGCAAACGGATACCACGGCGCTTTAGCAGGATAAGGAGACTCCCCTTTCGCGATCCGTTCACGGTATTCATCAGATTGTTCATAAGCCGCTTTACTGCGCGATAGCACCATTCCTTTAGGCTTAATTTTGCCTTTAAAACTATCCATGTTGTAACGAGGGCCATCTATCGCACCATTAAATTTACCTCCACCGACAGATACTCCCCCTTTCAGGTTTAGATTTCCAATTAAAGCGTTTAGCATGATGACACTCCACGCCGTATAGAAACCATTTCCCCCCATCATGCCACCATGTGAGATAACCGCAGCTTTTCGTCCATAGTCAGTAAATTCACGCGCTAAGGCAACAATAGTGCTTTCAGGTACTTTACAACGTTCACTATACTCCGCCAATGACATGCGACTTGCAGCTTCAGTTAATAATTGGAAACTTGATTTTACTGTAACCTCAATACCTGTTTTTAATGTCACTTTTTGAGTAACAAAAAGCTGTGCTCTGTCTACTTGCGTCGCTGCTGTAAGCTGTCCATTAAGGGCTATAACCATATTTTGCGCTTCGCCATCATCGGCAATATCCTCAAGATGCGCGGCGGTTAACATCTGCCCTGACAGTGGATGATTTTCATCACTAATGACTAAATGTGTCGCATTAGTCCAGCTTCGCTCTCCAACATTATTCATCGACACTTCACTGGGCACCGATAAATACTCAGCATTATAGCGTTTGTTTTCAATGATCCAGCGGATCATACCCATCACTAAAGCAGCATCTGTTCCCGGTTGTACGGGTACCCAATGACCATGATCATTCGCTAACGTGGTGGTTAATGGCAAAGCAGGTGCCACAACTACATAGTTAAACGAACCACGAATACGCGCATTCGCTAATTGGCGACCTTGGCGTTTAAATGGATTACCTGATTGCGCAGGTGAAGTACCTAAAAATAGTGCAAATTCAACATGATCCCAATCAGGCTTCACATGAGCGTTTTTATCCAGATCATTCATTAATGCACCGGAGCCGGCACGATACGCTAATCCACAATAAGAGCCATGAGCCCCAAAATTTTTACTACCAAAGGCATTTTGTGCAAAACGACGAATAAAACTATCTCGGCCATCATCCCCAGCATTAGTAACTAATAACTGATTTGCTTTAGGTCCTAGGGCTGGCTGTTTAGGATCAATGGGTGTTGCTAAATCGCGGATAGCACGTAAGCCATCAACATGCCCTTCACCAAATAAATCGCCCCCCTCAACCACTTCTTTGATCAGTTGCTCAAAGCTAATTCGTTGCCATTTCCCCTCACCTCGTTTACCCACTCGTTTCATGGGTTCAAGAATACGAGTAGGACTATCGAGGCTTTCCATCATCGTCGCACCACGAGCACAAGCCGTAGAGCGGTTAGCTAAACCACTTTCGCCCCCCATTTTTTCAAAGGCTTCTTTTATTGGCATGTTATAACCAAAATGGATATCCTGAGATAATGGGTGATAAGGATTTCCTGCAATACGTAATACTTGATTATTGTTACGATCGACTCTCGCACGCACACCGCACTGAGTCCAGCAGCCAAAGCACTGAGTCATACAAACAGCTTGATTGGTATTAGGTTGCCAATTCGCTTTCGCCGTGATTTTACCTTCTGGTAATAAAGAGTTACCGTTGATCCTATCCAAAGTAACCTTACCAGATGTCCCATCAACGAGACCGTCGACAGCACGCTTAGCAACATCGCGATAACTGGCAGCAAATGCGGCAATACCACCGATAACCAATCCACCTTTAAGCCATTGACGTCTTGTAAACTTAGCCATGCTGTACTCTCCTGACAACCCAACGAATACTTTCTCTGAATATAATGGTTAACGCTATCCAAAGCCCAAATGTTCCAACAATCGCTAATAATCCATCATTACCCAGCGGGAACTGATAAGGATTGGTAATAATGTTATATTTGGGAATATATTGGCTTCCCATTAACATTAGCCAACGTAATACCCACGCCAATCCCATTGAAATAAAAGCCATTACAGTAATAAATGCCACTGAGCGTGCCTGTTTTGCCATTAATCCGCCCATAGCAACAGACACTATCCATAAGGCAATAACCCCTATCGCACTCCACCAGCCTAAACTTCCTATTGCCAATTGTTGCCTAATGGCTTGTCCTGAAATAGTATCCCCCGCAATCCAAAAACCTGTACATACAGCAAATAACATTAAAGATCCGATAAACCACATAGCCAGTTCACGCTGATACACAGGCTCTCGTCGCGTGCCTAATGCTAATAGCGTAGGCAATACTTGCATGGCACTAAAAAACAGTAATATCGGCAGCCAGTAGGTATAAAGCACCGGTCTTGCTTTTAAAATAGAAGCTTCACGACCGGTATAGAGCAATAAACCTATCGAGGTTAAGGCGCAGGCTAAAGCAACCCAACGCGTTAACTTATATTCACGTTTCCACACTAAACGCACGACCATGGCAATAAAGTACAAAATACTAAATGCAGAGAAGAGTGGCAGTAATAGTGATCCCCATGCCATCCACGACCAAGGCGTTGGATAAGCATAAAAATGCCAAACACGTGCGGTTTGATGGAGATCAGCGGTTAATGCTAAAGGGGCGGTGATCCCCGCCGTAACAGCAATAAAAACCGCAACAGCTTCTAAACGAGGATTACCTGTACGCCCTTTCCAACATTGCCAGCATGCATAAAGTGTTGCGCAACACGCAATGCCGATAAAAAAGAAATATTGAACTGCCCAAGGTAACCAAAAGTATTCTTGGGGGATCGCTATCACTTCTTGAATTTGCGAAACGGATGAAATCATGAGTGAACCTCCTGCCATAATGCGGGTTGCCCTTGTCCAACTAATGGCTGCACAAATGCATCATCTAAACCAAGATAAAAAACTTGTGGCAAGGTGCCACTTTCTGGTTTAAGTACTTTTAATTCATGTTCATGCTCGCGGATCATTTTACTTATTGTGCTGTGTGGATCTTTCATATCACCGATAATACGAGCGCCCCCCACACAAGATTCAACACAGGCAGGTAATAACCCAACTTCTAGGCGATGAGCACAAAAAGTACATTTATCGGCTGTCTGAGTGGAATGGTTGATAAAACGGGCATCATAAGGACATGCTTGCACACAATAAGCACAGCCTACACAACGTTCATTATCAATCACGACGATCCCGTCTTTGCGTTGAAATGTTGCTTGAACAGGGCAAACAGGTACACACGGAGGCTCGTCACAATGGTTACATAATCTAGGGAGTAAGACGTTCGTTATCCCCTCTTGCCCCTTGATAGCAACTTGATATTGGTTTACTGTCGTCCTAAATTGTCCTTGTGGCGTTTGGTTTTCAATCGTACAGCTCACTGTACAAGATTGACACCCAACACAACGACGCAGATCGATCAGCATGCCATAACGTTTATCCTCTGAGCCTTCACGGCGCTCTGGGGATAGTTTAATGCCTGCTTGAGAGAGAGGAACCAGTGAAGCACCTGCGGTAAGGACCCCTAATTGTTGTAAGAATTTTCGTTTACCAAGATCCATATTTGTCTCCAGTATCACTCAGTAAATACCTGCCACATTGAGCGAAGGGAATAGAAAATAAGTATTTATGGCATTGTAAAAATTACTGAGTCCTCCACCTATTGTGGTTTACCACATACTCGGTGCGAACTTGATCCAAAACAATATTTAACATTAGATAGTTATGACGATAAAACAGACAATTGGGATAAAAAAAATCGCTAGTTTGAGCTTATTACTGCTCTTTTTTCTACTCTCTTCTTCTGCGGTTGCCAAAGAGTGGACTATTGGTGTGTTAGCGTTGCGAGGCGACGCCTCAACACAAAGACATTGGCAACCGCTTATCGATACCTTAGATCAACAAATACCCACAGATAGCTTTCTGCTGTTACCACTTAACTTGTCAGAAATGAAGCAAGCCGTGGCGGACAAGAGAGTGGATTTTCTATTGACGAATCCAGCGCAATTTGTCCAGCTTGATAGTGCATATCCGCTACGTTGGTTACTCTCTTTACGCTCGGGTTATGAGCCGGATAACACAACAAGAAATGTGATTGGTAGCCTTATTTTGGTGCGCAAAGACAGCGTAATCACATCGATTCATGAATTAGTCGGAAAGCGTGTTGGCGCCATTGCACCAGATGCCTTTGGTGGATATCTGTTAGGTTACAAAGCACTGCGTGAAGAAGGGATTGATCCTGAGCAGGATTTTACATTACGTTTTAGTGGTTTTCCGGCTGATGCGTTACTTTACTTATTACGTGATGGCGATATTAATGCAGCGATCATCCCAGTTTGTTTATTAGAAAATATGGATAACGAAGGTCTTATTAATAAAGAAGATTATCGTCCATTATTAAATTATTCTACCAATACTTCTTGTTTAACCAGTACTCCGCTCTATCCTAATTGGTCATTTGCTGCATTAGATACTGTTCCTGACACATTAGTGGATAAAGTAACACGAACATTACTCAATGATGAAAGCGACACCATGAAATGGGGGGCACCCGCTTCTCATTCTCAAGTGGAAAATTTACTCCGAGAAGTCAACCAACACCCAAGGCAGCGACAACTTTGGCAAGATGCGAAAATTTGGGCTATCCAGCACCGTTTTATTATCGGATTATCATTGGGTGCCATTATCTTACTGGTTTTCAACCAAATCTGGATTAGTTATTTGGTCAGAAGACGTAGCCATCAATTAGAACAAGCGCATATCCATTTAAGAGAGCAAAAAGAGGCATTAGAACAAGCTCAGCGTTTAAATATTTTAGGTGAAATGGCGTCAGGCTTTGCTCATGAGCTTAATCAACCTCTTTCTGCGATCAAAAGTTATGCCCAAGGTAGTGCGATCCGCCTAGAAAAAGAGAACAAAAATCATCCATTACTCCCCGCGTTACGACAGATAGACCAGCAAGCCCAACGTGGCGCAGATATTATTCGCAATCTACGTTTATGGGTAGGTAAGCAATCAGCAAATAGTGATACAGTGCCACTGTCAGAACAAAATATTGCCCAATGTATTGAACATATTTGGCGGTTATTACGTATTGATGAAAAATATCCACAAGTGACTCTGATCACTAAGATTGATAAACATGATACCCTATACTTACCTGAAACATTATTAGAGCAAATATTATCTAATTTGATCACCAATAGCCTACAGGCGGGTACTAAAGTGCTACAGATAAGCACCCATAAAGCGCCAGATAGGTTGTTAATTGTGATCAAAGATGATGCGGGAGGAATGAGCCATAGCCAGCTTGAACAACCTTTCTCCCCTTTTCAAACCACCAAAACAGAAGGTCTTGGTTTAGGTTTGGTGATTTGCCAACGCTTATTAAATTCACAAGGTGCTGATATTCACATAGAAAATCAAAAAGATAAGCAAAATAATGTTGGATTAAAAATCACCCTTATTTTCCCCAATAACAATAATTAGAGGAAGAAAAATGCCAACAATTCATCTGGTTGATGACGATCTCGCCGTCACCGATGCTTGCCAATTTCTATTAGAAAGCTTAGGTTATGCGGCGCAGGTTTGGAATGACAGCGAATATTTTCTCCATAATATTGACCTTTATCAGCAAGGGGTTGTGCTGTTAGATATGAGAATGCCTAAAGCAGATGGTAGACAAGTACATCAATATTTAATTGAAAAACACAGTACGCTAGCAGTGATTTTCTTAACGGGTCATGGTGATATTCCGATGGCGGTTGAAGAAATAAAAAAAGGTGCCATTGATTTTTTACAAAAACCCGTTGATAGCAATGCATTACTCTCTGCACTGAAATCCGCCTTTACTGAAACTGCAACACGCTTTACGGCTGATGATATCCGTCGCCGTTATGCCTCACTAACACCAAGAGAAAAAGATATTGCATATTATGTTATTCAAGGCCTAATGAATCGAGAAATTGCTGAAACTGCCTGTGTTTCTATCAGAACAGTTGAGGTACATCGAGCAAAAGTAATGGATAAAATGGCCGTTAAAAATATCGCAGAATTAGTTACCGCATTACAAGGAATTGATATTGTAGCGCCAAATTTATGACAAAATTTCTGATCTGCGGTAAAAAGTGTCACAATATAGAATATTCATTGGAAAAATAGTAAATAGATAGGCTTATGATAAAGTCACCTCCATTTAAAACATCATTTTTACAGCCCAAATATTGGCTGACATGGTTGGGGATAGGATTACTCTATCTTCTCGTTCTGCTCCCTTATCCCGTTATCTACTGGTTGGGTACACGGCTAGGTCGTTTATCTAAAGTCTTTTTAAAAAAACGTGTACAAATAGCAGAACGTAATCTTGAGCTATGTTTTCCTGACATGCCTAAAAATGAACGTGAAGCGTTAGTGAATAAAAACTTCGAATCCGTAGGTATGGGGCTATTTGAAACAGGAATGGCTTGGTTTTGGCCTGATTGGCGTGTGAAACGTTGGTTTAAAATCAGTGGTAGAGAAAATATTCAAAAAGTACAAGAAACTGGCCAAGGTATTATTGTCGTTGGTATACACTTTTTAACTCTAGAGTTAGGTGCACGTATATTTGGCATGCTAAACCCCGGTATTGGTGTGTATCGCCCTAATGACAATCCAGTTATGGACTGGTTACAAACTTGGGGTCGTTTGCGTTCTAACAAATTTATGTTAGATAGAAAAGATGTCAAAGGTATGATCCGCAATTTAAAAGCAGGAGAGATCCTCTGGTATGCCCCTGACCACGATTACGGCCCACGAAAGAGTGTCTTTGCCCCACTTTTTGCCGTAGATAAAGCAGCGACAACAACAGGAACCTATATTCTAGTCAAAACCAGTCATCCGGCTCTGATCCCGTTTACACCAAAGCGCTTACCTGAAGCAAAAGGTTATGAACTGATTATTTCACCTGCCGTAGCTGATTTTCCCATCGATAGTGAAGAAAACACCGCTATCGCAATGAATAAAGTGGTCGAACAAGAAATTTTACGTGCTCCTGATCAATATATGTGGTTACACCGTCGTTTTAAAACCCGCCCACCTGGAGAAGCTTCTTTATATAATGAGATAAAGAAAGTACACTAGTCCCCATCAGTGACTGTTTTAATAAAAAAACAGTCACTGACAAACAGATTGACTCTCTTAACCAAGATTAAAATACAAGACTAAAATAATAAAATTAGCCATACTCACTACTATTATTTCCTGCAAATAAACACATTATAAAGCACTACCTATCGTTGTTATTTTGTATTATGGCGATATTCTTATTTAAGAATAGATAACCAACATTGAGATAAAAAAAACAACGCAAACACCATTATTCTCACTTTATGTGCTTCGTTTACATTCTTAGATAAAGGAGTGACATGAACCTAAAGCCCCGCAACAATTCTTGGAAACGAAATCTCTACATTGTCTGGTTTGGTTGTTTTTTAACGGGTGCCGGCTTTAGCTTGATTATGCCTTTTCTACCATTGTATGTAGAAGAGCTTGGCATTAAAGATCATGAGTCCTTAAACCTATGGACTGGTGTCGCTTTTAGTATTACTTTTCTCTTTTCTGCCATAGCGGCACCTTTTTGGGGAAAATTGTCAGATAGAAAAGGACGCAAATTAATGCTATTACGTTCTGCCTTAGGTATGGCGATCGTCATGGTACTCATTGGTTTTGCTCAAAATATTTGGCAACTATTAATTTTACGCGCTTTATTAGGGGTATTAGGGGGTTTTGTGCCTAATGCTAATGCTCTTATCGCCACACAAGTGCCCGTTAAAAAAAGTGGTTGGGCATTAGGAACTCTTTCTACGGGTGCAGTAAGTGGCGCATTAATTGGGCCATTAATTGGTGGAATACTTGCCGATCTCTACGGTTTACGTCCGGTTTTCTTTATTACAGCCGCGGTTTTATTTATCTGTTTTATAGTGACCCTATTTTTTGTTAGCGAAAATTTTACCCCTGTTTCTAAAAAAGATGCATTATCCACCCAGCAAGTTTTTTCATCACTCAAAAATAAAAGATTAGTCATTTGCCTGTTTTTCACCACCATGATTATCCAAGTGGCAACAGGCTCTGTTACGCCTATTTTAACACTTTATATCCGTGATCTAGCCGGCTCTATCAGTAATCTTGCCTTTATTAGTGGTGTGATTGCATCTGTTCCCGGTATTGCCGCTTTAATTAGTGCCCCTCGTTTTGGCAAATTAGGTGATCGCATAGGCCCTGATAAGGTGCTTATTTTCACATTGGGTTTATCTATTTTTATGCTTATTCCGATGGCACTCGTCAGTAATTATTGGGAACTAGGCGCATTACGTTTTTTATTGGGTGCGGTAAACGCTGCCATGTTACCTGCGGTACAAACGCTTATTTTATACAATATTACGCCTGCAATTGCTGGTCGAATTTTCAGCTATAATCAAGCCTTACGAGATGTAGGAAATGTTACTGGACCGTTAATGGGCGCGTTTGTTGCGGCCAATTATGGATTTAGAGCTGTTTTTTATTTCACCGCTGCGGTGGTATTTTTTAATCTTATTTACTCATGGATAAGCTTTCGTACCCCGCAAAGAAAATAGTCAAAAAATCCACCAATAGATTTAGTTAATAGTTTTTTTTCAATAAAAAATTACACTTTCTCTCTTAAAGGTCTAATTGTTAATTTTTTTATTTTATTTTTCATAATTTATTGTTTAATAAGAAAAATATTTACACACCATGTTTACACCTCTTTACTTTTTCTTGTCCTTTTTTTTCAAAAAATTGCAAGGTTAACTATTGCAAAATGAGATTTTTATCGACTTTTGCACTAAAAAATGGTTTATAAAGTATTAAATATGCTTTTAGTCACTGAAGTTCACTAAAAGTGTGTTAAAAATATATTAATTAAATGTAGTGGCAATTGATAACAGAATGAAATAATTCTGTATTGCCTCCTACTGATATTTTGTTCTTTTTACTTGCAAACGACCTGCAAAGGTTTTTTTTGGGAATTTAAGATGCAATCTACTCACTCAAAATCAAGCCGAACCTTTTTTGGCCATCCATACCCTTTAAGCTCTCTGTTCTTCACAGAAATGTGGGAGAGATTTTCTTTCTACGGTATTCGCCCATTATTAATCCTATTTATGGCTGCAACCGTTTATGAAGGTGGTATGGATATTCCTCGAGAGCAGGCATCTGCTATTGTGGGAATTTTTGCTGGTGGTGTTTATTTAACATCATTGCCAGGAGGTTGGCTGGCTGATAATTGGTTGGGACAACGTCTTGCGGTTTGGTATGGCTCTATCTTTATTGCATTAGGGCACCTTTCTATCGCACTTTCAGCGTTTTGGTCTCAGAACCTATTTTTTATCGGCTTATTGCTTATCGTATTAGGTACAGGCCTATTTAAAACCTGTGTCACTGTTATGGTGGGAACCCTGTATAAAAAAGATGATACACGCCGCGATGGTGGTTTCTCCTTGTTTTATATGGGGATCAATATGGGCTCGTTTATCGCACCACTGATCACCGGTTTCTTAGTCCGTGATTATGGCTGGCATTGGGGCTTTGGTATTGGTGGTATTGGTATGCTAGTTGCACTACTGATCTTCCGCTTTTATGCCGTACCGACAATGCGTCGCTTTGATAAAGAAGTTGGCTTAGATTCAAGTTGGGATCGCCCTACTGTTGTGCGTCGTAATGTCGGACAATGGGTATTAGCACTTGCTGTGATATTAATTGCCATTGTTGGTTTAATTATTTCAGGCACTATTCCATTTAATCCGGTTATTGTTGCCAATTTTATGGTTTATGTGATCTCCGGCAGTGTTATCGCCTACTTTATCTATTTATTCCTATTTGCAGGATTAAGTAGTAGTGACCGTTCTCGCCTGTTTGTTTGCTTCCTATTATTAGTTTCAGCGGCCCTGTTCTGGTCTGCATTCGAACAAAAACCAACCTCATTTAACTTATTTGCTAACGACTATACTGATCTAAATTTTATGGGCTTTGAGATCCCTGCGGTTTGGTTCCAGTCCGTCAATGCGCTATTTATTATTATTCTTGCCCCTGTATTTAGCTGGTTATGGCCAATGCTAGCACGCAACAATATGAATTTAAGTAGCATGAGCAAATTTGTGATTGGTATTTTATTCGCTGCAGGTGGCTTTACCGTCATGATGTACGCCTCTGAAAGCGTGCTTGCAACAGGCAGTGGTGTTTCACCATTATGGTTAATTTCCAGTATTTTATTGCTGACCCTAGGTGAATTATGTTTAAGCCCTATAGGACTTGCGACGATGACTATTTTAGCGCCAGCAAGAATGCGTGGACAGGTTATGGGTTTATGGTTCTGTGCGAGTGCATTAGGTAACTTAGCCGCAGGTTTAATGGGTGGAAATATTCGTCCTGATAAACTTGATGTTATGCCTGATTTCTTCTCTCACGTCTCTATAGCATTGGTTATTTGTGCCGTTGTTCTTGCAGCATTAATTATTCCTGTGCGTAAACTGTTACAAAGTGCAGATGATAAAGAGAATGCGCAAGCATAATGAGTTTTAGGTAACATTTTTCACCCTATAACTCAACTACGCTCCTCAAATTAGACACTTCTACTCTAATTTGGGGAGTTTTTTTATAAAATTAAAATATAAATGCAAAGTTCTATATAGAGATACACCACAGATATTAGAAATAAAGAAAATAGGTCTCACAGACTATGTTCTGAAAGTGACAATAAAAAATGATATCATAGAAGCGAAATTTACGAGATAATGCTTCAATAGAAAATTTTCGTTCTGCTTAAAATTGAGTCTTTTAATTAAATAAATTAAAATGTTAACCTTGAAAACTACTCAAGGGTATAGGATAAGCCATATGCTAAACAAAAAAGAAAAAAACATATTGAGAAATATAGAAAAAAGTGTTTTATGTAGGAATATAAAATTTAATATAAAGTGTAATTTACAAACCACTTTTTTTACAATAGTTTTCTCTCTTTTCTTTATTTTTAGTAAAAGTATAACTCTTACACTACAAAGTAAAATATCAATTAGCTTATTAATCGTTCTATTTGTATATTTATTTGGCTCATGGCATTCATTCCGAAATATAAAACTAGCAACAAAATTGACAATTATATATATAAAAATAAAAATAAAAAATTTAGTTATCAGTATATTCCGAAAGTAATAACCTAAACTTATTTGCTGCCATAGCAGAAGTATATAAGAAATAAGGATGTGACATTTGTTTTACTTTAAATGTAAAATCAGCACGCATTGCATGCCATAAAAAAAGCCCCCCCTTTTCATTCAACCAACGATCAATTAAGCTAGGATACATAGCTTTATTTCTATTTTTTATAGGAATAAAAGGAGTATTTAGTAACCTTTTAGGATCTTTTAATTTAACTAATGCACCAAATGAAAGAAACAAACTAACACCAAAATCTACTGTCTTGTAAGTCAACGCCCCGCTATTCCTACTATATCCCGCATATTCAGAAATATCAGCCATAATATTTTGTATATAATTATTATTATACCCTCCAGACTCACCTTTAGTTATCTCATATTGGATGATAGCACTATGTTCAGCGATATCACTAAATCCTGTTGCAATAGCCAAAGTACCTATTCCTTTTAATTTATTTGATCTCACTATTTTTCCTGTTTTAAATGTCAAATATCCACCCGCTATTTGAACACCACCACCAAGGACTTGAAACCCTTCTCTTGTATAGAAAATCCATCCCTGCTCTTCAAATTTTTTTGTACTTTCATAAATAGACCAGTCTTTTCTTCTCCCCTTCTGATAATCCGTCTCTTCATTTTGATATAAATAAATAAGACCATTAAATATATTTTGGCGGCTATTTCTATAAGTAAAATAATCTTCACCACTATTCATTTTTCGATAAAATTCTTCACGTAAATATGCTATCGTCCTACTAATATTCTCCCTATAAATTGTTTTTATTTCGGGATCATGCAAAAGATAAACTGTCGCACGCTCAGAAAGAGTTTTCAATTTACGACAATAATCATCAAATTCACGATTGTAAGCTGGTATAGTTGATAATACTCTAGCTGTTGGCATCAGAACCCCCTTTCATCCCAAATGCTATAAGAACTTGTTCCTGCCGTTACGTGTTCCCACACCACTGATTTAAATCGTATTGAAAGACTTTCTTCTGGCTGAGAATCATTATGTGTCACAGAATTAGGATAGAAACAGTTTAAGTTAGTAATAGAAGCTTCTGTAAGTTTTATTTTATAATATAATTCAACTCCACCAGACATAGAGGTACGATAAAATGAAAAATTACAAGTTAATATTTCATTATTTGTCAATGCCTGAGCAAGCAATGGGGATGATTTATCAATTGGCTTACGAATATCTATTGGTTGAAAACTAACATTTTGGCTAATAGAAATATTAGAGGAAAATTCAAATATTAGTATTTCATCTTCATGACCAATCTGGTATTTATTACCAATAGAATCAATCGTTGAAGCTCCCCGTGAAATCAATCCTTGTTTGTTGCCTGTTATTGACAGATAGATGATATTTGCCATACTTTATCCTTTATAATACCTAATGTTACAAGTTTTTAAGTTAGTCAATATTAGTTTAATAAAATTAAATCATTATACGACCAATATCAATACTAAGTAAAAACATTTAATTTATAAATAATATAGTCAAACTATTGTTAACAATACCACAAAATTTTACTAAAACTAGCTAGAGATTAAAAAATTTGAATCACTTCAAGTAATTTATTGTCATTTTACAATTGTTGAAGTTTTACTCTTTTTTTATAGAGCCTATTAATTTTATAAATAATCCTGATATAGATTGATTGTTTTTCAGGTATAAATGCTCTGTGCACTTCATCAATCATTTATAGTTAAAAAATAAATTAAGCTATTTTTGTTATAAAAATATTTATTCTTCAAATATTTTCTTGATCTTATTGACAAATACTCCATTTTTAATAATTCATTAATTATATTATTCTAAATCCCCTACTTCTTATTTTTACTTCCAGCCACTTTTTATCACTGTTTTGCTCTGCTAAATTGTTTCTTCTTCCTCTTTCCGATTAAGGTACTTTATGAACACGCTTCCCATTTATTATGTTAACGCTTTTACTTCAACACCTTTTTCCGGAAATCCGGCTGCGGTTATTTTGTTAGATAAATGGCTACCCGATGACACACTACTTAAATTAGCTAATGAGATTGGTTTACCTGAAACGGCTTTTTTAGTTGCCAATCATATTCGCTGGTTTACGCCTAAAGTAGAAGTTCCCCTATGTGGTCATGCGACTTTAGCTACGGCTTTTGTATTAAAAACGATTAACAAAACACCTGCGACAAGCTTTAAATTCCATTCTCTGTCTGGAGAACTCACGGTATCTTGTCACTCCTCAAGTTTTACTCTCGATTTTCCTCAAGTACCTGCATCATTAAATCCAACCATAAAACCGTCATTAGAAGCGGCACTAAACATAGATATTGAAGAAGTTTGGCAATCTCACGACAGATATACCTGCTTTGTGGCTGATCCTAACAAGGTTATTGATTATCAACCTGACTTTAATGCTATAACACAACTACCACTTCCCGGTGTAATATTGACGGCGAAAGGTCATGCGCCTTTTGATTTTATTTCACGCTTTTTTGCACCACGTAAAGGGGTTAATGAAGATCCGGTAACTGGCACTTCACATTGTGTATTAGCACCAATTTGGGCAAAAAAATTAAACAAAGATAAATTAAATGCCAGACAAGTTTCCGCGAGGGGAGGCAATATACAGTGTGAACTCAAACAAGAGCGCTTATTGCTTACTGGTGATGCTGTACTATTTTTAACCGGTGAAATAACCTTTTAAAATTAAAGAGGAATATCATCTATTCCTCTCCTTTGCTTTCATTTTTCTCTATTTTATACTTTAGGATCATCCCTACTGTATAGAAAGATAAGGTTTTATTATGTCCACAACGGATTTATCTCTAGAGTTGCAAGATAAAATTAAACACTCAATCACCCGCGTCTCTAAAGTTATTTTTCCAACCACCACCAATCATCACTCCACACTCTTTGGCGGAACGGCATTAGCATGGATGGATGAAGTCTCTTTTATTACCGCTACGCGCTTTTGCCGTAAACGTTTAGTGACAGTTTCTACAGAGAAAATTAATTTTAATCACCCTATTCCTTCTGGCACCATTATTGAATTAGTTGGTGAGGTAATACGTGTCGGGCGTACCAGTCTAACGGTAAATGTTTCTATTTTTCTCGAAGATATGTATGCCGAAGGACGAGAAGAAGTGATCCACGGCCAATTTAATTTTGTTGCCGTTGATGAGCATGGTAAGCCAACCCCTTTATTCGATAAACCATCGCTTTTATAACCGCTAATCTGTCGTTTTATTCTTCAAATTAAAAACGGCAGATTTTATTATGCTGTGGGTTAATTAATATCGTCCAATTTTATTTGATCAGATAAATCTTTGTGGATACTTTTCAATCACATGAAAATATCAAATAAAATCAATGGGTAAATTGATTACTCACATGTAAAGCAAGAGTTATCCACAGTTAATGTGGATAACAGGAAGACGTTGCAACAACTTTAGCCGTTAAATAACACAAATTTTTATCACTTCAAATTCAATTTGGCATACAGTCAACTTTGCCCCCGTGATTGCACTTTCAGCCATCACTATCTCTGTTGATGATTGATAACGGCGACACACCTCTAGAGCTAATTCAATACTGGGCTCAATTAATAAAATAGCGCCGATATTTTCAACCGTCGTCGGAAAATCACTCTCTGAGGAGATGGTATAGAGTAAAGATTGCTGATCTTGGGCAATTTGTTGCGCTTTATCTGTTGCGGCTTGATTAACTCTTTGTTGTTTAGCGGAGTCACCGCCACCAGAATGCAGATAGATCATTATTTACTCATCTTATCAAACAAAGGTTGTTATCTTTATTATTTAGCAAATACAAATAAAAGCCAATTTATAATAGAAGATAACAACCTTATTTGTTGCTCTATCCTAGTTAATAGAACATAAAGTTGATATTACCAACCATAAGAGATCCCTCCACCAACTACAGCTCTATCTTCCGTATTCCATGATGCTGATACACGAATAACGGCATTGTCGATAATTTGATATTGTGCTCCCGTTGCCAGTGCATTGGCGTTACGATAATTCCCAACACCAACACCTAAACTAAAGGTGCGATCAGTGACATAAGGAATATTTGCCATCGCTGCAACAGAAGCAACACCCGCACTTGCTCTTTTGTCAGCTTTATCTATCTTATTATCCATATTTTTAAGCGCGGCTTTGTTATCAATAAAAATATTCTTAATCTTCTCATTGGTATACTGATTTGCAACTAAAATTGAATCTTTTCTTGATTGTTCAATATAATCTCTCAAAGATTCATCTCTTTCATTAATTATTGTATTTGTAGTATTAATATACTCACTTTCTTTCTGAGTGATATATTTTTCACGCTCTCGTGTGATCTTTTTATTGTTCTGTATGATGATATTATCAATACCTGAAGCAATTTTAGCTATTTCACTATCCGTATAATGATTAGCATTTGTTTCTGATTTATTTACTTTATCATCTGTTGAAATTAAAATTTCATTTTTTGTGTTATCAATGTGCGCCACCACTTTATCATTATGTTCATTTACTTTAAAGTCCGTATATGATTCCCCCTTATTTTCAATTTCAATTATTTTACTATTTGTATAATCTTTAATATTATTTTCAGATTTAGATAATTGATTATCTGTATATTGATTTGCTTTTTTTTCTGCATTATTTGCTAATTCATTGGCTTTTTCTTCACTTTTTTTTAACGTTAAAGAATTTGTATTATCTATATAGGATTTTATAGTGTTATTATTTTCATTTATTTGATTTTTTGTATCATTAATAATGAATTCTTTTTCCTTTTGTATTTCATTATATATTTTTTCATTATTATCACTAATATGATTATCAGTTTCTTTTAGAACACTTTGACTTTCTTTTTTTAATTGAGCAACATTAACCGCATCAGTATTTTCTGTACCTGCGGCAACATTAACTATCTGCCGTTGATTATCATTACTCCCTATTGATAATGAATTATTGCGATTATTAGTGCTTTTATCCCCCAATATAATAACATTACTTGCTGTTCCGAATGAGTGACTTCCTATAATAACCGAGTGACTTGCATCATCAGTAAGTTGACTATTACCGCCTAAAACAACACTATTTTCTGCATTATTTGTAATATTTTCACCGATACTAATGGCATTTTTTTTCTGGCTAACTGCTCCTGAACCAATGGAAATCGCCCCGTTACCAATAGACGTTGCACCACTACCTAATGACAATGTATTATCGCCAATTGCGGTACTTTTATGTCCAATAGCCGTTGCATTTTCACCTTCAGCCCCTGCACTTGCGCCAATCGCTGTTGATTGATCTGAATGCGCCCAAGTATTATATCCAAGTGCCGTCGATTCATTACCATCAGCTTTACTGCTGTCACCTAAAGATGTCGTCTTATTGGCATAAGTTAAAGGAGATGATGATAATAATATAATAACTAATAATTTTATTTTAAAACTTTTGTGTCTAATCATATTCATATTACCTATAACTAACAAACCTATATATAGAATAATATGTATTTTATTTTTCACACATTATAAATTTTTAAAAATAAATTAATAACAAATAAAAATAACTTTAATTTAATATAGTCTTATTTTGATACAATTCACTTTGCTATATATAACAACGTTTTTTTTATTTATATTTAAAAATAAATCAATAACTAAAGAGAAATAAGAAACAAATTGAAAAAAACAAGAGTTGAACATTTCAAATGAAAAAACAAATTTAATAAAAATATTATTTTTTATTTTTGAGAACTAGATCAAAAAACAGTCTCGTTATATTTTAAGTTCATATTTTATATAATCGTTAATATAAGGTTAATATGTCAAAATAATAACATACAAAAAACCACAGAATTGATTTGCCTTTAAAATATGTCATTGGCTATTCTGTGGTTTTTTACTATTACCTTTTCATACACTATTTAAAAAATTCTTTACTACCATGTGGCGCACAACGCAAATATTGCGGAGCGACTTTAATGGTCTGCTTTAACTTTTCAGCCGCATGCCAAGGCCAACGAGGATCATAAAGTATTCCTCTGCCTAATGCGATAAAATCAGCTTGTTCAGTCAGTAAAATAGCTTCTGCTTGCTCTGGCTCTGTAATTAACCCAACCGCAATCACGGGTAATTGTGTTTCATTATAGATGGCTTGAGCAAAGGGAACCTGATAATTAGGTCCTAGCTTGATGGCTTGTTTGTCTGATAAGCCACCGGAAGAAACATGAATATAGTGGCAACCGAGATCTTCAAGATGTTGAGTTAATGCGATAGAACTTTCCAGATCCCATCCTCCTTCAACCCAATCAGTCGCTGATATTCTTACTCCCACACACATTTTGTCAGAGACTGCTTTTTTGACTGCAGTAAAAACATCAATTAACAAGCGGCTACGATTATTAAAATCACCGCCATACTGATCGGTGCGATGGTTTGATAATGGTGATAAGAATTCATGCAGTAAATAACCATGAGCACCATGTATCTCAATAACATCAATGCCTGCTGACTCAGCTCTTTTAGCTGCTTCAACAAATGCGTTTTTTATCTTTTCAATCTCATCAATTGTTAATGCTTGAGGCTGATGATATTGACCAAAAGCAATACTAGAAGGTGCTACTTTTTGCCAGCCATTCTCATCATCAGGAGCCAATGATTTTCCACCTTCCCATGGCAACGATGTTGATGCTTTTCGCCCCGCATGAGCCAACTGTATACCTATTTTAGCATTAGTATGCTGTTTTATATCGCTAATAAGCTGTTTTAATGCGCGACCATGTTCCTCAGACCATAATCCGAGATCTTTATAGCTAATTCTACCTCGAGGCTCTACCGCCGTCGCTTCTATAATCACTAAAGCGGCACCTGATAATGCTAATTGCCCATAGTGCATTGTATGCCAAGATGTGGGTATTCCATCTTGCGCAGAATATTGGCACATTGGTGCAACAATAATACGGTTGTCTAATTGATGAGGTCCTAATTTATTAGGCGTAAATAACAAACTCATGCAAAGCCTCCTGCTATATAAGCAATGAGACAAAAATCATTTTTATCTTATGGTTACGATTAAAAATAATTATTTGCCCTCTATCTGGTTTTAAATGAACCATCACTATAACTTAATAAGGCTAACGCATTAAATGACATAACGCGATAACCTATCTCACAGAGTGCTAAGAAAAACAGACTTCAATGACTGATCCTAATACAACATCTAATAAAATAGCGGTATTAGATGCCATATTAGGTTATAACGCATTATAGGATATGAAATATTAATGTGGTTTTACTAATAAGAGTGATAGCTTTCTTGCAAAGGGTAAAACGAATAAAACGGTTGGAAACGCAATCATCCAAGATACCCCCCATGAAGAGAACCAAGGTGCAAACATAAGGCTATTTAAGCCCATTGTTTTTGCTGTACTAATAAAAGAAACAATGCCACACATCACAAAAGATAGGAAAAACGGAACCAGGAAAATCATGGCTCTTGGTGGCAATTTAGGTATACCCAAAATATTATTTTTATCTTGAAAAAACATAGAAAAGACCCCAATAAAAACGTGTACTACGGCATATAACCGCCAATACAACAGGCGAATACCCATAAAGGTAAAAAAATTAAGTTATATGCGTTGATTAACGTAAACGCTTACGAGTCTTGTAGACTAGACCGATGCTAGTATATAAATGAAAGTATTTTTGTCAAGTAAACTATTATCATTATCATTTAATAAAAACAATAGAATTCATGAATAACTTAAGTGGATCTTTATCTTTCAACAGAACTACACCAAGGGTATAACATTATTACTCATATTTTGAGTTAATTTTTACCCAATACATTTTATCGGTGAAATGCTCCCTGAGGAGGGGAGCATTTCTGACACAGAACGATTTAATTAATATTAAAAGTGATCATCTAATTGCATATTAATTCCTTTTAATAACAGTGTTTATTCCAATTAAATTGCATAATTTTATTTAGAATATTGAAATGTATAGGGTAAATAAATTAATTAACTCTGATACAACATGCTTATCTTACTATATTGTTTTTTATCTAATAGTAAGAAAAGATCGCCTCTTATCTCATATTCAATATGATAAAATTATATTTTAGATATTATCCATTTTCATACAACATATTTATTATCTGCTCATTTATAATTAATGCCTTTATTTTCTATTATTAATAGAATTAATATTATCAATTTACGTTAATGCATTACTTTCTATGAGTTAACTCTTTGGTTATATTGAAATTTAAAACAATACAGTTCAGCAATAAATGTCATCATCATCATAAAAGCAAGTATTTATTTATCACCTCTATAAAAGATTTATGTAGAAAGTGATTATTTTATTACTTAAACACCTTACTTTCAGTAAAAATACATATTTAATAACATATTATCTAATATTAAGAGTTGATTAATCACACTTAGCTTTATCTTTTATTATATTGCTCAAACTTTATTTGCCTTTTATACTTTCTTAAAGCATATTTTGATAGGTGTTATTATGAATATTTTATTAGTTGAAGACGATCTGCAATTGGGAAAGGCGCTCTGTCGTGGTCTAGAAATTGCCGGTTTTCAGCCCTGCTGGGTAAGATTGCTTGCGGATGCACGTGTTCAATTAAACCAAAAAGCCTTTGATTTAATGTTGCTTGATCTAGGTCTTCCTGATGGTGATGGTCAAGATGAACTTATCGCACTAAGAAAAAGTGGTGAAAAAATACCCATTATTATTTTGACGGCTCGTACTCAAATAGATAACTTAGTACAAACATTAGATTCAGGTGCCGACGATTTCTTACCAAAACCTTTTGCTATGCCTGAATTAATTTCTCGTGTAAAAGCCGTAAGTCGCCGTATGGCCGGTTTCTCTTCACAGATTTGGTCTATTGGTGATTTACAGCTTAATCCCTCGAATCATCAAGTCACTTTAAATGGTGAACTATTGTTATTATCAGGTAAAGAGTACCAGCTATTATATGAGCTGATGCGCAATACAGATAATGTAGTACGTAAATCTGATTTAGAACAACGCTTATTTGGCTTAGATGACAAAATTGAAAGTAACTCACTTGAAGTTCATATGCACAACTTACGCCGTAAAATAGGCAAAGAGCGTATTATTACGGTTCGCGGTATCGGTTATCTCTTAAAAAAAGAAGTGAACTAAATGAAGATCCGCTCTTTCTTTATTTATACTATCTTTCTACAAACGATATCTATCGTGATGCTATGGGGCGTTTGGTTAGCTTGGATAGAATTTGATTATCTTGCTGACTTTGAAACTATCTACAATAAGCAACAAGAAATTATTGCTGAAGGATTTGCCAATACACTCGAAACGGTTTCCTCTCAACCCGAGACAGTAAAACAGATAGCTCACCATTTACAAAACATGTATATCGATACCATGCTTAATGGTGAGGATGATGATTTACACTATTTACCTTGGTTTATTGTCTTAAATAAAGATAATGATCTGATTTATACCAATAGACCGGAACTTTCTCTGCCTAAACGGGTACTGTCGCTTGCCTCTGAAAAAATCTCTGTGGCTGGGGAGAAATGGTATTTATCTTATAGTTGGGGAAAACAACATAAAATTAAAGTTTTTATTGGTGAATCCGTCGAAGATAGAGGACATGTCATTGGTAACCCTATTTCCGGTACTTTTGTGCCCTTCCTATTTATTTTAGCGACGGTGATCTTGGCTATCTTAATTACTGCTTATTTTAGTTTGCGCCCTTTAAGACAAGCCGCAGAGCTGATTTCTAACCGAAAACCTCGCAATTTAACGCCAATTAATGTCGGACAACAATTTAAAGAGATCCGCCCTATCTTTAAAGAGCTTAACCAATTAATGGCAAGAATAGATGCGGCTAATATTAGAGAAAAACAATTTATGGCTAATGCGGCTCATGAGCTAAGAACCCCGATTGCCGCAGTGATTGCCCAATTGCATATTCTCTCTTTAGTCGATGAAAAGCAGGAGCGAGAAGAAATTATTGAAGATATGAAACAATCTCTGGATAGAGCCGCCGCACTTTCCCACCAGCTTATTGATTTAGCAAGATTAGAGTGTGACGATTTCCCTATAAAAATAGAATCCTTTGATGTTTATAATATTATTGGTAATGCTATTGCTCAGCGCGTGCCTTATGCCTTAACAAAAAATATTGAGCTATCTTTAAATGAAGGTATGTCACTTAAAATAGAAACAGATAAACAAGCACTACTGTCTATTTTTAATAACTTATTGGATAATGCAATCAAATATTGCCCCAATAATAGTCAAGTCGAAGTGACTATTGAACATAAAGATACCCATCATCTCAATATTATTCTGCGTGATAATGGACCAGGAATTGCACCTGAGTATATTAGCTCACTATTTTCCCGTTTTTATCGTGTTCCGGGATCACAAGGGACGGGCAGTGGTTTAGGCTTATCTATTGCACAAAATCTCGCTGAAAAAATTCAAGCAACCATTTCCATTACTGAAGGGCTACACAATAAAGGTATTGGTTTTATTATTACCTTACCGTTAAAAATTAAACCACTAGATAATGAGTAAATATATTATAGGAGGCCTTTGCCTCCTATAATTTTAGTTAAAACTATTAGTTATGCTTATCCCCACAAAGTGGCTATCCAACGTAGCATCGCGGTAATAATTGCAGCACTTAATACCACCAAAATAAAAGGTTTCTTTTTCCAGGTTAAAACGCCTGCAACACCCACACCAATAATCTTGGCAATATCAGCGAGTTGGTCACCATCAAAAAAAGTAGATGTCATTGCAACCGAAAATAAGATCACAATTGCTGAAAGTGAAAACATTTCTTTGACCCGCTCAGACATCCCCGTTTTATTATTTAATAAGATACCGGAGATGCGCATGGCATAAGTTCCTACGGCTAAAATAGCGATACCTGCGATAAGTGAAGTTGTTGAGATCATATTTTTCTCACCACAAATAAAACGCCTAACAAGGATAATAAAACCGGTATTCCCGCAGGGAGAAACAGTGTCGTTGCTAAGGCAATCACACTACCAATAATAGCGGCTTTTCGTGTTAATTTATTTTTCAATGCCGGTAAACTTAGTGCCAAAATAATCGCTGGGAACATCGCATCTAAACCAAGCATTTTTATATCAACAATAAAAGAGCCTAAATAAACACCTAACATAGTACCTAACGGCCACATCAGTAAAATGCCTAATCCACAAGCCCAAAATGCTAATCTATTTTGCTCAGCAGTCGATTGAGATAACCCAAAAACCACACTTTCATCATTTAATACATGAAAGCCTAATAGTGATTTAATCCCTTTTCCGGGTAACTCTTTCACCGCCATACTAAAAGGGATGTGCCTTGCATTGACCATTAAACCAGCGAGTGCCGCATAGATGGCGCTTCCCCCCATCGCAACCACTCCGATAAATAGAAATTCAGAAGCCCCTGCTAAAACAAAAATCGATAACGAAAGAGGTACCCAAAAATCGAAACCTTGAGTATGTGCTAAAGCACCATAAGATATTCCAACGATCCCATCCGCTAATGAAACAAGCAGAATATCTCTAAGTACGTTATTATCTAGACGACTGTTAATATGCATAAAAAACGTATTATTTATTGAACGATTTGTTCATTATGTTGAACGATGTATTTTTTTGCAAGCTGATTTTTGAAGGAAACTATGATGTCATCACCTTCGGCACCCATTGAAATTATTTCTCAATCTATTGCTAGAGAAAGAAAAAAAGCAGGTCTTTCACTTGCAGAAATCGCAAGGCGAGCGGGGATCGCAAAGTCAACGTTATCCCAATTAGAAGCGGGACAAGGTAATCCAAGTATCGAAACTTTATGGGCTATTTGCGTCGCACTCAATATTCCGTTTTCACAACTGATTTCCTCACCTAAACCAGAAGTTAAAGTGATCCGCAAAGGTGATGGGTTTAAAATTAGTGCAGAAAAGGCCTATTACCATGCCTTTTTATTGTCATCTTGCCCCAATGGCGCGAAGCGCGATATTTATACGGTTATTGCTCAACCGGGTAAAGATAGAGTGTCAGATCCTCATAGTAAAAATGTCACAGAACATATTCTTATAATTAGCGGTCGTGCCATTGTCGGTACTTTAGATAATCAACAAGAGTTATCTCCCGGTGACTATATTTGTTACCCTGGTGACGTTACTCATGTGCTACGTGCATTAGAGCCAGATACTACCGCTGTCATGATCATTGAACATCACAATTAGTGACAATGGTATTATCGCACTGATTTTTCTGATAAAGTCAAAATCAGTGCGATAAAAATTTACTATGGTTTCACACCGGCTTTCTCAAGATAAATCTCTCTTAAGCGTTGTGATAACGCCCCTACCTTACCTTGATTTATTTTTTCATTATCAATGGAGATCACCGGCCAAATTAAGGTAGTCGCTGAACTAATAAAAGCCTCTTTGGCTTGTTTCGCTTCTTCGAGTGTAAATAAACGCTCAATGATGGTGAGTTTTTGCTCTTTGGCTAACTGAATAATCGCTTGTCGCGTGATCCCCGGTAAAATATCTTGGCTTAATGGGCGAGTGATAATTTCATCTTGCTGATTAACAATAAAGAAATTGCTTGAACTCCCTTCGGTGATATAACTCTCTTTGATAAAAATAGCATCATCAGCACCTTGCTGATGCGCATGATGTTTAGCTAGACATGCAGCAAGTAATGCCACCGTTTTAATATCACAGCGTTGCCAACGAATATCCTCAACACTTACGACAGAAATTCCTTTGCTTGCATTAGGATGATTTACCACCGTTGAGTGTTGAACAAATAGCACTAATGTAGGAGCGACTGATGAAGACGGGAAATCAAAAAAACGTGATGAATCGGCGCCACGAGTGACTTGTAAATAGATAAGTCCTTCATGCAGATGGTTCTTATCTATCAATTGCCCGTGGATCTCTTTTAATTGCTCTTTGGTTAAAGAAAAAGGCATTGATAATGCTTTGCAAGAGCGCTGTAAACGTTGAAAATGCCCTTCAAAATCAATTAATTGTCCGTTAATAACGGCGGTAACTTCATAAACGGCATCAGCAAATAAGAAACCTCGATCAAAAACAGAGATATTAGCTTGTTCTTTAGGTACAAATTGGTTATTTAAATACACAATCTCAGACATTTTACCTCCGTGATAAATTGTATTAACCTTGATAACTTTTCACCACACTACTCTTTCACATTACTATTTCAAATGCTACTGACTTTCTAATACAAATCTTTAATGGCCTTTTTCTTTAAAGAATTCCTGTTATATAGCTAAAAATTGCTATAATTTGCGATAAGGATTACAAATTAAGAGGTTGTTATGTTAGACATTAATAAAAATAATTTATCTCAGCTAACAGAGAAACTCGTTAAAAAGCAGTGTACTTTAATGAGTATCATTGCCATGCTGGGATTACTTGCGGGTATTATCTGTATTATTAACCCTTTTTCTTCAGGGGTCGTGGTCAGTGTTTTCCTCGGTGTGGTGTTTTTTGCTTGTGCAATAACCAGCATAATGGCGGCCTTTAATAGCCGGATCTCTTCTGGTTGGTCGATGTTAATTACTTTACTTGCTGGTTTTATCTATCTATTTTTAGGTTATATTTTTATTACCGATCCTTTAAATGGCATGTTAAGCCTTGCATTTATTATCGGTTATTTATTTATCTTTGCAGGAATACTCCGCTTAGTACTCGGCTTTAAGCAAATTAAAGATAGCTTTTATGGCTGGTTTAATATTTTAGTGGGCTTTTTAGATCTTGTTTTAGCCTATTTCTTACTAGCTTTTGGCCCTGAAACTTCTATAACACTGGTGATGGCATTGATTGGTATACAACTTATTTTAAGTTCTATAACTATTCTATCAATAGCCAGTGCAATCAAGCGAATGACTCGTTAATGATGTCTTACGTTTAATTTGTTATTTAAATTTAGAGCCACACAATGTGGCTCTAAATCGTAAGCAAAAAAGTTGTATATTAAGCACAAGGTAAGCGTAGAGAAACGGTATACATATTTTCACCACATAAGTAACAGTTGCCATTTTTCTCAAATACCATCACCTGAATACCTAATTGTCCCACTTCGATATTTGGCAATGCATCCGCCAAAATACTTTCTAATGCAGGCTCTGATATTTCAATCATACTTATCGGCTCATTGCTTGGTGTAGTATCTTGCAGGAAATCACCTAAACGAGGATCATCGGCATAAATTTCTAATGTAGAACGATAAACCAATGTCCGCTCACTGCTATTGACTTTAGTATATCCATTAAAGATTATAACCATTTTTTGGATATCCAATTTTGCAACACGGTTTTTAATTTGTAAGCATAAAGAAGGCACAAGCCGAATATTGACAGAATTAAAATAACGATCGCAAATTTGCGGAATAGTGACGCTAATACAAGGCTTCGGTGCAATATTTTTAATTTGTTTACCGCATTCCCCAGTTAAGGAATTATCCACAATAATACGTTCACGGCGTGAAAAACAAATATTGTTAAAAATATCCACAGTGAAGAAAGAGATATAATGAACGCCATTCGTTAAGGCTTGATTCTCTAACCTGACCGATACCGCTGATTTATCAGTACAGGGCAACATTTTAAGTTGATCATTAAAATAGAACCCTACTTGTGTACTTTCACTAATATCACGACCTAAAATTAGGTTCGCATTTACACAGTAATTTTCACTATGATAGCTTAGAATACCATTTAGCGTTGCAGGAACCTTAGGAGACGGCAACTTCTCTGTCGTCATTTCAACATAATAGTTTCTTGATTTGAGTGGGTTATCTATATCTTCACTGTTTTCTGATTCAGCATAAAAAACAGCAATCTGCTTTGGCTCGGTACCTTTAAATCTAACTTTAAAGTTTGCAATACCATATTTATTGGTTTTTGAAATATTGCTTAACTCACCTTCGGAATTATAAATTTCAGGCTGAGTAAGTAGTGTGCTGTTGTCTTTATCGTAAACTAATGTGACCTCCTTGTTTTGCATATCTTCACCTTCTTGATTTTGAAGGTGTACCACAAAGCTTTTAGATACCTCTTCCCATTTGCTCGGCCATTGCATAGATTCAGAGTTGATTGTCAGTAAATCATCAAACCTCTCACAATTAGCCGCTGAGCAATCGGTATTAGGGATCGCGGGTGTCACTCGAATTTGCAACGGCGGGGCATAATAGGCATTATCTTCATTATCTTCATCTCTTAGAATCAACTGTAATGAAGCCACTCCACTACGATTGCCAGTTAAAGAGATCTTCGTTTTATGGTCATCAACGATAGTGGTATAAACATCTTTGTTGTTGGGTAAAATTAAAATTCCTTTAGGATTTGTACTCCATTGAGCCAAACGTAAATCACTATCTTTTACCTCTACTTCATAGCTAATTATCCCGTTCATTTTTACTTCGTTACCAGGCTCATCTGGCGAAGATTTTATTTGATTATATTTAATCTCTGTAACTGTATTTTTATCGGGATCTGTATCAGGCTCATCAGCTTGAGGATGAACAGGCTTAGGTGGTGTTTTTGCGGTATCCTTGCAGTTTTCAGCTGTTAAGATTTTTTGTAAACGTTCTTCTTTTGTTTCGATAGTCATCGCGTCATTTCCTTTCTTTGCTAAGTTCCATGTTCAGCTTAAAGAAAAAAAATGCAGTGAAAATCACAATAGAAAAAAGTCAACTGAGTATTGCTGATAGGGAAAAATAAAAATAATTACTAAACAATAAGATAGATATAATTTTACAGGATCTTAAGCTATAGCCACCAACAAAAAATGCCTTCAATATAAAAAATAATTTAAAATTTAAAATATTTTTGTATAAAGCTATTGACTGTTATGAAAATGTGATTAGAATCAATATCAGAAAATATTTGTGACGAGAATCACATTTTATTAATAGGATACTTAATATGAAATCAATGACTTCTTTTATTACTCATCTGCACCAAGTTGTTGTTAAATTATCTTCAACTCGTTTATTGTAATTCTTTGTATTAAAAAGAATAACTAAGCATAAAGCCAGAAAATGCACTCTATATCGCAAGAGGCACTATCTGGCTTTTATTTTCTATCCCTTTGATTTTTTCTTATCTTACTCTTCGCGCATCTTTAGTAACAAAAATTTCACTTGTTTGAACTAAAATCCCTCTTCTTGTACCCTAGTATTAAATCACCTTTTATGATGAGGATAGTTTATGCAGCAGCAACTGCTTACATGGATACGTCAGTTTAATGAAGAGTACGCTCAAATCACTTCTCTGTTACTTGTTTTATTGATCATTTTTGTTGTTGCTCTTGTTCTCCACTTTATTTTGCACAAACTTGTGCTCCCTAAGCTTTCAAAAGCTATCAGTAAATACGATCAAAAGTGGCAACTCTCTTTTGAAATTAATAAGTTATTCAGTCGATTTGCCTTTCTTATCCAAGGTGTAGTCATTAATATCCAAGCCTTATTATGGATGGGACCCGGTAAGACACAGGAGATATTAACCACCACAGCTCAAGCATGGTGTTTACTTTTCGGTTTATTGATGATTTTCTCAATTATGGATCTCTGTTTGCAGATCATGAGAAATTCCCCTTCTTTTGGCCGATTACCCCTTAGAGGTATTTTCCAAAGTTTAAAATTAGTCGCCAGCGTGCTGATTGGTATCATGATTGTTTCATTACTGATCGGTAAATCACCGCTTATTTTATTAAGTGGTTTAGGTGCCATGACTGCGGTGTTGATGTTGGTATTTAAAGATCCAATTATGGGACTTGTTGCCGGTATTCAACTCTCCGCCAATAATATGATTAGCTTGGGTGATTGGTTAGAAATGCCTAAATATGGTGCTGATGGTGCCGTAGTGGATATTAGCCTCACCACAGTAAAAGTACGTAATTGGGATAATACCGTTACGACCATTCCTACTTATTCTTTAATTTCTGATTCGTTTAAAAACTGGCAAGCGATGACACAATCAGGTGGGCGTCGAATTAAGCGCAGTTTATCTCTTGATATCAATAGTATTTACTTTTTAGATCAAGAGAATATTGATAAATTAGAAAAGGCACAGCTTCTTGAACCTTATATAAAAAGCAAAGTAGGTGAAATCTCCAGCTATAACGCTAGCCTTTGTCATGAGCATCAAATGCCACTTAATCAACGTGGTATGACGAATGTCGGTACATTTCGCGCTTACGTGGAAGCTTATCTAAAAAATCATCCGAAGATCCATAAACAGATGACCATTATGGTAAGACAGCTTGCCCCAACCTCTGAAGGGCTACCTATCGAAATTTATGCCTTTACCAATACAACCGTGTGGGTAGAGTATGAAGCTATTCAGTCCGATATTTTTGATCATATATTCGCTATTCTTCCTCAGTTTGGTTTACGAATACACCAATCACCAACAGGTAGCGATGTCAGAGCATTAAAATTCCCTACCAATATCGACACACCATAGCCCTAGCGTTCATTATTTAAAAGGGAGATTAATTCTCCCTTTTTTCTATTAAATAGATTAACAAATATTTATAACTATCGACTTTGTTATCATATTAACAATCTTGTTTTAGGCTATTTTTTTAAAATCGATATGTTATTTTTTATATATCGAATCACTGTTTCGACCTATATATTTGATATTTTATTTACCACTAAAGTAGTATTAACCGCAAAATGTAACCAATTGTTTAATAATTATTTTTTTAGATAACCTTATTAACATTTTTTATATTGATATAAATCATTATAGGTATAGGTGTAATAACTTAACATAGATATACAACTTTATTTGTTGTGAAAAATGTTAGGGTAATGTCAATGTCAAAAATTAAAAATAATGTTTCTATCACTGAAATGAGCCGGCGTGGCTTCATTCAGTCTGCAGCTGTTCTTTCTGGCGCTGCTGCTGTAGCTGGAACGGTATCATTACCTTTCTCTGCTAATGCTCAAACACCCCAGGGTATTCGTCCTGATGAGACGTCTGAAACCATCAAATACAGTGCATGCTTAGTGAACTGTGGTAGTCGTTGCCCATTAAAAGTTCATGTTAAAGATGGCGTGATCCGCCGTATTTCCAATGAAACCATGTTTGATGACTCAACCTTTGGTCTTCATCAGATCCGTCCTTGCTTACGTGGACGTTCCGTTCGTTGGAAAACTTATAATCCAGACCGTTTAAAATACCCCATGAAACGTGTCGGTAAACGTGGTGAAGGTAAATTCGAGCGTATCTCTTGGGATGAAGCGACTTCGATTATCGCTGATAAGCTAAAATATACTATCGATACCTATGGTAATGAGGCTATTTATTACCAATATGGTACTGGATCTACCGGAGCGAATTTACATGGTAGAACAGCCTGTAAACGTCTATTAAGTACAGTCGGTGGCTTCTTAAGTGACTACGGTACTTACTCTTATTCACAATTAACCGGCATCGTCCCTTATGTGTATGGTGATATGCTGGAATCTCTGTTAACAGAAATCGAAAACTCAGATTTGGTTGTGATGTTTGGTCATAATCTTGCTGAAACTCGTATGTCTGGCGGTGGTCAGTTCTATGAAACACTGAATGCGTTAGATAAGAGTAAAAGTAAAGTAATTATTATCGACCCGCGTCGTACTGATAGTGTCACAACATTAGGTGCAGAGTGGATCCCTATCTATCCGGGTACTGATGCTGCATTAGTGGCTGCGTTAGGTTATGTGATGATCCAAGAGGGTATCACTGATGAGGCATTTTTACGTGAATATTGCATCGGTTGGGATAAACAAACTCTGCCAGCCTCAGCACCTGAAAATGGCTCTTACAAAGACTATATTCTCGGTAATGGTCCTGATGGAATTGCTAAAACCCCTGAGTGGGCAAGTCAATTAACCGGAATTTCCGTTGCGCGTATTATTCAATTGGCACGTGAAATTGGTAATGCCAGAGCGGCGTGGATCTCCCAAGGCTGGGGTATTCAGCGTACCAGTAATGGTGAACAAGCTTGCCGTGCCATTATGATGTTGCCATTAATGTCTGGTCATATTGGTCGTCCTGGTACTAATACCGGATGTTGGGGCGGTAGCATTGAATACCCTGTCGCAAGTTTTGCCATACCAAATCCAGTAAAAACCCAGATCCCAACATTTATGTGGTCTGAAGCGGTTGCTCGTGGTGAAGAGTTAACCAGTAAAAATGCCGGTGTCAGAAATAAAGATAAGCTGGATACGGGCATTAAATTTATGTGGTGTTACTCCAGTAATGTGATTGGTAACCAGCATGCTGATCTCAATAAAACACATGAATTACTGCAAGATGAATCAAAATGTGAATTTATTTTAGTGTGGGATAACCACATGACACCATCAGCAAAATATGCCGATATTTTACTGCCTGATGTCACTACTGTGGAAACTAACGATCTTATCAATAACTCTTATGCTAGTGGTGCGTATCATTATATGGTGCGTTTACAAAATGCCATTGAGCCGTTATGGGAAAATCGTCCTAACTATGATGTATTGGCAGATATCGCTGAAAAATTAGGTGTTAAAGAGAAATTTACTGAAGGTAGAACCTACCAAGAGTGGATTGAGTATTGCTATAACCAAGTAAAAGCAAATAACCCAGCGCTTCCTTCTTTTGCTGAAACTAACGATATGGGGATTGTGGATAGAAAACTTCCTCCTCGTAGCGCTTATGTGGCATTAGAAGCATTTCGCCAAGATCCTATCGCCAACCCACTAAAAACAGCATCAGGTAAAATTGAAATCTATTCTGAGAAATTAATGCAAGACACTGAAGGTTGGATCTTACCAGAAGGTGATCGTATTCCTGCAATTCCAGAATATTGTAAAAATGAAGAAGGTGTTGAAAACGTTACCTTAAAAGAGAAGTTCCCACTGCAAATGACGGGCTTCCACGATAAAGGTCACGTCCACTCTACCTATTTTAACGTCGCAATGTTACGTGAAGCTATTCCTCATCAATTTTGGTTAAACCCCGTTGATGCGGCACAGCGTGGATTAAAATCTGGCGATATTGCTGAGATTTATAACGAACGTGGTCGCTTGCATATTCGTGTCAAAGTGACAGATCGTGTATTACCTGGTGTGATTGCAGTACCACAAGGTGCATGGCGTTCACTTGATACAACAGGTGTAGATACCGGTGGATGTATTAATACATTAACAAGCTGGCACCCATCGCCGTTTGCTAAAGGAAATCCACAACATACTAACCTTGTTGAAGTGAAACGTGCATAAGGAGTTAACTCATGAAGCAATATGGTTTTTATTTTGACTCCACTAAATGCACTGGCTGTAAAACCTGTCAAGTCAGTTGCAAGGACGAAAAAGATTTAGATTTAGGCCCTAAATTCCGTCGTGTTTATGAATATGGCGGTGGTAGCTGGGCAAAACAAGACGGTATCTGGACACAAAATATTTATAGTTATTATTTATCAATTTCTTGTAACCACTGCTCTAATCCTACTTGCGTGGCAGGTTGCCCTACTGGCGCGATGCATAAACGTGAAGAAGACGGTTTAGTGGTTGTTAATCAAGATGTTTGTGTTGGATGCCGTTATTGTGAATTACGTTGCCCTTATGGCGCACCACAGTTTGATGAAAAGAAAAAATTGATGTCAAAATGTGATGGTTGCTATGAGCGGGTCGCCCAAGGTATGAAACCGGTCTGTGTTGAATCTTGTCCACAACGTGCACTGGATTTTGATGATATTGAAGTGATCAGAGCGAAACATGGTACAGAGTGTGGTATCGCACCAATGCCAGATCCAAGCTTAACTAACCCAAATATCGTGATAAAAGCACATAAAGATGCAAAACCTTCTGGTGATAAAACCGGCTCAGTTCAAAATGCGGCGGAGGTATAAACCATGCATGAACTTCCTCTTGTCTTTTTTACTGTTTTAGGCTCTAGCGCAGCAGGTCTGTTTCTGATCGCTTATATCAGTAAAAAGTTAGGTCAAATTGATGAACAACAACTGCGTAATGCCAATATTCTTGCTCTGATATTAATGCTTGTGGGCTTAGGTATTGGTGGATTACACGTAGGTCAGCCACTACGCTTTTTCAATATGTTATTAGGCGTAGGTCGTTCTCCAATGAGTAACGAAGCTTTTCTAAGTGGTGTATTTACTGGTTTTGCTTTTGCAACAGTGGCACTCACTATTATGAAAAAATGGCGGGGATTACGTGAAATTTGTAATCTATTTACCGTTATTTTTGGTTTAGCTTTTGTTTGGTCAATTCCGCAAGTTTACCATATTCCAACAATTGCTAACTGGAACACAGATTACACCACATTACAGTTTTGGATGACGCTATTAATTGGCGGTGGGGTACTTGCGATGGTCAGTGGTGCAAGACGTTTAGGGGCATTGTCCTTTATTATCGGTGCCATAATTACCTTTGCAGCACGCTCCGGTTATGTCAGTTTCCTAAGCTTTAATGGCCCAGAATTAAGTGCTGAGCAATCACTGTTTTGGGGTTTCCAATTAGCAGTATTAGCATTAGGTATTGTGGTTGTCGGGTTTAGCGCATTAAAAGCGCAAACCTCAAAAGTGACCTTAGCAACTTGTGCCGCAGCGGTCGTAATTGCTGAATTATCCGGTCGCATTGCCTTTTATAACTTATGGCATATAACCATGTAATATGGGTTTTCTGTGCGATGACGCTTTATCATTATTGATTTATCATCATAAGCATAGTCATCGGCAAGAAACGAAAAACAAAATGCATATCTTTTTAGATATGCATTTTTTCTTTTTAGAATGAGGAGCCGGGTTGTTGTAAAAACGCTAACTCTTCTGGTGTGGAAGTACGCCCTAAAATTTCATTACGATGAGGATAACGACCATATTTATCGATAATCTCTTTATGGCGTAATTCATATTGATACGTGTCGTCATCATTTAATTGTGAAAACAACGCAATGGCATCTTGATGGATTTTTTGTGATTCTGAGTGCATAAATGGCATGATCAGAAATTTGCGTTTTACCGGTGTCAGGGTGAGATATTCGGGTAATCGAATGGCTTCTTGAGCAAGAATTAACGCCATATTATCTTGGGCGAAAGCCTTTGGTGTATCACGCCAAATATTACGTGAAAACTGGTCTAGAATAATAATTTCCCCTAACCGCCCTTCAATGCTCTCGCGCCAAGAGGCAAGCTCTGCGCGACTTGCGCTAATACATAGCTCACCAAATCTATCCTTAATTTCTTTATCAAAAGCGCTATCCTTTTGAAACCACTGTTTTGGGGTACATTCTTCAAACCAAAAGGTTAATACGGGTTGGTAAGGAACCATAGCGATAACCACCTTATATAAATTGATAAGAAATATTATCTCTAAAGTATACAGATTTTTAACCTATGAATAGTATGAAAAAGGTTACAGGGATCGAGCTTCTTTAAAAAAACAAAAAAATAAATCCTCTTTAAAGGCAACAAGAGGATTTTAATCACGTCCTAGTTAACACTTAGCTCCTTTAAGTGTTACCCATCCATGAGCAAGTTATACTCTAAACAATGTTGTTAATGATATATGTAACTTAGTAATCAATATAATAAGGATGTTGTTACTATAACCCCCTTTGGGATCGTTAATAGAATAGATAAAAGCCTAAAAGGGATAAAGCTTAAAAAATAGTGTTAGGGTATTAAAAAGACTTACAGTAGCAAAGGCTGCGGTAAAACAAGAAAAGTTGTTATAAGCTTGTTGGATGTTACTTAAGTAAAATATGCGATCAATAATGAAATAAATGCTAAAAAAACACCAATTGCTAATGACATTTGTTGAAAATTTTTTCTTCTTAGTCTGTTTCTTTAACAAAATTAGCGTACAATTACTGCAATTTTTTTACTGAAGATCGACTATGTCTGTTATCGCAACTATTGGAATAGGCTACCTAATTGGGGCTGTACTCTCTTTTATTATCACCTTCTTTTTAACTAAAGATCCCAGCTTAGCTATGCGCCTGCTGAGTGCTTTTCTTATCGCAATAACATGGCCATTGAGTTTCCCAATGGCCATTATATTTTCTATTTTTGGTTAGTTATATATAGCTTTATATTTCTCTATATAAATCTTTATATTATTATCCAATTAAGTTATTAAATAATTCTTTGATAATTATAACATTTACTTTATAAGTATAATTATCTTAACTCCATCCAAGTTCCCATTCTTCCATTTAAAAGTTGATAAGTTCCCCCTTTAGGAACAACAAAACTACAATTATCCAAACTGCTATACCCTTTAATTAAAATACCATCTAATTTAAATTCAACTGCACGGCCATCAGACCATATAAGAACATAAATAGGTCCTTCTGAATTATTGGTGTAAACCTCTCCAATTTTACGTTCCTTAGTTACATCTATCCATTTTTGATTGTTTCCTAACAATCCTTTTCCTTTTGGCTGATACTTTCCATCTGACTCACCTTTAGAATAACTATAACCTGATGCTAAATAATTCCCCTTAGGCTGATATTTACCATCTGACTCTGATTTAGAATAACTATAACCTGTCGCTAAATAATTGCCTTTAGGTTGATATTTATTATCAGATTCCGTTTTAGTATAGGATGCACCCACTAATGCATAATTGCCTTTGGGTTGATAATTTCCTTTTGGCTGAAAAGCATCAGTGGCGGCTTTTTGGCTAATAACATGAGCCGTTGAGGTTCCGGTCGCTTGAGAAATATTACCCTTATCAAATTTTTTATTAAGCTCATTTTTTAAATTGGTATTAGTGGCATAATCTCCTGAAGCTTGATAATTGCCTTTAGGTTGATATTTCCCATCAGACTCCGCTTTGGTATAGCTATCGCCTTTATTCGCATAATTTCCCGCAGGAGCATAATTGCCTTTGGGTTGATATTTAGTATCAGATTCCGCTTTTGCATAGCTATAACCTTCCACTTGATATTTACCCACCGGCTGAAAACGCTTATCAGCCTCGGCTTTGTTATAAGCGCCCACTTCATTCGCGGTGATATCAGCTTTTAACTCAGCCCATGCATTACCGGCAATAGGCTCAATATTATTATTCTCAATTTTAGACTGCCATACCTTATTGTTATGATAAACCACACTACGAATGGCATAGGGCTTGCCCGCTTCTGACCATTTAGCAAAACCTTGTAATTGCATTTCACCAATAGACTCGGTGATATCGTAAAATAGGCTATTCATTTTTTCACGTTCAATATCTTTTGCGGCCGGATCAGTGACTTGGTCACGCTCATAATCATAACCGTAACCTTGAGTATAAGATACTGAGCCATCTGTTTGGATCTCAACAGGCACAACTGTTTTATCCCCTTGCGTGGCAAAGGGGATTTTAAATATTTTAGTCATAGGATTTATTCTCCGAAATTACTCTTTAAGAAATTTTTACGATATGAACCATAACCAAATGCTTTTTTAGTTATGATGCGATATTTGACGCCTACGCCAGAAGGACGTGGCATTAAATCGAAGTTTTCTAATAATAAACGTAAGCGTTCATCGGGATTAAAATTAAAAACGTAATACATATACGTCATATCAAAGGGATCAAGTACAAATACTTTACTTTCACCTCGCCAGAAAAAACGTTTTAAAAATTGATTAATATTGGTGACCGTCGGACTTTGGGTGAGATTAAAATAACGCATTCTTATCAACATTCTTTTTTGATCTAACGTCAGTGATAAGGTGTAATCGGTATTGCGTCGAAAATTTGCGTTAAAATTAGCTTTCTTTTTACCAAAGCCAAAACCTATTTTTGTTTTCTCACTTGGGGAAATATCAATGCCTAAAGGCACATCTAAAATACGCGCCCAGACTGCTAACCCAAAGTCGTTGGCGGTATCAATATTAAATATATCGCGATACCAATTTTGCCAAAATAACACGGTGGATTGGTGAAAATAGTCTGCCTTAAAATGAGCCAGTGATTTTAATTTATCGGCATTTTCATATTGCCAAAGTATCGCTTGTAAAAGATCGGAATGATAATCAAACTGTTGAATATTCATACCATCACCACTTGTATCGCCCCTTTAGGTAAGCGGGCAATTTGATTAATGGCAATGGGAATTAATGCTACATGCCAATTTTTTCCATCTGTTGATAACTCAACTTTTGTGACAAATAAATGTGGCTCCACAGCATTGACGGCAGCGGAAATCTCAAAAGGAGAGACATCTCGCCCTACCACCAGCCCATTATCCCCCTCTATCTCTCCATGACTCCATTTTTCTAGTGCATCAGGAATAATGGTTTGTGCATCAAAAGAGGATTTTTTAACGGTAACTTTGCAAAAAATCGTCACTTCTTTTGGTCGTGAAAATTTAATCGGATATTCTTGACCACTTGCTGGCTCTAAGAGATTTATTTCAATATCACCATTAAACGCCGCACCTATTGTTTTCGTTCTTAATAAAACATTGGCAATTTCATGGCTGTCTCCCCCTTCAACACAGACATAAATGCTATGTGGCAATAAGGAAATACCATCGATAGTTAATGTTTTATCAGTGAAATTTTCTCGAAAAGAGAGAGAGTTAACCCCGGCTAATTCATAGAGGGACGATGTAATAGCTTGGGCAACACTGATGGTATTTTTAGCGAGAGTCTGTTTACGCCGACGCCTGGCTTTAATATCAGATTCTGCATAACGGCCAATAATAGCGTGCGTGGTATTATTGACTTTTTCCCAGCCTAATACCGAACTTGCCACTTTATTTAATTGCCCAATACCACAAGTGATAGGCCCGTACTCTTTAGCGCGCATATCCCCAGTTATTTTTCCAGTGTCTGCGATAATAAGAGAGGTTAATGTTTCAAATACTGCGCCATTTATCGTTAGGGCTTGTGAACCTTTAGGGATAATGGTGCCGGGCACCCCCATAAATTCCACATCACTTAAATAGGAGTGTGTGGCATTAATACGCTCTCCTCCCATTAACGCCCATATTGCATCAAGAAAAATCCCCCCAGCAATATCGGGATTAATTTGATTAGCAAGTTCGGCATTATTACGCACAATGGCATCGCGATTTTCAATTTCCATTGTTGCCAAAACCCCTTGGGGCGTTTCTGGCGATAAATTGATTGATTGCCCAAAGACAGTGCGAAATTCGTCTTCTACCTCCTTTCGTAGCGCTGCCGTATCAGGAACAATAACACCTTTATTATTAATATATCGATAATCAGCCATGTAATGTAAATCCTCCATATATCGTGCGTATATCCGCCTGATATTTCAGTACGCCATTATCTAAAAAGGCATTAAAATGGCTGATAGCCACAACATCCTCGATTTCAGCCAGACGTTGTCGAAAAGCCATTTCAAATAAAGGAATATCAACTTGACGGCTAAATGTTGCTGACCAATAAGGAATACCTTTATCTTTTTTATGCAACATCTCACCACGAACTGCTTTAATAAAATGCTGACAAAGGTTTTTTACTGCTTCATCGTTATCACAAATTTGCAGATCACCTTTAGCATCAATCACCAGATCATTATGCTGGTTTATAGCAAATGTCCTCATATTGGACTCCCTGTGTTATCTTTGCCTGCTTGTACGCCACTATGACGATGGGTTGAACCGATATCTTTCCCGTTGTGACGCATCACGCCCCCTTGAGAATCACTATTTCCATTTACCGCATAATTACCATTTACTGTGACATTGCCGGTAAATATCGTTTCTCGGGCATTGATTTCATACTTGGGGGTTTCCAGTACAACTTTATCGTTATGAAGAGAAAAGCAGACAGAACCATCCATTGACTGAATAACCAAAGCATCAATATTTTTTCCGTCGATCACCCAACCTTTTAAGGTGTCAGGAAAAAACATCGCATCACTAAAGGTATGTAATCGGGTGGTATTAGGTCTATCCTCTAGACCACCGCGTTGAAAAATAAGGCTAATATCACGATCATTAGCTTTTAACCAACCAAAATCTCCCGCTTTAATCGGTGCTCTAATAAAAAAACCTCCGCCACCAAAGCGAAATACGGGAATATTTGCAACGGGTGCTCGTGAAATAGTTTGATTATCCGTGGTTAACATCATCACCAGTGGTTTGATCACGGCTCGATTGCTTTTTTCATCATAATCAATGACTGTTGCGGGCAACATATCATCCGTATTCATCATCAAATGGCGAAATGCGGACGAGAAAGCCCCTGCCAGTGAACCAACACTCGCAATATCGTTATTGGGTTTACTCATAATTAAGCTCGTTTACAAATTGCGGTATAGTTGAAATCAGCCTCATGTGAGGCAACACTAAACGCCAATTGCTCAATGATGTAATCACCATTTAATGAAGGGTTTAATTTACTCTCAAGGCGAAGCATTCCACCAAGCTCAGAGGTGCTATCAATCAAGTAACTTACGGTTAACCCACTTTCTGTCGCTTTGGGAATGCCAATCATGCCCGAATTCATATTTAAAATACGCAAACGGCTTTTTAGTGCTTTGTCGTCATCTTTTACAAATAACGTATCATCATCAATAAAGGCTTTAACGTCCCCAGCTTCCTGTAAACGTTCTATTTGATGCAATGCTGAGCCACAATAATACCAATTAGCAATATTCTTATCGGTAGCTTGAAAATCTAGTTTCACTCCACAGTCATCAGCAATAGCCAAGGCTATTTCACTCAGCCTGCGCATTGTGCCGCCACTGGAAGAAATAATTTTTCCCGCGCTTTGATGACTGGTTTTTGCCGATAAAGTTAACGTCACATCAGGAGGTGAATCTATTTCAGCACTGACAATATCGCCAATAAATAAAGAGAGTAATCCGGTATTAACTCGGCCGACCTCCAAATAGAGTCGTCGCGTTTGCTTATTGTTATTATAGGGACTGGTTTCTGTCAGCAGATAATCTCTTGTTTGTGCATTTAGCCCTGAGATAGTGACATTACATTCATTTTGTAATGGATTGGCATACTTTGTTCCACTGGCTGAAATACGTAATCCTTCATACCATTGAAGCCGTTCTCCGACTTCAATTCCGAGCCTTATTCGTCGAAGATCCATCTTCCTCACTCCAATACACTAATGATTGCGTCTTGGTAAATTCTTCATACCAAGGTAATGCATCATGCTCTGTTAAAAACATTAAATTAATTCCCTGATTTAAATAGCGATAAGGAATTATCGGTGTATTAGCAACAAGGCGCATTCCTGTAATAAGTATTTCGCCTTCTCGCTCGATATCACAAAACATGGTTTGATTAGCCACTTTAAGCGTTAATTGCCAATTCACACCGGCTATTGCTACAGAAAATCGTTGATTAGGAATGGCTTGTAATGGTATTTCTTGCATTTTTTCTACCTCCTAGCCCTCTTTTTTTCCTATTGGCATGGATTTTTTACTTTTCACATTTCCTCGATTAATCGTTGAGGATTGCTTAGGTTTTTTAGTCGATTTAGCTGATTTTTTATTGTATTCAGGCTCAATGCTTTTCCATTCAATAAACTTCAGTTTTAACTCAATAGCGTCTACTTTTGACGGATCTTCATCATGGCTAAGACTTTCTAATAGCATTGGTTGATAGGTACTAACACGTGTTTGAATACCCACTAACGTATTTTCGTCATATAACTGTTTTATAGTGGCATAAGCATTGGCAATATCGCCCGTTAACAATAAGCTGATACTGATACTGATAGGGTTGATCACCACATGGTCACTGCGGCTTTCCCCATTTTCTACCGTAAATGTAATCGCTTGGTGGCTATCGTCTATGGTGACTTGAGTTGGGTTAACACTATCAAACAATGTGGTAAAAGAGGCTAAATCAAAAATTCTAACTTCCGTTATCATAATTACACCCTCCAGCCACTAGAGTGATTCTGCGATATATTTTTAGCTTCTTGCTCTGTATAAGATTTCTTGATTTCTTTAACCACCTCCGCACCATTTGTGGCTTGAGTTTCAATTTTGATTTCACCAATTTGCACATTACTTTCGTTTTTAATGCTTGATTGATTACTGATCATTTGACTGGTCATCGGGTTTAAACTGTTATTTGACGATATTGCTAATCCGTTATTTAACGATTTAACCTCCTGCATAGGACTATAATATCGTGTCGCTGTTTGAGATTGTGGCAAGATATAGTCAAGCTCCCCCTCATTTGTTAATCGCCGCTCTACCTTTTGCACCACACGAATTTCTTTTTCTTCGTCGTCCATACCGAAAAAGCTTTTGGCTGATTGCCATATATCTTGTATTAGGTTGATTTTTTCATCGACAAAATCCAATATCTTTTCAACACAGCCCCACATCCATTCAAATAGGCTCACCACTGAATCAGAAACAAAAATAAAGATATCAATAATGGATTGCCCCCAAGCAATAAGATTATTAATCCCTATTTCTAGAGTCTGTATAAATTGATTAAATGAGTTAGATATTAGATCCCATGCAGCAATAACAAAATCAGCAACAACAGTGACAGCCTCTTTTAAATATTCAAAGAATGATTGCCATGCCTGCCATATCGTCATGATCACACTTTTTAATACTGGGTATTTTTCTAATATACGGCCGATCATGGAATCGTTACCGTTAATAAAATTCATAATATCGTCATAGACGAGTTTAAAGGCGACACCTAATAAACCAATCACCGTTGCAATAGCAATAATAGGTAATGCCATGGCAAGTGTCGATGCGGCAGCAGAGATCATGACGGGTAAATAATAAATAGCAACAGCGGCGCCGATGGCGGAGAAAAAGCTAATCACAATATCTTTATTTTTCACACAAAAATCGACTAATTTATCAAACCATTCCATGCCTTTTGCCAGCGTAGGAATAATCATATCTAAAAAGTTATTTTTGAATTGTGCCGCTAATTGACTAAATTTATGTATTGTGGCATTGAGTTGGATTGCACTTTCAATACTGTCGTCGTTAATACCTGAGAATTGTTTTTGTACCCCCATCGTACGCTCTAGCTCTTGACGACCTTTCATCATTAATTCGATGGTTTTATCATCAACAACACCTAATTTTTCCAGCTCTTTTTGGGCATCATCAAAACTCATATTTTTAACGTTATCAGCGACCTGTAAAAGCTGCTCTATGGGATCTTGCGTATCATCAAACGCAGTTGCCATAGCGGCTAAATCCGCTTGAGCAGCTTCTTTCGTGCCACCAATTGCAGCCATCGCACCTGAAAAAGCGTCAATATCAATCGCCGCAACACCCATTTTTTTACTGAGTTTATCTAATGATTCGATTTCTTGAGAACGTTCAAGTGACGCAGAAAATACCTTTTGTAACGTCCCCATAATATCCGTAGCACCTATGGCGTTTAGGATAAAATCTTTCATTTTATCGACGGTTTGCTGATAACTTTTCCCGGTTTCATCAACACTACTGCTTAATCGACGTTGAGCTTGAGCTTCTTCTATTGCCGCTTTAATACCTTGGGTTTGCATGGTGTTGATAAATTGATCGTAATCAGCACCTAGATTTTTAATGACTTCATCAATAACTAATTTATTTTCTTTATTTTTCTTTTCTGCCTCAGTTAATAAAGTTAATTCATTATTTAATGAAGCAAGCTGATCTTCCATCGCCTGATATTCAGCATTTAAATTCGCAAGATGACTTGCATCACTATCCACATCATTGCTGAGCAAATTTCTCGTGTAATTTAATACTGACATCGCATCTTTTAGAGCGTCAATGCTTGACGTAATTGAATGGATCTTCTCTTGTGTTTCACCACTATTTATTTCAATATTTATGGGCTCATCAAGCGATAAACTCGTCAGCCCCGTTAAGATATTTTGCAAAAAAGTATCAAATTCTTGAGTACTACTAAGTGCCGTTTTAACGATTTGTTGTATCGAATTTTCAACAGTTTCAGAGGCTTGAATAATTTCTTGGTTGTCCACCGAAAGATTTATTTCAGGCTCCAGTGATAATTCGTTAAAACTGGCGGCTATTTCTTGAACAAAGGCAAAAAAGCGATTAATACCTGCTGATGCGCCCTGCTCTATTTTCTTCATTTCCTCAAGAATTTCGTTGGTCGATTTCCTGATATTATTTAATGCGTTATCAGATACCTCCGCGTCTAACGTCAGTACCTGACTAAATACGGGTAATAGCGACATTATCTCTCCTTGGACGCCGCTAGCGCCTCGTTATAACGATTGGTAATCGCAATTTCCCACAGATCAAAAGCTTCCTCTAAATCTATGGTTGTTTTGAGTTCTGTGAAAGAGGCGAAGCCGGCTGAGATGATGACGGCAAAGAAGCCATCAGCGTTTTTATAATCGACGGGAGAGAACCGCTGAGCTTGCCTAATAGGTATTGAAGGAAATTTTGGCTCCCGCCGTTGCCGAAAAAACTGGTGTTGTACTTTAACATTTCTAATTCAAGACGAATTAACGCTTCCCCATCAGGGACGTGATTATCAATTAATGTACTGGTTTTTAAATAAATTTCTTGGCCTTCTTTTTCTACAGCAACATACGCCATCATCTTTAACATGGCCTCTTTACTGACTTCATAATCACCGATTTTAGGGGCATTTGATAATGGGTATTTAGCCAAGATCTCTCGTCCAATTGTGGCGGGTAACCGGCTAATAATAAAGGTATGCTGTTGACGATCACTATCAATCACCGTGATCTCTTTTGGCTTAATCAACATATAAAAACTCCATAAAAAAAGGCGACCGAAGTCGCCATGATAAAAAGTAAGATTAATAATTAACGCGCTCTAACACGGTCAAAATCTTGGAAAATAAAAGTGTACTGCTTAGATTTAAGGCGTCCTGCCCCTGCGACTGAATTACCTCGGCAACCGTCAGTAATACGTCCATTACGTGCCGTGGTAATAGAGCCATCACCATAAGAAGCGACTAAAGTAATCACATCACTGGCAGGACGTCGCCCCCGTCTTGCAGTATTAGCATCAAACAAAATAGCTAGATTTTCGTCTTCTTCACTTCCCGCTAACACATTAATGGTGACCGTTTGAGGTGTTGGTGAAGACCAACTGACCAAATTACCATTAATATCTACCGCTGTTTGTGTAATATTAACTGTCGGTAAATCTAAAGGATCACCTTCATCAGAAAAGGTGGTGATCGGAATACCCGCTGGAAATGTTTTACTTGCTTGAATAATAAGGCTTAAGCCTGTTGCTGAAATATCGTTCATTGTTTGTTCCTTAAACTAAATTATGTGAGCCTTCAACTTTACGAACCCAATCGCCTTTACCGTAAATCAATACATATTTCATGGTGTATTCCGGTAAATTCCCTGGCCCTGTTTGTTCAACGATTTCAGCGTTGTACCAATAACCTTTGTTTTGTACATCGTGCCACGCTAAATCATCACCTGCCGCATCTGTAATTGCGATTTTTTGTACTTCTGTTAATGCTTTACCCGTTTGAATAGTGCCGTTATTTAATGCCTTTGTTACTGCCCCAGCAATGATCATCATCGCTCTTGCTTCACCATCTTTATTCGCAGGAATACCGCGCGTTGACAGTAGTAAACTAAGCCATTGCTGTGCAATATACGCTTTTAGCCATTGCTCATTGGCATGTACGCTCATATCTACTGGATTAGCACCATTACCACATAAAAAGCCACGTTGATAGAAGCTGATCTCAGAGCCAGATACCGCCGTTTCACCATAATAGTTCACGCGCAATTTATCTAAGCGATCGGCCGCCATATCTGTGGTAACTTGCGATGGGAATGTAATACCAAATTGACGATACATGTAATTGGTGGTGGCATTAGTACGCTCAAAATCTGTTGCTGCCATAATCGCCATAGGCAACGCTTGCACAAAAAAGTTTTCCTCGGTTTTTAAATTCAACCCTGTCGATGCTGTATTCATTAATGCCTTGCTGTACATTTCAGCTTGTTGATCTGGCACCGATAAATAAAGTTGGTATTTGACATTTTCACCTGCTACGTATTCAGCCAGTTCCACACTTTGCTCAATAGATAGTTCGGTTAAAAATGTTGCACTACCAAATGAGTCAGAAATAGCTTCTGCAGCCATAAAGGCTTCAAGGGCAGTCTGTGATGCATTACCCTCAGAAGTTTGTCCCTGACTTAACCCTAAGGCATCAGCAAGAGGTGAGTTGTTGACGCTAATCTGCGCTTTTTCTTGCACACCGCCACTGATTAAGAAAGCACTATCCATAGCATTAAAAGTCACATAACAACTGGCAAATTGTGGCTCACTTTCAGCATTGAGTTTTGCTTGAATTAAAGATGCGATATCACTATAGGACGTCACGTCTTGAAGAGAGAGCTTGCTGATTTTTGTGGTCACATCGCCAATCATCAGCGTTAACTCACCCTCTTCAATCAGCTTTAATTTATCCAGTGTGGCAACCGGCCCACCAAAGAGTGTTGGCGCTCGTCCCATTGGCTCATAAGAGGCAATTTGTAGCTCTTTAGGCTTGCTGACGGGAGCCGGACTCACATAACTAAAATATTGGCGGGCAAATTGCGCTTCTGGAGAATCAGCTCCCAGAAACGCATCAACTTGACCAGAAGTAAATTCGAGTACTTTCCCTGCTGGAATTTTAGGGTTTGTTGAAAAAATACGTGCGGTCAGTTTACGCATTGGTGCAGTAGAGGCACCAATCACCGCACTCGCAATATCAACATAGCGTGTTTGTTTAATAGACATATTTATCCTTAAATACGAGATAGATTAGATATAAGTAAATGTGTAGCTGCAGTGTTTAGAGATAACGAGCTGGGAAAAGTGACATTAAAATCAAATGAAGGATTATGTTCATAGCTATTTCCTTCATTAATTATTGGCGCACGCCTAATTTCTGTCGCACGTTGTATTCCTATTCCTTTTTTTCTCATTGATTCAATAAAAGGCAGCGAATGAATGATCATTCGCGTTGTTCTAATTAAATCACCTGCAGTAAAATCAGATTGTTTTTTAGTAAAGCTCTGAACTTGATAAGTTAACTCAACAAGTTGTTGTTCAGTGTGATTGGCATTATTACCTTGAACATCATAACTTCTTTTCTGCCAACCTTGGCTCACCTCCTTAATAGGAAAAAACATAATAATATTATTATCAGTGATTTCTTCCGGTTGATATCCTGTAATAACTTCAGCATTGATATCTGTTTTTATTAATTGTTTTATTAATTGCTCTCGAATAGCTTTATTAATATCGTTATCATTCATTTCATCTCCTTTATTTTACACTCCTTTTTAATCACTTTAATTAATACACTCTTGGCGAATATAATCTTGTAGACCTAAGATGATGGACTCTGACTGAGCAATTCTTTCTCTGAGTATCCAATAATTTCGGATAGCGGCGTCAGTAGGTCTGGCGCGGGTTGCATCATCCACGCGGGGGGTGGAATTGGCGTCGTTTTTTGCACAACTGGCTCTGATGTACACCCGCTCAGGATCACGCTCAGCATAACTACGCAACCGGTCAATTTCGCTCTTGGCACTGGCTAACTCCTGTAAACGTTGAGTATCCATTTGATATAATTGCTTTATTCTTAATTGATAGTTTTTGTTTTCTACAATCTGTTGCGTCAGTGTTTCATTAATTTTCACATATTTTTGTTTTAATATTTTATTTCTATCAATAACCCAAAAAAGTCCAGCAATTAAACATAACATAATGATTATTATGATTTTTGTAAGATTGTTCATAATAACAACCAAGCATCTTCAAATACTTTTTTTGCATAGGGTTGATAACCCAGTTCAATATTAATAATGGCTATAGATAAAGATATACAAACATTTTTTATTTGGGTATCAATAGGTTTATTACTTTCAATCCCTATTTCTTTTGATACGCGCTCAATATAACCTAATGTATTATTCTCATTAGGTGGTGCATAGCGATAAATAATAGATTTAATTGTATTTAAACCATATTTATTTTGATAGGTTTGAATTAATTTATAAATTGCTCTGATGCCATATTCTGGTGAAATAAATTGACAAAAATCTTTATCTGTTTGCGTGCTTGCTAATCCTTGCCATTTTGCACCATGGCGTATATTACCTGGGTTATTATTACGTTCACCCCGCGCTATTTTAGCCATTTTTAACTCCTATTTTTCCTGATAAGAAGTTTGCTTACAGGTTCAATGCCTACATAACCAATAAAGACACTGGCTAAGTAAGCAAATTGATGATTAATACTAAATAAAAGGAGAATATCTTTGATAAACCAAGCAAACATTGCACACATCAGTCCATCTAAAAAAGTTTTTTTCCATCCTCCGGCGTTATATAAACTTCGAAGAATAGCCATTCCCCCAGCGAGTAAGGCTGATATACCTTGTTCTTTCATTGAATAAAGAACAATGCATATTTGTTCCCATAGATCTGGATTTTCTTTCATTATTTCTTATGGCTTACCTCCAATCAGAGGAAATGTCATTAATAATATATTCATTCTTCATATCTAATTTTAATCACAAGGCTAATATGAATATATTGACGGTTTTATTTATCTAATAAATGTAGATAAAAGCGTAGTATAAAAAACGCCATAACATAAACCTATTGGCAGTGAGATCGATTAACTCGCCAAGCTTATATAATGGTCAGTGTGATAGTGATAAATATTGAAAACAAAAAAGCCCCACTTAAAAAGTGGGGCTTCTTAGATTTTGCTGAGAGCTTGTTAGATACAAATCTCTCACTGTGGAGTTATAGTATGCTTATTTTTCCTTTAAGTCAACAATATTTTTTCACAAAAACCAATAAAAATAGAAAATTATTATTTTACAGTAACTTCTTGTAGAAATTTATCTGATAAAGACTCTTCTTTAAAGCATTCCGCCACTAAAAAATCAAATAGCGGTTTATAATGACTATAAGCAGCCGTTTTTGAAATACTCACCACATGTTGCAATTGTTGTAAGACTTCGCTGAATTTAAGGCGAGGATAACCGCGTCCAGCACATTGGCGACAAGGTTTAAATACGGCAACTCCTTGTAATTCAGTCTGTTTTTTATCAACAATTTTTCCACGTCCATGGCAACGGCATGCTAAACGAATTTCCGCTTTACCTTTGCATGTAGGGCAAATAACGCGTGTTACTTCCCTTACCTCTCGAAAAGAAGGTTTATTTGATGAGGTTGTTTTTAGATGAGGTTTGGCATTTTGAGTAACCTGCTGGGTTGTTTTTCGACCATGGCATTTGGTGGTAAAAACTTCAACTTCGATAAAGCCATCATCACAATCAGGACATGCTCTCTTGCTGGCTGCACTTCTGGCATAATCCTGAAAAGCATATTCAGCGATAATATGTAAAACTTTAGCTTTATCATGTTCAGCTAACTTATCAATCATCTTATATTGGTTAACTTGAGTTAATGCACATTGATACAGGCTTTCTATCGCTTCTTCGGGACGGTTAATGTGGTGTTTCGCTAAAAATAGCTCTATTCCCATTCGCCCTTTACGTGTCGCTAAGCTTATTGAAGCCATTACATCCGTAATGGATAATGAATCAACAGCTTTAGGCGTTCTAACATCACTTAATACAACACTTTTTGGAGAAAAATACTTAGGTAAGTCAGCTAATCTCATACAATATTCCCTTTGATTTACTGTCACGACTTATTTGCTTATCCATATCCCACAACAAGCTAGGGGCACTTACATGCCTGCTTAAATCACCATTAGCGTATTGATGCACTCAATGCTATTTTATACTCAACCTATCCGTTATGGTTAATTTAGTTAACAAATCATGTTTAACATACTTTTATTAACTACTAGTTAATGCTAGTATGTAACTAAAGTCACGTCAAGATAGAAAAGGAAATTAACTAGTGGTTAAAAATGACTATAAGTTAGCATTCACAAAAAGACTACAAGAAGCCTGCCTAGACTCCGGGATTGCGGGTAGAGGGTTAGGTAAAAGAATTACAGAGGCATTGGCTAAGCAAGGAATAAAAGTCAGTGCGCCCGCGGTCTGGAAATGGTTAAATGGTGAATCCGTTCCTGACTCAACAAATATTTTAGCCTTAAGTCAGTGGCTAGATGTTCGAGCCGAATGGTTAGAATATGGCAGAGGTGCCAAGAAAAATGATGGCATTTCAGTGAATGAAATAATGCCTGTTAATGATTGGGATAATAGTACTCCTATAGAGCGAGATGAAGTGGAGATCCCATTTTATTCAACAATTGAATTGGCCGCAGGTTTTGGCAGTTGTACCACTGATAATCAAAAGGTGGAATTATTGAGATTCTCTCGTTCTACATTTAATCAATATGGTGTGCAGCCAAGTGATGCTGTTGCTTTTAAAGTGCATGGCGACAGTATGTCACCGGTTATTCCTGACAGCTCCATTGTAACCATCAGTACAGGGCATACTAAGATTATTGATGGTGGTATTTACGCTATTCAGCAAGGTGACTTGTTAAGAGTTAAAATCTTGCACCGCTTACCCAATAATAAAATCATTATTCGTAGCTATAATACGATTGATTATCCTGATGAAGAATCAACCTTAGAAGAAGTAAAAATCTTAGGGCGTGTTTTTAATTGGTCGGTGATGGGCTGGTGATCGCTTTAGGAAAAGTGAATGAAAAAGTGAATAGTGCTAACACTAGGCTTACTGATATTCACCGTTAAGCCTAATGTTAGCTTTTTTAAATACAATAGCTCACAAGATCAATAATCCTAGACCACGTTTTACTTCATCAAGCTTTTGTTGAGTCACTTCTTTCGCTTTATCGCTCCCTTCTTTGATCACTTGTAATAAATAAGCTTTATCATTAATAAGTTGCGCTCTTTTTTCACGTATTGGTTGCAGAAGCTCTTGTAAGATATCATTAAGCATAGCTTTGCATTTCATATCACCAAGTCCTCCTCTTTGGTAATGAGCCTTCATTGCCGTCACCATGGCTTTATCTTGGCAAAAAGCATCTAAATAGGTGAACACCACATTACCTTCAATATGACCTGGTGATGCAACATCAATATGTTGCGGATCGGTATACATCGAATAAACCGCTTTTTTAATTTCATCGGCTGTGGATGATAAATTAATCGTATTACCTAAGGATTTAGACATTTTCCCACTACCATCTGTACCGGGTAAACGACCGACTTGCCCTACTACGACCTTACAACTTGTCAATACGGGTTGTCCTATTAAGCTATTTATTTTGGTGACGATTTCATTGGTTTGCTCAATCATAGGTAATTGATCTTCTCCTGCGGGCACAATATCTGCACTAAATGCAGTAATATCCGCCGCTTGACTGACAGGATAGGTTAAAAATCCCGCCGGCAATGAACGAGAAAGATTTTTTTGCAAAATCTCATGTTTTACTGTTGGATTACGCTCTAAGCGAGATACTGTGACAATATTTAAATACAGCATAGTCAGTTCTGATAAAGCCGGTAGTGCGGATTGTAAGCATAATGTGGAAAGTTTCGGATCAATACCAACAGCTAAATAATCAGCCACCACATCAAAAAGAAATTTACTGACCTTTTCAGGTGTTGAGCCATTATCGGTTAACCCTTGCATATCAGCCATTAAGATATATTGTGTCGCTTTATTCTGAAATTCGACACGTTGCTGAAGAGAGCCAATATAATGACCAAGATGTAAAGGTCCAGTGATCCGATCCCCTGTTAAAACTATCGATTTATTTTCAGTGAGATATTTGTTCATTGCATTTCCTTAGTTGGGATAAATACCGCCAGAGAAATGCCATAAACAACATCACCGCGCTCTGGCGGCAATAGTGTTATTTATATAAATCAAAGATAAATAGGACTAGGTGCCGCTTAAATAAAGCGCCACCAATTTTGAATTGATCTTAATGAGCGAGGTCTTGTATTCACAATCTTTCCTTATTAACTTATTTAGTTGTATAGCAGTTTTATCTATAAGTCAATCAAGGAAAATTATCCTAAGATCATCATTATCCCAACAAGTGGAGATAAGAAAAAACCCGTTACCTCTTACGAGATAACGGGTTCTTATATGGTGCCGGCTACCGGAGTCGAACTGGTGACCTACTGATTACAAGTCAGTTGCTCTACCAACTGAGCTAAGCCGGCGAATTCTGGCGGAAGGATAGAGATTCGAACTCTAGGATGGTTTCCCATCGGCGGTTTTCAAGACCGCTGCCTTCAGCCACTCGGCCATCCTTCCATGGCGCGCAATTATGCCTATCTCTGAGCTTGCTGTCTAGTCCTGATGATAAAAAAAATGTTTTTTTTATTTGTTTGCTTAAACTTCAGTCGAATTTTGCCTAAAAAACGATAACTTATTAATTTAGTGGTTAAATTTTGTGAGTTTTTGCTTTGTGATAATGGTGCTTTACAGATAAAAACGATGAATAAAGGCGAGAAAAAGATAAGAAAAAACCCGCTATCTCTTACGAGATAACGGGCTCTTATATGGTGCCGGCTACCGGAGTCGAACTGGTGACCTACTGATTACAAGTCAGTTGCTCTACCAACTGAGCTAAGCCGGCGAATTCTGGCGGAAGGATAGAGATTCGAACTCTAGGATGGTTTCCCATCGGCGGTTTTCAAGACCGCTGCCTTCAGCCACTCGGCCATCCTTCCATAGCGCGAAATTATGCCTATCTCTGAGCTTGCTGTCTAGCATTCAGCGTAAAAAAAATGACTTTTTTTGTTTATTTGCTCAAACTTCACCCGAATATCCCTTTTAAAGTAATAACCTGTTAATATAATGACTTAATACTGATGGTTGTTTAGCCAATTTTTTCTTTTTTATTGACTTCATTTCTTAAAGGCTCGCAAACTGAATGCGCACACTGACCCAATTAAAGCCAAATACATTAACTCGCTTATATGCTCTGTTTCTTCTGTTTATGGCCGTATCCCTTTTTCTATATGCTTATAGCTATTTTGATACTTGGCTAGAAAGTAAAAAAAATGCCATTAACAACACGACTAATAAGTTTGCATCTCAAGTTGAAGATTACCGCTATCACGCTAACCAACTATTCCAGTTATCAAACAAAATTAATGATCCAACCCTCTTTCTGCCTTTAAAAATCAATCCGGTCAAACTACGCTCTGATGTTTATTGGCTTGAAGGACGCGATCAGACCGTTGACGCAATTGTTTTTGGTAAATCGAATGAACAAACCTTTCAGTTAGCCGGTTATTTTGCAAACGCGTTAGAAATTATTTGGGGGGTACGTAATAACTATAGCTCTCTCTATTATCTTAATGGTAAAGGCAATGATCTTATCCTTATTACTACCCACTCAATACTAAAACCAGAATTGCGCTATAAAGAAAGCTATTTAACACTAACCGCTGAAAACAAACGTTCTGAGCTATTAATGCAATCAACGGCATTAGATGAAAAAGAGAGCCTTTCTCCCATTAGGAAAATGCCGACAGAAAATATTTATTACTATACCTATCGCACCATGTTTAATGTGCCAGGGCAACTGACCAGTGTTATTGCCTTTGATTTACCCATAAATAATTTTCTACCTGCTGAGCTATCACCTCAATATTTAAGATTATTACCCACAGGACAGCAGAGTGTTTATGATAAAAACAATATTGAGGTATCAACGGATGGGACTTCACTCATCTTCTCACAGCCCATCGCAGGAATACCCTACTCTTTATCTTATGAGTATCCACTAAAATCGATTTTCAATGAGATTGTGTATAAAAATATCTGGTTACTTATCAGCCTACTCATTTTTATCTCGATTTCAGTGTTTGGTCATATCTATATTCGTAATAAATATGTATTCCCTTATATTTCGATGACGCGTAATCTTCGCATCAAAGAAGAGATGACTAACGATATCATTTCTAATCTTCCTATTGGTCTATTGGTGTATAATTTTTCATCAAACCACAAAATTATTAGTAATAGCCACGCAGAGAAACTATTACCTCATATCGATTTATCTAAGATCCGCCAGATGGCGATTGAACATAATGGTTTAATCCAAACGGCCATTGATAACGAAATTTATGAGATCCGCACCAGTAGCAACAGCAATATCGATAATACTGCTCTATTCATTTTTCTGAATAAAGACAACGAAGCATTAATCAATAAGAAATTGCAGCTAGCACAACAAGAATATGAAAAAAACACGATTGCACGCCGCAAGATCTTATCCAATATGTCGTTAGAACTCATACGACCAATTAAAGATATTAATGAGATGGTATATCAATTTAAAGATCTACTTCCTAACGATACTCACCAACAATTACTGAGTCTGCTATTAGAAAAAACGAATTATATTTCTGAGTGGATAGAAAACATTACGCTAATTAATAAGTTAGAAAATCAAGAATGGAAAATACATCAAGATGAATTTGAACTTTCAACGCTAGTTGAATCTATTCTAATAACCGCATCACCATTTATGATAAGAAAGGGATTAACACTTTATTTCCATAATAATATTAAACCTAGTTTACTTTTATTTAATGATGGCCCAGCATTAAGTAAGATTATTTTATCATTGATTAATTATGCCATTAGTACGACTAATTATGGAAAAATAACCGTCAATCTAAATTTAGAAAAAAATAATGATAAAGAAGAAATAGTAATTGATATTATTGATAGTGGCAGTGGGTTAACAGCTCAAGATCTGGCTAATATTAAATATCCATTTTTAGGTCAAGCTATGGGTGATAAATATTATTCCAACTCGGGTATTATTTTTTATTTATGTCATTTGTTGTGTAACAAAATACAAGGCACTTTGACCATTACAAGCCAAGAAAGTATTGGCTCTCATTTCCGTATCGTACTTCCATACCAGCATATAGATACAGAAGAGCGCTCTTTTGACATATTATTAGAGGGTATAACTGCAAAACTCGCCATAAAAAACCCTGAAATAGAAAAAATAATCTGCCAACAGCTTGATAAATATGGCGCTACATACTTTGATAAAAATAAAGAGAATCTTTACTCAGAATACGATATCATACTTAGAGACACTCCGGATAATAATCCTGAATCAGCAACAGTATTATTAGTTAGCTCTATTACCGGATTTGAAAAAATAGCAAGAAATTTAATAAAGTGTAACTATAACTTCGGTGATCCATTAATTGAGGCTATTACTTATTTGATTGAAGAAAATGAACAACTTTCTCTCGAAACAACTCAAACGAGTATTCGCAATGAGAATAATAACCTTGATCATCACGAAGTAATTCTTAATAATTATAGGAAGAAGTTGAATGATAGTGATTATAAGGAACTATTTATCAATACTGTTCCCATTGATGTTGAAAAACTACACTTAGAAGCAACTAATAAAGACTTTCATTCTCTAGCTCAGACAGCTCATCGTCTGAAAGGGGTTTTTGCTATGTTAGATTTAGAATATCTCAGAGAGAACTGCGAATATTTAGAAGATGACATAAAAAATCATAATGAATTAGAGATAAAAGAACGTATCAATCAACTGGATAAATGGATCCGACAGTTGCTGTAGCAAGGTAACAATTAAACATGAATAACCTTAATATTATTATTGCCGATGATCATCCAATTGTTTTATTCGGCATTCGTAAATCTTTAGAACAAATTGAATGGGTTAATGTTGTTGGTGAATTTGAAGATTCCACTTCACTTATCAATAACTTATCTAAATTAAATGCAGATGCTCTTATCACCGACCTATCTATGCCTGGTGATAAATATGGTGATGGTATTACGTTGATAAAGTACATCAAAAGACATTATCCTAATTTGTCTATTATTGTACTCACTATGAACAATAACCCAGCTATCTTAAGTGCTGTTCTTGACCTTGAAATCGAAGGTATTGTATTAAAACAAGGTGCGCCTGCTGATCTACCTAAAGCACTTGCAGCATTGCAAAAAGGCAAGAAATTTATGCCTGAAAGCGTGGCTAAACTGTTAGAAAAAGTGAATGCCAATGGTTATGGTGATAAACGCTTATCTCCCAAAGAAAGTGAAGTGTTGCGCTTATTTGCCGAAGGTTTCCTTGTCACTGAGATTGCTAAAAAACTCAATCGTAGTATCAAGACTATCAGTAGTCAGAAAAAATCAGCCATGATGAAGCTCGGTGTCGACAATGATATCGCTCTGCTTAACTACCTATCATCAGTCACTATTGATAAGGAAATTAACGGAGAAAGCTAACCCGTTAACTTTTCTTCTCTATGCTGTATAGATAAAATCAGGAAGCTCATACCCATTGTGGGAGCTTCTCTGCTTTTTTATTACTTTTTATCCGCCATCACATCGTTGGCAACAAAAAAATGTTTTCCCCTCTTCCCCTATCATCCTGAGCCGGCAACCTAGCAACAATATTTATCACTGTAATATCGAAATTTTTCAATCAGATCTACCATGAAAAAACCTCGCTTTTCCGAGATTAACCGTTGGATTATGCCACATAGGTGAGTAATACATCTTTTAATACAGTAAGGGAGACTGGCTTGGAAACGCAATCATTCATTCCCGCATCAATACAACGTTGTTTTTCTTCGGCAATTGCATTTGCTGTAACGCCAATAATAGGAATAGTGCGACTCAATTCACGCACTGTTGTCGCTAATTGATAGCCATTCATATTTGGCATATTGACATCGGTTAAAATAATATCGACATGATTTTCTTGCATAAAGGCTAAAGCATCACAGCCATCTTCTGCCGTTGCGGTATTAAAACCAATTTTTTTCAGTTGATCGGTCAACAATAAACGATTGATAGGGTGATCATCAACAATGAGCACTGTCAATAATTGTAGATCGTGATCCGTCATTAACGCGTTATTTTCTGAGTCATCAGACTCTAATTTTGTTTGTGGTAATTGTAGGATAATCTTAATTAATTCATTTAATTTATATGTACTACATAACCAATTATTCTCAGAGATTTTCTTTGCTGGCTCAAAATAGTGTTCATAAATACGGATAAATTGGCAAGAGTTATCTAAACATTCATCATGATCGGTGATAATAAAATCATTCTCAGATACCTGAGTCACTTCCGTGAATAATTGACAATGTAAGCCCACATAACTTAAATATCGTTCAATAAAGCTTTCTAGATAAAGATTTTTAATACTGATAAAGCAGCGAATAGTACTCTCTTTATAGAGATTATATTTGGTTTGTCCATCACTCGAATTTAGTGCCCCATATAAAGGGATCCGCACAGTAAAACGGCTACCCACATTTTCTTGAGAAACAACACTGATATCACCATCCATCAAGTTAATCAGTTTTTCACAAATTGCTAATCCTAATCCTGTACCTTCTGAAGCACTTTCTGTATTTTGCGAGACCTGAAAGAAGGGTTCAAAAAGCTGATGAAGCATTTTTTCATTTATCCCTCTGCCGGTATCATGAATATCGAAATAGAGATAATATTCATCTCGATACAGGTGCAAAGTAATACATCCTGTCGTAGTAAATTTAATACTATTATTTAGTAGATTAGAGATAACTTGTTGGACACGAACCGGATCGTTATTAACGATTTTAGGTACATCCGGCTCAATAAAGCAGTAAATAGCTAAATCTTTTTTAGCAATTAACGGCAAATAGTTAGAGATAACAAAAGAGACAACTTGGCGACAATTGAATGGTTTAACGTCAATTTTTAATTGTTTCGATTCTATCTTCGAGAAATCAAGGATATCGCTGATAATTTTGAGTAGCAGCGATGAAGAGTTATCCATTGTTTTTAATAATCTGGCAGTCTCTTCATTTTGCGTCAATGATTGTAATAATTCTAAGTTACCAATAATGCCATACAGTGGTGTACGCAGCTCATGGCTGACTGTCGCTAAGAACATTGATTTAGCTTGGTTTGCTTGTTCTGCGGCCGTTGCCATATTTTGTAGAGAGCGTTCCATTTTAACACGAGCGCTGATATCTACTAATACGCAAATCGCCACATCTTCATTCTGATAACGTGAATTCACAAAACTAATTTGCAAATGATTATGATTATTAGTGACCACATCCACTATATTGCTACTTTTTTCAGCAATAATAGAGAGAATATTTTGTTTATCACTATGACTTAATAAGCGAAAATAATTATGGGCGAGCTCATTACTTAAAATAATCATGCCATCACGTATTCTTAAGATACTTATTCCTACTGGGGCTGACGCGACAATTTTATGATTAAACTGCTCATGCTCCTCTAAGCGTGAAGCATTATTTTCTGCAGGTGAAAATATTTTTCGCTCAAAAATCCAAACGAAAATAAAGATAACAATCGCCGAAATGATATTTAAAATAATGGCATTAAAAATAGTAAACTTAAATTCATTTAAAATTTGTTTTAATGGTAGTGAATAAACCACACTAAAAGAAGAAGGAAGTAGCTTACGTTTTGCAACTAAATCACTAAAATCATCATCAAAGCCAAAGTAAGGAGCACTAACATCCGGTACATCCCTTACACTGCGATAATTATTCTCTTCAGGATAACTTAAGACTGGATTATTTTTATTGTTTAAAAGATGAATAGAGATAACGCGATCTTTCGTAGGTGAAAAATACTCCAATCGGATCGCCCTTTCGATACCAATGAGTGCAATAAATTTCCCTGACGCATAAACTGGCGACATGACATAGAGGATACCGCTATCCCCCTTGGCATCAGGTACTATCCAGTATTGATTACTCTCTTTCCCTTGAGCTCGTTGATTAATGTAATTACGTGTATTTTCATAAACCATTTTTTTCAACAGTTCAGTATCAATAGGTGATGCACGCAATGGGAAATTAATCATACACATACTATGAGAGCCAACCATAAATACTTGGTTGATACCTTGTAAAGCAGGGGTATTATCTTTCCAGTAATATAGAATACTATTAAATGATCGAAAATAATTGTTTGTTTGCCCTTTGAATAATTCACAATCGGCACTTTCACTTAATTTATGAAGTGAAAAAGGCCCTTCATAAAAAAAAGAATTATTCATCTTAGGGTTTAAATTAAGTTGCTCTTGATGCCGCTCTGCTAAATATTGCAAATCGCGGATAGTACTCGAGGTTTGGCGAAAGAAGCCCAATAAATCGGTATAGTTATTACTATATTCTTGTCGGATATCTGATTTAGTATCATTAAAGATGTTGATGAGATAAAACATGGTTAATAATGCGCCCATTGCCCACAACATGATACCCAGTGCACGAAAAAGGTAGCGGGAAATTTTTAATGACGTTTTAAATGACGAAAGATATCGCAAATAACCACCCTAATCGGTAATACAGATAATCAACTTTCTCATTCTAACAGAAGTTACTCTAGGTCTGAATGAGATGATCTTTATCATCAGGATAATTTTTTCTGATGACTGATAAAATTTTTTGACTAATAAATGCTTATAATATAAAAAAGCAGGCATTCCGCCTGCTTTTTTTTGCTTTAAGTTACTGAAAAATAGCTATTATTCTTCTTCACTATCCGCATCATCTGTTGGTTCAGACTCTGGAACATCAGAGATATTGTCGCTGATCATTTCATCAACTTCATCATCATCTAATGCATCATCTTCATCTTCAACACGTTGTAAGCCAACGACTAGCTCGTCTTCTGTAGTACGGATCAAGGTAACACCTTGTGTATTACGTCCCACAATGCTGACTTCTGATACTCGGGTACGCACTAACGTTCCGGCATTGGTGATCATCATAATCTGGTCAGTTTCTTCAACTTGAATAGCGCCTACCACTTTACCATTACGCTCACTCACTTTAATCGAGATAACGCCTTGTGTTGCACGATTTTTGGTTGGATATTCACTTTGAACGGTACGTTTACCATAACCGTTTTCAGTCACTGTTAAGATATCACCTTCGCCACGAGGAATGATCAGTGAAACCACTTTATCATCATCAACCAGTTTCATACCACGAACACCTGTCGCAGTACGACCCATTGGGCGAACACACTCTTCTGCGAAACGAACCACTTTACCATCTGCTGAGAACAGCATGGCTTCATTACTACCGTCGGTTAAATCAACACCGATAAGCTCATCGCCATCATTTAAATTAACCGCGATAATACCGGCACTACGAGGACGACTGAAGTCTTGTAATGGTGTCTTTTTAACCGTACCGCTCGCCGTTGCCATAAAGACAAATTTACCTTCTTCATACTCTCTTACTGGAAGAATAGCAGTGATCCGCTCATCTTGTTCTAGAGGTAATAAATTGATAATTGGGCGACCACGAGCACCGCGGCTCGCTTCTGGTAACTGATAAACTTTCATCCAGTACAGGCGACCACGACTTGAGAAACACAAAATAGTATCGTGTGTATTAGCCACCAGTAGGCGATCGATAAAGTCTTCTTCTTTGATCCTTGCGGCTGACTTACCTTTTCCTCCACGACGTTGCGCTTCATAATCAGTCAATGGCTGATATTTAACGTAACCTTGGTGAGATAGTGTCACAACCACATTTTCTTCATTAATCAGATCTTCGATATTAATATCAGCGGTATTTTCAGTGATTTCAGTACGACGAGGATCGTTATATTGTGTTTTGATTGCTGTTAGCTCTTCACGAATAACGTCCATTAAACGCTCAGGGCTTCTCAAAATATGCAATAACTCAGCAATTTGTAGCAGTAATTCACGATATTCATCTAGCAGTTTTTCATGCTCAAGTCCAGTTAGTTTCTGCAAACGCAGATCTAAAATGGCTTGTGCTTGTTGTTCTGTTAGATAGTATTTACCGTCATGCACACCAAATTGTGGCTCTAACCACTCAGGGCGAGCAACATTGCTATCACCAGCACGCTCTAACATCGCAGACACGCTACCGAGATCCCAAGGTTGGGCAATTAATGCTGCTTTCGCTTCTGCAGGGGTTGGTGCTTGACGAATTAATTCAATCACAGGATCGATATTGGCCAAAGCGACCGCAAGTGCTTCTAAGATATGAGCACGATCACGCGCTTTACGTAATTCAAAAATGGTACGACGAGTCACCACTTCACGACGATGGCGAATAAAGGCTGCGATAATTTCTTTTAGGTTCAATAATTTTGGTTGGCCTTGATGAAGCGCAACCATATTAATACCAAAAGAGACTTGCATTTGAGTTTGTGAAAAGAGGTGATTTAATACTACTTCACCGACTGCATCACGTTTGATCTCAACAACAATACGCATACCGTCTTTATCAGACTCGTCACGTAATCCGCTGATACCTTCAATACGTTTATCTTTTACAAGCTCCGCAATTTTTTCAATTAAACGGGCTTTATTCACCTGATAAGGAATTTCTGTCACGATAATGGTTTCGCGACCCGTTTTCTCATCAGTTTCAATATCAGCCTGAGCACGGATATAAATCTTTCCACGCCCTGTACGATAAGCATCTAATATTCCTCTGCGACCATTAATAATCGCAGCAGTCGGAAAATCAGGCCCGGTAATATATTCCATTAATTCTTCTATGGTGATGTCTTCATTATCAACATAGGCAAGACAACCGTCGATAACTTCACCGAGGTTATGCGGAGGGATATTCGTTGCCATCCCAACGGCAATACCTGAAGAGCCATTAACTAACAAGTTTGGAATACGGGTTGGCATAACAGCCGGTATATTTTCTGTTCCATCATAGTTAGGAACAAAGTCGACCGTCTCTTTTTCCAAATCCGCCAGCAGTTCATGGGCGATCTTCGCCATACGAACTTCGGTATAACGCATAGCCGCCGCGGAGTCACCATCAACTGACCCGAAGTTACCCTGACCGTCAACCAACATGTAGCGCATAGAAAAAGGCTGTGCTAAACGAACGATCGTTTCATAGACAGCACTGTCACCGTGCGGGTGATATTTACCGATTACATCCCCAACAACACGGGCTGATTTTTTATAAGGTTTATTCCAATCGTTTCCCAGTACATTCATCGCAAATAGCACTCGGCGGTGTACTGGCTTCAGTCCGTCTCGAACATCGGGTAATGCGCGTCCTACAATAACGGACATCGCATAATCCAAATATGAGCTTTTCAGCTCTTCTTCGATATTAACTGGTGTGATTTCTCTGGCAATGTCGCTCATGGAGCCACTGTCCCTCATACTACGGATTCAAAGGTGTAGAACTATACCACAAATCGCCAATTTTAGGAAAACTGAAACAATGAAATTAATCACTCTTTCGCGATTCTCTTCGATTTAGCTTCGATTTCGCTCTCTAACATTGGTAGAATCATCGGTAATATGAAAATAGGAGTAATACTTTCTGATGAATGATAAAACAACCTCTTTGCATGCTAACGTAGATCAGCATGAAATCGACAAATTTGAGAGTGTCGCATCAAGATGGTGGGATCTTGAAGGTGAATTTAAACCCCTACATCGCATCAATCCACTAAGACTTAATTATATCCAAGAACGTGCTGATGGCTTATTTGGTAAAAAAGTACTTGATGTTGGGTGTGGTGGCGGTATTTTATCTGAAAGTATGGCCCGTGTTGGTGCAGAAGTAACCGGACTCGATATGGGGAAAGAGCCATTAGAGGTCGCACGTCTCCACTCACTGGAAACCGGTATCCCTGTCACCTATATACAAGATACGGTTGAAAACCATGCCGCAGAATATCCACAACGCTATGATGTGGTCACTTGTATGGAGATGTTAGAACACGTTCCAGACCCCTCCTCCATTGTAAGATCATGTGCCAAACTGGTGAAACCAGGTGGACATGTATTCTTTTCTACCATCAACCGTAATAAAAAAGCGTGGTTTATGCTGGTGGTAGGCGCGGAGTATATTCTGAATATGGTTCCTAAAGGCACCCATGATGCGAATAAATTTATTCGTCCCTCAGAGTTATTAAGCTGGGTCGATGAAACCAATTTACGTAGCAAAAATATGATTGGGTTACATTACAATCCTATTACAGACAAATTCCGATTAGCGCCAAATGTTGATGTTAATTACATGGTGCACACTCAAGCGACCGATAATTCGGATTTGTGAAATAGAGAGATTGATTTGGTTTAATAAAACATCAAACGATCACATTTTTAAAAATTGACTTTGCCTCTTTTTAGCGTCGTTTTAAGTTTCTGACTGCCTGTATTTATGCAGGGTACAGGCAGTTGTTAAAAAAATTATCCCCTATTTATCCACAGAAACATTCAGATTTGTACACTTGATCAATCCCTCAATTACCATTATCTTGTTATCACCATTTGAACAAACCCCTATATATTGTGTTTCCTTAAATTTCACACCACAAGACTCCTTGGCAATGTTTGTCATCGGGAGCGCTTTTTTGCGGTATAAAATTTCAGGTTGCCCATTTATAGGTCATTAAAGCCAGAAAGGTGCATCGCTCATGAATCACAGCCTGCTCGTCACAAAACGTGATGGTCATAAAGAACGCATTGACTTAGACAAAATTCACCGTGTTATTACTTGGGCCGCTGAAGGTCTAGAAAATGTCTCTGTTTCTCAAGTTGAGTTACGTTCTCAGATTCAGTTTTATGATGGTATCAAAACTGCCGATATCCATGAAACACTGGTTAAAGCTGCTGCAGACTTAATATCTGGTGAAACACCTGATTATCAGTATCTTGCTGCTCGTCTTGCTGTCTTTAATTTACGTAAAAAAGCCTATGGTCAATTTGAGCCACCGGCATTGTATGATCACGTTAAACATTTAGTTGAACTCGGTAAATATGACCGTCATCTTCTCGAAGATTACACCAAAGAAGAGTTCGAACAGATGGATAAGTTTATTGTTCATCAACGTGATATGAATTTCTCTTATGCAGCAGTGAAACAGCTAGAAGGTAAATATTTTGTTCAAAACCGTATTACTGGTGATATTTACGAAAGTGCACAATTTCTCTATGTGTTAGTTGCCGCTTGCCTATTTTCGCGTTATCCAAAAGAGACGCGTATGGATTATATTGAGCGCTTTTATAACGCGGTATCCACATTTAAAATTTCACTCCCAACACCTATTATGGCGGGTGTAAGAACTCCGACACGTCAATTTAGCTCCTGTGTTCTAATTGAGTGTGATGATAGCCTTGATTCTATCAATGCGACCTCAAGTGCTATTGTTAAATATGTATCTCAACGTGCAGGCATTGGGATTAATGCCGGTCGTATTCGTGCATTAGGTAGTGCTATTCGTAATGGTGAAGCATTTCACACGGGTTGTATCCCATTCTATAAGCACTTCCAAACGGCGGTAAAATCTTGTTCACAAGGTGGGGTACGTGGTGGTGCAGCAACGCTATTTTATCCTTTATGGCATTTAGAAGTTGAAAGCCTACTGGTATTAAAAAATAACCGTGGTGTTGAAGATAACCGTGTACGCCATCTCGATTATGGTGTGCAGTTAAACAAATTAATGTATGAACGTTTAATCAAAGGTCAGGATATTACATTATTTAGCCCGTCTGATGTGCCGGGTCTCTATGATGCATTCTTTGCTGATCAAGACGAATTTGAACGTTTATATGTACAATATGAGAAAGATAAGAGTATCCGCCAAAAACAAGTTAAAGCGGTTGAATTATTCTCACTCATGATGCAAGAGCGTGCCTCTACAGGTCGTATCTATATTCAAAACGTTGACCACTGTAATACACACAGTCCGTTTGATCCGGCGATTGCACCTATCCGTCAATCAAACTTATGTTTAGAAATAGCACTACCAACCAAACCATTAAATGATATTAAAGATCCAAATGGTGAAATTGCCCTGTGTACACTTTCGGCCTTTAATCTTGGGGCGATTGAAAATCTAGACGATTTAGAAGAGCTAGCACGTTTAGCCGTTCGCGCGTTAGATGCTTTGTTAGATTACCAAGATTATCCAATTTTAGCAGCTAAACAAGGTGCTATGGGTCGTCGTACACTGGGTATTGGTGTGATCAACTTTGCTTATTATCTGGCTAAACACGGTGTTCGCTACTCAGATGGTAGTGCAAACAACTTAACACACCGTGCCTTTGAAGCTATTCAATACTATTTATTAAAAGCATCAAATGAATTAGCAAAAGAGCAAGGAGCATGCCCATGGTTTAATGAAACCACCTATGCAGAAGGTATCTTACCTATTGATACTTATAAAAAATCATTAGATGTACTGACTAATGAACCTCTGCATTATGACTGGGAAAGCTTACGCAAAGAGATCAAACAATACGGTTTACGTAACTCAACGCTCTCTGCATTGATGCCATCAGAAACATCATCACAAATATCAAATGCAACCAATGGTATCGAACCACCTCGTGGTTATATCAGTATTAAAGCTTCTAAAGATGGCATCTTACGTCAAGTGGTTCCAGAGTATGAGCGCCTAAAAGGGGCTTATGAATTACTGTGGCAAATGCCAAGTATCGAAGGTTATTTGCAGTTAGTCGGTATTATGCAAAAGTTTGTCGACCAAGCGATTTCTGCCAACACTAACTACGATCCTACTCGTTTCCCTAGTGGTAAGGTTCCTATGAACCAGCTGCTAAAAGATTTGCTGCTCGCCTATAAATATGGTGTAAAAACACTCTATTATCACAATACCCGTGATGGTGCAGAAGATGTACAAGGTGATCTGGAAGAAGTCGTTGAAACGGCAGATTCAGATTGTGAAGGCGGCGCGTGTAAAATTTAATTGAGGAAGCTATGTCTTATACCACTTTTTCACAAGTTAGAAATGATCAGCTTCAGGAGCCCATGTTTTTTGGGCAACCTGTTAACGTAGCGCGTTATGATCAGCAAAAGTACCCTATTTTTGAAAAACTAATTGAAAAGCAACTCTCTTTCTTCTGGCGTCCAGAAGAAGTTGATGTTTCTCGTGATCGTATTGACTACAATGCGCTTCCCGATCACGAAAAACACATTTTTATTAGTAATTTAAAATATCAAACTCTGCTTGATTCGATCCAAGGTAGAAGCCCTAACGTGGCATTTTTACCTTTAATTTCGATTCCAGAATTAGAAACTTGGGTAGAAACATGGTCGTTCTCTGAAACCATCCATTCACGCTCTTATACCCATATTATTCGTAATATCGTCAACGATCCGTCGGTCGTTTTTGATGATATTGTTGAAAATGAAGAGATTTTAAAACGTGCTCGTGATATCTCATCTTATTATGATGAGTTAATCAATTTAACTAACCTTTACCATATGTTTGGTGAAGGTACGCATCAAATAAAAGGTAAAACTGTTGAAGTTACTTTACGTAAGCTCAAAAAACAGCTTTACCTATGCTTAATGAGTGTTAATGCTTTAGAAGCGATTCGTTTCTATGTCAGCTTTGCCTGTTCATTTGCCTTTGCAGAGCGCGAACTGATGGAAGGTAACGCTAAAATCATTAAATTGATTGCCCGTGATGAAGCATTACACTTAACTGGCACACAGCATATGCTCAATTTACTGCGTTCAGGTCAAGATGATCCTGAAATGGCCGAAATTGCCGCAGAATGCGAACAAGAATGTTATGACCTATTTGTTGAAGCAGCAGAGCAAGAAAAAGAGTGGGCAGAATACCTATTCTCAGAAGGCTCTATGATCGGTTTAAATAAAGAGATCCTTTGCCAATATGTTGAATATATTACTAATATTCGTATGCAGGCAGTAGGACTTAAATTGCCGTTTAAAGCACGTTCAAACCCTATTCCATGGATTAATGCTTGGTTAGTATCTGATAATGTGCAAGTTGCACCACAAGAAGTTGAAGTAAGCTCATATCTAGTAGGTCAAATCGACTCACAAGTAGATACTGATGATTTAAGTAACTTCGAACTGTAAAACAGAGAACTAGCGCTATACATTATGGCATCTCATAAAGTGACCCTGCACCAGCAGGGTCTATCAACCGCATTAGAATTTAGCTCTGAAACGCATCCTTCCTTGTTGGAGACGTTAGAGCGCAGCAAAATTCAAATCGAATATCAATGCCGAGAAGGTTATTGTGGCTCTTGCCGATTACGCTTAGTAAAAGGCAAAGTATGTTATCGCAATGAGCCATTGGCATTTATTCAAGCTGATGAAATTTTACCTTGTAGCTGTCACCCTGTGAGTGATATCGAAATCGAGATCTGCACAAAGTAAAACCATTGACTATAATGATCACTGTTTTCTTATATTGTTCTTTTTCTAACACAAATGCGTATTTTTAACTAAAGTTAAATAACAGAGTTATAAAAAGGATCGTTACTATGAAACTAAAAACTATTTTACCGATTTGTGCCGCCTCTTTCTCTTTACTGCTATTAGCAGGTTGTTCATCGCCACAAAAAATTGAAACCGTCGATGGGCAAACTATTTTGACCACAGATAAACCTCAAGAAGATGAGTCTACCGGATTAATTATTTATAAAGATGCTGAAACCGGTGCAATCAAACAAATTAATCGTGATCAAATAAGAAGAATGGTTGAGCTTGATGATTAATTAATCTTTTTTTGTCATTCAACAACCAAAGACATGTTAAATAGCGCCAACATTTTGTTGGCGTTTTTTTATATCCCCTTTATTTTGTAAACAAAAGATTACACCAATCGTAATTAGAATTTGACAGAAATTTACCATTCTTATACCCTACTTTTAACTAGGTAAAATAGTTTGGAAAAACGAGGACTTTGTGAAAAATCGCACTATAGGCAGTGTATTTATTGTTGCAGGAACAACAATTGGTGCAGGAATGTTGGCAATGCCACTTGCTGCTGTGGGTATTGGCTTTAGTACCATGGTGTTATTGCTGGTGGGCTTATGGCTATTAATGAGTTACACCGCGCTTTTATTAGTGGAAGTCTATCAATACAACGATCCCCATACAGGCCTTGGCTCTATTGCGAAACGTTATCTGGGTATTGGAGGACAAGTCGTTACAGGTTTAGCTTTGCTACTTCTTATGTATGCTTTAACAACGGCTTATATCAGTGGTGCGGGTGAATTATTAGCTTCGACTTTATCTTCTTGGATTGGTCATAAGATAACCATCACACAAGGTATCATTATCTTTACAGTTATTGGTGGTGCGGTAGTCGGTATTGGTACCACTTCTGTGGATATGATTAACCGCTTACTCTTTACAGCAAAAGTTATTTTCTTAATTTTTATGCTGGTAGTCATGTTACCCCATGTGGAAAAAGTCAACTTAACCTCTATGCCTATCGCTCAGGGGCTCGTTCTTTCTGCGATCCCGGTTATTTTTACCTCTTTTGGTTTCCACGGTAGTGTACCCAGTATTGTCAGCTACATGGATGGCAATATCAAAAAACTACGCCTAATATTTATCGTAGGTAGCGCAATCCCTCTTATTGCTTATATTTTATGGCAATTAGCAACATTAGGAGCTATTCCTACCACCACCTTTATGGGGATTTTAGCCCAAGAATCTGGCTTAAATGGCCTACTCACCGCCATCCGTGATGTGGTTGCTACACCGCGAGTCAATATTGCTGTCAACCTTTTCGCAGCCCTTGCACTCGCCACCTCTTTCTTAGGCGTAGCATTAGGATTATTTGATTATCTAGCTGATTTGTTTAAACGCAGTAATCGCGCATCTGGTCGTTTTCAATCTGGTTTATTAACCTTTGTTCCACCGCTATTCTGTGCGTTATTTTTCCCTAACTTTGTGCAAGCCTTAGCCTATGCCGCAATTGCTTTATCTATTCTCGCACTATTATTACCAGCACTACTGGTATGGAAAGTAAGACAGCAAAAGCAGACTACAGAGCATTATAAAGTTAAAGGCGGTAATCCAGCCTTAGCCATTGTATTTATCTGCGGGTTAGTGGTGATTGGTATTCAAATAGCGATTACCTTTAATATATTGCCACAAGTGGGTTAATCACCATTAGCTGATAAAAATCAAATAAAAAGCAGGTGTTAATTGTAACACCTGCTAAAAATAAATAACTAAACGGGAAAAACCTAATGTTCCCGTTATTGATATTAGAAACTTAAACCAGCTCCTACATAGAAACCATCAGCAAGTTTATTGTTACTGTGATTATGCGCGTTTTCAATTTCAATCACCCGATAACCCGCATTAACATGAAGTGGTTTAAATACCGTGTATTTAGCACCAACATCCGCTTCATAATAGGATTTACTTCCTGAGGTTAATCCTTCCGGCGAAGCATAAGCTTCACCATAAACACTCAGTGAAGGTAAAACACGCCAATTAAGTCCAACACCACCAGCTAATGCCGCGCCGTCATCACCATTTTTGGGGGAGAGGTAAAGTGCTTTACCACCAACGCTTGCTGAGAATGGGCCAAGAGGTAACGCAAATTTTGCACCTAAACTACCTAATTGACCATCGTGATCACTACGTGCCCAATTACCGTTAAAAGAAAGTCCAGAATCGGCATCACCTAAACCTGCTTGTACATCGGTATAATGTTTACCCGCTTGCACATTCATCGATATGGCATTGGCATTAGCAGAAATAAGCAATGCACTCATTGCTCCTAATAATAAAAACTTTTTCATTATGATTACCCCAGCAAATAATTTTCCCAACTTATAATTATACAGCAAATTTATTAAACAATTTTACTGAGAATTGAAAGTCAATGTTTAGATTTTTCAATCTATGTAAATAAGTTACATCTATCAATACTATCGGTCCAATGGGTTTTATTAATAATTTTAATCTTGCTAAAGTGGAATTACAGTAAAATTTAACCATAATAAATATAAGGCTGTTCGCTTCGTTTTATTCACCCATGCTATTTTTTAATGTTCACTATTCCACAAATTGGAGAAGATGTGATGGAAAAGAAAAAGCTCACAACGGCGGCTGGTGCACCAGTTGTAGATAATAATAATGTAATAACAGCAGGACCTCGTGGCCCAATGTTACTACAAGATGTCTGGTTTTTAGAAAAACTTGCCCATTTTGATCGTGAAGTTATTCCTGAAAGACGTATGCACGCAAAAGGCTCTGGTGCCTTTGGTACATTTACGGTCACTCACGATATTACGAAATATACTCGAGCTAAAATTTTCTCTGAAGTGGGTAAAAAAACAGAAATGTTTGCTCGTTTTTCAACAGTGGCGGGTGAACGTGGTGCAGCTGATGCTGAGCGCGATATTCGTGGATTTGCCTTAAAATTTTATACAGAAGAAGGTAACTGGGATATGGTGGGTAATAATACTCCTGTATTCTATCTACGTGATCCCCTTAAATTCCCTGACCTTAACCATATCGTAAAACGTGACCCTCGCACTAATATGCGTAATATGGCTTATAAATGGGATTTCTTTTCTCATTTACCAGAATCTCTACACCAATTAACTATCGATATGAGCGATCGTGGTTTACCTTTAAGCTATCGCTTTGTGCATGGTTTTGGTAGCCACACTTATAGCTTTATCAATAAAGATAATGAACGTTTCTGGGTTAAATTCCATTTCCGTTGCCAACAAGGCATCAAGAACTTAATGGATGATGAAGCGGAAGCTCTAGTAGGTAAAGATAGAGAAAGCTCTCAGCGTGATCTTTTTGAAGCCATTGAACGTGGTGATTATCCGCGTTGGAAGTTACAAATTCAGATCATGCCAGAAAAAGAGGCATCAACCGTGCCTTATAACCCATTTGATTTAACCAAAGTTTGGCCACATGCTGATTATCCACTCATGGATGTCGGTTACTTTGAGTTAAACCGTAATCCAGATAACTACTTCTCTGATGTTGAACAAGCTGCATTTAGCCCTGCGAATATTGTTCCAGGTATTAGTTTCTCACCAGATAAGATGTTACAAGGTCGTCTATTCTCTTATGGTGATGCACATCGTTACCGTTTAGGCGTTAACCATCATCAAATCCCTGTTAATGCCCCAAAATGCCCATTCCATAATTATCATCGTGATGGTGCTATGCGTGTTGATGGTAATAGTGGTAATGGTATTACTTATGAGCCAAATAGTGGCGGTGTGTTCCAAGAGCAACCTGACTTTAAAGAGCCACCACTTTCTATTGAAGGTGCAGCCGATCACTGGAACCATCGTGAAGATGAAGATTATTTCAGCCAACCTCGTGCACTGTATGAGCTATTAAGCGATGACGAGCATCAACGTATGTTTGCGCGTATTGCGGGCGAATTATCACAAGCAAGTAAAGAAACACAACAACGTCAAATCGACTTATTTACCAAAGTTCATCCTGAATATGGCGCTGGCGTTGAAAAAGCGATTAAAGTGTTAGAAGGGAAAGACGCTAAATAACCTGATAACAAGAAGCCCTGTGAGCAACTCGGCAAAATAATAAGGCGCCTGTAGTTTGGGCGCCTTTCTTAAAGTCGTTCGATAAAATCGCAATATCAATTTACTTGTTGCCCTTTCACCCACTGTTGCACTTGTTTACGAGAGATTTTGATCCCCCCACTCTTTAGCTGTTCTGGTAATAGTAAACAAGCGATGGGACGTTGAAAGCCTGCTAAACGCGTATGATACCATTGTGGTAATTGATTAATTGTCTCAATATCAGTATCAACAACAGCAACGGGACGTTGACCAAATTCAATATCGTCAATCGGGACAATAAATGTTTGGCGAACATTCGGGTGACTATTTAGCACCTTTTCAATATCTTCTGGCTGTATACCTTCACCCGCACTAAAAAACAGATTATCTAATCGCCCTAAAATGCACCATTCCCCCTCTTTAAAACAACCTCTATCCCGTGTTGCATACCAATCATCCTGAGTCTGTGATAACGGCTTTAATTGACCATCAAACCAATATCCTAATGCAACACTATCAGATTTGATCTGGATTTCATTATCCACTAATCTGACCGCTTTACCCTTTAATGGCGTACCAACTCCCGCTTTACCATCTGCGCGTTTTGCACAAACAGTAGAGGCCATTTCAGTCATGCCATAACCACACCAACACTGAATACCTTTACTTTCCGCACATTGGGTTAATTCAGTTGGGATCATCGCTCCCCCTAATAAAACAGCTTTTAATGTGATGGGCTGCGAACTATCCTGTTGTGTATTTTGTAATAAACGCCAAAGTTGCGTTGGCACTAAAGAAGCATGAGTACAGCCTTGCAAAGCAGCAATAAAGGGGTGCATATTACGCACTACCAAGGTAGCGCCTCGTAATAACCAACGCCAAAGAATTCCTTGCCCAGATACATGAAAGAGAGGTAAAGACAATAACCAACTGTCGCTTTTTTCAAAGGGTATCAATTCAAGAACACCTTCTGCACTACAAAGATGAGCTTGAAAAGTATGCACAGCGGCTTTAGGTAGACCTGATGATCCAGAGGTTAAGATCAGTGTTGCCATACGAGAAGATGCCCATGCAACACCTGCCATGTTATTTTTATCTTGATGTGATTTGTTATTGAATTCGACACCTGAAAGATCGAGTAACCTCGCATCTAACTCAAGTGTTGATCCACTTAAATCAGCATAAAAATCGATGTTTAAATGGGGTAATAAATCATCAAGTAGAGACTTAGGGAGCTGAGGATCTAACGGTAATACTTTTGCACCGCATTGAAAAACAGCAAGTAGAGTAAAAACAACATGAATATGATTTTTACCACGTAGCAACACGGTACTTTTAGTATTAACACCCTGTTTTGCTAAATGGTTCGCCAATCGATTGATATGACAACTTAATTGTTGCCATGTTATAGGTGAATCACCGGATATGATGGCCGTTTCATTTGGGTTAAGCTGCGCCCAGTGATGCCACGGCCATTGTGTAAAATTAACTACTGTTGCCATACTGTCTTAAGCTGTTCAAGCGTAATAAGCGGAATATCTACATCTGGCCAACAACGAATAAGTTGTTGTTTGATAAGATCAACGGTATCTAAACCGGGAATAGAATCTGGTGTTAACCACTGAGCTACTCTTGCCAGTTGTGTCAATCCAAAGCTACTTTCAATACTCGAGCTAATAATCGCCTCTAGACCTAAAGCATGCGCTTGTTCAACGATAGATTGGCAACGAGCAAGACTTCCTACTAGCGTAGGCTTGATAACAATCGCCGTAACACCCTCTTGAGCTTTCACTTCAAAACCTTCATCACGCACAGTCTCATCCCAAGCAATATTGATACCTGTTGCTTGTGAAAAGGCGAGTGACTCTTCTGGGGTTTTGCATGGCTCTTCTAAAAATGCAATGCGGTCGCGCCATTGTGGGTTCACGTACTTGGCAAAACCTTCTGCTTTAGCTGGCGTCCAACTGCGATTGGCATCAAGCCTTAGTTTTAAGTCGGGGATCGCCTCTAGTAATAAGTTGACGACAATACCATCTCGTACCGCTTCATACAGACCGACCTTAACTTTAGCAACTTTCTCCCCGCTCATTTCATTAAGACTTAAAATTAAGTCATCAGGATCACCGTTGCATAAAGGTGCGGCACGATAATTGGCTTCTTCTGGTAAAGTGCCTTCAAGCTCTGCTAATGCGCAACTAATACCAAAAGCGACACTTGGCAATTCACTGTCAGTAGGATTTTCACCTAGACACCAAGCTGCTAGCCAAGATTGTGCGGCATCTTGTGCTTGTTCTAACGTTTCATGGCTAAACTCAGGAAGAGGTGAAATTTCACCCCAACCTTGTTTGCCATTTTGCTCTAAACAGACAAGAAAACCATCACGCGTTTTTAATCTTTGGTAGCGCAGAACAACACCTGCCTCCATTGGCAGGCTGAATGAATAGAGTTTGGCGTTTCGCATTATGGGTTACGTTTAAATTTAGTGAAATCAGGATGACGTTTTTCATTAAAAGCATTACGTCCTTCTTGACCTTCATCTGTCATATAAAACAGCATGGTTGCATTACCAGCCAATTCTTGCAGACCCGCTTGACCATCACAGTCAGCATTTAATGCTGCTTTCAAGCAACGTAGTGCCATTGGGCTATTTTCTAGCATTTCACGACACCAACGTACCGTTTCTTTTTCAAGAGAAGCATAAGGAACAACGGTATTTACCAATCCCATATCTAATGCTTCTTGCGCATTATATTGGCGGCATAAGAACCAGATTTCGCGAGCTTTCTTCTGCCCGACAATACGTGCCATATAAGAAGCACCCCATCCACCATCAAATGAGCCTACTTTAGGACCAGTTTGACCAAAAATGGCATTGTCTGCAGCAATGGTTAAATCACACATCATATGTAAGACATGACCACCACCAATGGAGTAGCCAGCCACCATAGCAACAACGGGTTTAGGACAAGTACGAATTTGGCGTTGGAAATCTAATACGTTTAAGTGGTGAGTGCCACTTTCATCACGGTATCCACCGTAGTCACCACGGATCTTTTGGTCACCACCGGCACAAAACGCTTTTTCGCCTGCACCAGTAAGAATAATAGTACCAATTGAGTCATCGTAACGTGCATCGGCTAATGCTTGGATCATCTCTTTCACAGTCAAAGGACGGAAAGCATTACGCACTTGCGGGCGGTTAATCGTAATTTTGGCAATGCCATCGACAGATTTGTGGTAGAGGATATCTTCAAAACCTTCAGAACAATCCTGCCATTCAATCGGTGCATATAGCTTTTCTTCGCTCGGGTAAAGCATAATTAGGTTCCTTTAACCAAAGAGGGATAATACATGGTTTATCACCGCAGCATAAGCATCAGGCTGTGCCTGATGGGCATTATGACCAGCTTGCGGGATAGTCGTTAATGGCAGCGAATATTGCTGCGCTATTGATTGAAATTTTTTATCTTGCTCACCACACAACCAAATAAAGGGTAAGGTGAGTTGTTGTAATTCTGCAACTAACCAAGGCTGATGGCCTAAAGAGAGTGTTTCTAAACTTTCCGCAATACAAAAACCTGCATTACTACTGCGTTTTTCAACTAATAACTGACGCATTTCATCGCTTAAATCAGCAAAGACAGGCTGTTGATACCATTGCGTTAATACATCATTAATAGGTTCATTGCGAAAACGCGCGGCCCAACGTTTATCATGTGCAATACGGTTTTGTCTTTCTATTGCATCATATAAACCTGGGTTTCCCCCTTCAACAATCAATCCCATTAATCCCGATGTTTCACCAAAACATGCGTGATACATCGCAATTCTGCCACCTAAAGAGTAACCAATCAGCCAGTAATGATTAATATCGTATTCTTTTAAAGTGTCATGGAGTAATGCACTCATCTCGACAAAATTATTTACCCCAATAGAGGCAGAGTTACCATGACGGGGCAAATCAATCACGAGTGAGGGATATTCATGGCAAGCCTTAATGACGGTCTCCCACTCATGACTGTCTCCTAATAGTCCATGCAACCAAACTAACCATGGCCCTTCGTTATGCGTGTTATATTGCCTACAAGCTAAAGTCATAAGCGGTTACCTGTTTTACCAACTGATTTAAGGTTTCAGCACCCTCAGTTTCATTGACAATCAATTCAATTAATGTTGTTTTGGCTTCCCCCTGCCAACATGCAGTCACTGTAGTAAACAGATCATCCCAACAGTTTGGTGCAACATAATCTAAACCAAACATGGCAGCAGCATGTTTAAAATTTAAAGCATGGGGCATACAGTAAAAACGCTCCCGCTCTGCCATAGGCGTCGGTAACATAGAGAATATCTGCCCACCATTGTTATTGACGATAATCACCACATTTGGGGCATAGACTTGTTGATGTAGTGCCAAACTATTTAAATCATATAATGCCGATAAATCACCCAAGATAGTTAACGTCGGTTTTTGAGTGGCTCGATGAACACCTGCTGAGGTTGAAAGTAATCCATCAATGCCACTAGCACCACGATTACTCATAACAGGATAGCCCTGTGGCAATTGTGCAAAAGCATCAATTAAGCGCACAATTAAACTATTGCCAACAAAAAGCTGGCCATTGTGAGGAAGTAAATGATCTAACTGATGAGCAACTTGTGCTTCACCAAAATAGTCTGTTACTTCAGTAACATGTTGATAAGTTTGTGTAGCAATATGACTTAATGACAACGCCCAAGGTAAATTATCAATAGCAGGATGTGCCGTTAACCATTGACTCGGGGATAAGGTAAATTTCTCCCCTTGATGATGCCCCGGATCTAAACGTCCCGGAATAGCATCAATCACCCAATACATTTGCGGTGAGCAATTCGCTTGCCATTGTAATAAGCGTTTGCCTGTTAAACTAGAGCCAAATTGGATCACTATTTCTGCTTGGTTTAATTCAGCCTTCACTTGTGGATTATTTAGCCATAAATCAGCACAAGGTAGTGGTTGTCCAGTTTGTGATAACACATCACCTAACAGAGGCCATCCCAATTTTGAGGCCCATTTGGCAACGGCAATCCCCTCTTTCGCACTAATACGTCCAGCAATAACGACCCCTTTTTTCTGACGTAGTCGATCCCATTGAGGGTGTGTAGTCACAGAGGGAGAAAGCGTTTCTTGTAACCAAGGTTTATCACTTTGCCACCACTTTCCTAATGCTTGTGTCCATGGTGTGTCATGCTCTATATCATCACCATATAATGGCTCTGCAAAAGGGCAGTTTACATGCAAAGCACCATGCACAAGATTATTCATGGCATTATCTAATGTAGAAACCAGCCAACGAGCAGAAATATCTGCTGTAGGGCGTGGTAAAGAGAGTGTTTCTGAGGGATGGCTGGCAAAAATACCTTGTTGGCGTATAGCCTGATTGGCGCCACAATTAATCAGCTCAGGCGGTCTATCTGCCGTGAGAAAGATCACCCGTTCACCAGTAAGTCCCGCTTCAATTAAAGCGGGGTATAAGTTTGCCACTGCGGTACCTGAGGTGACAATCACTGCAACAGGCTGTTGAGTGGCTTTTGCCAAACCTAATGCTAAGTGACCTAAACCACGCTCATCGAAATGCGTATGACAAATAAGTTTATGATTGGCGGCTGCCGCAAGCGTTAAAGGCGTTGAACGTGATCCGGGTGCGATACAGATATGACGTAAACCATGACGAGTCAAAGTTTCCAGTATAACTTTAGCCCATTGGCGATTAAACGAACTATTAGACATTGATCATCCCAATAACGAAAACCTGCAATGACTATTATAATATCTGTTCCTAAATACTTTTCCTTAGCCTAGTTCAATGAACAGAAGTTTTCGTTAAATAAATCGTGAAAAAGAACTCTGATAAGAGTGTATTATTTAAGCTAAAGTACTTATCTTTTTAGGCTTAATTTTTATCGTTAACAAAAAGATAGCAATAACACTAGCTAGCACAAGAATAACATTAATTTATTAACAAGATGCAGTGACGAGTTGAAAGTAGCACTAAATGGCATCCTAATCAGTACTACTTATCAACACCCAGTTTATATATTATGAGAGCCATTGGATAAACTGCAAAGAATTCAACACTCTTTTTCTAATAAAGTGCGTAAACCTGCTGCTTTATTTTCAATTTCAGCCCACTCTTGCAAAGGATCAGATCCCGCAACCACCCCTGCGCCAGCATAAAGCGTTAATGCATCATCATGCAATTCACCGCAACGCAGGCTAACCGCAAATTCGGCATGAGGCAAAGACAAATAGCCCGCAGAGCCAGCATACCAACGGCGTTCAAAAGGTTCATGTTGACGAATAAAAGTGCGCGCAATAGAGCGCGGTAAGCCACAAACAGCCGCGGTAGGTTGTAAACGCTGTAAACAATCCACATCATCAGCATGGATAAGTTTACCGTGGATATAGCGACGCAGATGTTGCACTTTACGTAAGCGGATCACATCTGCTGACGACACATCAATCCCTTCTATCCCACCTTGTAATCGCTGACAAATATCATCAACTACCACCAGATTTTCATGTTGATTTTTTTTATCGTTCATTAGCCAATCAGCAAATGCTCTGGCCTGTTGTTCATTATCAGAACTTGCCACAGTGCCCGCTAACGCTTCGGTATAAAGCACAAATTCATCGCGTTTATACAATCTTTCTGGTGATGAGCCCATAAAAGCATCAGTAGGTGAAAAAGCCAGCATATAATGATAACAATGATGATTAACATCTCGACTTGCTTTCATAAATTGAATAGCTTTTAACGGATTATCTAAGCTTAAGCAGGTTGCCCGTGCAGGTACTACTTTTTCAAATACGCCTTGATTGATTTCCTCTAAAGCAATATTAAGATAGTCAGTCCATTGCTGTTGCGTTAACGAGTGCTCTACAGATGTTACTTTGACAGATAAAGGTGCAATATTCAGTGCATTTTTAAGTGAGCGAATAAAAGCAAGCGCACTTTGCTTATCTTCTTCTGCCAATAAATTAATATGGATCGACAGTTGTTGCTGACGTCTTATCTCGATGCGAGGTAAAAAAAGGTAAGCATCATCCCCCTTTTCTTTATCAATACGCCCTGGAATAATGGTATCCCACGCGTTTAATCCCCAAATACGCACATCATCAGCATGCAATGAATGCCGATGTGTTGCTAAAAATCGATGAGCATCACGGATATGATTAAAGCACTTAACTTGTCCACAAGCGGCTACTTCTTCGCTTTCATCACGATGTTGCCAATAAAATTGCGGGTAATACGTTTGTGCTGCTAGCCATGAAAGTAAGGAAAATGACACCTCTGATGGCAAGATAACTTTCAAATGTAAAAGATCATCTTGTGCTGTCAGATTTATATTTTTAACTTTTTCGTACAGTGTCGAAAACACAGGATTAACCTTTTCCACTCTAAATACCTACTACTAATGAAAAGAAAGATTATACGTCTCTATAAGAATTATCAAAGTGCTGATTAATTATAACCTTTGTCATTTATCAAACTTTTGTTGTTTTCATGTTACAAAGGAGAAGCATTGACCAGATAATCGCAAATGGAAAACAGATCACTTCTAAATTATGCCTTAATCATAACAAATAATTATACATAAGAGAGGTTATATGGATACAACCACCCTTGATCATATAGATAAAGTGATTGAACAATACCAACTTCCCGAAGTCACTCTTAGCTTAATTCTAGGTAAAAATATCGATCATGGACGTAGTGCGGGTATTTTTACACCTTATGATCTTAATAAAATCAAATCTTATATTGATAAAGTATTAAAATTACCTTATCAAAAAGACACTATTATTGAATTATTAGGCTACGAAGATATTAACATTTCCCAAATATCAGCTGAAACTATTCAAACCCTCTTCTTAAATATGAGAACACATGCCTTTGAATGGCAAAAAATTGAATACTCAGTAAAACAGCAAGCTATTGATTTAGAGATCACCGGTAGAGAAATCACGAGTACAGGTGAGCAACTATTGGCATTTATAAATAAAATGCCAATTATAAAAAAAATAAATAGGAAAATTGAAGATATCACACCAGAAGAACTCAGTTCAATAAAATATTCAACACAAGATAAAAAAGTGTCTAAGCAACTTGTTGCCATTTTAGAAAGCATGAAAAATGATATTAATGAGCAATATAATAATACCTTAAAAATAAAAAACATGATTTATGATTTTAGAATAGAAATTGTCGGCGGTGAAAATAGTAAAGGTAATATATGTCATTCAATTTATTATGATATCATTAATAAAAAGAAATATATTAATGATTTTTTTGATAATAGTGATGACTCACTAAATGAACAGAGAATTTTATTAGAAAATGAAATTGAAATATTAAAAAAAGAGTATCAACACTTCGTGAAACTCGCCTTTACGGGGTTAGCATTCGGTATTATTGGTGTGATCATTACTGGAGGGATCTTTGGTTCAAAAGCTGAAAAAATCCGTAAAAAAAGAAATGAAACAATAGAGAAACTACATAATATCAATAAAGGAATAAAACAACAATCAACTATTTCTGAGTGTTTACAACGTTTTCAAGTCGATTTAGACGAAATAGAACAATATATTGAAGATGCTGATATGTCTGTGGAGCATCTTCTTTATATGTGGCAAACAATTTTAACTGAAATTAATGCTTCATTAATTAATTTTAAAAAAATTGATAATGCAATGGAGTTAATTAGATTTAGTATTTATTTAGAAAAAATCATTGCGCCTTGGTATATGGTGGTCGGTTACTCAAAGGAAATGATGGCGGTATTTGATGAAGCTTTATCCTCTTTTTATTCATCTAAATAACAAAAGGAAATGTTATGAATAGCGTAACTTCACAATTACAGGAATTTGATTGCAATCAATTTTTCCATACTATTAAATCAATTAGAAAAATAACTTCTGAACTATTTGAACATGATAATATCTTAAATCATAATCTTATTACCATATCAATAAACAATAATAAAATTTACGATGAAATAATTATTTTCTCTATTCTGCTAAAAAGCCGGCTAAACCAGAAATTGTTAACCGGGATATTTAAAAATATTAATGAAATTAATCATGCAATAGCTGATAGAGAGTTGACACAGCAATTATCAGAAAAACTGCTCCAAGAGAAAATGTTTATTGAGCAGTTATTTAAAGATGAATTAACTGAATCTATAGAAATTATAGAAAAGCACATCAGTTTTATTAATGATAAAAAACAGCTCTTAACAACCACCACTATTATTAGTGAAATAGATAAATTAATTAGAAATAAAGAAGAAATATCTATTGAAATCAATGAGAAAATAGCCAAGCAAAAGTTATCGATTAATGAAATTAAAGAACAACTCGATATAATTACTAAAAGTGAAGATATTATTTATAATAAAAATATCCTCGATTTTTTTACCTCTCACCTGCCAAGTAAACAGACAATTTCTAAACTGCAGTTGGCTTCTTCAGAAAAAGATATTCTCTCTGTTTTTATCGATCTGCTAAAGCAATTTTTTACCCATCTGGAGAAAGGGTTTTCTTACCAAAAACTGGTAGAGACACGTCATACTCTTATTGATAACTATTTGATACAGATAAAAAATCTAACCAAACTAGAACAGAAAAAACAAGCTCTCTTATTTACCCTAAGTCGTTATTATGCAGTCACAGAAATCAATCAATATATTGATATGTTAAATCAACAATTATCGCTATTAGAGCAGTATTGGCATACATTAATAGAGCAACTGATACAATTAAAACGCAATCTTTCCGAGGCAAAAACCGTGCTCTCACCTCATCTTGTATTCCTTAATCACTTTTCACACCATTATCAATAATATTTTCACTAGCCAGACATCATAACCCCCTTAAAACAGGGGGTATGATTGGTATAGTAGATATAGAACCGTTCAATATAATCTGGTGCATTCACTTTTTTATTTTAAAACGGAAAGTGTAATCCAGTATATATGCAATGATAGGAATAATAAAAATGAAGTGTATGACATAGGATATAAATAAAAAATCAGTAACCATTACTGAAGTATATTTATAATTAATAACTTGATATCCATTAAAATACCAAACAATCATATTGATTATATAGGGAATTAATAAATATATGATAAAACGGAATTTTTTATCAAAATTAATTTTTTTAATGAAAAATAGTGTGATTAAAGCAAGAGCTATCAGATAAGAAAAAAATGAATATGATAATATTTTCTGTATTTCAATAACTATTTTAGAGTTTACAGAATAGGGATAAAGTTTAAAGAAAAACTCATGAACTGTTTCTAAGTAAAAAACAACAATACTTATAAATAGTGATATTAATGTGATAAAAAAACTAGATTTAATAAGCACCAGATATAACCCCTCCACGTTTTGGGTAGTGAAGGTCAATTAATTTTTCTCTGAGATTCCAAGGGTCTTCGCGGAAATAGAGCTTTTTATCCAATGAGTTAAATATACCGCCACTTTCTTTAAGTATTTCGAACACGGTGTCTGCACACATAGCCCATCCTGCTCCACCATGTTCATAAATTAGTTCTGTTATTTTTTCTGCTTGAGCTCTAGGTACTACAAATTCAATTACCTGAACGTCAGGACCATCCCATAATTGAAACGATAGATAGTCATCCCAATCAAACTCAGGATATTTGAAGTATTCGCCTGAACCACGTGGAATTCGTAATTCTTCTATATTATTATAACATTTTCTGGAGGGGCATTCGGAGTAACCTCCAGATGGGTCATATAACAAAGCATCTTCACCTTCTCCAACAACTATACCTGTATGCCCTATTCCCCAATTGTAATTGACAACAATAAAGATTTTAACAGGATTATCTATTAATGAATCATTGTAAGGATTTGGAGAACTTACTATAGGAACGTCAAATCTATTAAAGTATACATCATTGATTTTCATCGTCATACCTACAGAATTGATTCGCTTCGGATGCTATAACCTGAAGTGTTTGCAGTATTGTGTGTGCAAGTAATACTTTCGTATAGTAGTGACACTTTTTCAAATGGTTGCATTTCATTTTCAGTTAACGAGTTCGGTGACTCATTTGTAATACGGATGATGGATGCTTTAGTGAGTAGAATTTTTTTGTAGGCAATCATTACACCACTTTTATCTACACGATGATATTCAAAAAGGCAATCTAGAATCTCATTATTTGAAATTGCACTTATCAGAAGGGGGGAGGATTTGTCATCAGCTTTTATCATGATAAATGGCGCGTGTGATACATTCTGCTTCCTTGCTAAATCATAGGTTGTTGAATAGACAAGTATTTGATCTCTATGACTATCCTGATACTTATTACCAATTGAATCATAGCTAGAACACCCCGCAGAAATAAGTCCCTGTTTGTTTCCTTTTAGCGTTAAGTAAATCATTTCTGACATAGATATTTCACTCCATATGTTAAATTTCCCTTAACTTTAATTAGTACATTGTTTTCTAAAATTTGCAACAGGAATTTCTATTTCTTTAAGCTAAAAGTAACTATTTTTTGTTTTTAACTAAATTGTTGTAGGTTATCGTCTTATATTTACTAGAAGTTCATAAATAGGTAATACCTCGTGATACGGCCTTATTTGTAACAAATCGGTCAAAATTCAATGTAATTGAAGAAAACAGTAACTGTATTAAAGATATTTTTCCGCATAAAATTTTTCGCTACCAATATTTGACAGAATATTGTCATAACAAACTAATTTAAACCCTAATCCTAATATAGCTCTTGTCATTAATAACGAAGGGAATACTTGATTATATACATCATTATTTAGCACAAATTTCCTACTGCTAAAACATCCATATAACGGCTTCCTAATTATTATATCGCCTGACATAACTTACTGATATCGAATATCTATAATATCTTGTATCTCTCAGGTCCATCGAGGCAATAGACTCTAACATTTTGGCTACTAGCTCTGTACCTGAAAGATGTAAATACAATTGAGTGATTTTCAGATCTTGATATCAATCATGCGACGTTAACCCATGTAATTTCCAGCTTACTTTGACAAAATGCGTTAAACGTAATTATAGAAGCATGTGCGTTGACAAATCAGGTAAATTTGCTTGAATTGTTCATACCCTGACAGTTTTGCTACAACTTCAATAAATGGGTGATTACCCATTATTTCTGTATGATATAGAACAAAATAAATCTCCATCAGTACAATATAAACATTTTTATTCTTTCAGATGTCGTATAAGTAACGAAGTTATTTCTTGATGATTTTTGCACGGTTCCTAATTAAGCGATGTGCCAAATCCATAACATCGATACTTAATGATGTCACTTCGGCTTGTCTTAATGTTCCATGCAAATATTAATCAACCTCACAATGGTGTAATCTTCATCAACTTTAGGAAATGAAACTATTCAATATCACCTAAATAAACACCATTTTAATCAAGTGAACAGGAGCTATGGCGGGTCATCTATTATTAGATATTGGGGCAATAAAGGTAAGCAACAACATCATAAATAAATTCAAAGTCCATAATGGTATCGACTTTATGAATAAGGTCATCTTCAGGAACAAGTTTATCAAGGGGGATTGTTGCGAACAAAAATTGCTGGGGGAAGGTATTCTTTTAACATATCGGTTAGCTCACTATTTGTACTAACCTGAGTAGATCAAAGTTCTAACTAAAAAACGGGGACTTTGTCAGTCATTTGAAGAGCCTGATAAAATATCAGGCTCTTTATCATAACAACGGGCAGATAAAAATTAATTTATCGCAGGTGCAATAATTGCAAAACGTGTCAGCTCAATCAATGGTTGTGGCCATACACCTAATACAATCACGATAATGGCGCAAACTAAAGTAATTAATGTTGCCATATTTTGTGATGTGGTCGTAACCGCTGGTGCATTATCGTTATCTGGTTTACGTAAGAAAACGATAGCTGCAGCACGTAGATAGTAGAATAAACCTATCGCACTACCTAACACTACCATGCCTGTTAACCACCACAAACTTGAATCAATACCAGCAAGAATAACATACAGTTTACCAATAAAGCCTAATGTTATTGGCACCCCTGCCAGTGATAGCATCATTAATGACATCACGACGGCAGCAACAGGACGACGCCAGAAAAGCCCACGATAATCTTCAAGAGACTCTAATTCACCTTTATTGTACGGGCTAGAAGCCACAGCAATCGCACCAAATGCACCTAAACTTGCAAAGAGATAACCTGCTAAATAAATCTCAGCGGTTTCTTGTGCCAGTATAGGGCTATATTGCAAGACAATTAATGCAACCAGTAAATAACCAAGGTGAGAGACAGAAGAGTAACCGAGTAAACGTTTTACGTTCTTCTGAGTCAGCGCCATGATATTACCAAACAGGATAGAGGCAATAGCCATAAAGCCTAAGATCATGCGTAATGTTTCGCTATCCGCCGCCGGTGCTTCAAGGAATAAGCGCATCACTACCGCAAATATACCAATCTTGCTCGCTGTCGCTAAAAATGCACCTGTTGGTGCTGGTGCACCTTGGTATACATCCGGTGTCCATAATTGGAATGGGAATAAAGAGAGCTTAAAACCAATTCCCACTAACATCATGCCTAACCCAGCAAGTACTAATGGTTTATGGATATTGCTATCACTTAAACTTTGCCCCATCGCCGTAAAGGAGAGATTTCCTGCTTCAGCATAAAGTAGTGCCATACCAAATAACAAGAAAGAAGAGGCCGCCGCAGAAAGCAGCATATATTTAATGCTCGCTTCCAGTGAAGGACGTTGTTGGAAAGCATAACCAATCAGACCAAATAACGGCAATGTTAGTAACTCAATACCAATAAACATTGACGCCAAGTGGTGCGCAGAAGAGAGTAAAATACCGCCAATGACAGCAATCGCCACCAGCATATAAAACTCTTCTTTATTATCTTGATAGCCTTCCAACCAAGGATAAGCAAAAGCAACCGTGCCTAAACCAGCAATAATAGTTAATGCCGTGAAAAAGCTGGAATAACCATCTACATGGTAGAGGGTGGTCACATCAACTACGCCTAATGCATTAACGTAGTAAAGTGATCCGAGAGCGATGATAAAACCAGTTGCTGTCAAGGTGGCAATAGTAAAGTGATCGCGTCGCCACGCAATGGACAGCATCACAACCACCACCGTCAAGATGACGACTAACAGCGGTAGCATTGCGATCAATTGTTCAGGAGTTATTGTCATGGCGAATTACAGCCTTACTGTTGAAAGAGAAGCGGAATACCAAGTCTGGAGATTTTCCATTGCTGATATCGAAGTATCTAATACTGGTTGTGGGAAGAAGCCCAAAATAACCAATAAAACCACCAAGATAAACAGGATCAAAAATTCTCTCAGATTTAACCCTTTATAGGTTCTTTCTGCTGTTTTCGGTGAACCATAGTAAGCCTGTTGCATCATCCACAAAGCGTAGACAGAAGCAAAAACTAACCCAAAGACCGAAATAATAGTGATCAGCTTAAAGTGGCCATAAGTACCAAATAGGATCATAAACTCACCAACAAAGTTACCTGTTCCTGGCATACCTAAAGAGGCAACCGCAAAGAACAGTGAAAATGCTGGTAAGAAACGGATGCTTTTCCACAATCCACCCATTTGATTCATATCACGCGTACCTAAACGCTCATACAGCATGCCACACATGATAAACAGACCAGCAGCAGACAAACCATTGGTGATCATTTGAATAATCGCACCTTGGTAAGCCAAAACAGAGCCAGCATAAATCGCAATTACGATAAAGCCCATGTGAGAAATACTACTGTAAGCGGCCAGACGTTTAATATCCGTTTGACGGAATGCTAACAGTGCAGCGTAGAATACGGTGATTAAGCCTAGCCACATCGCAACAGGTGCCAGTAATGCAGACGCTTCTGGAAATAACGGTAAGTTAAAACGTAATAAACCGTAAGCGGCTGTTTTTAGCAAAATACCTGATAAGTCAACAGAGCCCGCCGTTGGTGCTTCTGCATGTGCATCAGCTAGCCAGCCATGAACGGGGACAATTGGCATTTTTACTGCGAATGCAGCAAAGAAGCCAAGCATCAGAATAAATTGCAGTTCACTACCTAATAAGGTGTGCGCTTGTAGTAAGGTGTCATAATTAAACGTCCAAATACCTGTTTTGCTGTAAAAAGCGACAGCTAAACCGATAATGGCCAGCAACATTAACAGGCCACTCGCCTGTGTATAAATAAAGAACTTAGTTGCTGCACTAACATGTTTTTCATCGCTACTTCCTTTATGTCCCCAAAGAGAGATAAGGAAATACATTGGGATCAACATCATTTCCCAAAAGAAGAAGAATAAGAACAAGTCAGTCGCTAAGAATACCCCCATAACACCTGCTAAGATCCACAGCAGGTTGAAATGGAAAGCCCCTTGTGATGGTTGATTTTCGCTCCATGAAGAGAGCACCGCTAAAATACCTAAAATAGCAGTTAATACCACCATCAATAATGACATGCCATCAAGTGCAAACTGAATATTAATCCCCAAAGCAGGGATCCACGGTACAAAGTAAAACTCTGTCCAGCGAGGTGCACCATCAACACTAATCAGTTGATAGTCACCTTGCAACCACAGTTGCACAGAAATAACGAGTGTTAATCCCATCGTCAGCAACGCAACCCAGCGAGGAACTTGCGAGCCGATTCGTTCAGCCTGCCAACTTAGCAGGCCACCGATGAAGGGAATAAGTATTAGCCAGGGTAATAACATGGCGCAATGTGTCCCTTAATTAAACCAGAAGCAGCAGAGCGATAACCAGCACTGCACCTAAACCGAGAGAAGCCGCATACCAACGCGCTAATCCGTTTTCACTGAAACTCAAGCCTTTATTGGCGCCTTTAAAGAGACAACCAAAGAGATTAAAGAATTGGTTAACAGGATCATTTTGGATAAGCCATGCCGCACCTTTATAAGGTTTGACAAACAGCACCTCATACAGTGCATCAAATCCCCATGCGTGGAACCACCATGTTGAGAAGAAACGCCCTGTTTTGGTATTTGCCACCTGAGAAACAAGTTGACGCTGTTTCAGGTATAACCATGCTGCAATGGCAACGCCTACAATCGCTACCACACCAGAAAGGATTTCTAATACATACTTACCTTCATGAGTAACGGTGCTTTCTGGGAAAACATCGCCTAACGGTTGGGTAATTAACGCCCCAATAAAGGTTGATAACAACGCTAATACCGCTAATGGGAAAGTATGAGTGAAGCCTTTAACTTGGTGTGCTTCGGTTTTGGTTTCACCATGGAATACGATGAAAATTAAACGGAAGGTATAAAGTGACGTAAAGAATGCGCCAATTAAACCTGCTAACATTAAATTGAAATGTCCGTTTGCGTACGCACCCCATAAGATTTCATCTTTACTGAAGAACCCTGCTGTTAACAGTGGTAATGCTGCTAAAGCACCTCCACCAATTAAAAAGCATGCATAAACAAATGGGATCTTCTTACGTAACCCGCCCATCTTAAAGATATTCTGTTCATGATGGCAGGCAATAATCACTGAACCTGCAGATAAGAACAGTAATGCTTTAAAGAATGCGTGAGTCATTAAGTGGAAAATTGCGCCATCCCATGCTTGAGCACCCAACGCCAAGAACATATAACCAATTTGGCTCATGGTTGAGTAAGCAAGAATACGCTTGATATCGGTTTGTACTAAAGCCGCAAAACCCGCTAATACTAATGTCACTGCACCGACGATACCGACTAATTCTAAGATATCAGGTGCCATTAAGAATAGCGCATGACTACGGGCAACTAAGTACACACCAGCGGTAACCATGGTGGCGGCGTGGATCAACGCAGAAACAGGTGTTGGACCGGCCATCGCATCCGCTAACCAAGTTTGTAATGGCAGTTGTGCTGATTTACCTACCGCACCCCCTAAGACCATTAACATTGCCCAGTTAATGATGCTTGATCCTGCGGTCAGTTGTTCAGGAGCCAGTACCGCCATTTCGCGGAAACTTAGCGTACCTAATTGATCAAACAGGATAAACATACCGATAGCTAAGAAGACATCACCAATACGGGTAACAATAAATGCTTTCATTGCTGCCGCGCCATTAGCTGGGTTGTTATAGTAGAAACCAATTAATAAGTAACTACATAAACCAACCCCTTCCCAACCCATATACATCAGCATCATATTATCAGCCAATACTAAAACAACCATACTCGCGATAAATAAGTTGGTATAAGCAAAGAAGCGAGAATATCCTTCTTCACCACGCATATACCAAGATGCATACATATGAATAAGAAAACCAACGCCAGTGATAACACCTAGCATGGTTAATGATAGGCCATCAAGCACCAACGTAAATGGGATAGTAAAGTTCCCCGCTGACATCCAAGTCCAGAGTGTTAAGACTTCTGTTTCTTGTCCGTGAGCAAAGAAATCTATCCCCACCCAAAGTGTCACTAAAGCTGATAAACCAACAGCGCCCGTGCCAATCCATGCTGATACATTTTCAGACCAACGACCACCTGAGAATGCGAGCAGTAAAAATCCCAGCAGTGGTAGCACAAAGGTTAAATAGAGTATATTCATCCGCGCATCTCACTGACTGTATCAATATTGAGGTTTTGGCGATGACGATGAAGTTGTAATAACAATGCCAAGCCAATACTTGCCTCTGCCGCTGCCAAACTGATTGCCAGAATATACATAATCTGACCATCTGTTTGACCCCAATAGCTACCACCAACCACAAAGGCTAGCGCAGCTGAATTAATCATAATTTCGAGTCCGATCAACATAAATAACAGGTTGCGGCGAAGTACTAAGCAAGTAAAACCTAACACAAATAGTACCGCAGCCAAGATCAAACCATGTTGAAGAGGTATCATTTTGGCTCCCCTACTTTTTCGTTTTCGACGAGATCGTCATGGCTCTGATCACGACCGATGTGATAAGCAACAATTAATCCTGACAATAAGAGAACGGAGGCTAACTCAACAGCCAGAATATAAGGCCCAAATAAGCTAATACCGACTTCTTTCGCCCCAATAATCTCGCCACTAATCTCACCATGAGTGACACTACTAATTGCATAAACCAATACAATTAACAGTACCAGAGACAAAATCGCCGGCCCTATCCAAAATCTAGGCTGTAACCATTTTCTCTCTTGCTCAACGACCGATTTTCCTAAGTTAAGCATCATCACAACGAATACGAATAGCACCATAATCGCGCCGGCGTAAACGATGATCTCTAAAGCACCTGCAAAATAGGCACCTAACGAGAAGAACACCACTGAAAGGCCAATTAATGAAACAATCAGATACAGCAGTGCGTGTACCGGATTGGTATGCGTTATTACTCTCAAAGTGGCAAGGATTGAAATCAGTCCTGCAATATAAAATGCAAATTCCATGAATATCGCTCCTTACGGTAACAGGCTTTTGACATCGATAGGTTTCGCTTCATCATCTGCTTCACCTTTATCTTTGCCATTAATCGCCATACCTGTTTTACGGTAAAAGTTATATTCAGGATATTTACCAGGCCCTGAAATTAATAAATCGTCTTTTTCATAAACCAGATCTTGACGCTTAAATTCACCCATTTCGAAATCAGGGGTTAATTGTAGAGCCGTTGTTGGACATGCTTCTTCACATAAGCCACAAAAGATACAACGCGAAAAGTTGATACGGAAAAACTCAGGATACCAACGACCATCTTCATGTTCTGCTTTTTGTAATGAGATACAACCAACAGGGCACACCGCTGCGCACAAGTTACAAGCAACACAACGCTCTTCACCATCAGGATCACGGGTCAATACAATACGTCCACGATAACGCGGTGCAACATTGACAGGTTCTTCCGGGTACATCTGCGTTTCGCGTTTGGCAAAGGCGTGTAAGCCAATCATCCAAATGCTGCGTACCTGGGTGCCGAAACCAGTCACTAACTCTTTTAAAGTCATGGTTCAATCACCCCTTATTGAGCGTTGTAGAGGATCACTGCAGCAGTGACCAACAGATTGATTAAAGTTAACGGTAAGCAGATCTTCCAACCAAAAGCCATCACTTGGTCATAACGCGGACGCGGTAATGATGCACGGATCAGAATAAACATCATCATGAAGAATCCTGTTTTCAGTGCAAACCAAACGAATGACGGTAAGAAAGGACCTTGCCAACCACCGAAGAATAACGTCACTATTAAGCCAGAAACGGCAACGATACCGATATATTCACCGACAAAGAACAGACCGAATTTCATACCGGAATATTCAATGTGATAACCATCAGCCAACTCTTGCTCTGCTTCGGGTTGGTCAAAAGGATGACGGTGACAAACGGCAACGCCAGCAATCGCAAAGGTAATAAAGCCAAAGAATTGTGGGATAATGTTCCACATATGGGCTTGCGAATTGACAATATCCGTTAAGTTAAACGAACCCGCTTGTGCCACAACACCTAAAATAGAAAGTCCTAAGAAAACCTCATAACTAACTGTTTGTGCTGAAGCACGCATTGCACCTAATAACGAATATTTATTGTTACTTGACCAGCCAGCAAATAAAACGGCATACACCGCTAAACCCGCTACCATCAAGAAAAATAAAATACCGATGTTTAAATCAGCCACAACCCAGGTTGAGCTAACTGGCACAATAGCAAATGACAATAATAAGGAAGAAAAGGCAATCACTGGTGCTATGGTAAAGATAAAGCGATCAGCAAATTTTGGGATCCAGTCCTCTTTAAAGAACATTTTGATCATATCCGCAATTAACTGTGCTGAACCTGCATAACCTACACGGTTAGGCCCATAACGGTTTTGGAATAATCCCAGTAGACGACGCTCCCCCATACTCATAAAAGCACCACAAGTGACAACCACCAGCAAGATCACCACGGCTTTTAAAACAGTGAGTAAAATCTCTGTAACTTCAGGAGATAACCAGCTCATTATGCAATACCCCGCAGTTGACGAACCGATACACCCACCAGTGATGGCGAAATGCCAGCCATCCCTAACGGAAGGCCAATTTGACCTCGGGTTAAGTGAGCACTGATTTTCACAGGTAAGGTGAATTCACGACCTTCGTAAGTAAACATCGCTTGTTGACCTTGAGATAATGCTAATGCGATGGCATCAGATTCACTCACGGTTAAATAAGCGTTGTCCATACGTTGTTGGATCACTTGTGAACGTTGCGATAACTCTTCGCTACCAAACAGACGATAGTAAGGAGCTACAACCCATTGATTTTCAACTAGGTTAAAGGCTGGTGGAATATCAGTGAAATAACCTAATGTGTTATCACTGCATTCGATTAAGCGTACACCCGGATCACCAAAACGTAAGCTTCCCCCGACTTCAGACTGGAACTTATTCCATGCTTGTGGTGAGTTCCAACCCGGTGCCCATGCAAATGGAATTTGCTGGCGAGGAGCCGTTGGACTGTTGTTTCCTTCCATAGAGAAAGCAAATGGGCTATCGATATCTTTAGGTTGACGCTGTTCATGTACTGAAACATTTGCCAACATGGAAGTACGACCACTATAACGATGCGGTTCACGGGCTAATTTTTGACCACGAATACGGAATGATGCATTAGGTGCCGCATTCACAATACCGGCAAATTGCGGTAGACGCGTTGCACATAGCTCAATCACATGATCTAACTGCGTCCAGTCAAGATTACCTTCATGCCATTGTGAATCAACAGCACTTAGCCAACGCCAGCTTTCATGCATCACCACTTCTTTGTTATAGAAAGAAGGTTCAAACACTTGGAAGTAACGTTGCGCTCTGCCCTCTTGACTCACCATAGTGCCATCACTTTCAGCAAAGGAGGAAGCAGGTAACACAAGGTGTGCTTTTTCCATGATCTCAGTTTGCTGATGGTCAATCACAATTAGGTGATCCACTTTAGCAATCGCGTCATCAATGACGTCGGCGGCAAAATGGCGATACAAGTCGTTTTCCATCACAATAGCGCTATCTGCTTGACCACTACGCATCACTTTCAATGCGTCATCCAGTGGTTTCGCTTTCATCATCGCCAGCCCCATGCTATTGGCATCATCTGCCACATAAGAGAGACCAACTTCGCTCCCCTTGGCTTTTAAGGCAAAAGCGATATTAGCAGCCGCTTTGATAACCTCTTCGCTACCGGCATGACTACCACTAATGATTAACGGTTTTTTCGCTTGCGATAAGGCTTGAACAATCATGTCAATCTGTTTATTCAATGCTTCATCTAAGCCATCAACCGCAGGGGCTTCACCATTAATATGATGAGCAATGGCAAAACCTAAACGCGCTTGTTCAACCACCGGCGCACGATAACTCCAAGCGGCAACATCATCCAGACGAGTTTCATCAACATGGGTGACAAACAGTGGATATTTCGCCCGTTGACCGATATTCATGATGGCAGCAATTTGCCAATCAGCCACTTTTTGTGCGGCTGCCATCTCACGTGCTTTACCTTTTACGGCTTGACGTACTGACAGTGCCATACGAGCACCTGTCTGTGTTAAGTCTTCACCTAACACCAGTACTGCGTCATAGTCTTCAATCTCACGGAGAGATGGAGTATAAACGCCACCTTTTTGTAAAATATCCAGCATTAAGGTCAAGCGAGCCTGCTCTGCAGCTGAAATACCACTATAGAAATTTTCAGCACCAACCACTTCACGTAAAGCAAAGTTGCTTTCAATACTGGCTCGTGGTGAGCCGATACCGACAACACGTTGCCCTTTCTTCAGCATTTCTGCAGCGGCTTGCGTTGCTTGTGCTGCACTGATTTCAAGCCAGTTACTGCCTAAACGTTTTTTAGGTTGACGAGGTCTACTCGCTAAATTGACATAACCGTAGCCAAAACGACCACGATCACAAAGGAAGTAACGGTTTACTGTACCGTTATAACGGTTTTCAATACGGCGCAATTCACCATAGCGCTCACCTGGGCTGATATTGCAACCCATGCTACAACCTTGGCAAATACTAGGTGCAAACTGCATATCCCACTTACGGTTATAACGTGATGAGTGAGTTTTGTCAGTAAAGACACCCGTTGGACAAATCTCAACTAAGTTACCTGAGAATTCGCTCTCTAATGTGCCATCTTCAACCCGTCCAAAGAACACGTTGTTATGTGCACCAAAGACACCCAGATCAGTGCCATCAGCATAATCTTTGTAGTAACGAACACAGCGGTAACAAGCAATACAGCGGTTCATTTCATGAGAAATAAACGGCCCTAACTCTTGGTTTCTATGTGTACGCTTAGTAAAGCGATAGCGACGCATAGTATGACCTGTCATAACGGTCATATCTTGAAGGTGGCAGTTTCCCCCTTCTTCACAAACAGGACAATCGTGAGGATGGTTAGTCATATACCATTCAACAACGCTTTCGCGGAATTTTTTCGCTTCTTCGTCATCAATGGAGATAAACGTGCCATCAGCCGCAGGTGTCATACAAGACATTACCAAACGACCGCGGGTATCCTCAGCATTTTGATACTGCTTAACCGCACACTGGCGGCAAGCGCCAACGCTTCCCAGCGCTGGGTGCCAGCAAAAATAAGGAATATCTAAGCCTAAATTAAGACAGGCTTCTAACAGGTTATCAGCCCCGTTAACTTCATATTCTTTGCCGTCTACATGAATCGTAGCCATAGTCAGCATGCTTCCCAAAGGCCTGCATTGCAGGCGTTAAACCTAGAATGTATCGTGAAAAACTACCAGCGGCTTTTCAGCAAGTTAGGCTGAATACCACGGATAAGATTGGCATTGGTATAGTCTTCTTGAATAATGCCAGCCTCAAATTCTTCACGGAAATATTTGATTGCGCTTTGTAAAGGCTCTACTGCCCCTGGTGCGTGAGCACAGAATGTATGCCCTGGGCTTAAAGAGCGGCAGAGGTGCTCAAGAGTCTCAATATCACCAGGACGACCTTGACCTTTTTCTATCGCGCGTAAGATTTCGACACTCCATGGCAAGCCATCACGACAAGGTGTACACCAGCCACAAGATTCACGCGCAAAGAACTCTTCCAAGTTACGGGTTAATGAAACCATGTTAATTTCATTATCTACCGCCATCGCCAACGCAGTACCTAAACGGCTACCAGCTTTGGCGATCGTGCCAAAATCCATAGGGAGATCGAGATGATCTTCTGTTAAGAAATCCGTTCCTGCACCACCGGGTTGCCAAGCTTTTAATTTCAGCCCATCACGCATCCCCCCCGCATAATCTTCTAAGATTTCACGAGCTGTAGTACCAAAAGGTAATTCCCATAAGCCTGGATATTTCACGCGACCAGAGAATCCCATTAATTTGGTACCTGCATCTGGACTTTTACCGGCGCTTAAACCGATATACCAATCTTTGCCATGCTCAATAATCGCGGGTACGTTACACAGCGTTTCAACGTTATTCACGCAGGTAGGTTTTCCCCAAGCACCGGAGGTTGCAGGGAATGGCGGTTTCGAGCGAGGGTTAGCACGACGACCTTCCAGTGAGTTGATCAGTGCTGTTTCTTCACCACAGATATAACGACCTGCTCCTGTGTGAACAAATAGCTCAAAATCGATACCAGAGCCGAAGATATTTTTGCCTAAAAAACCCGCTGCTTTGGCTTCTTCAATAGCATGGCGCAGGTGCTTAGCCGCTTCAATATATTCACCACGTAGGAAAATATAACCACGATAAGCTTTCAATGCATGCGCACCGATAATCATCCCTTCGATTAACAGATGTGGCAGTTCTTCCATTAACAGGCGGTCTTTATAGGTTCCCGGCTCCATTTCATCTGCATTACAAAGGATGTAACGGATATTCATACTTTCATCTTTTGGCATCAGACTCCATTTCAAGCCTGTTGAGAATCCAGCACCACCACGTCCTTTTAAGCCTGCATCTTTAACTTCAGAAGTCACCTCATCAGGTGCCATGCTTTTTAATGCTTTTTCTGCCGCTTTATAACCGTTTTTTGCACGGTATTCATCCAGCCATACTGGCTGACGATCATCACGTAAGCGCCACGTTAGCGGATGCGTTTCTGCGCTACGAATAATCGGTTTTGCTCCTGAAATTGCTGTCATGGATACTGCTCCAGTAACGTTTCAATCTCTTCAGGTTTAACAAAACTGTGAGTATCGTCATCTACCATCATAGTAGGACCTTTGTCACAGTTACCTAAACAACAGGTTGGCAGTAAGGTAAAACGACCATCTGGTGTTGTTTGGCCAGGAAGGATATTGAGGTGCTTCTCAATAGCTGCCTGAATGCCTTGATAACCTGTAATATGGCAAACCACACTGTCACAAAAACGAATAATGTGACGGCCGACGGGTTGGCGGAAAATTTGACTATAAAAGGTTGCTACCCCTTCTACATCGCTAGCCGGTATACCAAGCACATCGGCAATAGCATAGATAGCACCGTCTTCAACCCAACCTCGATTTTTTTGCACTATTTTCAGCGCTTCAATCGATGCAGCACGGGGATCTTCATAGTGATGTTTTTCTTGTTCAATTTCAGCACGCTCTTCTTGCGTTAAAACAAACGTGTTTTTCTTTGAATGAGTTACATCAACGATTTCAATCTTCGCGGCATCCTCTTTATGGTTTAATTCATTTTGCATGATTAACGATCCACATCCGACATTACAAAATCGATACTTCCCAGATAGACAATCAAGTCAGAAACCAGACTACCGCGGATAACCGCTGGGATTTGTTGCAGGTGAGCAAAACTTGGCGTACGAATACGCGTACGATAGCTCATCGTGCTGCCATCACTGGTTAAATAATAGCTGTTGATCCCTTTAGTGGCTTCCACCATCTGGAATGATTCATTCGCAGGCATAACAGGGCCCCATGAAACCTGTAAGAAGTGGTTAATCATGGTTTCAATATGCTGTAATGTGCGCTCTTTTGGTGGCGGAGTCGTCAGTGGATGGTCGGCTTTAAATGGCCCTGCTGGCATATTTTTATAGCACTGCTCGAGAATACGTAAGCTTTGACGTAATTCTTCGACTTTCAGCATGACACGATCGTAACAGTCACCATTGCTTGCTACTGGAATTTCAAACTCAAAGTTTTCATACCCTGAGTATGGACGCCATTTACGCACGTCAAACTCAACCCCTGTAGCACGAAGCCCGGCACCCGTTACCCCCCAATCTAACGCTTCTTTAGCGTTATAAGAGGCAACACCAATGGTACGGCCTTTTAAAATGCTGTTTTGCAAGGCGGCTTTAACGTAAGAATCCAGACGTTTTGGCATCCAATCTAAGAATTCACGTAGTAAGCGCTCCCACCCTTTTGGTAAATCGTGGGCAACACCACCGATACGGAACCATGCCGGATGCATACGGAAACCGGTAATTGCTTCCACAATATCGTAAACTTTTTGACGATCAGTAAAGGCAAAGAATACCGGTGTCATCGCACCAACATCTTGGATAAAGGTACTGATATACAGTAAATGGCTATTAATACGAAATAGCTCAGACAGCATGACACGAATGACTTTAACGCGCTCAGGTACTTCAATACCGGCAAGCTTTTCCACCGCCAGTACATAAGGCATTTCGTTAACACAACCACCAAGGTATTCAATTCGGTCGGTATAAGGAATATAACTATGCCATGATTGACGCTCGCCCATTTTCTCTGCACCACGATGGTGATAACCAACATCAGGTACACAGTTGACGATTTCTTCGCCATCAAGTTGCAAAATAATACGGAATGCACCGTGAGAAGATGGGTGATTAGGACCGAGGTTTAAGAACATAAAGTCCTCATTCTCAGTACCGCGTTTCATTCCCCACTCTTCTGGTTTAAAGGTCAGTGATTCCATTTCCAGATCCTCTTTCTGCTTAGTCAGCACATAAGGATCAAATTCTGTCGCACGAGCGGGATAATCTTTACGCAGTGGATGACCTTCCCAATTCGGCAACATCATAATACGGCGTAGATTAGGGTGTCCGTTAAAGACGATCCCAAACATATCCCACACTTCACGCTCATACCAATTCGAGTTCGGAAAGATAGAAGTGAGAGTCGGTAGATTAAGATCTTTTTCACTTAATGCGACTTTCAGCATGATATCTTTATTACGATCGAGTGATATCAGATGATAGAAAACGGAAAAATCAGCTGCCGGCAAGCCTTGACGATGCGTGCGTACACGCTCATCAACGCCATGCAAGTCGTACAGCATGACATATGGTTTTGGTAAAGATTTGAGGTATTGCATAACCTCAATAAGTTGTTCCCGCTTAACCCATACCACTGGCATGCCGGTACGAGTCGGCTGGAATGTAAACGCATCTGGCCCAAATTTCTGACGCAGTTCGTTAACCACCTGATCATCAATATGATCGCTGGTTTCCCACGCTGGCCGTGCGCTATTTTGCGCTATCTGATCGGTCATTTCTATTCACCACAACTTTGATCAGGGTTACTATGATCGCAACACATTGCTCTGGTTACGTCTTAGGCAAAAGCCTTTAAATTTCGTCTGGAGTACGCAGATTTTTTACTGCGATCCGCTCACCGTGTTTTCTTTCTCGTTCTGACTGCATATTGGCACGGTAAACGCCTTGGTCGCCCACCACCCAAGATAATGGGCGACGTTCTTTACCAATGGACTCTTGTAATAACATCAATGCTTGCATATAAGCTTCTGGACGAGGTGGGCATCCTGGGATATACACATCAACAGGAATGAATTTATCGACACCTTGCACTACCGAATAGATGTCATACATACCACCAGAGTTAGCGCAAGCTCCCATGGAAATAACCCACTTAGGCTCTAACATCTGATCGTATAAACGCTGAATAACGGGCGCCATCTTTGTAAAGCAGGTTCCTGCAACCACCATAAAGTCAGCTTGACGAGGGGAAGCACGTAATACTTCAGAACCAAAACGCGCTACGTCATGGACCGCAGTAAATGACGTCACCATTTCAACGTAACAACAGGAAAGACCAAAATTATATGGCCATAAAGAGTTTTTTCTGCCCCAGTTCACAACGTCATGTAACGCATGTTCCAGTTTTCCCATATACACGCTGCGATGAACGTGAGCATCTAACGGGTCACTGACAATTTCCTGTGATTGCAGGGGATAACGGTCATTCTCACCGTTCGGATCTATGCGGGTGAGCGTATAATCCATTTTTAATGCCTCGCTTATTACTGCTGCGGATGTTTGCCGCTGGTTAATCTGACATGGCTTTTACCCGCGGTTTCACGGCGAGAGCGAACTGGTGTCCAATTTAATGCACCAATACGAACCAAATAGAATAATCCAGCTAATAAAATTGCGATAAAGACAGCTGCTTCAATAAAGCCTAACCAGCCCACTTCACGTACGGAAACGGCCCAAGCATAAAGAAACAGTGCTTCAACATCGAAAATTACGAAAAACATGGCAACTAAATAGAATTTAGCTGACATGCGCAGACGAGCGCTGCCAACGGAATCAAGGCCAGATTCATAAGGAACATGTTTAGCCCTTGCTTGTGCACGGCCGCCTAAATAGCGGGCACCCAGCAACATGAGCGAACATAACCCCAATGCGCCTATTAAGAAGACAGCAAATGCCCAATAGTGGGCGATAACTTCGGTGGTCGTAGACATACTCATTGCTTACTCATCAAAGGTGGTGTCAATTAACCAACTCTTATCCGGCGGTTTACACCACATTTATTAATACGAAAAAAAAGGTAAAACAACAGACTTGCTAATTAAATAAATGATAACAATCTATTTAAACCTTTCTTCTTTTAAGGAAAACATTGTGATAACTCACTCAGTTTTCCGTCGCTTCTTAACAAATTTAACACTCATTTTTAACACCCAATTACTGGCCAATGCTAAAACGTGTCAGTCAACCTACAAATTTTCTGCTAACACGCTTAGTCTAACCGATAATTCGATTTTACTACACCAGTATCTCAGGAAAAACCTGACTCTATATAGGCAAATGTGCCTTATTTTTTTGATCAAACTCACAAAATAGTCGAAAAAATACATAATCAGTTTAAATTTTATCCAAATTTTAACAAATTAACTTTCCAATAATGTGGAGAAGGTCAAATATCCGTTTTCATTTGACTATTTATTCCCTGAAAACCTAGACAAACCTTTTATTTGTTAACAATTTCTACAAGCGTGTAACCCATCACAACTGCATACAATTTTTTAACAAAGCGACTGAGCGGGAAAAGAGAGGTGGATCACACTGTGATATACATTAATCTCTATAAATATTAAACCAATGTGACTATTTAAAAATAAAGCATAAAAAAACGGAAACAAATGCGTTTATAGCACCTGTTTCCGTTGATTGTGATATATCACTTTATTGTTTCGTTTGACTATTTTTAACCGTTAATATGGGTTATCCAAATAATCATGATAACAATATCACTCTGCGCCTTACTCTAAATCTAAAGAATGCGCTTCTTCAACTGAAGTGACAGTATAAGGCGTTTTCTTATTTTCGATGGCATTGAATACCGTTAATACAGCTTCGTTTTGCTCATCAAAATTACGATATAACCAGTACTGAGTCTCAGGCAAACGAGGTAACCCTTCACTTTCGCCTAATATACGTAAATCAGCATTTTGCATTTCTAATGGACGAGCTGTGATCCCCACTTCGGCATTTACAGCAGCACGAACCGCAGATAAAGAAGCCGCTTCATACGCAATACGCCATTGAATACCTGCGTCATCTAGTGTATTTGTTGCCAACTGACGGAATGGGTTAGTTTCGTCCATGACCACTAAAGGAATAGGCTCATTCATTTGTAATTGGAAATCAGGGGCACAATGCCACAAAACAGGCGCTGTACGTAACGCTGTGCGTGGATGATGTCCAATACGTGCAGTGGTTAATGCTAAGTCGATTTCGTGGTTATCAAGCATAGTCTCAATAAATTGAGAACGCTTAATACGCACATCAACCGCTAAACGTGGATATACTGATGCAATACGATTTAACAAAAATGGTAGTAGTGTATCGACGGAATCATCAGATGCACCAATACGTAACTCACCTTCAGCATCGCTATATGTTAATGAAGCAGTTGCATCATCATTAGCACGGAGAATTTGACGTGCATAGCCTAATAATTGTAAGCCATGCTCTGTTAACAGTTTATTACGACCATGACGGGCAAAGAGTTCTCTGCCGACTAATTGCTCTAAACGTTGCATCTGCTGACTGACTGCAGATTGAGTTCGACATACAGCGGCCGCAGCGGCTGCAAAAGTATTCAAATCTGCTACAGCAACAAACGTTCTAAGCAGATCGAGGTCGAGATTCATTATCGGACGATTTGCATTAATCATTGTTTATTCTTCACTTATTTTTGATTTTTAAATTACATATACCTGGTGTTTTTTATCAAAAGTCTAAATTGGACTTCCGATTCAGACAGTACCTTACTCTGAAAAAGAGAGCAAAGACATACTGAATACTTTACATTTGTTTGTTGTCGTTTACACCTCCTAGTTCGCAAGCAACTGCATTTTTTTGTAACAAATTAAATTTTATTATCATTCTAAGGATCTACAAGAAAGAACTGTATACCATCATTACAAGTTAGATGTAGATCATACAATGCTCTCTAGGAATACATAAATTTTAACATTTTTAAAATAATTTAAATTACCTTAACTGTGTATGCTATTTTAAGTATCCACCCTTATAAAATATATTTAAGATTTCAATTTAATTTATATAAAAACTATTTGATTGATATGAATAAAAATAGATTTAACCATATTATTTGAAAATTTAATATATTAAGTAAGATAATACAAATCCGATAAAATTATTCAATAATTGATTATGCAACATCTTATCAACGTCCCTCTCACATCTGGTTATTGTTAAAAAACGCACTAAAAACCCTCTCTTCACCAGCATAATGTTTTTGATTTTTATTCAAAATAAGAACATACCACCAGATTAAGTGATACTTTCAGTCATCAAAATAAGTTCTTTAGAATAAACTGACCTTTTACACCAAAAATTATCTAGCATCTTCAAAAGTTTGTAGTGTAAGAGTAGAGTGATAGAACAATTAATTTGCTGGGACAGCCTTTTCATTTATATCTTCCCAAGATGTGTATGAGAAATATAAATGTCGCTATGTAGATAAAGTCATACCCGATTAGGTAAACGTGCTATGAATCAAATAAAAAAATCAAGTAAACTCGACCATGTTTGTTATGACATTCGAGGACCGGTTTTGCAAGAAGCAAAACGTCTGGAAGAAGAAGGTAATAAAGTATTAAAACTCAATATTGGTAACCCAGCACCTTTCGGTTTTGAAGCGCCAGATGAAATCTTAGTAGATGTTATTCGTAACCTACCTAGCTCTCAAGGCTATAGCGACTCTAAAGGGCTTTTTTCAGCACGTAAAGCCATCATGCAACATTACCAAGCCCGTGATATGCGTGATGTAACTGTTGAAGATATCTATATTGGTAACGGTGTTTCAGAGCTTATCGTACAAGCTATGCAAGCATTATTAAATGATGGCGATGAAATGCTAGTTCCAGCGCCTGATTACCCATTATGGACCGCTGCGGTTTCTCTTTCTGGGGGTAATGCTGTTCATTACATGTGTGATGAGCAACAAGGTTGGTTTCCTGATTTAGATGATATCCGTCGTAAAATCTCCCCCAGAACGCGCGGTATTGTGATTATAAACCCTAACAATCCAACCGGCGCGGTATATAGCAAAGAGATTTTGCTGGAAATTGTTGAAATTGCCCGTCAACACAATTTGATTATTTTTGCTGACGAAATTTATGACAAAATTCTTTATGATGATGCCCAACATCACTCTATTGCCGCAATGGCACCTGATTTATTAACTGTTACCTTTAACGGTTTATCAAAAACCTATCGTGTTGCAGGATTCCGCCAAGGTTGGATGGTACTTAATGGCCCGAAAAAACAAGCAAAAGGCTATATTGAAGGCTTAAATATGCTGGCATCTATGCGCTTATGTGCCAACGTGCCGATGCAACACGCGATCCAAACGGCATTGGGTGGCTATCAAAGTATCAGTGAATTTATTCTACCCGGAGGCCGTTTATACGAGCAACGCAACCGCGCATGGGAGCTTATCAATCAAATTCCAGGGGTTTCTTGCGTTAAACCAATGGGAGCGCTGTATATGTTCCCTAAAATAGACTTAAATCGTTATAGTATTAAAGATGACCAAAAAATGATCCTCGATTTACTATTACAAGAAAAAGTCTTATTAGTGCAAGGTACTGCATTTAACTGGCCCCACCCTGATCATTTCCGTATTGTAACACTCCCCCGTGAGAATGATTTAGAGATGGCGATTCAAAAATTTGGTCGTTTTATTGTCGGCTATCATCAATAGTTATTATTAATAAAGATAAAACGCAATATCACTGAGGTTATATTGCGTTTTTTTATTTTCTTACTGATCACCGTTTACATCTAGTGTCTATCCACTCACAATAATCTCTTCAATCACGCTATTGGGAGATATTATGAGTTACTTTTTTGCCCACCTTTCTCGTTTAAAGCTAATTACACGCTGGCCTCTGATGCGTAATATTCGCCAAGAAAATGTCTCTGAGCATAGTTTACAAGTGGCTTTTGTTGCCCATGCATTAGCGGTGATTAAAAATCGTAAATTTGATGGCAATGTCAACGCCGAGCGTATTGCACTACAAGCAATGTATCATGATGCCAGTGAGGTTATCACCGGTGATATGCCAACTCCTATTAAATACCACAATCCACAAATTGCTCATGAATATAAAAAAATAGAAAAATATGCTCAGCAAAAATTGATTGAAATGTTACCCGAAGAGTTACAAGAAGATTTTCGCCCTCTTATCGATGAGCAATTACATAGTGAGGAAGAAACTTTTATTGTCAAACAAGCTGATAGTTTATGTGCCTATTTAAAATGCCTTGAAGAGTTAGCTGCGGGTAATAGCGAATTTAATTTGGCCAAAAATCGTTTAGAAAAAACGTTAGCAGAAAGACATAGCCCTGAGATGGACTATTTTATGAAAGTATTTGTACCGGGCTTTAGTTTATCCCTAGATGAGATCAGTGAGTAAGTCGCAAAAACGCCGTTTATAATAAATGAAACTAAACGGCGTTTTTACAAAAGATAACCGATTAAAATGGGAATAATAGCGGTATTAAGAAAACGCTAATCAACATCACAATAATGGTAAAAGGCACCCCTATTTTAATAAAATCAGCAAATTTATAACCACCAGGCTCAAGGATCAGGGTATTAACCGGGGATGATACAGGTGTCATAAACGCCGCCGATGCAGCAACACCAATAACCATTGCAAAAGGTAACGGAGAGACATTCATTTGATGGGCCGCTGCTATTGCAATCGGTGCCATTAACACCGCCGTTGCCGTATTAGAGATAAATAAACCAATAGTGGCACAAAGTACAAATAAACAGACTAACATAACCTGTGGCCCAGCATTCCCTGCTACATCCATAAGTCCATTAACGATAAGCTCGATACCCCCAGTTTTTTGCAATGCAGCCGCAAAAGGCATCATCCCGACAATCAAGATAATACTTGGCCAATGAATAGAACGATAAGCACTTTCCATATCTATACAGCGAAATTTTCCCATCAATAAGCAAGCAATTAACGCGGCAATAAAGTTAGGTACTTCATTGGTCACCATTAATGCAACCATTAATGCTAATGAAAAAAGTGCATGTGGTGCTTGCGATGAGGCCGGTGCAACAGTATCAATTTCAGCCGCTAAATTTAATACAATAAAATTACGCGGTTTTGTCGAAAGTATACGAATTAATTTCCAATCACCAATAACCAGTAACACATCTCCCAGACGTAATGGCTCATCAACAATTTTCCCCGGTAAAGCACTCCCTTCACGGCGAATAGCCACAACGTTTAGCCCATAACGTGTACGGAATTTGATTTCTCTTAATGATTTTCCTAATAATTCTGAGTCAGGGTTCATAGAGACTTCCGCTAATCCCACATCACGAGATTGCTCAGAAAAATACTCTCCACGTAACACCATCGGCTCTAACATTTGTTCACGACAGAACTCTCGTAAATCTACCTCACTTGCTGACATATCCACTAATAGGACATCTCGCTCTCTTAATTCAGTGCCTCCCGTCGCACTGACCATAACACGCCGAAAACGCCTCCAGCGTTCAATACCGACAACGTTTGCTCCATAGCGAGAGCGTAAATGTAATTCATCTAGAGAGTGACCTATCAGTGGTGAGCCTTTACGTATGGCTAAGCGACGTGCACGCCCTGCTAATTGGTAATCACGGATAAGATCACGAAAAGTACGACGATAAACCTCTTTTTGCTTACCCCCTTCACTTGAACCTAACCAACGACGTACCACCAGCATATATAATACACCCGCAATTAATACAGCGATCCCTATTGGGGTAATAGAGAAAAACTGAAAACTGGGTAGCCCTTCCCTAACTAATTCACTATTAACCACCATATTAGGCGGTGTCGCAACTAGGGTCATTAAACCACTAATTAACCCCGCAAAGCCAAGAGGCATCATTAATCGACTGGGAGAAGTTTTCATCCGTGCCGCCACACTGAGCACCACAGGAATAAAAATAGCCACCACCCCTGTCGAGCTCATAAAAGCCCCTAAACTTGCAACACAGATCATTAATAGCACCAGCATTTTTACTTCACTACTACCCGCAACTCGTACTAGCCAATCTCCCATTTGATATGCCACACCTGTTCTTACTAATCCTTCCCCAATAACAAAAAGGGCCGCAATCAGTAATACGTTCGGATCGCTAAATCCTACCGTGGCTTCATTTAATGAGAGTGTGCCGCTAAGAACAAACGCGACGATGACAAGTAAAGCGACCACATCCATGCGGATTTTGTTGGTCGTAAAAAGGACAATAGCTATCAATAGCAGGCTTAAAACCCATAATAATTCGCTATTCAAAATGGCCTCGATCAGCAATAAGTGAAAACAGATTAATACGTCAATTCACTGCATTGATAAGTAGACCATTTTTACCAATATAAATCTCGTTATATGATCAAATAAATGATTAACATTTATGCTTAATAACGACTTGCTGATTTTCTTTGTCAATTTGTAAATCATTTAATGAATCAATGATTAAATCAATTTCATTACGACGAGGAAGGGAAATCGGAGCATGTACGGCAATAACCTGACACCCGGCATCTAAACCAGAATAAATACCTGCAGCAGCATCTTCAAAAACCACACACTCTTCGGGAGCCAAGCCTAATTTTTTTGCCCCTAAAAGATAAGGCTCAGGGTTGGGTTTCCCTTGAGTGATACATTCTGCCGTCACCCAATGTTTAGGCTCAGGAATACCTGTAACTGACTGACGAGTAGAGGCAATTGGTACTGTGCCTGAGGTGACAATTGCCCAAGGGATCGCTAAGTCGTTTAAGCGATTAATGAGTTCGATAGCCCCCGGAAGAGGGGCTAATCCTTCTGTTTGTGTCGCTTCTAACTTTTCTAGCCAACGAAAAGTCTCTTCAATCTGTGCTTGCGTAGCATTAGGCATAAAATGGCGAATCGACTCAATGGCCGGCTTTCCATGGATATAGTTATTAATTTCTTGTGTTGATACCCCTACTCGCTCACCAAATAGTGCCCAACAGTATTCAACAACAGGCAATGAATCCACTAATGTACCATCTAAATCAAAAAGAAAGCCTTTACAGGTGATTGTCATATTTTATGCCTACCTTATCGTGATGCGTTAATAATTACGCATTCAGTATTTGTTGGATCTCAACACTGCTTAGGTGATATTGACGTGGACAGGCTAACCAAACAGCCAGCATTCTTTGGTATTTCTCCCACATAGGCGTTTGAGAGTTAAAACCATGACTACCACTATCAAAATGCGTATATCGCCCTTCAGTATTGACCATAAAGCGTACATAGCTAAGATAACGAGATTCTGTTGCTGCATCAAAGCCCATAAATGCCACTCGACGAGCATCCGGCATTTCTGGTGATTTTAAATTTTCTCGAGAAACTTGCAATGCATGGTACATTTCCATGATGTTAATAATGGTTCGGCAGGTCTCTTCTGACATCTCATCAAAATCGCGGTCTAATTCACGTAATTGTAATCCATAACCACGTTCAATAATTGTCTGATAGCGACGATAACGTTCAGCGTTATCAGGATCCATCATAGTCATCATTTTATATTGATTAGAGAGGATCAAGCGTTGTGCGTGTGTCATTTCCATCATTAATTCTCCAAAGAAATTATTGAAGAGAGCATGGCATTAATCAAAACACTTGAGTAGTGCTAACAACACGTTTTTTGATCTAAACAGGGGTAATTTTAATCCATTAAATAACCCATGAAGAAGGTAGAACAAATGTTCTACACATCATCAAGAAAAGAGCGATCAAGTTGCTTAAAAGCACGTTTAAGCAAATGCGCTAATGAGAGATAGGTTGGCGTCTTTTCTACTGGGGCTAATGCTATACCCGCTTGCTCAAATTTTTCACGAATTTCATAAAACCAATTGAGTAACACCGCGGGTAATGGCGTTGCAGCGCGTTTTCCTAACCACCATAATCCTTGCATTGGCAGGCTACAGGCAAAAAGTGCAGTAGTGATCGCCGGCCCCAAATCGCCACCTAATGCAATTTGCCAGGTTAATGTAAAAATAGCGATAGGAGGCATATAACGTATGCCAAAACGCGTTGCTTTTATCATTCTATTTTCAGGAAAAACTGGGGCTAATTGCTTCTCAACCGGCCAGGTTTTTAGATACTCGTTCCCTAGGCGTAACTTTTTGAAGAAACCTGGGGGAGTCACTGTCGGTTCGTTCATAATGACCTCAATCAATTTTTTCTATAACTTTTAAAAAACATCTATAAAGAATAAAAATCTTTTAGTAGAATTAAGTATATTTTGTCTTTGTTGCCTTTACTCTGTATCCTGTGCTCATTCTAAAGGTTTGTGGCAATAAAGCGCTATATTTTGTTTGCCGGCGTGATTTTCAACCCTTTTCGCCGATTTTCGGGCAAAAACTTTGGGGTGAATAAAAATCGTCCAATTGATGATTGGCAACTATAATTAGCATCAAGTTTTTTACCCTAAGCATGATGCGTATCATTAATGTCATCATAGTAATGCGATAGGCTTTTATGAGTGACGTTTTATTAACCATCGTCTTTATAATATAAAAGACACTACGACAACAAGATAAATAGGTAATTCCATGTCAAGTAAGCTGGTGCTGGTACTGAACTGCGGTAGTTCTTCTCTTAAGTTTGCAATTATTAACCCAGAAAATGGTGAAGAATTCCTTTCAGGCTTGGCTGAGTGCTTCAACCTTCCTGAAGCCCGCCTGAAGTGGAAAATGGATGGTCAGAAACATGAAGCGGCTTTAGGCGCTGGTGCTGCCCACAGCGAAGCATTAAACTTTATTGTTAATACTATTCTGGCTGAAAAACCAGAACTTTCACAACAAATCGCAGCAATTGGTCATCGTATTGTTCACGGTGGCGAGAAATTTACTAAATCTGTCGTCATTACTGACGAAGTCATCAAAGGTATTGAGGCGGCTATTCCATTTGCCCCATTACATAACCCAGCTCACCTTATTGGTATTGAAGAAGCGCGTAAAGCCTTCCCTCATTTAATTAATAAAATGGTGGCAGTATTTGACACTGCATTCCACCAAACAATGCCAGAAGAAGCTTATCTGTATGCTCTGCCATACAGCTTATATAAAGATCACAGCATCCGCCGTTACGGTGCTCACGGAACTAGCCATTTCTTTGTTTCCCGTGAAGCAGCTAAAATGTTAAATAAACCTGTTGATGAACTGAACGTAATCACTTGCCATTTAGGTAATGGTGGTTCTGTTTCTGCTATTGTTAACGGTAAATGTGTTGATACTTCTATGGGTTTAACACCATTAGAAGGTTTAGTCATGGGTACTCGTAGTGGTGATATCGATCCTGCTATCGTGTTCCATTTACATGATACTTTAGGTATGAGCGTTGAAGATATTAATAAACTGCTCACTAAAGAATCTGGTTTATTAGGTTTAACGGAAGTTACTAGTGACTGCCGTTATGTTGAAGATAACTACGAAACAAAAGCTGATGCTAAACGTGCAATGGACGTTTACTGCCATCGCTTAGCGAAATACATCGGTTCTTATTGTGCACTGATGGAAGGTCGTTTAGATGCCATTATCTTCACTGGTGGTATCGGTGAAAATGCAGCAATGGTTCGTGAATTATCACTGAAAAAACTCGCTCTATTAGGTTTTGAAGTTGATCATCAGCGTAACTTAGATGCACGTTTCGGTAAATCAGGCACCATCACTACCGATAACAGCCGTCTTGCTGTTGTTATCCCAACTAACGAAGAGTTAGTTATCGCTCAGGATGCTAGCCGCCTGACCGCTTAAGTTTTTTGATGTACTGCCAGTGTTATGCTGGCAGTACTGTTTCACATAACGAGCAACCGATATTTAAAGAGGTTTCCGTGTCCCGTACAATTATGCTAGTCCCAACTGATACACGCGTAGGTTTAACCAGCGTCAGCTTGGGTGTAATCCGTTCTATGGAACAAAAAGGCGTTCGCCTTAGTGTATTCAAACCTATCGCACAGCCTCGTGTTAAAGGCGCATTAGATCAAACCACTGCGATTATCCGCTCTCACTCCACAATTCAATCCGCAGAACCTTTAAATATGGATTACGTTGAGTCATTACTCAGCTCCAATAAAAAAGATGTTCTGATGGAAGAAATTGTTGCTAGATATCACGAAAATACTGCTGATGCAGAAGTTGTACTGATTGAAGGCTTAGTGCCAATGCGTAAGCACCCTTTTGCACAATCTTTAAACTATGAGATTGCCAAAACATTAGGTGCTGAAATTGTTTTCGTTACTGCATTAGGCAACAACACCGCTGAGCAGTTAAAAGAGCGCATTGAATTTGCTCGTGCTGAATTTGGTGGTGTAAAAAATCAAAATATCACAGGTGTGATTGTTAATAAATTAAATGCCCCTGTGGATGATCAAGGTCGTACTCGCCCTGATTTATCAGAAATTTTTGATGACTCAAGCAAAGCGATTATCTCTAATATCGATTTAAATACCATCGAAAAAAATAGCCCACTTCCTTTATTGGGTTGCATTCCATGGAACTTCGATTTAATCGCTACTCGTGCTACAGATATGGCAAAACACTTAAATGCGACTATCATCAATAAGGGTGATATTGAAACTCGTCGTATTAAGTCTGTGACTTTCTGTGCTCGTAGTATTCCACATATGTTAGAGCATTTCCGCCCAGGTTCATTGCTTGTCACTTCTGCCGATCGCCCAGATGTTTTAGTTTCAGCATGTCTTGCTGCAATGAATGGCGTTGAAATCGGTGCTATCTTACTCACAGGTGGTTACCAAATCGATGCGCCAATTAAACAATTGTGTGAGCGTGCATTTGAGACTGGTCTACCTATCTTTATGGTTAATTCAAACACTTGGCAGACTTCATTAAATCTGCAAAGCTTTAGCTTAGAAGTGCCAGCAGATGACCATGAGCGTATCGAAAAAATTCAGAACTATGTTGCTCAACATATCAATAACCAATGGATTGATTCACTGACAGCAAACTCTGAACGTCCTAATCGTTTATCACCACCAGCATTCCGTTATCAATTAACGGAATTAGCTCGTAAGGCGAAAAAACGCATCGTATTACCTGAAGGTGATGAACCTCGTACCGTTAAAGCCGCGTCTATTTGTGCTGAACGTGGTATCGCAACCTGTGTACTGTTAGGTGATCCTGAAGAAATTCGTCGTGTTGCTGCAGCACAAGGTGTTGAATTAGGTACAGGTATTGAACTCGTCAATCCTAAAGAAGTACGTGAAATTTATGTACCTCGCTTAGTTGAACTGCGTAAAAACAAAGGTATGACAGAAGTTGTTGCTCGTGAACAGTTAGAAGATAACGTTGTTCTCGGTACCTTAATGTTAGAAAAAGGCGTCGTTGATGGTCTTGTTTCTGGCGCTGTTCATACAACCGCTAACACTATTCGCCCACCACTACAGTTAATTAAAACTGCACCCGGTAGCTCATTAGTGTCTTCTGTGTTCTTTATGCTATTACCAGAACAAGTCTATGTTTATGGTGACTGCGCAATTAACCCAGATCCAACCGCAGAACAACTGGCTGAAATCGCTATTCAATCTGCAGACTCAGCAAAAGCGTTTGGTATCGACCCACGCGTTGCGATGATCTCTTACTCTACAGGTAACTCAGGTGCTGGCAGTGACGTTGAAAAAGTGCGAGAAGCAACTCGTTTAGCACAAGAAAAACGTCCAGATCTGATTATTGATGGTCCTTTACAATATGATGCGGCTGTAATGGCTGACGTTGCTAAATCTAAAGCACCAAACTCACCTGTTGCGGGTAAAGCAACTGTGTTTATCTTCCCTGATCTAAACACCGGTAACACTACCTATAAAGCAGTACAACGTTCAGCAGACTTGGTTTCCATTGGACCAATGTTACAAGGTATGCGTAAACCTGTTAACGACCTTTCTCGTGGCGCGTTAGTCGATGATATCGTCTACACTGTTGCATTAACTGCAATTCAAGCAAGCCAACAAGAAAATGCCTAATTATTGAATTCACTTCAATAAATTATAAAAACGCCAGATTATCACTGGCGTTTTTTTATAATGGTTGATAAATCAAAGAACGCATTACAAACCCCACTTATAAAACAAAATAACCCATTGATTTAATAAATCTTTTTAGCTTTGTTTTGCCAAAATAAACAGAGACACACGGCTATTTTCTGTTAGTATACAGGCGGGTGCTTGGATCATTTTGGTTCAAGCATTTGCAAGGACCAAAAAGACGAAAGCCCCGAATTCTATTTACATAAAATTCGAGGCAGTCTCAAGCCATCAACAACTTGATTCTGTCTCCTTTAACAAGGAGTGTCAAGAGAAATGACTAAGCTTGCCCTTATTGGGCTGATTACTGTATGTATTACAGTTTTGTGTTTTACTCTACTGAGACATGAAAGATTGTGCTCTTTTAATATCAGTAGTGGTAACACCCTAGTTCAAGCGAATTTATCTTGCGATAAATAGCTTTGTGGGGGAATTTTCCCCCACAATTTCTCGACCAACGTTGTTGCGCCTTGTGTTCACAAGCACCCTACTTTAAACAATCATATCACTTGCGTTCAATATATATCACGGACGTTTTTAAATAGATCATAAATCAAACAACGCATTATAAACCCCGCTTATAAAACAAAGTAACCTGTTGATTTAATAAATCTTTTTAGCTTTATTTTGGCAAAATAAACAGAGACACACGGCTATTTTCTGTTAGTATACAGGCGGGTGCTTGGATCATTTTGGTTCAAGCATTTGCAAGGACCAAAAAGACGAAAGCCCCGAATTCTATTTACATAAAATTCGAGGCAGTCTCAAGCCATCAACAACTTGATTCTGTCTCCTTTAACAAGGAGTGTCAAGAGAAATGACTAAGCTTGCCCTTATTGGGCTGATTACTGTATGTATTACAGTTTTGTGTTTTACTCTACTGAGACATGAAAGATTGTGCTCTTTTAATATCAGTAGTGGTAACACCCTAGTTCAAGCGAATTTATCTTGCGATAAATAGCTTTGTGGGGGAATTTTCCCCCACAATTTCTCGCCAACGTTGTTGCGCCTTGTGTTCACAAGCACCCTACTTTAAGTATTCATATCACTTACATTCAATACTAGTGTTTTATATTAAAATTTCTCATAAATGCATATTAATGTAATGGTTGTTAGAGACAAACAGGTGAGCTAATAAATTATTGTCTATTCTATTTATAAGATGGTAAGAAAGAATAGGACGATAGCATTATGAAAATATCACATTTCTATCGATGGATAGTATTCATCATACTCACAATATTGGCGCTTTACTTTACTGTACTCGGAGGGTATTTAGTTTCATTAGCAGGATCGCCTTTTTATCTCTTTACCGGTGTCATGCTTCTTATTATTGCAGCTTGCTTTTTAAGTCGAAGGAAAAGCACCCTATTACTCTTTAACTTTCTATTTTTAATAACGATTGTCTGGAGTATCTGGGAGTCAGGATTTGATTTTTGGGCACTCGCTCCTCGCTTAGATATTATTTTTATTCTAGGCTTACTCCTTATTCCTTTCACACTCAATAATAATGTTTACACTTGTCGTACCAATAAAATTGGCTTATTCACACTATTAGCCACAACACTTATCATTATATTAGGTAGTTCACTAACCGATCCTCATGCCATTAATGGTCAATTTACACAACAACAGCCCACCAACTCTATATCTCCTATCGGAGTAAATGATAATGACTGGCCCGCTTATGGCAGAACGCAAGCCGGAATACGCTATTCACCATTAACTCAAATCAACAGTGATAATGTTGATAAGTTAGTTGAGAAATGGACTTTTCATACCGGTGATGAAAAAAGGGCTAATGATGCCGTTGAGATAACCAACGAAGTTACGCCTATAAAAATTGAAGATAATCTCTTTCTATGTACACCTCACCAATATTTAATTAGCTTAGATCCCGCAACAGGTAAAGAGAAGTGGCGTTTTGATTCTAAATTGCAATATAACAAAAGCTTCCAGCATATGACTTGCCGAGGTGTTGCCTATTATAATCAAAATAATAGTGCCGAATTTGCCAAAAGCCTCGAAGTTCGCCAACCAAGCATATCAGATGAATGTCCTGAAAAAGTCTTTCTTCCAGTCAATGATGGCCGCCTAATCGCAGTTAATGCGCAAACGGGTAATGCATGCCGTGATTTTGGTCAGAATGGAGAAATCAATCTGTTAGCTTCTATGCCTTATGCTTATTTGGGTGGATATAACCCAACATCTCCCCCAATCGTCACCGGTAATACTATTATTATAGGTGGCTCTGTTACTGATAACTTATCAACTCAAGAGCCTTCTGGTGTGATCCGTGGCTATGATGTTAATAGCGGAAAATTAATATGGGTATTTGATACTGGCGCAGAAGATCCCAATGCGATGCCAGGTAAAGAGACTCAATTTGTTCATAACTCTCCTAATGCATGGGCGCCTTTAGCTTATGATGCACAAACGGATGTGGTCTATATTCCGACAGGAGTAGGTACACCCGATATTTGGGGAGGCGATCGTCATCCATTAAAAGAGCGTTACGCTAATTCAGTTTTAGCACTAAAAGGGTCGACAGGCGAGCTATTGTGGCATTTCCAAACCACCCATCATGATTTATGGGATATGGATGTACCTTCGCAACCATCACTGGTTGATATCAAAACTGATAAAAATGAAACAATACCTGCCATTTATATCGTCACGAAAACAGGGAATGTGTTTGTTCTTGATAGAAGAGACGGTACACCTATTGTTCCCGTAACAGAAAAACCCGTTCCTACCAGTGTCAAATATGGTCCACAAACACAAGGTGAGCATTACTCACCCACTCAGCCTTTTTCAGCACTTAATTTAGCACCTAAAAATAAGTTGCAAGGTTCAGATATGTGGGGCGGCACAATGGCAGACCAGCTGTTATGTCGTATCGCCTTCCATCAGTTAAATTATGAGGGAATTTATACTCCACCATCAGAAAACGGTACGCTTGTTTTTCCTGGTAACCTCGGTATTTTTGAATGGGGCGGTATTTCTGTTAATCAAGATAGACAAGTCGCGGTAATGAACTTTATTACCTTGCCTTTTATCTCAAAACTTTATTTAAAAGATCCTCAAGATAGTCAAGCAATTGACGCAGGCCACGGAGAGCAAGGTTTACAACCCATGACGGGAACACCTTATAGTGTTGATATTCATCCATTCTTATCACCACTTGGATTACCTTGTAAACAACCCCCTTGGGGATTTGTTGCTGGTGTTGATTTAACAAAAAATGAGCTTGTTTGGCAACAACGATTTGGCACCATTAGGGATAGTTTGCCTAATTTAGTGGAATTACCACCATTAAAAATTGGTGTTCCTGGGCTAGGAGGCGCTATCTCAACCGCAGGTAATGTGATGTTTGTTGCTGCTTCTCAGGATAATTATATTCGAGCATTTAATGTGACGGATGGCAAAATGTTATGGGAAGCACGATTACCCGCAGGTGGACAAGCAACGCCAATGACCTACTCTATTGGAGGTAAGCAATATGTGGTCATTATGGCCGGCGGACATGGTTCATTTGGTACTAAAATGGGCGATAGCTTAGTGGCTTATGGGTTACCTGATAATTTATAGCTTTAAGTTATCAATAATATCAGGCGATTGTTATTTTCAATCGCCTTTTTATTATTTGCTAACACTCACAACCTAGCTTAATCAACTAATACCCGTTGATTGGTTGCTCCCCATAAAATTGACATTTCGGTAAACAATGCACCACTGATATCTTCAATTTCTTCTGCGGTAATTTCGCTATTACCTTGTTTGCCAAAAAATACAACTTCATCACCTGGTTTGATATTGTTAAGACTGGTAATATCAACTATAACGGTATTCATTGATGTTTTTCCTAAAACAGGTACGCGTTGCCCAGCAATTAACGCATGCCCCGCATTACTAAAAACGCGACGATAACCATCTGCATAACCTACAGGAATATTAGCTAGTACTGAGTCACGTTTTAATGTGTAAGTACGATCATAGCCAACCGTATTACCTTTAGGATAATAATTAATTGAAGCAATGTTGGATTTAAAGGTCATCACACGTTTATAGTCTGTACTCGCAATGGTATCACCATAAAAAATACCTCCCACACGTACCATATCCAGCCATGACTCAGGCACGGTAATTGTCGCAAAGGTATTTGCCATATGTAATGTGACATTGTTACGCTCTAATCCCATCACCTCCAACACTTTCTGAGATTGTTGCTTAAAACGAGCCAGATCTTCCCTTACTTTATTAGCATCTTCTTCGGGATAATGAGACATAATACCAACCACTTTTAGGTTAGCTAATTGAGAAATTTGTTTTGCTTTTTCAAGCCCAGATTTATTATCGACCTCTAAACCATTACGAGACATGCCACCTGAATTTAATGCTAAATGAATAGGAATGACTTTATTTTGTTGCTTGGCAATAGCATCTAATCTTTTTGCCATATCAAGATCACCAATTAACTCTTCTACGTTATAGTTGGTTGCCTGTGCCATTTCTTGTTCTGTCGCATTACGTACTCGCATTAAACGGCCTTTAAATCCTAAATCACGTACTTCTTTTAATTCTTGGTTATTTGTTACACCAATACATTGCACATTATTTTCTATCATAATTGGGGCAACTAACGATAAATCATGCCCATAAGCATCTCCTTTTAACACTGCACAAAGAGAGGATTGCTTACCTAATAATGATTGGACTTTTTTTACATTAAAGTCGAGTGCGCTTCGTGAAATTTCAATCCATGAATTATTGACAATAGCAGGCTGAACTTGAGCCACTTGAGTTGCTGGTGGATTATAATTTACAGGCTGTTGGCAAGCAGTAATAACGAAAAGTGGTAATAACGCAAGATATCGAATAGCTAAAGACATCTTCTTTCTTCCTTAGTGATTATGATGTTAAACCTATTTTTATAATTAATTAGGCACAAAAATATACACATTGTGAATATTCAATTAGGATAATAGCATTATTATTCATATAATAAATATAAAAATTCATCTCTGCATAAATGCCAAGTAAGAGAGAAGACTTGATGATAATTTATCCCCGTGTATACGGGGATGAACCGACAGATGCGCCACTATCGACAAAGACACACATGTGTTCCCCGTGCATACGGGGAACACTCTAATCATAATAGATTGAATCTATAAAGAAAATTTAAATACACTATTTCTACCAAAAAAATGCCCGACGGGTTAAAAAGTCGGGCATTTATTAAAATTCCACTAATAAGTAATATCAACGTCGGTAGTATTAACGAACAATAATCCCTAATAGAATACCAATCACACCGAAGTCTGCATCACTAAATGTGGTATTGGCAATACCAATATCACCAAGTACAGGTAATAAAAATACGGGTAAGAAAGTAATCAATAAACCTTGAGCAAAAGCACCTAAAATAGCACCTCGGCGTCCCCCTGTGGCGTTACCAAATACGCCTGCAGTTGCACCCACAAAGAAATGAGGTACCACCCCGGGTATAATCACAGTCCAATCTAAAGCATAAAGAATAAACATGCCAATGACACCCGCTGCAAAACTACTCAGAAAACCGACTAAAACGGCATTAGGTGCATAAGGAAATACGACGGGACAATCAAGCGCAGGTTTTGCATTGGGGACTAACTTATCAGAAATGCCTTTAAATGCAGGAACAATCTCTGCAATCACCATACGTACACCTTGTAGGATAATATAAACACCTGCCGCAAAGGTGATGGATTGCATTAAGGAGAACATAAACCAGTTTTTACCACCACTAACTTCACGAACAAAAGTGTCACCGGCAAATAAACACGTAATAATAAAAATTATGCCCATGGTGAAAGCGATCGCAACTGGCGTATCACGCAAAAAGAGTAAACTCTTAGGTACATTCATCTCTTCCGTTGAATGCGCTTTATTGCCAAATTTACTACCAATAAAACCAGCTACAACATAGGAAATAGTAGAGAAATGGCCTAATGCGACATCATCAGAGCCGGTGATCTTTTTCATATAAGGATGAGCAATGGCTGGGAAAAATACCATTGATACCCCAACAACTAATGAACCTACTGCAACTAATACCGCCCCTTCTAAACCCGCTGTTGCCAAAATCACCGCGACCATCATCGACATAAATAAAGTGTGGTGACCCGTTAAGAAAATATATTTCCACGGTGTTAAGCGTGCAATTAATATATTGATTAACATGGCAAAGAACATAATCAGTGCCATCTCTTTACCAAAGCTTTTTTGTGCAATAGAGACTATGGCTTCGTTATTAGGTACAACACCTTGAATGCCAAATGCATGTTGGAAAATCGTTGAGAAATCACCAAGCGAGTTAATGACTAAACCTGCCCCCGCACCTAAAATAACAAAACCCATAATGGTTTTAACGGTGCCTTTAATACATTCTGTCGCAGGTTTTTTCTGAGCAATTAAACCAATCAATGCGATTAAACCCACTAATATAGCAGGCTCTGAAAGCACATCGCTCATTAGAAAGCGGAAAAAGTCCATACTAGGCTCCTTATAGCGCGCCTAATTCACGTAATGCGGTCGAAAGTTTCTCTTTCATCGCGACTTTATCAATCATATTATCTAAAGAAACAATTTTGCCATTAACCGCTTGAGCATTAAGTTGTTCCGCAATATCACGAGTTCCCACATAAATATCACTCGGTGTCCCTTTTGCCGAACCTAAATCGACATGATCAACATCAGCATTGACGGCCAGATCTTTTAAAATACTTTTGATGCTCATTTCCATCATTAAGCTACTGCCTAAACCATTTCCACATACAACGGTAATTTTCATCATATTCCCCTTGGTTATTTAAAATTGAATTAATAGTGATTAATAACAGCCAATACTTCTGCCTTACTTTTTGCTTGCAACAAAGTGTCTATATCATCTTGGTTATCAAAAAGTTCAGCTAATTTCACAATGGCATTAATATGGCTATCGTTATCTGTTGCGGCTAAAACAATTAAAAGTTTCACCGGATCATTTTCATCAGCACCAAATTCCACCCCTTTTTCGATGATAGTTAATGCTAAAGAGAGCTGATTAACCCCTTCTTCAGGACGTGCATGAGGCATAGCAATACCTGGCCCTAATACATAATAAGGGCCTATTTGCTCGTGTGATTTATAAATCGCATCAACATAACGAGGCTCAATACAACCTTTGTCAATTAATGGCTGACAGGCGATTTTAATTGCTTCACGCCAATCTTTGACTTGTGGGATCACTTGTACCACATCCGGTGTTAATAATGTTTTAAGCATATTTATAACCTCAGTAAGGTGCTTTTTTGATCTCTGTATTAAGGATAATAATCACTAATGGTAGCGCTATCTAGATAGATTATGTGTAATTGTGATAGCGCTATCATTTTGATGAAATGTTAATTGCGAATAAGTGCAACAATTGACACTGTATTGTTTCTGCAGAGTGGGAAAATTTCAGGTAGGATCTGCGAATTAAAAATAAAGCCGAATAAATCTGATCACGATGATAAAAACACGTAAACGCCGAAATACAGGTCGCGTCACTTTACAAGAAGTTGCTAAGCATGCCGGAGTCGGTTCAATGACCGTATCTCGCGCATTGCGTACGCCTGAATTAGTGTCGGATAAATTAAGAGAAAAAGTTAACCAAGCAGTGGCAGAGTTGGGATATATCCCCAATGCCTCAGCGGGGGCCTTAGCTTCCGCTCAAAGCCATATTATTGCTGTACTACTGCCCTCTTTTACTGATAAAGCCAGTGCTGATTTTATGCAATCATTGCAGCAGATCCTCAGCCGTCATCATTATCAAATATTAGTGGGATGTTATGAATATCAGCTCCATAAAGCAACTGATGTAATTAACATGCTATTACAGAGTAACCCTGCCGCATTAGTTGCCTTTGGCTCCCAATTAAGTGATGTACAGTTCTTACATATCAGTAATGCCAATGTGCCTGTTGTCAGTGTCGCGAGTCAATCTAATGAGCAATCTGCAATAAGTATTGATTGCGGTTATGAAAAGGCAGCGTTTGATTTAACCCATTATTTAATTCAGCAAGGTAAACGTTGTGTCGGCTATGTTGGTGCGCTACAAGGACAACGTTTACACCACCAGCAAATTACCGGCTGGTCGCGTGCTTTATTAAAAAATTATTTAAATGCTGAGCAAAGTGTTACTACGCCCGACCCCGCTTCTATGGCATATGGTCGACAAGCATTAACAGAGATTTTATTACGTCAGCCCGAGCTAGATGCCGTTATTTGTAGCCATGAGAGTATTGCTTTGGGAATGATGTTTGAGTGCCAACGAAGATTAATTAAAATTCCCCAAGATCTCGCTATCGCCTGCTTAGAAGGCTCTGAAAATAGCGCCCAAATAGCACCTTCCCTGACATCTATACATTTTAATTACCATAAAATAGGTAAAGAGGCAGGTAAGCACCTAATTGCACTATTGCAACATTTACGTGATGAGGTTGATAACGCTATGTTTGAAAATACCGTTATCAACTATGCTTATCGTTTAGAACTCGGACAAAGTACCCCTTAGTCAGTGGTTTCTTTTGTGTCCAAGCGAGTACTATTATTTCGCGTTAACCATAGAGAGAGTGCTTTAAGTGAATCAGGGGTAAATTCATCACAACGTTCAGTGATTTCTAAGGGAGTAAGCCAGCATACTTCCTCGATTTCTTCTGGCTGTAATGCAAATGGCCCATGTGATACACAACTAAATAAGCTTCCCCAAACGCGGCAACTCTCATCGTCATAATAGAATTGTCCATGTTCGGCAAAAGGAACTCCGGCAATACCTAGCTCTTCTTCTGCTTCACGACGTGCACTTTCGAGTGCATTTTCACCTTGTTGTACTACACCACCCGCGGTTGCATCTAACCAACCTGGATAGAAATCTTTTGTTTCAGTACGGCGTTGTGCCAAAATTTTTCCCATGCCATCGTGCACGACAATATAAGTTGCTCGGTGACGTAGGTTTTCTGCTCGCATTTGTTGACGTGTTGCTTGTGCAACAACTTCATTTTTTTCATCAACAATATCAACCCACTCGACCACTGCCGTATTTTCTTGTTCCATCCTCAACAAACCTTTTTTAATCGATGCTAAACGATCGTAATTTTTATCCTGAATATACCAAAATCACCATATTTCACCACTATAATAATCATAGGTAATTTGCTTTATTCATCTTGCGATTTTTTGCTTTTTATGATGTTACTAGGCAGACTGTAAAATATACGCTATTGAATATCACCTTATTGCGGAGGTTTTTATGATCGATCTTTATTATGCAAACACCCCGAATGGCCAAAAAATTACGCTTTTCCTCGAAGAAGTCGCCATGCCTTATACTTTGCATCATGTTGATATTGGCAAAGGTGATCAATTTAAACCCGAATTTTTAGCTATTTCACCCAATAATAAAATTCCTGCTATTGTCGATAATGCTCCCGCTGACGGTGGTGAGCCACTCTCTATTTTTGAATCAGGTGCTATTCTTATCTATTTAGCAGAAAAAAGTGGCAAATTACTTAGCCATGATCTGCGAGAAAAAATGACCCAACTGCAGTGGCTATTTTGGCAAGTGGGGGGATTTGGTCCTATGCTTGGACAAAATCATCACTTTACCCGTTACGCCCCTGAAAAAGTACCTTACGCAATCAATCGTTATACAAAAGAGACCGAGCGTTTATATCAGGTGTTAGAGAGCCGACTCGCTCAATCTCCTTATCTTGGTGGAAACGATTATAGCATTGCTGATATAGCCACCTATACTTGGGCTCGTTACCATGACACACACCATATTGATCTAGCAGATTATCCTGCGGTAGAAAAATGGCTAAATACAATAAGCCAACGTCCAGCAGCCAAAAAACTGTTTGGTTAGTGACTAATCTCACCTATCAGGATGATACAACCTTAATTAGGATAGAGTAATCAGGAGGATGGTGATGAATATACTTATCACAGGTGGAACCGGATTAATTGGCAGAGCACTTATCTGCCAACTCGCATTAGATAAACATAATATTACCGTACTTTCCCGTTCGCCACAGAAAGTCTACTCTCATTTCTGTAATGAAATGGCGTGTTGGACGCATTTAGATGATAAAGAAAACTTAAACCAATTTGATGCAGTGATTAATCTTGCTGGAGAACCAATTGCAGACAAACGCTGGACACCGGAGCAAAAACAAACGTTAGTTAATAGTCGATGCAAATTAACCCAAAGGCTGGTGGATTTAATAAAAGCCAGCGACTCTCCCCCTAGTGTTTTAATTTCTGGCTCTGCAGTGGGTTTTTATGGTGATCAAGGTGAAAATAATGTCACTGAAGAGACGCCACCTAAGGATGAATTTACTCATCAACTCTGTGCCAAATGGGAAAATATTGCACTCGATGCACAAACGCCATTAACACGGGTGTGTTTGCTACGTACTGGTATTGTACTCTCTACAAAAGGAGGGGCATTACCTAAAATGAGCCCGCCTTTTAAATTAGGTTTAGGGGGAAAATTAGGTAATGGTAAGCAATATATGCCATGGATACATATTGATGATATGGTCAATGCCATCGTATTTTTACTTAATAATAACAATACCCAAGGCGCCTTTAATCTGACAGCCCCTCATCCAGTACAAAATAAAGCATTTACCACGACTTTAGCTCACGTACTGAAACGCCCTGCATTTATGACGATTCCTGCCACAATATTAAAATTAATGATGGGAGAAAGTGCCACATTAGTTTTAGGTGGGCAACAAGCGTTTCCTAAGAAACTGCTCGATGCAGGATTCAGCTTTCGTTACCCACAACTGGAAGGCGCTTTAGAAGATATTATTCGCCATAAAAAATAGTCACTCGTCACACAGGGGATCAACGGGCAGGTTTATCCCCTTGCCAACGCTGAAAAAGATCATCGGGCAAATCAATGTCAAATTGATCAAGCACTCGATTTACTGTCTGATTAACAATGTCATCGATCGTTTTAGGCTGAAAATAAAATGCAGGTACTGGTGGCATAATGATGGCACCAAGCTCTGCAGCTTGAGTCATTAAACGTAAGTGCCCTAAATGTAACGGTGTTTCGCGTACACATAGCACTAATTTACGTCCTTCTTTTAACACGACATCAGCGGCACGTGTCACTAACGTATCAGTATAGCTATGTACAATACCGGAGAGGCTTTTAATCGAACAAGGTAAAATAACCATACCATTGACCCGAAACGAGCCTGAAGAGATAGTCGCCCCTATATCTCGATCGTCATAAATAATATCAGCTAAAGCATGAATATCTTTGAGAGAATAATCCGTTTCTAATGAAATGGTACGACGCGCCGCTTGACTGATCACCAAGTGAGTTTCTACGGTTGGCACGGATTTAAGTATTTCTAATAAACGAATACCATAAATTGCGCCACTGGCACCTGTTAGCCCGACAATCAGCTTTTTCATTATAATCCTCAGAATATATATCTTTGTTAATCATTATGATGATTAACCCTCAAAAAACAAGCGCCGATGTAGTGTTACGCTAGCATCGACGCTTGATAGAGGTGGCTATTTTAACGGAAAATTAGCCTTCGTTATAGATTTCTAAGTTCTCAGCTTCATGTTGATCACGAATTTTATGTTCATCATCACGACGTAAATTTTCAAGGTAATCTAAATAGCCTTGATCAATATCTTTTGTGATATAGACACCATCAAATACAGAGCATTCGAATTGGTTGATATCTGGATTTTCTTCTTGAACAGCAGCGATTAAATCAGAGAGATCTTGAAAAATAAGTCCATCAGCACCAATCAGTTTACGTATTTCATCCACTTCACGCCCATGAGCAATTAATTCATTGGCATTAGGCATATCAATACCATAAACATTAGGGAAACGCACTTCTGGAGCGGCTGAGGCAAAATAAACTTTTTTAGCCCCCGCTTCTCTCGCTAACTCAACAATTTGCTCTGATGTTGTGCCACGTACAATAGAGTCATCGATAAGTAACACGTTTTTATCGCGAAATTCTGCACGGTTGGCATTTAGTTTACGACGTACTGATTTACGACGCTCTTGCTGGCCGGGCATAATAAAAGTACGTCCAACATAACGATTCTTCACAAAACCTTGTCGATAAGGTTTATTTAAGATGTGGGCAATTTCTAATGCAATATCACAAGAAGTTTCAGGAATAGGGATCACCACATCTATTTGTAACTCTTCCCACTCTTTAGCAATTTTAGCGCCGAGCTTTTGCCCCATACGTAGACGGGCGTTATATACGGAAATTTTATCAATAAAAGAGTCTGGGCGCGCAAAATAAACATACTCAAATAGACAAGGCACTAATTGCGGATTTTCAGCACATTGACGGGTAAACAGTTGTCCTTGCTCTGTGATATAAACAGCCTCACCGGGTGCTACATCACGCAAGAATTCAAATCCTAGTGTATCTAGAGCGACACTTTCAGACGCAACCATATACTCACTGCGTCCATCTTCTAAAGTACGTTTGCCTAACACTAAAGGACGAATGCCATAAGGATCACGAAAAGCTAATAAGCCGTGGCCGATGATCAAAGCAACGCAAGCATAAGCGCCACGTAATTTTTTATGCATAGCCGCAACAGCGGTAAAAATATTATCTGGCTCTAGCGGAAAATGATCGAAGCGATCTAATTCATACGCTAGCACATTGAGTAAAATTTCGGAGTCTGAGGTGGTATTGATATGTCGACGAGCAGTTTCAAATAATTGACGACGCAACAAATGCGCATTAGTTAAATTACCATTATGTGCAAGTGTGATCCCAAAAGGTGAGTTAACATAAAAAGGTTGCGCTTCTGATGCACTCGAACTGCCCGCGGTTGGATAACGTACATGTCCTATTCCGATAGTTCCTTTTAAACGCAACATATGACGCGTTTCAAAGACATCTTTCACCAGCCCATTTGCTTTGCGTAGACGAAAACCGTTATTCTCATCAATTGTTGCAATGCCTGCTGCATCTTGACCTCGGTGTTGTAACACCGTTAACGCATCATAAATCGATTGGTTTACTGGATTAACTCCAGCGATACCGACAATACCGCACATGAAAAGATCCTCATCAGCCAGACGGAGAGGTTACATTTTCTCCGACACGAAACTTGACGCATTTTGTAGGTAGTCAAAGAACCACCTAATAATATGGTTGAATTGAGGAATAAGCTCAGAACGTTGCCAATCGGCACTGTCTGCCATAGGAGTAAAAGCACCCAAGACAAAAAGTAACGCTGATACAATCAGCACACCTCTTAAAGCCCCGAAACAGATCCCCAACACACGATCTGTACCTGATAACCCTGTGCGTTGAACAAGAGAGCTAATCACATAATTAATCACCGCACCAACAATTAGCGTTGCAATAAACAGTGTGACAATCGCAATCCCGTTACGAACCAGCTCATCTTCAAACCGAGTAAAATAGACGGCTAGATAAGGATAAAACTGACTTGCAACAAAAAAACCACAACCCCAGGTGATAAGTGATAATGCTTCACGAACAAAGCCACGGATCAGGCTAACTAATGCAGAAAAACCGATAATGGCAATAATGGCGTAATCTATCCAGACCATAAATCTCTATCCAATAACGATGCCCCGCATTAATACGGTAGCATTCTAACAGAAAACGAAAACGTTTGCGTAACCCTAATTTTCGATAATTTTAAAATAATTTACGGCGACATGAAAAATCATAATCGCCGCAATAAGTTAACACCTTGTTACTTCACTCATCTGATGTCTCATCAACATAGTTATGGTTTATAGGCTCTTACTTCACCTTGCAGGCCTGTTAGCTCTTTAAGGCGAGGTAACATCGCCTGTAACTCTGCTTTTGAGGCATTAGGCCCAATATAGATACGTGTCACTTTTCCTGAAACAGGGCGAGCAGGCACGGTATATACTGGATAACCGGAGAGATGCATTTTTGCAATAATTTCTTCAACTTTCGCCGCATTTTTCAAGGCACCTAACTGCACAACCCAAGCCTCACCTTTCGGCGCGGTTGTTTCTGATACCGCCGGTGGCGGAGTAGTTGGTGGCTCTACAGGCGGATTAACCACTTTAGGTGGCTCAACAACCGGTGTTGATGGCGCTACTTGAGGCTCTGATACTTCAGGAGTAGAAACTTGAGGCTGTTCAACCCCCGTCACCGCTTCAGAGATCATCGCCTCATAAGCACCCTCTGATGGCGTTGACGGTGTTGTGGTTTGCTCAATCGGCGCTATTGATTCAATATCTTGCTCATCACCGGGTTTGGGGACTAAAGGAATAGAGGCAAATTGGTCTTCGTTATATTTCTTATCGCCGTCAAATAATGTAGGAAGAAAAATAACCCCTACCGCCACAAGAACAACGGCTCCGACTAAGCGATTTTGAAATTTACTTGCCACTCGCACTCTCCTTTTCCAATAGTTCCATTACATGAGCAACGGTATGGAATGATCCACATACAACCACAATATCATTTTTTTGCGCCTCAGATATTGCTTGTTGCCATGCTTGCTCGACACTATCAAATACTGCCGGATAGTCGAGGTGCTGAGCTAATACCTGAGCTGATGCGCCACGAAACTCATTCAATGGTGCAACATACCACTGATCGGCTTGAGGGGATAAACACGCTAATGTACCCGCAATATCTTTATCACCCAGCATACCAACAACAATGCGCACTTTGGTATCAGAATAACGCGGTAATTGCGCCAGTTTTTCGGCTAAATACCCAGCAGCATGCGGATTATGAGCAACATCAAAAATAACTAATGGATGCTGCGAAATTATCTGAAAACGTCCCGGCAACTGAGCTTTACTCATTCCCTCAACGATACTTTGATGGGTGATCCCTTGACTCACTTTATCGTCGCTTTTCAATAAGCAGCGTATTACTGCCATTGCCGTACCTGCGTTGGCTAAGGGAATATTAGGGATGGGAAGTTTTTCAAACTGCTTATCTGCACTACGCCAATGCCAGTGATCACCATCAATAGAAAATGACCAATCAACACCACGACGAAATAATTTAGCCTGTTTCTGTTGCGCGACTTGTGCAATAGAAAGTGGCATATCTGGCTCGCCTACAACAGCATAGTGATTTTTACGGAAGATACCGGCTTTTTCATGACCAATATGCTCTCTATCAGCCCCTAACCAATCGGTATGATCAAGGGCAATACTGGTGATAGCTGCAATATCGGCATCAACAATATTGGTCGCGTCTAAACGCCCCCCTAACCCAACTTCAAGAATAACCACATCAAGCTGAGCTTGTTGAAATAGTTTCAATGCGGCGAGTGTGCCGTATTCAAAAAAAGTCAGCGAAATATCGCCTCTGGTTTGCTCTATTTCAGCAAATACTTGACAAAAATCAGCTGGTGAAAGCTCTTTACCTTGAATGCGAACACGCTCGGTATAACGGACAAGATGAGGTGAACTATAAACCCCCACTTTCAATCCTGAAGCCATCAAAATTGACTCGAGCATATGGCAAGTGGTTCCTTTACCATTAGTACCCGATACAGTGATAACTTTAGGGGCAGGACGTAATACATTCAGTAATTGACCTACCTTGCCCACGCGCTCAAGTCCCATATCAATAGCACTTGAGTGTAAGTGTTCAAGATAAGAAAGCCACACCGACAAAGGCGATGTGGCTTGAGGAGCAGTTATGATATTAGACATCTTCTTTTTTATTCGTTTCGATGTTAATTTCTGGCTCATTGTCAGAAGATTCGATGTCATCAGCGATCATTTCTTCGCCTAGCAGTTCATCTTCGTCTTTCGCTAAATCATACTGAGTCAGCTTAGCCAGTAATTCAGCTAGCTCATCACGCATTTCAGGACGGCGAACTATCATATCTATCGCCCCTTTTTCTAGCAGGAATTCACTACGTTGGAAACCCGCGGGTAATTTCTCACGTACAGTTTGTTCAATAACACGTGGACCAGCAAAACCAATCAAGGCTTTCGGCTCAGCAACATTAATATCACCTAACATTGCTAAACTTGCAGAAACCCCACCCATAGTAGGATCGGTCATCACTGAGATATAAGGTAAACCACGCTCTTGCATTTTAGCTAATGCGGCACTGGTTTTTGCCATTTGCATTAATGACATCAATGCTTCTTGCATACGTGCACCACCACTTGCAGAGAAGCAAATCAGTGGACAATTATCTTCTAATGCTTGTTCAACCGCACGAACAAAACGCGCACCCACAACAGACGCCATAGAGCCGCCCATAAATGCAAATTCAAAAGATGCGGCCACAACAGGCATTTCTTTTAACGTACCTTTCATCACCACTAGGGCATCTTTTTCATGGGTTTGTTTCTGAGCCGCAGCAATTCTGTCTTTATATTTTTTAGAGTCGCGGAATTTCAGAATATCTTTAGGCTCTAACTCACTGCCCAGCTCAGTCGTGCTTCCTGTATCAAGAAAAGTTTCTAAGCGACGGCGTGCTGAAATACGCATGTGATGATCACATTTGGGGCACACTTCTAAATTACGCTCTAACTCTGCGCGGTAAAGTACTTGCCCACAGCTATCACATTTTGTCCAAACCCCTTCTGGGATATTGGCTTTACGTGAACTCGTGATATTGCTTTTATTAAGAATTTTTTCAATCCAGCTCATTAACGGACCTTTTCGTCTGAATCTGACCTTCGCCAGTTTATACTCGTCATATTTTAAGTTGCAGCATGTTGACTGCGTTTAATTGCACAAGTCACCTACTTTGTCGGTGTGCTTTTCGTGCTGCATTCACTTATCGCCTAGCTACAACCCTAATTATTTAGAGCAGATTATTGTGAACATGTTAACTCACAATATACTGGCTATGTGGTTAGCAAAGTTTATGATGATACCGCTTACTGAATTTCAGCGCATCTCTTTATTATTGCTATTCTACGGCAAAAGCTAATGATAACTGCTCAAACCTCTTGGTTATCACTCTCTTTTTTGGCCTTTGCACTCGCTCTACGATGGCGTATCACCTCGATAACACCTGGTAAAATAGAAATAACAATAATGGCAACAATTAGCAATTTTAAGTTCTTTTGAACAATATCTAAGTCACCAAAAAAGTATCCAGCATAAGTAAATAGCAGTACCCATGCAATGGCACCCGTAACATTATAAAAAGCAAAATGACGATATGACATTTTGCCCATTCCTGCAACGAATGGCGCGAAAGTTCGGACAATCGGCACAAATCTTGCCAAAATTATCGCTTTACCACCATGTTTTTCATAGAAAGCATGGGTTTTATCTAAGTATTCTCGTTTAAAGATACGTGAATTGGGATTACTAAAGAGTTTTTCACCAAAAATGCGCCCAATAGAATAGTTAACCGCATCACCTAAAATCGCAGCGAAAAGCAGTAAGAGAACCATTAGGTGAACATTAACATCATTGGTATCTAACGCAGATAAAGCCCCCGCAACAAACAGTAACGAATCGCCCGGTAAGAATGGCGTGACAACAAGCCCCGTTTCACAAAAAATAATTAAAAATAGAATGGCATATACCCATGTACCATATTGAGCGACTAACTCGGCTAAATGGACATCAATGTGTAAAATAAAATCAATTAGAAATTTTATTAAATCAGCAAATTGCGTTAATAATTCCATAAATCCTCAGAAAACGGGGTAATTTTATGTTTAAAGTATTTAAAATGGGTTATCTGCTAAAAATAGCGGCCCCATTGCAGGTTTAGGAAGTTCGAAACGTTCAGGGTAATCAACCGAAACAAGATATAAACCATTTGCTTTTGCAGTTGCTGCTGCTTTAGTCCTATCTTTTAAGGCTAATAATTCAGCCATCCAAGTAATAGCCTGATTACCACAGCCAATTTCCAATAAACTCCCCACAATATTTCTTACCATATGATGGACAAAAGCATTGGCTTTTATATCTACCACCACATAATCACCATAGCGTGAAACATTCACATGCATCACATTACGCCAAGGTGTTCTAGATTGGCATTGTACGGCTCTAAACGAGGTAAAATCATTCTCGCCCAATAAACATTGGGCAGCTTGATGCATTCGTTGTGCATCTAGAGGGTAATGGAAATGCGTTACCCCTGAGGATAAAATTGCAGGACGATAGCGATGATTAAAAATCACATAACGATAACGTCTTGCGGTTGCGCTAAATCGAGCATGAAAATCATTCGCTACCGTTTTTACCCAACGAACGGCAATATCTTGTGGTAAATGGGTATTAACCCCCATCGTCCATGCCGCATCTTTGCGATGAGCCGTTGTCTCAAAGTGCACAACCTGCCCGGTTGCATGAACTCCGGCATCAGTTCTGCCGGCACAAAAAACAGAGATAGGCTCATTTGCTACTTGAGATAACGCTTTTTCTAACCTTTCTTGGACACTACGAACCTCATTTTGACGTTGCCAGCCATAATAGTGGCTACCGTCATATTCAATGCCTAGCGCTATCTTTAATGGTGTACTTTCTGCCACAATCGCAGGCTCACTGATTGACTGCGCTATCACATCAGCACTCTCTTGGTCGTTCATCAGTAAAACTGCTCCTGCACTAATTTTTCAGCCACTTCTACAGCCATTAATGCTCCGCCAAAACGCACGTTATCTGCAACAGACCAAAATTGTAACGCTTCAGGCACACCATAATCATTACGTAAGCAACCTAAGTTCAAGCTAACATTACCGGAGGCATCGGTGACTTGAGTTGGAAAATCATTTTCATCACTAATATTGAGGGAGTCATGTTCTTGTAATGTTTCCCGTGCTTCTTCACTTCCCATTGGACGTGATGTTTCCAACTGCACAGATTGTGCATGACCATAGAAAACAGGCGCTTGTAATGTGGTTACTGAGATAGGTAGTCCATCGTCTTGCAAGATTTTACGGATCTGATCAACCATTTGGCGCTCTTCTTGAATAGAGCCTTCATTATCAACTAACAATGGTAAAATATTAAATGCCAGTTGTTTATTAAAGCGACCAAGTTCTGGAGGAACACCGTTCAGTAAGCGCGCACTTTGCCCCGCTAATTCATCAACAGCTTGTTTACCAAAACGAGATACTGACATCAAATTTGTCACATTCAAGCGAGTTAAGCCTGCGGCTTCGGTTAATGGATAGATAGCGCGTAACAGTTGGCTTACCATGCTATCAGCAATAGCGATAATATTGCGGTTACGATACTCTGCCAGCATAGATGTATTCACCCCTGGTACAACTAAAGGTACATCCCACTCCATCGCAAATAAACCACTGCAATCAATAACAATACAACCTGAATCTGCTGCAAGTTGTGCGTATTGCGCACTAATCTCAACCGGCGCGGCAAAAAAAGCGAGTTGAATATCCGCCCATTCGATATTATGAATACCTTGTACTGCAACACTTTTACCCTTTACACGGATAGTTTTGCCAATACTGTCTTCACTGGCGATCGCCGTTAATTCGCCAATAGGAAAATCACGCTCTTGCAGAAGCTCTAAAATAGCTTCACCCACAGCACCTGTTGCGCCCACAAGCGCAATATTCCAACCCTCTCCCATAAAATATCCTCCAATACAGTAAAATGTTTAAATAATGTCACGTCTTATTTATGTGTTGCATTAAACCCAATAGCATTGAGTAAGCTCGCCGTTATCGGGTTATCACATACCACCTGTAATGAAGACCATTCACGACGGACAGGGTAAAACTTACGTAGCTTATCAAACTCCCCTTTGATACCGGCAACTTTGCGCAATGGTGCATCATCACGACGTACATCATAGACAAGATGAATAAGCTGTTTGAGTAATGTTTGAGTTAATTCACCTTGTACAGAAATTGTGGAGATCAACGGTTTTGGTAACAGTGTTGATAATTCAACGTGTTGAGGTTGACCAATAAAATCACAATAAGCTTCATAAACCTGCGTTGTTCCTCTCGCCTTCCCTTCTAAGGTATAGCCGGCAATATGTGGTGTTGCGATATCAACTTTATTTAATAACTCAAGAGAAAGATCGGGTTCTGGCTCCCAAACATCTAGAACAACGCGTAACTTTTTACCTTGGTTTAAGGCTGATAATAATGCAGCATTATCAATAACCTCGCCACGGCTTGCATTAATTAAAATACGACCTTCAGGTAAAATATCGAGGTTGCTCTCATTAATTAAATGGTAACTGTTATAACGACCCGATTTATTTAGCGGTGTATGGAAAGTCAGGATATCCGCCTGCTTTAATAGCGTTTCTAAAGAATGAAATTGTTCATCATCCCCTCTGTCAGCTCTAGGCGGATCACAAAGTAGTACATTCACACCTAATGCGCGTAAGCGTTTTGCCAGTCTCCCTCCAACATTGCCAACGCCAACAATGCCAACGGTTTTATCTGTTAATTGAAATCCTTCTTGCTCAGCAAACACCATCAACGCAGAGAAGACATATTCAACAACAGCGATCGCATTACAACCTGGCGCAGATGAAAACGCTATTTTTTGTTGCTCTAGCCATGCTGTATCAACATGATCAAAACCTGCCGTTGCGGTGCCGACAAATTTTACCGGTTTGCCCGCTAATAGTGATGCATTGACTTTAGTAATCGATCTCACCATCAATGCATCAGTATCATCAAGCTCTTCAATAGGTAAAGGGCGACCCGATACAGCTTTTACTTCGCCTAATTGGCAAAAAAGCTGCTGCGCATAAGGCATGTTTTCATCAACCAGAATTTTCACGGTGTTATCTCACTGATTTGTTTTTTATGTGTGTAAACAAAGGATCAAAAATAAAATTAAGCGGTCTATTTTGCCACTTATTCCAAGTAAAGCCTATTATTGACGATAAAAACTGACGCTATTTTAAGTAAATATATGAAAAGAAACCTTAACCATTGGGTAAGCGACGAAATCTTTCTGGTGTTGTTCCAGCAAATTGCTGAAACATGGCAATAAATGAGGATGATGAGCTATATCCAACATCAAAGGCCACATCATTAACACTTTTTCCTTGTTCTAACAAAGAGATAGCATGTAAAAAACGTAATCGCTTACGCCATTCACTAAAAGACATACCTAACTCTTGCTGACAACGACGTGATAAGGTTCTTTCTGAGGTATAACGTTTTTTTGCCCATAATTCTAATGAGGTATTATCAGCAGGATTTTGCTCTAATGCTGCCAAAACGGGTGCTAACAGCTTATCTTTTGAGGAAGGTAAATAGGTATGGTGAATAGGAGATACTTTTAGTTGGTCTATTAACACTTGAGATAAACGTAGATCTTCTTTTGTTTGCGGTTTACAAACGCCACGACGGAAGAAATCGGCAAAAATCGTCGAAAAAATAGGACTTAGTTGAATAAGACAGGGTTTATCCAATAAACCTTCACACCAACTGGGTGCAATATCTAGCACCTTAAAAGATAAGGTTTTTTTATTGTAGCTTGCGTGCCCTACTTTTTCAGGGATCCATACACTAAATTCAGGTGGCGCTAAAAAACGCTGCCCGCCAGCTTCTAAATCCATTACTCCAGAGATCACATAAAGCAATTGACCAAACTCATGTTGATGATAACGAAATTCAGTTTCTGCAAGCAATTGCTCATCACGAAAACGGACCGTATCTGGATCAGAGAGTAACCACTGCATCTCTTTTTGTTGTTCAATTGTCATCTTAATGTTGCTCTTTTATCGTTTTGTCTTTATTGGCCTATCGGTTGTCTGCTTTTCATTATATATATCTAATCAGACAGGCTTACAATAGCCATCTGGTTTAAAAATAGATGTGAGAATAATGAAAAGTGTAATCTTCCCGCTGTTAGCGGTACTTATTTGGTCAATTAATGCGGTTGTCAATAAAGCGGCAACATCTGTGATAGATCCAGCCGCTATCTCATTTTATCGCTGGTTCTTAGCATTTTTACTGATGACGCCGTTTCTGTTAGTCCCTGTTTGGCATCATCGTAAAACCGTAAAACAATATTGGTGGAAATTATTTATTCTCGGCGCATTAGGTATGGGGTTATATCAAAGTTTAGCTTACTATGCGGCTTATTATGTGACAGCAACCTTTATGGGAATATTGAATTCACTTATTCCATTATTAACCGTTATTATTAGTATTTTTGTACTGCGTGTCGTGCCTACTGTAGGGATTGCACTCGGAACTATTTTATCTATTAGTGGGCTTGTCTGGTTAGTCAGCCACGGTGATCCTTCACAACTCCTTTCTCAAGGTTTAGGACGTGGTGAATTAATGATGTTTATCGCATCAACTGCCTATGCATTTTACGGAGTACTTACCAAACGTTGGTCAATTCCTTTACCTAATTGGCAGTCTCTATATGTACAAATAGGTTTTGGTGTTTTATTACTAATACCTAATTTTCTTACCGCAGAAAGTATTGCATTAACAAAAGATAATGTTGGATTAGTTATTTTTGCAGGGGTTGGCGCCTCTATTTTAGCGCCTTATCTGTGGATCTTAGGTGTAATGAAATTAGGTGCAAATACAACCTCTATCTTTATGAATTTAATTCCTCTATTTACCGCAATGATCGCTGTAGCAGTGTTAGGTGAAGAGATGCACAGTTATCATTTTATTGGCGGAGGCGTTATATTGTTAGGGATATTCTTAGTACAAAAACTAAGAGCACCACTGAATTTCCGTCGTCAATCTGTCACAAAAAAAGCAGATTGTCAGCAGGAGATGTGAGTCAATGTCAGCTAGACTATAAATAAAAAAATACCGGCTAAGCAATTAGCCGGTCACTTTGCTCCCCTAGTTTTTATAAATAAAAACCAAGGCAAGAAAATCAAAGTATAAAATATAAAGTAATACAAGTATCCGTTGCAAACATTACCAACTTTTATATTAAATATCTCCTGCTTATTTAATATAAAATAATCCAGATCAATTTTTCCCCTCACCTTTTTAATGCTATCGATATTTTCATTAAGTTAACTATTTATAAAATAAAGGATTTAATCTATAAAATTAGTTTTTAATTAAATGATTGATTTAAAATCATAGTGAAAACAACTAATTTTAAACAATTAGATAGTTATTTTATCTATTGGATCTGTATGATAAAAAAATGACAATCAATAAGATTATGCTTTAATAATATTTACAGCATTTTTTTAACATAGTTTTCTATAAAACCAAAAGGATCTTTATTTATTTTGCAGAACAAATTTATTTATACAAAAAATAAAAAAGCAGTCACTTATTATAAGCAACTGCCTTTATCATTTATACAAGGAAAACTAAGTATAACTAACTATTTCTTATACTTACTCATCACAAGTGAAGCATTAGTGCCACCGAAACCAAAGCTATTTGACATCACTGTATCTAATTTTTGCTCTGTTGGTTTGGTAATGATATTCATACCATCCGCTTTATCATCAAGCTCTTCAATATTAATACTTGGTGCGATAAAGCCATGCTCTAACATCAGTAGACTGTAAATGGCTTCATGAACACCTGCAGCCCCTAATGAGTGACCTGTCATTGCCTTAGTTGCAGAAATAGCCGGTGTTTTAGTTCCAAAAACTTCAGCAATCGCTTCAAGCTCTTTTAAATCACCCACAGGCGTTGATGTGCCATGAGTATTGATATAATCGACATGATCAATACCTTGCATTGCCATTTGCATACAACGTACGGCACCTTCTCCCGATGGAGCAACCATGTCAGCACCATCAGATGTTGCACCATAGCCGACAATTTCAGCGTAGATATGCGCACCACGTGCTAATGCGTGCTCTAATTCTTCAACAACCACAATACCGCCACCACCAGCGATAACGAAACCATCACGGTTTTTATCATAGGTACGAGAAGCTTTGGCTGGTGTATCATTATATTTTGTTGAAAGTGCCCCCATAGCATCAAACTCACAGGTCATCTCCCAACTTAGCTCTTCACCACCACCGGCGAAAACCACATCTTGTTTACCTAATTGAATTAATTCAACCGCATGACCAATACAGTGTGCTGATGTTGAGCAAGCTGAACTAATTGAATAGTTAACACCTTTAATTTTAAACGGTGTAGCTAAACAAGCTGATACACCAGACGCCATTGCACGAGTTACCATATAAGGACCTACACCGCGTAGACCTTTAGCTCTCATGCCGTCCGAACCTTGTACTTGGTTACGAGGAGAACCACCACCGGAGCCGACAACTAAACCAGAACGAATGTTAGAAACTTGATCTTCTGTTAGACCTGAATCTTCAATCGCTTGTTGCATAGATAAATAGGCATAAACCGATGCATCACTCATAAAACGGCGGATTTTACGGTCAATAAGACCTTCAGTATCAAGCTTAACATTACCCCAAATGTGGCTACGTAGCCCCATCTCTTTAAATTCTTCTGAGAAAGTTATCCCGGAACGGCCTTCTTTTAAAGAGTCCAGCACTTCTTGCTGGTTATTACCAATGCTCGAAACAATACCCAGACCCGTGATCACTGCGCGCTTCATTTATACCTCTTTACAATAATAGTTGTAGCTGCGGGATTTCTGAATAGCACTTTAGCGTACACTTGTACGCTGAACAAGTCCGATCAGGATCTTTTTTACAAAAATGCAGATAATATGAAAAATCTCTGCGTACTCAAAAGGTGGAAGATGCTTAAGAACAGCGTTAAGATAGCCCATTATTTTTGGTAAAATACAGGTAGTTCCGTGAATAACACTGCTATAAATACCGCCTCTTTAAGTTGGAATGAACTTGGTACTCCGATTTCAAAACAGTTTGATGATATCTATTTTTCCAACCAAGATGGTCTTGAAGAAACTCGACATGTATTCCTACATGGAAATCATTTTCCATCTCGTTTTGGTACACATGTACGCTCTGAGTGTGTTATAGCAGAAACCGGATTTGGCACAGGATTAAACTTTTTAACACTGTGGCAAGCCTTCGAGCAATTTCGTCATCACTCACCTGATGCGCCATTAAAGCGTTTACATTATGTCAGTTTTGAAAAATTTCCTCTGACTAAAGCTGATTTGCAAACAGCCCATAGCCATTGGCCAGAACTAGCACAATATTCAACCGCGCTTTGTGCACAGTGGCCTTTACCTATTGCCGGTTGTCATCGTCTTATTCTTGCTAATGGCGCGATAACGCTTGATTTATGGTTCGGTGATATCAATACATTGCTGCCACAAACTCGCCAAGCTTTACATAATAAAGTTGATGCGTGGTTTCTTGACGGCTTTGCACCAAGTAAAAACCCACAAATGTGGAGTGAAACATTATTTCAAGCAATGGCAGACTCGATGCGTGAAAATGGCACTTTTGCCACCTTTACCGCAGCTGGGATAGTAAAACGAGGATTGCAACATGTTGGTTTTGAAATAAAGAAAATAAAAGGCTTTGGTCAAAAAAGAGAAATGTTAACAGGGGTATTTCCCCATCCTCCTGCCAATGCATTTGTTCCCTACTATGCCAGACCTTGTGCTACACAAAGAAAAGATATCGCTATTATCGGTGGGGGGATCGCCAGTACATTAACTGCACTCGCCTGCTTAAAAAGAGGCGCCAAAGTCACGCTCTATTGTGAAGATACACATCCTGCGGCAAATGCCTCAGGCAATCGGCAAGGTGTGTTATACCCATTACTTAATGGCAAATCTGATGAGTTAGAACACTTTTTCACTAGCGCTTTTTTATATGCCCGCCGTTATTATGATGAGTTAAACCATAAAGGCGTAAACTTTTCACATCAATGGTCTGGTGTTGCCCAAGTTATCTATAATGAAAAAGTACGCAAAAAAATAGCGCGAATAATCGAGCATTCCACACCTTTTTCTCAACTTGCTCATTATGTTCATCAAGATGAAATGAATTCACTTTGTGGATTAGCCATCAACCAAGATGGTCTTTTTTATCCTCAAGCAGGTTGGCTTTCTCCCACAGAGTTAACCACCAATGCATTAAAATACGCACAACAACAAGGTCTCAAGCTACTCTTTGAACATCAAGTCACTCAATTAACCTCACAACAACAGCATTGGCTGTTAGAGGTGACTCACCAAGCAACAACGTATAAAACACAACATGATTGCGTTATTTTAGCTAATGGGCACCGTATTACTGATTTTATACAAAGTGAAAAACTGCCTATCAGTGCAGTAAGGGGTCAAGTTAGCCATATTTCAACGACACCTGATATCGCACAATTAAAAGCGGTGCTCTGCTATGATGGCTATTTTACGCCGGTTGATCCTCAAGATAATCTGCATTGTGTTGGGGCAAGCTTTCGTCGTGATCGACTAGATTTAAATGTTTCAATTGAAGAGCAACAAAATAATCAATGGCACCTCACGCACTGTTTAGCACAATCACCTTGGGCACAGCAGGTAGATTTTAGTGATAACGATGCGCGTGTCGGGATCCGCTGTACAATAAGAGATCACCTTCCTTTATTAGGTGAAGTACCCGATTTTGAAAAATTAGTTGTCGCCTATACGCATTTAGATCGATTTAAGCGTAGAAAGCAAACACCTATTTTGGCACCGAGTTATCATCAGCTTTATATTATTAGTGCATTAGGTTCACGTGGTTTATGCTCTGCACCTTTATCTGCTGAGATCTTAGCAAGCCAAATCTTTGATGAGCCATTTCCTGTAGAAGATAGTGTGTTAAATGCCTTACATCCAAATCGTTTCTGGGTAAGACCATTACTACGCGGAAAAGCTATTGAATTAAAATCATAGGATCAGTCACTGAAATTACGGTTGATATTTAAGTAACTATTGTTAATGGGTTACTTAAATATCTTTATAGTATTTAAATTTCACACTTCATCGCACAACGCATTTCTCTCGCAAATCCCCCATGCTCTACTTCATTATCTAAAATTTGTTGTAAAGAATAGGGTATTTGATGCTCAAGTAAGATATGGAAACCTAAACGCTGATAATAGGGAGCATTCCAAGGGACATCGCGGAAAGTCGTTAACGTTACCGCATTAAATTGCTGTAATTTAGCTTCATTTTTTACTGTCTGGATCAGCAATTTACCAATCCCTTTATTTTGCCAATCTTTACTTACCGATAATTCATGAATAAATACACTTTCAGGTAATTGTTGCGTCATGATAAAACCAACGGGATGATTGTCATGATTAACAGCAACCCAGTGAGCATGTTGATGGATAAATTGAATATGCGCCTCAACACTTTGTACACCACTTTCGCTGATCCAACTTAATTCTTTTATGCTGCTAAATAACTCTCCTGCCGATTGTTCAATCTTCGGTAGTTGGTTGGCATCAGCCAATTGAGTTGGCCGAATCGTGATCTCGTGAGTAGCGATTTTATTTGATGCGTTGGTCATAAATAATCTCTTTTATAACTTGCTATTTGCTTATTAAGAGTATCAATTACCTATAAAAAAACCATCCATAAGGATGGCTTTTTATCCGTTCTACCAAAAATTTAATCTCTAGGTAAGATCCCATAAGATTGATATTGGCTCGCTTGGTGAATAAAAGAATTATAGTATTTATTATCTTCAACAGAGTTTTTTACTGCTCTTTCACTATCGGCTTTTGATAACTTATTTATTGCTTCATGTAATGGTGTTTTAAGCTGTTTATGGATATTAGGATCATTACTTTCTTTAATTTGATCAAGCAATGCAACCCAATTTTCTGCCTCTGCTTGAATATCAGGATCAGTAAATTGTGGTTGAGGTAAACTGTAGTCTAACGCTAGATTAACAGTATCGTTATACTCATCTTGAGGGGAAAGTGGTTTTAGATCTTGACCATAATCAGTCATAATATATTGGATTAATTCAGGTTTATCAAAACATTTGGTTTTGATGTTCCCCATTTCGTTTTTATTATGGCTTTTAATTTCACTGGGGAAAGGTTCACCTAACGTATAAGTACATTTAAATACATTGCCATCAATCAAGGTAGCATTCGTGCTTTGTAATGGCATTTCTAACTGATAGCCATTAATAACCACTTTATATTCTGTTGGTTTAAAGCGATCTCCCTTACCTTGTACGGCATAGACTTCAGATAAACGGTAATACATAAAATTATCAGGATTTAAAATTCCACCATTGTTGTTTTCATACACCATAAAAGTGGATTTATTACCTGCACTATCTTGTAAACTATGTTCGCCCGGTGAGAGTGTTAAATAACCACTTTTACCCGGCTCAACCTGATATGTTTTATCATCAACAACAAAGCTCATGCTTTTTTCACTGGGATTACTGTAATAAAACTTATCTTTTTTATTATCTAAATCAAGTTGATCACAGGCAGATAAAACCAATACCGTGCTAGCAATAAGGCTTATTTTAAAGAAATTTTTCATCGTATTGTTATCCTTATCATAAATATTTTATGCAAATCATTTGCATCCCGAGAAACATTCCTAAAAAACATTTAAAAGTAATTTGGCAGAAATGGCAAGGAGTAACAAAAGATAGCACTATTATGCTTTAATCAATGAAAGAGACATCGACTTTGAAAAATCAAATAAAAACAATTGATAAATAGTAAGGAGAATTTTTGTATAAAATCCTTTCTTTTTCAAGCTCAACTGTCTTAAACAAGGTTTTCGATGTGGTTAATCGTTAGCAATCAAAGAAAAACAACCGATAGTATCGGTTGTTCTCAATATAGGTTATTTATACTAATTAATCGAGTTAACTAAATCATGCCACGTCGATAAAACCAATATTTGATCAGGAGGAGAAAGCTCTCCTGCTTTGATAGCTTTTTGAATGCTCTCTTCTACACGGGATTTTAATGCTGATAATTGCGTATTGTTTTCTTGCTCAAGCTCCGCAATCGCTAAAGTGATGTGGCCTTGTAAATATCCACCAGCAAATAATTCATCATCCGTAGCATGTTCAACACGGCTATCAATTTTATCTAATAAGTACGTTTCATACTCAGAAAGCATTATTTATCCTCAATATATAATGTTGCTATCAGATTTAAGTCACTCAATGTTTCAATAGCAACCTTATTACCTCAGGCTTTATTGGTTTACTAAAACCTGCGCAGTGGATAGACGAGGATAGTTTATCTCGTCATCCTTAATTAACGAGGGGATTTTCCTGATAAGGAAATTGTTCCGGCGTTAACTCAGGTGTATTGTAAAACAAATGTAACGCATTAATAAATAGCTGTGCACGTGGCGGGATATTTTTATCGCGCAAATAAGCTAATACTTGCTCTCTCACCTTGTTTCTAAACTGGTAACGGTCTGGCTCAAAATCCCCGTCTAAATTATCGCAACTCACGTTAAATGGATAATTGGCTGCTTGGCAGAATAACCAGTCAAGAGCTTGAGGCTTGATTTCAACTCGTTCAAACTGCTCTTGAGTCACTTGATCTCGCCCATCAGGACAATACCAATAACCATAATCAACCTGCTGACGACGCGCGTCTCCAGCAATACACCAATGCGATATTTCATGTAATGCACTCGCGTAAAATCCATGTGCGAAAATGATTTGGTGATAAGGTATCTCTTCACTCTTAGGCAAATAAATTGGCTCGTTATCACCTTTAACTAAACGTGTTTGGTAACTATCGCTAAAACATTGATTAAAAATATCAATTAACTGCTGATAATGATGTGCTGACATTTAAAAATTATCTTTCCTAATTAAAAAGTGCAGAAAACCAAAGTGCAATAGTATCACCATGATTGTCATGAATGAGTTTGATGCTCATCAAAAAGGAGATAATGACCAGCATTGGTCTAATTAATTTTTGTCCTTTGGTTAACACCAACCCTGCACCTAAGCGAGCACCAATAAACTGCCCGCATAACATAACTAAACCTATGGTCCAAATTACCTGTCCACCAAGAATAAAAAATAGCAAAGAGCCAAAATTAGAGGTGAAATTGAGTAATTTAGCATGTGCTGTCGCCTTTGAGAGATTATAACCAAGTAACATGACATAACCTAAAGCGAAAAAAGATCCCGTTCCAGGACCAAAAACACCATCATAAAAGCCAATACCACCGCCAATAATAACCCCGAAAGTATAATAGCCAAGACGTTGCTTACTATCCTTAGCTCCGATAGATGGTGTTAATAAAAAATAGAGACCGATTGCGATAGTAAGAACAGGTAGCGCTTGTTTTAGTAATTCAGGATTAATAAATTGTACTAACATCGCACCAGAAACAGCACCAATAAAAGTCATAAAAATGGCAAAGCGCTGTGCTTTTAAATCAATGACGCGACGACGAATAAAATAGAGTGTGGCTGAAAAAGAACCGCCCACTGATTGAAGCTTATTTGTTGCCAACGCTTGTACGGGTGATATTCCCGCAGAAAGCAAGGCAGGAATAGTGATCAACCCACCACCGCCAGCAATAGAGTCAATAAAGCCTGCTAATACAGCAACAAAAAAGAGTAGAAGGTAGATGCCATCTGAAAATAGCCAATCCATTTATCTATCCGAATTATCAGAAATGAGGGGGCGTGTGTTACTGATTTATTTGATTATTTTAAATAAAAACAGTAACACTATCTGAGCATAGAATAATAAGGCGCTCACACCTTTAAAAACTCATAGCAAACTTACTACAGATTATTCGCTGTATTATTGATGTAAGCTAAGATCACCATTGCATTAATGGAGGAATAACATCACCACATTGACCCCGTTGACGTAACGCATGATCAAGTAACACAATAGCCATCATAGCTTCTGCAATAGGAACAGCTCGGATACCGACACACGGATCATGTCGCCCTTTGGTGATCATATCGACTTCTTCACCTTGTCGATTAAGTGTCTTACCAGCAATAGTAATACTTGAAGTTGGCTTTAAAGCAATGTGTGCAATAATAGGTTGACCACTACTAATGCCACCTAATACGCCCCCCGCGTGATTACTGCTAAAACCTTCTTTGGTAATTTCATCGCGGTTTTCAGTCCCTTTTAAGGTCACCACATCAAAACCATCTCCGATTTCAACGCCTTTTACTGCGTTGATGCTCATTAACGCATGAGCCAAATCGGCATCAAGTCTATCAAAAACGGGTTCGCCTAATCCTGCAGGTACACCTTCTGCAACCACGGTAACTTTGGCACCTATAGAATTACCCTCTTTTTTTAGCGCTCGCATATATTCATCAAGGGCATCTAGGCGAGAAGGATCTGGGCAAAAGAATGGGTTGGTTTCTACAATTGACCAATCAACTAACTCACAACTAATCGGCCCTAATTGAGATAAGTAACCTTTTACTTCAATACCAAATTTTTGTTTAAGGTATTTTTTGGCAATAGCACCCGCTGCAACACGCATGGCGGTTTCTCGAGCAGAAGAGCGTCCCCCGCCACGATAATCACGTAAACCATATTTCTGTTCATAGGTGTAGTCTGCATGCCCTGGGCGGAATACATCTTTAATTTCGCTATAATCTTGAGAGCGCTGATCCGTATTTTCTATTAATAATCCAATACTGGTTCCCGTTGTTACACCATTAAAAACACCCGATAAAATACGCACTTGATCAGGCTCTCTACGTTGTGTGGTATAACGAGAAGTTCCCGGTTTACGTCTATCTAAATCAACTTGTAGATCCGCTTGCGTTAAAGGTAGTCCGGGAGGAACACCATCCACAATGCAACCTAACGCTGTGCCATGAGACTCACCAAAAGTGGTTACTCTAAATAATTGCCCGATACTGTTTCCCGCCATCCCTCAATTCCTATCTTATGACTGACTGTGTGATGTTATTAATATGTTATTTGCAACCATAACAATCTACCGTTTCATCACATTGACATCAACGTTTATCGCTAGCAAAGCTATCTGAAAATTCGACAAGTTGCTCACGCGTTAACATAAAGACACCAATGCCTCCCTTTTCAAACTCAAGCCAAGTAAAAGGAACTTCAGGAAATTGTTCGATAAGATGCACCATGCTATTACCGACTTCACAGACAAGAATGCCTTTTTCGCTTAAATAATCAGGTGCTTTTAGTAAAATTTGTCTGGTGATATCTAAGCCATCCACACCAGAAGCCAATGCAAGTTCGGGTTCAATATGGTATTCATCAGGCAAGTCACCCATATCTTCAGCATCAACGTAAGGTGGATTCGTCACGATAATATCGTATGGTGTAGGAACAATTGCCTCAAAGAGATCAGATTGCATTGGATAAACACGATGAATTAAACCATGATTTTCAATATTAAACTCGGCAACTTCTAACGCATCAGCTGAAATATCGACTGCATCGACTTCTGCTTCTTGAAATTCATGGGCGCAAGCAATAGCAATACATCCACTGCCAGTACATAAATCAAGGATACGGGTTGGCTCTTGCCCAATCAGTCCAGCAAAATGGTTATTAATCAATTCACCAATGGGAGAACGAGGGATCAAGACACGTTCATCAACATAAAATTCATGTCCACAAAACCACGCTCGATGCGTTAAATAAGGCACAGGAATTTTTTGTTCAATACGAACCTCAATAAGTTGAATGATTTCCATTTTTTCAGAGGTTGTAAGTTTGGTTGATAAAAGAGCATCAGGAATATCTAAAGGAAGAGCCAGTGTAGGTAGAACAAGCTGTAACGCTTCATCCCATGCGTTATCCGTACCATGACCATAATAAATATCTGATGAATTAAACTGACTCATAGCCCAACGTAACATATCTAAGATCGTGCTTAAATCAGCTACGGCTTCTTCTTTTGCTGTGATATCCAAAACTGTTGTCCTCTGACGGATCTGACGAAATAGAAAGTCTGTAGTTTGCCATGAAGATCGTGATAAATCAGCGTTAGATAATAAAAAAAGACAATATTATTAAATTCATCTCGTTTTATCTTTATGACGAAACAAATTCAATATTAGCCAGATAAACCAAATCAATCACACAATAACCATACAATCAACTAACAACAGACAAAAAACCAGAATAAATAATTATATTTATCACTTTAACTAGTAATTATAAGAAATCGATCCATACTTATTTACATGTGATTTATTATTGAACTGAACAGTCAGTAATATCAATAACATCTTGTTCTGCAATTGGTTGTTCTGTTTACGATGTTGTTCTCTCAATAATACTTTTTCGATTTATTAGGAGATGAAAATGAGCAGTAAAAAACTAACCCCTGCTGAAGTTAATGATGCACATAAACTCCAAACCCGTCCTCTATCTACCCCTACAGATTTAGCACCTAAAGCAACAAAAGAAGTTAGTGCAGCGATGAATGCTATTCTTGCGGATGTGTTTGCTTTATATCTAAAAACAAAGAACTTCCACTGGCATGTGAGCGGTCCTCATTTTCGTGACTATCATCTAATGTTAGATGAACAAGGTGATCAGCTCTTTGCCATGACAGATCCTATTGCCGAGCGTGTACGTAAAATTGGTGGCATGACATTACGCTCTATAGGGCAGATCTCAAAAATGCAACGTATTAAAGATAATGATGCTGAATTTGTTGAGCCTTTAGATATGTTAGCTGAGCTATGTCAAGATAATCAATTACTTGCAGCAGAACTGAGAAAAGCACATGTTGTCTGTGATGAAAATAACGATATCTCTACCGCAAGCTTAATTGAAAATTGGATCGATGAAACAGAGCGTCGTACTTGGTTCTTATTTGAAGCTTGTCGACGTGCAGAAACATCAGGGCACTAATTAATCTATTTGCTAGCTATGTGACTATTTTGGCAGGGATCCCCCCTGCCTTTTTTGTTTCATCTATTTAACAATAGTTTTTTATCTCCCCTTATATTTAAGGTACTATTATTTATAGATATAGATGATAGCAATGATGAAGAACGCTAAAAATGAACAAAAAATTCATATTACCTCCTTCAGAAATAGAATTATTTCAGGAGATGATAAAAGGCACCAAAAAGCTCCCACAAGATAAAATACGCCACCAAACACCGCGAAAAAAAGTGACTCATTATCCAACAGAGCGATTACAGCAAGAGCAAATAGATGCTTCTTACTATTTCTCCGATGAGTTTCAACCTAACTTGGCAACAGAAGGCCCGATGCGTTATTTAAGAGAAGGGGCAAATGCGTACGAGCTAAAAAAATTGCGTCGTGGTGATTATGTACCAGAGTTTTTTTTAGATTTACATGGATTAACACAATTAATCGCCAAACAAGAAATTGGTGCCTTAATCGCGGCCTGTAGAAGAGAGCATGTGTATTGTGCCTGTATTATGCATGGGCATGGTAAACATATTTTAAAACAGCAAACCCCTCTTTGGTTAGCTCAACACCCTGATATTATTGCTTTTCATCAAGCACCAAAAGAGTGGGGAGGTGATGCTGCACTATTGCTGTTAGTCGAAAATGATGATATTGCGCGTCGTTAACATCACCGAATAAATCAGAACAATATAAATAACATATAGACTTTATTCGGTAATTTGTTTTAAGTTTGCTGGGGAGACTTGCCACAGCAATTTCCCCGAGCCTGTTGATAAATCAAAATTAACACAAGCAATCGTTGAGGTAGAAAACATCGGAGCACTCACTGTTGGACAAAGCTCTGCCACGACATACCCCACTAAAGGTAGATGTGATATAACTAGAATATTGTGATATCCCACTTCCCCTAATGCCCTTAAATAATGTGCAATATGATCAGGATTACCCCCAGGAATAAGCCCTTCATCGGTTTCTATCTTAGCGGGTAATACTAAGCCTTGTTGCACAACATTAAGTGTTTGTTGTGCCCGCAAATAAGGACTAACTAAAACATAATCAATACTATGCTCTTGCTGTGTCATCCAATTCGCCATGGTTAATGATTCATATTCACCACGCTCTGTTAAAGATCGTAGTGCATCACTAGGCGCATCAAAAGTAGCCTCACCGTGGCGCATAATAAAAATTTGCATAATCAATATAAACCTATTTTGTTGTTATCATTTCTAAGGGTATCAATACATAAAGCAAGTAAGAATAACAAATATCTAGTTTTGACCAAAAACCCCTAACAAATAATACGCTATTTTATCCAGTAAATTTGCTCTATTTGGTATATTTTAACACCAAAAAATTATATTTAATCTCTTATTAAAACAAACTGTCTTTAGAATATACCAGTTGCGTTTATTGTCCCCCAAAAACACTTTTCACTCAGCTATCATTAACATTTATAAGCCGATTTTTGATTAATAAGAACACCTTGTTTAATCAGCGCTTAATTTAGCGAAAAACGCCGTAAACCCTCGCCCAATGAGTGAACTGCATCTCAATTATATAGGTACAAAAAAAGGCGCATAAGCGCCTTAATCATCCTTTCTACTCATTACATTATAGAATAGATAGTTAGCTATAGAATCGTTCATTTAACTTGGCCATTGCTGCTAATCGCTCACATGGCTGGAACTTTTCACCGTATTTTTCAGTTAATTGATTAAGCTTATCGACTATTTTTGTTGTTCCCATACTATCTATATACCGGAATGGTCCACCAAAGAAGGGAGGAAAACCAATACCGAAAACAGCACCAATATCACCATCCCTAGGTTGTTGAATAATGTTTTCATCTAAACAACGAACAGCTTCATTAAGCATAAGCAATAAACAACGTTCGGTTATTTCTGAAGCCGATAACTGATTTTTAGGTTTAACCTGTAATAAGCGATAAATCATCGGATCTGCACGCTTTTTATTTTTTCCTAAAGAGAAAGGTAAGGCATGCTGATTATAGAGATAAAAACCACGACCGTTTTTACGCCCTTTTCTGTCATCCGCAATAATCGCATCAACCGCAGGAGGAGATGCAAAACGCTCACCAAACTCATTGACTAAAATAGGCGTTATTTTAGTACCAATATCAATTCCCACTTCATCTAAAAGTTGAATGGGGCCGACTGGAAAGCCAAATTGAACTAATGCTTTGTCAATATTCTCTATCGTTTCCCCTTCAACCAAACAGGTTAAGGCTTCACTAATATAAGGGGCGAGAATTCGATTGACATAAAAACCGGGTTTATCTCCTACCACAATGGCAACTTTGCCTTGTTTTTTAGCAAAAGCAACAGTTGTGGCGATTGTCTTAGCATCCGTTTTTTCATGAGGGATCACTTCAACTAAGGGCATTTTTTCAACGGGACTAAAATAGTGCAGCCCTATTATTTTTTCTGGATATTGTGCTTTTTCAGCAATTTTATGGATAGGAAGAGAAGATGTATTTGAAGCAAAGATGATCTTACCTTCGCCTAAGGCTTCAATATCAGCCACCATTTTTTGCTTTAAAGCCAAATCTTCAAAAACAGCTTCGACAATAAGGTTAGTTTGATGGAAACCGCTATAATCCAATGTCCCTGATAATAACCCCATTTGTCGTTGGCGTTCACGAACAGAGAGCCGTTTTTTCTTGACCTTAGTTGATAACGCTTTCCAACTATAGTTAAGTGCCTGCGCAATACCTTTATCACTAATATCTTTAATTCTAACGGGTAAATTACCTTTTGTTGCTGTCACAAAAGCAATACCGCCCCCCATTAACCCCCCACCTAAAATACCTATATGGTGTAAGTTATCTGGCTTTGCAGATGATCCTGTTTCATTTTTCAATGCTGTTGAGGCAAAAAAGAGATGCCGTAATGCAGATGAAACCGGGGTCATGGCTAATTCACCAAACGCATTAGCTTCTTCTTTAAAACCTGTTTGAATATCTTTCTCTAAGCCTCGTTCAATAACGTGAAGAATACGCTCTGCCGCTGGGTAATGACCTTTGGTTTTAGCTAAAGTGCGCTTTTTAGCTTGATCAAAGAGGATATTTCTTCCTAATGTGGTATTTGCCCAAAAACGCTCCATAATAGTCTGTTTTTTAGCAGCTTTTTTAGCTGTTAAAATCCATTGGGCTGCAACATCTAATAAAATAGCTTGTGGTACAACGTCATCAACTAAGCCAAGCTTGAAAGCCCGTTTGGCATTAATTTGTCGTCCAGTTAAAATCATATCTAAAGCGGTCGTAACCCCTATTAAACGTGGTAATCTTTGGGTTCCCCCCGAACCTGGTAGTAATCCTAATTGAACTTCAGGAAGGCCTAAACGTGTTTTACTGTTATCGGAGCAAATTCGCCCATGGCAGGCTAATGCTAGTTCTAATCCCCCACCTAAACAGGCGCCATTGATGGCTGCGACGACAGGCAAAGGATAATTTTCTAATTGAGTAAAAAGATCTTGCCCTGCTTTCGCTAATGCGGTGGCCTCTTCTTTGGTTTTGCAATCTGCAATCATTGATATATCAGCACCAGCAATAAAATTATCAGGTTTACCTGATGTGATAATTAATCCTTTTACACCTGAATGTTGCTGAGCCTGTTTTAATACATTTTGAAACTGTTCAACAAAAGCAGCTTTCAGTGTATTGACCTTTTCATCTACAACATTAATGGTGATAATTCCGACCTTATCGGGACGTACTGAAAACTGGAATACCGGTGATTTCTCAGATGAGGTTTGTATCCTTTGTTGAGTCGCCATTATTCCACCTCCAAAATCATCGCTGCACCCAATCCGCCCGCAGCACAAGCTGTTGTTAAACCAAAGCCACCACCTCGGCGTTTCAGTTCATGTAATGTTTGAGTCACCATTCTCGCCCCTGTTGCAGCAAAGGGGTGTCCATAAGCAATAGAGCCACCAAGAACATTGAATTTATCCATATCAACTTCACCTATTGCTTTTGACAGTCCAAGTTGCTCTTGAGCAAATTTATCACTTGCAAATAAGGTTAAGTTACTCAACGTTTGAGCCGCAAAAGCTTCATGCATATCTATTAGTGTTAAATCACTCAAAGTAAGACCGGCTCTTGATAGTGCTAACGGAGTCGCATAAGAAGGCCCCAGTAACATATCTTTCCAGACATCAATGGCGGTAAAAGCATAGCTACGCAGATAACCTAAAGGTTGATAGCCTAAACTTTTGGCAACAGACTCTTTCATCATTAGCACAGCAGCAGCACCATCCGTAAGAGGCGTACTATTAGCCGCTGTCACACTACCGTGGCGCCTATCAAAGGCGGGCTTCAATTTTGCGTAAGAATCAAGTACAGAATTTTTGCGGATATTATTATCTTGATGAAAACCTGATTTATAGGGTGGGAAAAATGCCGTCATAACTTCGTCATTTAATTTTCCCATTTCCCACGCTTTGGCCGCTAATTGATGAGAGCGATGCGCTAATTCATCTTGCGCAACTCTTGAAATATGATAAGTCTTAGCCATCTGCTCAGCAGTATCCCCCATACGTAAACCTGTGGAATACTCAGCCACTGCGGGTGCAACGGGTAGCAGATCACCAAAGCGTAGTTGACTTAAATAACTAAGCCGTTGCCCTAATGTTTTCGCTTTACTTAAACTGAGTAAAACATCGGCTAATTTTTTACTCACGCCAATCGGTAATACAGAAGATGAATCTGCGCCACCAGCAATACCCACTGAAACATGACCTGCCAACATACTTTCAGCCACATTAGCAATAGCCTGAAAACTCGTTGCACAAGCACGGGTTACACTATAAGCATCTGTTTTTACACTTAGCCCTGCGCCAAGTACAATTTCGCGGGCAATATTCGGTGCGGCAGGCATTTGTACTACTTGACCAAACACCAGTTGATCAATAATTTCAGGAGGAATTTCATTACGGATCACTAATTCTTGTACAACCGAGCGCCCCAGCTCAACCGCAGGGATCCCCCGATAAGCGGTTGCTTGTTTAGCAAATGGGAGACGCAATCCACTGACAATCGCAACACGATCTTTTATGGTACTGCTCGCTGATGACTTCATAACGACTCCTGACAAAATGAATTCCTAACACCAAAGAGGTCTGACCTGATTAATAGAGTTAACAAAATTTTCACTTATCAGAAACATCATTTTATAAGAAGTGGGAGTTAGCGCTCATTATTTCATTCAATTAGCTGTAACTCGAAGAAAACAATAAAAGGAAGGAATAAATAATGATAAAAAATAAAAAAGGCTACTGAATTTCAATAGCCTTGAAGAAGTTTAATTTCAAAGGATTAACGTAATCCTAATTGGAAGATCAGATTTTCTGCTTCACAAGAGAAAGTAAAATCAGCGGTTAATTGAACGCCACCTTCAACATCAGCAAATTGATGTTTAATTTGGCAAGGTTCAGATGCAGTGGCATTAGCTTTAGCTGTTAGCTCATTTAACATCGCTTCAGCTTGAGCCTTATCGGCAAAAACGTGCTGATAAGATGCGGTACAATTTTTGTTGTCGATAATAGTACCAACATCAACACAACAACAAGCAGCTGTTTCTTCTGCATTACAACGATTAATTGCGTCTGCCATTTTAGTCTCCCAACAAAAGAAGTGTTAATTATCTATCATAATAGCAAAAAAATAAAATAACCTGCGTTAGCTCAAATTAACCTACAATTTTACAAAAAAAATTGATTTTACTGTTTGTTTAATAAACAAAACCATCTTTATTGGCATTTAATGTAAAATTAATGTTAACTAAATCCCAAATTTTAAATCAAATTGGAAATATATATAAAACAAACTTGCAACATTACCACTATTCATCTTTATACTTAAGCAACTGGTCTGATTTGTCATAACGACAACCGCACCTAAAATCCAGCGCTTCTAATCAGAAGTTACTTATTTAAAAAAATTATGAGGGTTTAGGTCATGAACCGTAAAAACCTGTTTACTCGCACAGCTCTCGCTGCCATTGTAGGAACACTTTCCTCTTATGCAAGCGCTGCCGGTTTTCAGTTAAATGAATATTCAACTTCAGCACTAGGTCGTGCTTTTTCAGGAGAAGGCGTTATTGCAGATGATGCGAGTGTAGGTAGTCGAAACCCTGCCGCATTGACCATGTTTGATCGTCCTGAGTTTTCCGTTGGTGCTATCCATATTAATCCCAGTGTTGATATTAAAGGTAAATCTCCACTCTCTGGCGCCAGCACTAATGCCGGCGATATCGCCCCAAGTGCTTTAGTCCCCAATATTCACTTTGTTGCGCCTATCAACGATAAATGGGCAATTGGTGCATCAGGTACTACTAACTTTGGTTTAGCTACCGACTTTAAAAAAGATTACCCAGCAGGTTTAATTGGCGGAAAAACTGATTTAAAAACCATGAACTTAAATTTAAGTGCAGGTTATCGAGTTAATAAACAATTTAGTGTCGGTTTAGGCTTAAATGCGCTCTATGCTGATGCTGAAATTACCCGCCATGTAGGTGAAGCCGGTAAGCTATTGGGTGGTACCTTATCTCAACATCCAGATACTAACTATCAGGGATTAGGCCGTTATTTATCAAGCTTATCGCCAAGTGATCGTTTTGCACAATTAAAAGGGGATGCTTGGGGCTTTGGCTGGAACGCCGGTTTATTATATGAGTTTGATGAAGATAACCGTATCAGCTTCACTTATCGCTCTAAAGTAAAAGTGAAATTTAAAGATGGTGATTATCAAAGTGATATCCGCTCATTACCCGCACTAGAAGGTATGGGAGTGATTGGTACTAATGGAGACACCATCAAAGGTAAATTAGACCTTAACCTACCGGAGATTTGGGAATTTGCCGCTTACCACCGTGTCGCCCCTAAATGGGCTGTCCATTATAATTTAGCTTATACCAGTTGGAGTGAGTTTAAAGAGTTAAGAGCAACACGTAAAAGTGATGGTCAACAACTCTTCAACAAAGAAGAAGGCTTCCGTGATGCATGGCGTATTGCATTAGGAACCACTTATTACCATGATGATAATTGGACATTCCGCACCGGTATTGCCTTTGATGATAGTCCTGTTCCTGCGGATAAACGCTCTATCTCGATCCCTGACCAAGATCGCTTCTGGTTAAGTGCAGGGGCAACCTACGCATTTAATAAAGATATGTCTGTGGATGTTGGTTTAGCCTATATGCACGGTAAGAAAGTGACGATTAAAGAGAAGCTATCTGAAAGCTTACCATTGCCGGCTTATGAATTTGAATCATCAGGTAAAGCATGGTTATACGGTATGAACTTTAACTATCGCTTCTAAGCTGATTTGCTACTTTAAATACAAAAAATGGTCTTAAAAAAGACCATTTTTTATTTAAACAACCAGATAAACAGATTAATCGATAGAATCTAAATCATCTTCAATCGCTTTTGCGTTTGGATTTTCACCTGTTTTCCCGCCATTAGCATCGAAATCATTTTTTTGGAAATAGGCTTCACGCATCATTAAATATGGATCAGATGAGTTTTGTAAAATTGCATCTGAATCTAATAATTGAGCTCGCGTTTCAATACCTTCAAGGGCCCATTTACCCGCAGACATCCAGAAAGTGAGGTAACTCAGTACTGGATAGGTGGCATCAGCCCAATCGCCCCCCTCTTCTCGCACTGTAAAGCTGCCATAGCCCGGTAATACCACATAAGGGCCATATCCCACACCATAATGCCCTAACGTACTACCAAACCTTACAGGAACTTCTTTTTCCATTGATTCTCTAGACATTCCTGCAACATCGATTAAACCACCAATACCAAATACGGTATTGATCCAAAAACGTCCGAAATGCTTAGCCCCTTTTTCAAAATCTCCACGTAAGATGCTATTTAGCATACTTGCTGGCTCTTCAAGGTTACCTAAGAAATTCGATAGTCCATTACGTGCTGGTGGTGGAACATAATCACGCCATACTACGGCTACAGGTCGTAATACGTAAGGATCTAAAACATAATAGTTAAAATTAAACATCTGGCGGTTAAACCCTTCCAAGGGATCAGAACGACTGTCACCATTGTTAGGTGTGCTTGCACATCCTGAAAGTAAAGCTACTAAAAGAGCAACACCGCACAGGCGATACTTCATAATGTTCTCCGCTAACTGTCCTATGATAATCAGAGCATAGGTCACTATTCATCATCTTTACATATAATACTGTCAATAGGCGATAAGTGATACTGTTATTCGTTTTTAATCTTATAAGAACATTCGGGATTTATTTTTATCCAATAGAGCTAACTATGCCCGATTAACAAAAATATTTTAGATTGTTTTTTATGCAAAACACCTATAGTTACATAGTTCAAAAAGAAGTAATTCACAATAATCAAGCTAAGAATTTTCTCACCTTAAAGTATCTATCTATATAAAAAATACGCTATTTTATTTGTTATTTTTATCCATTTTATATCAAGAAATAAAAAAACATAAAGATACATATACAAATTTCCCTATCCAAATAAAACATAAAAATAATTTATCAATATTTTTTAATTATAATAAGCAAAATTAGAATAGATTAAAGATAGTCATAAATAGATAAAATAAAGATATCATGATTAGGCTATCAATAGCTAAATTATCATTTTCGATATTAGGATATAATGAAGAAAAATTTCTCTATTTTTCCTTGCTGACCCATTATATCATCAAGTTTTACCAGATAACTTCAGCTAAGTTACAAATTAATCGAGATATCAAGCCACCAACATGCACTATCAATTATTCCTGAAAATGCTAAGTATGCATTAGGCTCTCAACGTAGCAATATTAAAACATCCTGTAATGTAGATACTTTTTTAACATTTACAGTTTCAGATTTTTTTGTAGAAAATAAAGCTAACATATGGAAAAAACTTTAGTGTAATTTTAGAAACCAAAAGAGCGGAAAGCAATGTAATTTATTGATATATAAATAAATTAAAAAACCTCTAAATAAAATATAGATATTCCTGAAGAATTTAGATTATATAGAGCGAGCTACTATTACATTTAGTTTTTGAATTTAACATTTAAACAAAATGAGTAATAAATATCACATTATAAGTAAGCTATTATTAATAATCTCTTTTTGATGCCCCACTACATATAAAATCAAAAAGCATTAAAATTTTCATTACTCATTATTAAAATGGGCAGAAATAACAATATAACCATTAACGAAATGATTATACTTTTATGATAAAAATTTAAACAATAGCTTTACGATTCATTTTAAATAAAACATTTTTTGATATTCTAAATTAGATGAAAAATAATAAAATATTTTCAATAACATCATAATTTGATTAAACAGACTAAAATAAAAGAAAATACTTAATTTTAAAACTTAAATAATAATTTAAAAGGGGTATCATAATCCTCTAATTTAATAATTCATTATTCATTCACGAAAAGGAAGAGTAAAATGAAAAAGAAATTTCTCTATTTTACCTTACTAGCGGCTATATCAACATCAGCGCTAGCTGTAACACCTTCGGCTCAATTACAGATCAATGGGGATATAAAACCGCCAACTTGTACAATCAATAGTTCTAACAATACAGAAGTTGTCTTTGACTATGGCCGCATATCGCCAAGCTTGATACCACAATCTTCAAACTATCAATATGTGGATATGAAACCAGAAACAAGCATCAGTATTGAATGTGATGCTAAAACTTATTTGACGTTTATACCTACTGACACATATGGTGATGTAGATCTTGATTATAATACTAGTTTTGATAGTGCTTGGTTTCGCTTAGTTGATAAAGCCAACCCAGATAAAGCTGTTGGGGCTTCATTTTTTAATTGGAAAGATGCAACTGTTGACGGAAAAACGGCTTTTATAAGCCGAGCAACACCTAAAACAGCTGAAGTAGGGGTATCTGTCTTAGTTAAAAATAATATTCATGGGTGGACATCAGAGCAACAAGAGGATGTATCCGCCGCATCTCTTAAATTAGTCTCAGGTGAAATCTTTACCACAAAATTTATACCAGGAATATCATCTCATACATTTATTCTTTCTCGTGATAAGCTAGCTAAAAAAGCGATAGATATTAGTAATGGACTCGATTTTATTGGTGAGGCCGTATTAACATTCTCTTTCGGTGTTTAAAAAGTTTAACAAAAACACTCTCACTATATTAACAAGCTATTAGCTTGTATACATTAAACGGGTAGGAGCCTTCTTTATTTTATTCCCCTCCCGTTTATTGCTTTAATTTTTTATGACTCATTCAATTAACCTACTAATTTTATATTTATCATTTTTATTACGATCTACTGTGACAATATAAAAATATAGAAATAGCTATTAAGGCAGTATTATCATTGATTACAAAATAAACCTTGCTAACTCAATGACTAAATACCTTGATCCCCCCACCACAAAAACGGTACTATACGGACACTGAGAAACAGTTAAGCACCCTCTCGCAAAATGTTCCCTTAGTTAAATGGATATAACGAGCCCCTCCTAAGGGCTAGTTACAGGTTCGATTCCTGTAGGGAACGCCAATTATAACAACCTATCATTTTACCCACTGCTTATTCTTGCTATAAAGAATAGGTTCTTTATTAACAACACCCAATGAGAGTTTGGTGATTTAATAAAGCCTTATCAAAAATAATAACCTTTATTGTCGATAATTTGGCCTAAATTCCTATTTCACTGTCTGCACCACAGAAGTAAATCAAATCTATATTCGGTAGCTTATATCACCTGTTATGGACAGGAGAATTTAAATGATACTTTGGCTGATCTCTTTTGGCTTAATTTCAGGTATTACTACATGGTTATTTGGTTTTGGCGGTGGTTTTGTTACTGTGCCCCTACTCTATACTTTGATTCTTACACTTTGGGCTGGTGATAGTTTAGCGGGTGAACATGCTATGCAAATTGCTGTGGCTACCTCTGCGCTCATTATGTTGTTTTCCGCTATTATTACGACCCTAAAACACCATAAGGCGAAAAAAATAGATTGGAAATTAATTATGATCTTATTTTGGGGGATTGCATTCGGTGGGATCTTCGGTGCCTTACTTGCCTCATCCGTCCAAGGTGAATGGATCCGATGGATTTTTATTGGCTATCTATTCCTTACTATCTTAGATTGCTATTTTCGCCCCGGATTTATGGCGCCACGCAAAGAAATACAAAAAGTAACCAACAAAAAAGAAGCGTTAACTGGCACTATTATTGGCATTATTGCAGCTTTTTTAGGTGTAGGTGGAAGTGTTATGACCGTACCTTTATTACGCCGTAGAGGTATGTCAATGACTCAATCGGCTGCCATGGCAAACACATTGACATTCCCTTTAGCATTAACGGCAACACTCACTTATATCTTATTGTCTTTCACTACCCCGTTAGGGGATAGCGCTGGATTTGTTGGCTATATTTGGATAAAAGCAGCCGTTATTCTAATCTGTAGTACATGGATAGGATTAAAAATAGCTGAACGTTTTTTATCACGTATACCGGATAAATGGCATGCGAGAGTTTATCCGCTGTTATTGATATTGGTGTTAGTCGTTATGCTGAACTAACCCGCTAACATACCTCTGGACAAGGCAATTCTTATCTATCTGTATTGCCTTTAATATTTCACACAAAAGTGAAATTGTTACATTTACTCGACTCAATAGTAGCGTATTTTGACACCCTAGATACAACCCAATAACCATTAATATAATTAATTAAAAATTATACATAATGAATAATATATTATAATTTATCTTATCTTTTTTATGATGGCATAATTATCTACCTCTTAGATAAATTAAATCTTAATTGACATTTAATTCTATCTTTCATAGATATTTCATTATTAAAATAAGACATTATAGCAAATATAATAAAATAGCTTCTTTAGCTTAAGAAAATTAAAAAACTTGTTTAGTCTTTATTTCAATAACAATTTAATTACAATTAAACCTCTCATCGATATATATAAAAATACATATCGATTGAAAATTATATCAATATTTTTTCTTACCTTAATAATATATTATAGATACACTTTAAAAGAATAAATCATTCCTATAACCATATGAATATTAAAGGCATGGTTATTTTTTTATAAAACTCTTAATTCATTTCCTTTAACAATAACCAGCCCCTAACTAATGCCTTAGAAGAAAATAATTATCATTTTATTTTGTCTCTATTTGTTAAATTATTTTGTGATATTTATTAACTTCTTTGTTGCTATTATTTATTATTTCCAACTAACTCATCACTTATTAATGAATAAATTGAAGACACCATCAAATATTTATTTAACCAACTGTATATAATGTTTAGCTATAAGAAGAAACTGGAGGTTATATGAGTATTAGTCGTCGTTCTTTTATTAAGGGGATGGGTATAGGATGTGTTGGTTGTACGGTGGGAAGTTTACCACCAGGGGCCCTCGCACTTAATCCAGTAACATCTCTTAAGGGTCAGTCTAAATTAACACCAAGTTTGTGTGAGATGTGTTCTTACCGTTGTCCTATAGAAGCTCAGGTTGTTAATAACAAAACTGTCTTTATCCAAGGTAACCGAAATTCACCACATCAAAAAACTCGAGTCTGTGCGAGAGGAGGCAGTGGTGTTAGCCTTATTTATGATCCGAAACGCATTGTAAAGCCCATGAAACGCAAAGGCCCTAGAGGTGCCGGAGAATGGGAAGTTATTAGCTGGGAACAAGCTTATACAGAAATTGCCGAAAAGATGGCAAGCATCAAACAACATTATGGTGCTGAAAGTATCTTTTTCTCATCAAAATCAGGTTCTCTTTCCTCTCATTTATTTCATTTAGCGGCGGCATTTGGGTCACCAAACACCTTTACGCATGCATCAACTTGTCCTGCGGGCAAAGCCATTGCTGCATCGGTAATGATGGGTGGTGATTTAAAAATGGATCTCGCAAATTCTAAATATATTCTTTCTTTTGGTCATAATCTTTATGAAGGAATTGAAGTTGCAGAAACCTATGAATTAATGACGGCACAAGAGCGTGGTGCAAAATTAGTCAGTTTTGATCCTCGATTATCCGTTGTTTCCAGTAAAGCAAATGAGTGGTTTGCTATCCGACCAGGTGGCGACTTACCTGTTCTAATGGCCATGTGTCATATTATGGTAAAAGAAAATCTTTATGATAAAGATTTTATAGAAAAATTTACTGTCGGTTTCCCTCAATTGGTGGAAGTATTACAAGATACCACGCCTGAATGGGCACAAGCTCACTCTGATGTTCCCGCAAAAGATATTATTCGCATAACACGTGAAATTGCAGCTAAAGCTCCTCACGCATTAGTTATGCCAGGCCATCGCGCAACCTTTAATAAAGATGAAATTAATATGCGCAAAATGATCTTCACCTTCAACGCCCTACTGGGAAATATTGAACGTGAAGGTGGCATGTATCAAAAGAAAGCTGCTGCAAAATATAATAAATTAGCGGGCATCGACGTTGCCCCTGAATTAGCTAAACCAACCGTTAAAGGCATGCCTAAAATTACGGCAAAACGAGTCGATGCTACAGCGCCTCAATTTAAATATATCAATAAAGGCGGCGGTATTGTTCAATCTATCATTGACTCTACACTCCATGGTGTACCTTACCAAACCAAAGCTTGGATTATGTCACGCCATAATCCATTTCAAACAGTAAGTTGCCGACCTGATCTAGAAAAAACAGCCCAAAAACTCGACTTAATTGTCAGTTGTGATGTGTATTTAAGTGAAAGTGCATCTTATGCAGATTATCTGTTACCAGAAAGCACTTATTTAGAAAGAGATGAAGAGATTTCTGATGTCTCTGGTTTAAATCCTGCTTATGCATTAAGACAACAAGTTGTCGAACCTATTGGTGATACCAAACCAAGTTGGTTAATTTGGATGGAATTAGGAAAAAAACTGGGGTTAGCAAGTTATTATCCTTGGGAAAACATGGGAGTTCGTCAACTTTATCAAGTTAAAGGGGATGAAAATCTCTATAAAGAGATCCACCAAAAAGGCTATTTATCTTATGGTATTCCGCTGCTTTTACGTGAACCATCCTATGTAAAAGCCTTTGTTGAACAATACCCAGATGCTATCAAACATGTTGATAGTAACAATATGATGGAAAAATCTCTTTCTTTTAAATCACCAAGTGGTCTTATTGAGATCTATTCGGAAGAGTTAGAAAGTCTATTAGAGAATTATGGTATTCCTCGTTTCCATAACTTCCCATTAAAACAAAAAGATGAACTCTATTTTATCCAAGGAAAAGTCGCAGTACATACCAATGGTGCGACTCAATATGTACCTTTATTAGCAGAGCTAATGTGGAAAAATCCTGTCTGGTTACATCCTGATACCGCAAAAAGTCATGGAATTAAGCATGGTGATGAGATCATTTTAGAAAATAGCGTAGGCAAAGAGAAAGCCCATGCCTTAATTACGACAGGTATTCGTCCTGACACGGTGTTTGTCTATATGGGGTCAGGTTCTAAGACTGGCGAAAAAACGCCAGCAACCACGAATGGGATCCACTGCAGTAGTTTATTACCTCATGAAATTAGCCCTGTTTCAGGCACTGATGTACATACTTCAGGCGTCAAAATTAGTCTGGCTTAAGGAAAAAAATAACGATGAATAGCAACTCTAAACAATTTGTCATGCTACACGATGAAAAACGTTGCATTGGCTGCCAAGCTTGTACCGTAGCATGTAAAGTCATCAATGATATTCCTGAAGGATACAGCCGACTACAAGTACAAATTCAAGGCCCTCATAATGATGAGGCAGGAGATCCACATTACCAATTTTTCCGAGTTTCCTGTCAACATTGTGAAGATGCGCCTTGCGTTTCTGTCTGCCCTACAGGTGCTTCATTTATTGATGAAAATGGCATTGTACAGGTTAAAAAAGAGCTCTGTATTGGCTGTGATTACTGTGTTGGTGCTTGTCCTTATCACGTTCGATATATCAATCCATTAACACACATTGCTGATAAATGTAATTTCTGTGCTGATACTCGACTAACAGAAGGTGAGTTACCCGCTTGTGTAACGGTATGTCCAACTGATGCATTGGCATTTGGTCGCATTGACTCACCCGAGATCCAAGCTTGGATCAAACAGAAATCCGTTTATCAATACCAATTAGATAATGTCGGAAAACCAAATTTATTCCGCCGTAAAGAGATCCATCAGGGAGATAAAGCATGACAAGTATCTGGGGAGCCGAACTCTATTATACGCCAGATTACTGGCCTGTATGGTTAATTGCAGCAGGTTTGATCATTGTCGCCATGATAGCCATATTGGTGCTACATGGTTTTTTACGTTATGCACTGGCACCTAAGCAAAGTGGTCACTATGAAGAAGAGCGTGTTTACTTATACTCTAAAGCCATTCGTTTTTGGCATTGGGGTAATGCCTTACTGTTCATTCTTCTATTAATCAGTGGATTGTTAGGCCATTTTTCTATCGGTAATGTTCCATCGATGGTACTACTACATAAAATCTGTGGTTTTATTCTCATCGCTTTTTGGATAGGTTTTGTTGTAATTAACCTAACCACAAATAATGGTGTACATTACAAAGTCAGACCGCAAGGATTAATTGGACGCTGTATCAAGCAAGCTCGCTTTTATCTTTATGGTATTATGAAAGGTGAACCACATCCTTTTGCCGCGACTGCAACAGATAAATTTAACCCTCTCCAACAACTTGCTTACTTAGGTGTTATGTTTGGGTTAGTTCCACTACTTCTTATCACAGGCGTACTATGCTTATACCCTGAAGTCTTAGGTTATGGCTATTGGATGTTAAAAGTACACTTTATATTAGGCATCGTTGCACTCATGTTTATTTGTGCGCACTTCTACTTATGTACTTTAGGCGATACTTTTACACAAACATTCCACAGCATGATTGATGGGCATCATCGACATCAAAAACATGGTGAAAGCACAACAACAAAAAATTGATAATTAGCTTTTGATAATTATTAATATCCCCATGCCTGCTTACCGAGCAGGCATTTTTACGTATTGGTATTTTTAGCTAAGATCACTGATACGTAAAAATACAGAATATTCTCCTATTCACTACGATTTTTTTATTTATTATTAACAGAACAAAATTGATATAGCTTAATTTTCTAAAAATGAATCTTTTTATGATGATATTCTACTAAATTAGTATTTTTTTGAACTAGCTAGTTTTTATTTTTACTAAAATTTTTTATATATTAAAAAATATAATTAACCAATCTTTTATATAAAGATTTTTTAGTCATAAATAACAGTAAAAAATAGCGACAAAAAAGATATGTTATAGGTAATGGTCAATATTATTATACTAATGGAATAATTTAGATATTCTTATTACTGTTAAAAAATAAAAATGCCCATTAAGGGCATTTTATTTAGATTCAAGGCGTAAATGATAATAAGATAATTCTTATTATTAAATAATTAGATTAACACCCTCATAAGAATCATCTTATTTATCTAATTATTTGTATACTAGCTAACTTTCTAATTAAAAGCTTACAATCAGAAAATAGAAAGAGCCTTATTGTCGAAATGAGCTGGGATATGTTGTTCATTATTCTCAGGAACATCAACCATACCCCCCATAACATCTTCAAAGAAGTTACCTATATTAATGCCTAACACATCAAGGACTTTAACTAAGCAATCAATGTCGATACGATTAACTCCGCGTTCGTAGCGAAATAATTGCTGTTCACTAATATCGATTTCTTTTGCTAACTGAAATACGGTATAACCTTGAGATTTTCTTAATGATTTTATTTTTTGTCCAACAGCGTAAGCAACTGGATACTTGTTACTCATAATATGTTCTCGCTTTTCACTTTGATTGATATCTAATTTATAATAGTGCGGGCCATCATTAATAATATATGAAAAAATATAATATCATGGGCACCTTTTTTAATTTTATTAAAATAATATTTTGACTTGATAAGAGTATTACAATTCATAACAACACTTATCATATGTAAATAATATACTACGCATTTAAACACTTTCAACCAGTCAAAAAATGACAATAATAACTAACACCTTTACTCTCACTAGTTATTAATACCTAGGAGAAGTCATAAATCCAATATTAATCAATAGGTTATAATATATTGAATATAAATATAGTCTTTTTTTATCTTTAGAATTACTCATGTATTAGATTTATATTCTATTAATGCAATAATTTACGAATAAATATATCAAATTGACAAAAAAATAATCAATAAATTTCAGTCTAATTTATTTAAATTTGTGAATTAACCTCGTTAATAGAACATTTTTTACATTTTTACAAAAAATATTGAGCAATCTCAATAAATTCTAATTAATACAAAATGACACAGATTAAAACTAATAGAAACAATTAGTTACATGATTTTCATAAAGTAATAGAACTCGATCTAATTTTAAACATTTGTTAATTAATTTATATAAGCATAAACACTTAGCGTTAGAGTACTTATTAAATTTAAATAAATTTCCAATTATTATTTACTATAATTTGAATTATAATTTCCTTTATGGATTATTATTTATTTATATTTTTTCTTGTTCTCTTATTAAAGATAATCCAAATAGAAAAAGACCATAAAAAGAAGAATAAATGATAAAAACTATTTTATATCATATGGTTATAATACATTTCTTAATTTATAGAACATCTAATGTTCTACTAAAAACATGCCAGCATAGCTTTTTGCCACCTTCCGCAAACCACATATTTAAACAAAAGAACTTCTTATCAGTTATTGTAACTTAGGATAAATATTTGCTATATTAAGCTGTTAAATGACCATTTAACAATGATCTCATTTTGTTAAAAATTCAAAATTAGATAATCCTTTAATCCTAAGTGTAAATACTTATTTCTTATAAAGTGTATTTTTGCCTCTCTGCAAACATTAATATTTTTATATAATTTATCTTTCTGCTATATACACAATTTTCTCTTTTTTCGTGTAAAAAAGGAATTTCCCCCTTTAAGACAACATCTAAACAAATGAAAATGTCGTTTATTGGCATAGATCATTTTCTTTTGAATTCATAAGGATAGCGATTTGATAAAAATCAATAATTAAAATAAACGTTTAAAATCAACAAATTAATATAAAAATTTTGTTCAAAAAATAGCACCAAAAAAAACGATATTTCAGAAAAAACACATAATAATTTTTAATTAAAAAGATAATTTGGTTACTAACCACATAAAAATATTAAGGGTGTTTACTGTAAAGGATAATTTTGAATTATTTTTATTTTAACCCATATAAAAACCATAATACGTATAATTAACTAATAATAAAAAAATACTTTTTTTTAAAATTAATTTAAAAATCTTATCTATATCAAGGCGATAAAAAATGAATATCCTTGACGTTGCTATTTTTAAACTATCTTATAAGCAATTAAATAACCTATATGCACTCAATAAAAGTATCATCTTAGCTATTTCTCTCTGTAATTTTGCTAATCCTTTTAAATAATCATTTCATCATCAATCTTTTTAACACTACTAGTAGGGTAAATAAGTCGGTAATCAACCCCTGATAGCACAAAAATAATTCAGACCGATAAATAGGAGAACAGAACAGGGATCACAGCTCGATATAAAACCACCAAGTAGACAGACAAACAGATAGATAAGATAGATAAGATAGATAGGTCGATGTAGTCTAGTAACAGACCTGAATACAAAATGAGTGCTATGGATAAGGATAAGGATAAGGATAAGGATAAGGATAAGGATAAGGAATAATAAAGAAATTTTTATCGAATGATATAAAAAGAAGTGGTGGGCGGTATTGGGCTCGAACCAACGACCTCCTCCTTGTAAGGGAGAT